>Ga0207675_100001235_pt1 | contig 25524 bp, 19 predicted proteins | sample KBSSwiS42_FD_184305 | JGI IMG/M metagenome (GOLD analysis project Ga0207675, IMG submission 184305) | Switchgrass rhizosphere microbial communities from Kellogg Biological Station, Michigan, USA - KBS Switchgrass S4-2 (SPAdes) (version 2) | ecosystem: Host-associated > Plants > Roots >...
AAAAGGGTTGATATCGGCGAGGCTGACCGATTTACAAGACCCGCCGGGTCCAAACTCTGCAGATAGTATTGACGCAGTGTATAAATTCTCAAACTACGTTTACATCGAAGTCCCGAGAGGCAATCCCGCAAATTCTGACAATATTTATTTTGAAATTGAAACGAAATCATTATTACTTCAGAAAAAATATTCCGTCCCCAATCTGGATACCACAAAACCTTACTGGCAACTTTCGGCCGCAATTGCGTTTGCTATTGCAATGCCAAATTTGAATCTTCCGAAAAAGGCAAAGGTGGTATTTCGTCGGTAGCAACCTGAAGAGAAAAACAAATCTATTTCGCGGGCTGATTATTAGGTTGGCAATTTAATATTCCCACTTGACTAATGTAGCTCCCCACGTAAACCCACCACCAAAAGCCGCAAGCACAATATTATCGCCTTTGTTCAACTGCTGTCTCCATTCCCACAAGCACAATGGAATGGTGGCAGCAGTTGTATTTCCGTATTTCTGTATGTTGATCATGACTTTTTCTTTCGGCAAGCCGATCCTGTTGGCTGTTGCATCAATGATGCGCAGGTTGGCCTGGTGGGGAACCAGCCACGCAATATCATCGCCTGTAAGATTGTTTCTTTCCAATAATTCGGCACTTATATCGGCCATCCCTTTTACAGCAGCTTTAAAAACCGGCTGACCGTCCTGGTATGCAAAATGTTCCTTGTTCTTTACGGTTTCCATACTTGCAGGTTTTAAAGAACCTCCGGCTTTCATATGTAAAAACTCAACTCCCGAACCATCACTTTTCAATAAGCTGTCGAGAATTCCATAGCCGTCATGATTGGGTTCAAGCAACACTGCACCGGCGCCATCGCCAAACAAAACACAGGTATTCCTATCGGTGTAGTCAATGATCGCGCTCATTTTGTCGGAACCTGCTACCACCACTTTTTTATACCGGCCGCTTTCAATAAGGGTGGCACCAAGAGTAAGGGCGTATAAAAATCCGGAACATGCTGCCGATACATCAAAACCCCACGCATTGGTAGCGCCTAGTTTGTTGCACGCAATATTGGCAGTTGCGGGAAAAACCATATCCGGAGTTACCGTGGCTACGATCAGGCATTCAATGTCCAGGGGTGTCATACCTCTTTTTTCTAATAACTGCCTTACCGCAGGAACAACCATGTCGGAAGTTGCTTTTCCTTCTCCTTTCAATATTCTTCTTTCTATGATGCCTGTCCTCGTGCGTATCCATTCGTCAGTTGTGTCGACCATTTTTTCAAGATCAAAATTGGTCAGCTTGTCATCAGGCACATAGCCTCCAACAGCAGTGATAGCAGCAGTGGTTTTCTTGCTAGTCATATTGAAATTATTTCAAATAAAAGTGACCAAAGGTAAGGCAATGTACGATGCTAGATGTACGATGTTCGATATACGATGTTCGCATTGGGTAATGCTTAGAGTAGCTGCTCGACCCTTTGATTATAAAAAAATAGAACATTCGCACATCTGCACATCTGCACATTTGCACATCTGGCATTTGCACATTTGCACATCCGCACACTTGCACATCTGGCATTTGCACATTGTTTTCCTATTTTCGCGGCTATGATAGCTTTCCTTAAAGGAGACTTTGTACATAAGAGCCCGTCGTCGGTGCACGTAGAAGTTAACGGAGTTGGCTATGAAGTACAGATTAGTCTTAATACTTATACCCGGATCCAGCAAATTGATAAAGGTTTATTGCACATCGTATTCCTGGTGCGCGAAGATGCCCACATCCTTTATGGGTTTTTTGAGATCGCTGAAAAAGAAATGTTTCAGCAACTGGTCAGTGTTTCAGGGGTCGGGGCATCAACGGCGCGCATGATGCTTTCGTATATGAAACCTGACGAGCTGGCAAAGGCTATAATCCAGGCCGATATCCGCACACTTGAACGGATAAAAGGCATCGGTAAAAAAACCGCTGAAAGAATTGTCGTTGAGCTGAAAGACAAATTGGCAAAGCATCCCTCGGAATCAAATATTTCCCCCCTGATAAGCAATACTTTGCATCAAGATGCGTTTAATGCTCTAACAGCTTTAGGTATCAACCGGTCGGCTGCTGAACAGGCTATAAAAAAAGTGTTGGTAGAAGATCCCAACCAGCCTGTGGAAGAGCTGATTAAAAAGGCTCTACGTATCCTCTGATCTAACAAAATTTCTGGACTAACTATATTCTGAGAATCGCGTTGTACATTCTTTCTGCCCATATTTTCCGTACGTTGGTGCTAACTGCTGCCATTTTGTTGACTGCGATCAGCCAGCTCAGAGCCCAGCAGCAACCAGCTAAACCGGATACACTACGTTATCCGATCAAGGACAGGTACGGCGATCCTTACAGCAATCCCAACCGAAATAGTTTTGAACTTCGTGACACCGGCTATCTGAAAAGAAGCATAGAATACGACCCGCTTACGGGCGAGTATTACATCATAGAAAAAATCGGGAACCTGAATTATCGCATCCCGACAGCATTCAGCCGCGATGAGTTTCTGCGGCTACAAGGACAAAAAGATGAGAATACTTATTTCCGCAGAAGGGCCGACATGCTGGCCGACATGAACCGCCGACTGTTTAAACCCAAATTCAATACATCTAAAAGTTGGTTCAACCGAATAGTAGGCGTCGGTAAAATCGATATCAAGCCATCTGGTTATGTTGATCTTTTGGCAGGCTACATGGGGCAAAACATAAAAAATCCGACGCTTCCTGAAAGGGCCCGGAAAAACGGCGGCCTTGATTTCAACATGAATGCCCAGTTGCAGGTAGACGCCAACATAGGCGACAAATTGAAACTTCCCATCAACTATAACACTCTCGCCAATTTCGAATTTGAAAACCAGTTAAACCTGAATTATATCGGAAAGGATGATGAGATCATCAAGCAATTCCAGATGGGTAATACAAACTTTACCTCCAAAAGCACTTTAATCCCCGGTGCACAATCCCTGTTTGGAATCAAAACACAGCTACAGTTCGGAAAATTGTTCCTGACCGGGGTGCTGGCTAATCAGAGGGCACAACGGCAGTCGTTAGATATGGCGGGAGGGACTGCCACCCAGGAATTCGTTTTGAAAGCTGATGAGTATGAGGAGAATCGTCACTTCCTGTTGGCTCAATATTTCAGGAACAGGTTTAATAAGGCAATGAGTGACCTGCCCGTTATCAATTCTGCAGTGCAGATCTTAAAAATGGAAGTTTGGGTAACCAACCGGAACGGCGCGACGACTGATACCCGTGACATTGTTGCACTGATGGATTTGGGTGAAGGCGCACCCTATGGCCCATGGGGTGGAAATCCCAATAGCTTACCCGATAATGGTGCGAACAGCCTTTATTCGAGAATACTTTCCAATCCCTCAAGCCGTAACTCGTCTGTAGTACAAAACATACTGACTAATATGGGATTGGTGGGCGTCCAGGATTTTGAAAAAACATTCGCCCGTAAGCTGTTGCCATCAGATTACTATTTCAATCCTCAAATAGGATTTATTTCTCTGAATCAGCCGCTACAACCAGATGAAGTGTTGGGTGTTGCCTTTCAATACACCTACAACGGAAAAGTTTTCCAGGTAGGGGAGTTCTCGCAGGATGTGCCTCCTGATTCAACCGGGTCAACTCAAAGAATCCTCTTTCTCAAACTTCTTAAGGCGACGTCACAGCGCACCAATCTTCCAATATGGGAGCTGATGATGAAAAACGTTTATTCAGTTGGTTTTGGCCAGCTGGAAAGAGCAGATTTCAAACTTGATATTCTTTATGAAGAGCCGAGTCTTGGTGAAAAAAGGTACCTGCCTCCAGATGATGTTTTGGCTCAATACCAGGGCCAGCCAATTATTTCTCAGGTAAACCTGGACCGCTTGAATAATCAAAATGACCCGCAACCCGACGGGGTTTTTGACTTTATTGAAGGCTTTACGATCATCTCGTCAATGAGCCGTGTCATCTTTCCTGTACTGGAACCTTTTGGTCACGATCTTGACTACTTGTACGGTACGCAGGCACAACGGGACAAGTTTTTATATTACCCATTGTATGATACAATCAAAGCAATTGCCCAGACCTACGCAAATCTCAATCGATTCAAGATAAAGGGCCGTTCGCGTTCGTCGGCGGGGAGTGGCGACTACCAGTTAGGGTTTAATGTTCCCCGGGGGTCGGTCACGGTGACTGCCGGCGGACAGGTATTGCAGGAAAATATCGATTATGAAATAAATTACGAGTTGGGCACGCTACGGGTCATCAACCAATCCATTATCAATTCCGGTGTTCCGGTAAACATTCAATATGAGAACCAGGCGGCATTTGGTATTCAGCAACGAAACTTTATAGGGTTCCGGGCAGACTATTTAGCAAGTAAAAAGCTTACGATTGGAGGTACTATTACCCGCCTGGGGGAACGACCATTTTTTGTAAAACAAGGTTATGGAGACGATCCGATCCGGAATACCATGTATGGTCTCGATGTAGACTATCAGAGCGAGTGGCCCCGCCTTACCAAACTTCTTGATAAGCTACCTTTTTACAACACAAAGGAAATGTCTTCGATCACGGCATATGCCGAAGGAGCCATGCTTCAGCCGGGGCACGCCCCTCAAATTGGCAAAGGCACCGAGGGACAGATTTATATAGACGACTTCGAAGGTACGCGGGCAGGTATTGACCTTCGGTTCCCGTTGATCAGTTGGAATATGGCATCCATCCCGCAGGGAAATGGGCTGTTTCCTGAATCCTCACTCAACAATGATCTGGCAAGCGGCTACAACAGGGGAAAAATATCATGGTACAACATTGAACCGGTGTTGCAGGAAAAGAATAACCCGGACAATCCGCTTGGCGATAACGTGGCTGAATTATCCAAGCCGGAAACAAGACAGGTGCTGCAACAGGAAATTTTCCCGCAACGAACTACCGATTTTGGACAGGGGCTATTAACCACTTTTGATATCACATTTTATCCGAAGCAAAGAGGTCCTTACAATTACGAATATCGTCCCGGAAGGATTGATGCAAATGGCCGGCTGGCCAATCCAAAAGAAACGTGGGGAGGGATCATGCGCAACATTGACCAGATCGATTTTGAAACCAGTAATATCGAGTATATCGAATTTTGGTTGCAGGACCCGTTTGTATTAAGACCTAATAGTACCGGCGGAAAATTGTATTTCAATCTTGGGAATATATCGGAAGACGTATTGAAAGACGGAAAGCGCCTTTATGAAAATGGTTTGCCTACACCCACTAACAATGCACAAGTAGACGACAATTCTGTTTGGGGAAGAGTGCCGTCAAATCCAATGCAAATCACAAACGCTTTCAGCAACGAGCCAAGCGACAGGCAATACCAGGACGTCGGGTTTGACGGTTTAGGAGATGAAGATGAGAAATCCAAGTTTGCTACGTATTTAAACAATCTCCAGGCGACAGCACCTGGTGCTTACCAGCAGGCCCTGACCGACCCATCTGCCGATAACTTCAGGCCTTACCGGGACGCTGCTTATGATGCTGCGGGTGCCGGAATTTTAAGGAGGTATAAGGACATTAATAATCCTAACGGCAACTCACCTATTGCCAATACAAACAGCGACTTTGTAAATGCATTTACTCAGTATCCCGACGCTGAGGAGCTAAACCGCGACAACACACTCAACGAAGTAGAAGAGTATTTTCAATATAAAGTGGACATCGTTCCTTTTATGACCGCAGGAAGCAATTTCATTACAGACGTACGAAACGTCAACGTTAAACTTGCTGATGGTAATACAAGAAACGAGAACTGGTACCTGTTTCGCATTCCTGTATCGGAATTTGAAAGTAAAGTGGGAAACATTCCCGACTTTAAATCCATTCGTTTCATCCGGATGTTCATGACAGGTTTTGAAGATGACTCGGTCACCATGCGCTTCGGAAAAATTGAACTGATAAGAAACCAGTGGCGCAAATTCCAGTTTGTGACTGATACCACCGGGAACTATGTGAACCTTCCTCCAAATGATCCTGTCGAAGTCAACACACTTGCCGTTAACCTTGAAGAAAATGACCAGCGTGAGCCAATACATTACGTGAGTCCCCCCGGTATTGAAAGACAACAACAGCTAAGTAATAACAATGTCCAGCTGTATTTGAATGAGCAGGCATTAAGTGTTCAGTTATGCAATTTACCACAGGAGCAATCCCGCGGTGTATTCAAAACAATGAACATGGATATGCGCCAATACGGAAAGATGAGGATGTTTATCCATGCAGAGGGACGGGGAAGCAACGATGCGATTGCCGACAACTCATTGACCGCAATAGTGCGGATCGGTAATGATTTCCAGGGTAACTACTACGAAGTACGGATACCGTTGAAAAAAACCAATTGGGGTGAGACCGATAGTTTACGAATATGGCCGGAATTAAATAACCTTGACTTTGACCTGTACGAGTTGACCCGCTTAAAATCCCGGCGAAATATCGCGCAATGGTCACCATCGCTTTACTATAGTGAAACTTTGGCCGACGGCCGGGTGTTTGCCGTATTGGGAAATCCTAACCTGGGAGAAGTGAAAGGGATGATGTTGGCCGTTGAGAACAATAGTCCAACCAATGCCTGCGCCGAAGTTTGGTTTAATGAGCTTCGGTTCTCTCACCTCGACGAAAAAGGCGGATATGCTGCATTGGGCCGCGTAGATCTAAAGCTGGCAGACCTGGGAAATATCAGCCTGGCGGGAACGGTCAGAACACAAGGCTTCGGTACGCTGGAGCAACGAGTGAATCAAAGAAGCCGCGAGGACCTTTATACGTTTGACCTGCTGGCCAATATTGATGCCGGCAAACTGTTTCCAAAAAACTTTGGTTTGCAAATCCCTATGTATACCGGTCTCAGTAAAATCACCAGCACCCCGGAATATGACCCTTATGACCTTGACATCAGGCTAAAGGATAAGCTGAAATATACTCCAACAAAAGAGGATAAAGATTCTATCCGAACAAATGCACAGGACATCACGACCATAAAAACGTTGAATTTTACGAATGTCAGAAAAATAAAAACCGATGGGAAACAACCGAAGATCTGGAGTATAACCAACCTGGACTTCAACTATTCTTATATTGAGACACAACAACACAATCCTCTCATTGATAACTATGAAATGCGGCGAACACGCGCCGGCCTTGGGTATAATTATGCGCCTCAACCAAAATATGTAGAACCTTTCAAAGGATTGATAAAATCAAAATCAAAATGGCTGGCTTTAATCAGGGACTTCAATCTTAACTATGTGCCATCACAGCTGTCCTTTAAGGCTGATGTCTTTCGTCAATTCGGCGCTACCCGGCCACGCAATGTCGGGGGAGGTCCGTATAAGATTCCGGAAACTTATGATAAGTACTATACATTTGACCGGTTCTTTATTTTGCAATGGAATCTTACAAGATCCATCAACCTTGATTTTGCGGCAACCAATAACGCCCGCGTAGACGAACCTCCCGGACGAATTGATACGGAGGCGAAAAAAGATTCGGTTCGCAAAAATCTTCTCAATGGCGGACGGACCACGCAGTACGCACACCAGGCTACGATATCGTACAATGTGCCGATGCAAAAGATCCCGGCTTTAGACTGGACCACCCTGCGGGCTTCTTATGCAACACAGTATAATTGGTTGACTGCATCGAATTCTCAATTGGCGAGAAGTTTGGGTAATGTCATTTCTAATACGCAAACAAGAACTGTTAATGCTGAATTGAATTTTGACCAGTTGTATGCGAAGTCGAGATTTTTGCGGGCAGTAAATACGGCACCGATAAAAGACAATAAGAAAAATGCGGCAGACTCAACGCAGAAGAAGAAGCCGGACGACAAACAAAAGAAAAAGACTGACGACAAGCAAAAGGTAAAAACAACGCGGACGATCAGTGATTCGGCGTGGAAGGCTATGTCGCCCAAAGAAAGAAGAAAATACAAAAAAGAAGAGAAAAGAAAACAGAGAGAAGAAAGGAGAAGACTGAAAGAACAAAAGAAGAACACGCTTCCCGAAGTCAACGGTGCCGAAAGGCTGGCCGCGGGCATTATCACTGCTGTAAAACGTGTGGGCATTCAATACAACCAGGATTTTGGAACAATGCTCCCGGGTTATACGGATAGTACCGAGTTTCTTGGACAAAACCTCGACAGCGGAGAGCCCGGGTTTGGCTTCCTTTTCGGATACCAGCCTGATACTACATGGATCAACAAATTCGGCCAAAAGGGATTAATGTCGCACGATACATTGTTGTCAGCATTGATTCAACAAAGGTATAGCCAAAGATTGAGTGTAACGGCCCAGGTCAGCCCCTTCCGCGACCTGAACATAGACATCAATCTTGACAAGTCATATAGCAAACAGTATTCGGAATTATTCAAGGACACAAGTATTCATGACAATGTTGGATTAACAAGGTTGAACCCTTACAACATGGGTAGTTTCAGCATCAGCTATATTTCTTACCAGACCATGTTCAATAAGTTTGATCCAAATGTTATTTCCGAAACATTTAAGCAGTTTGAGGCCAATAGGATCATAATGTCCGGTAGGTTAAAGGAACTGAATCCTTATGCTGCCGGTAGCACTCCCGACGCGGCCGGGTATTATGAAGGTTATGGCCGTTATGCACAGGACGTAGTAATACCGTCGTTCCTTGCTGCCTATGGAAAGAAAGATCCCCATACAATACCATTATTTAAGAACAGTAACCCGAATATTACATCTAATCCATTCAACGGTTTGATTCCCCGGCCTAACTGGGCAATTACCTACAATGGACTTTCAAAGATCCCTGGTCTTGAAAGGATATTTACCAACGTGATCATCAGGCACGGGTATCACAGTACGTTAAGCATGAATAGCTTTAACTCGGCATTGTTGTACCAGGATCCGTTCAGGGTAAGTTATCCTTATTTCCGCGATACGCTGACCGGCAACTTTATTCCCTACTTCCTCGTTCCGAACCTGACCATCCAGGAAGCCTTCGATCCATTAATAGAAGTGGATATGACATTTTCAAATCAAATGTCAATAAGGGGCGAATTCAGAAAGATGAGACAGCTGAGTCTTAGTTTACTTGACTACCAACTGGCCGAAAACCGTTCATCGGAAGTTACGGTCGGGTTCAATTACCGCAAAAAGGCGTTACCGCTTTTAAAAAATATTAGAATTGGCAAGAAAGGAATGAAGCTGGATAATGACGTGACATTCCGTTTTGATTTCAGCCTTAGGGACGACGCAACTGCTAACAGCAAGTTAGACCAGGGAACGTCATTTGGAACCGCGGGCCAGAAAGTGATTCGTATTGCCCCTTCCATTGATTATGTTTTAAACAATAGGGTAAGTCTTAAGTTTTATTTCGAACAGAATAAGAATATACCGAAGATCAGTAATGCATTCCCTATAACGAATACAAGAGCGGGGCTCCAGGTGAGAATATCATTGGCACAATAGTGATTGTTGGATGTTGGATGTTGGAAGTTGGAGGTTGGGGGCGTGACTGCGAAGCAGGAAGTTTGATGTTTGATGTTTCAGGTCCAGAAAATTTATGTGATCACAATACTTCACTAGAATTAGGCCTCCGATGTCATCCTGAGTTTATCGAAGGATGACGAGCGCGAACAATAATTTTTCTTTTCTTCAGTGATGAAAAAATGAAAAGACATAAATACTGCGTCCGAGAAAGCTGCGCCAATCGAAGAGTATTATGGTTTCAAGATTGCAACGAGAAAACAACTCTGTCTTGAAATTGCCAATTGTTTATTGGCTATTTCCCATTATTCTCATGGCTTCTGATCCGTTACCATTATCTTAAAGATGTCATTTTCCCATGCAGCGTGATAATTGTACTTCGTGAGAAACTCATTCATGTATTCCTCCTGCCGGATAGTTCTGAGATCGGTTTCAGGTTTACGGAAGATGGGATCGCTTGGCCATGGATCGGGCCAGTCGCCGTGATCGTTTGGTGTTGTCTTGATCTTTTGAATAATGACCACAGGCAAGATTTTAGTATCTTCTACAGCTTTATACAATTGTGTTTTGAATGCACCAGAAACATAATACCACGGCATTGAATTGCGGGTAAAAGGCTTGGTATGGGTCATGAAATGAAATATGGGAAATGAATGAAAGGCCAGCGCGTAATCACCGGGTTTTAAGTATTTGGAACTTTCGTCCAGGAGTTCATTTGTCGCATTTACCCGTTCTTTTGTAGTGAATATTCCTCTTACGTACCGGTTGTCAATGGAATAAAACATGCCAAGCCGGCTTGTTTCATCATGCATGGGATAAAACCATTGATGATATAAGCAACCAATTATACTAATTGTGATGATAGCATTTTTTATAAACCGGAACTGCGGTTCATGTACAGCAGATTCGCTGGCAATGTTTGATTTGTTCTGCGTGTTTACCCAAAAACGATAGTTCAAATTCTTCAGGCTTAAAATATAATCTGTAGCAATCGGTATCGACAACCAGAAGATATGAACACCAGCTGTGAATATCCCGGCACTACTGCCCAGTGCATACGTAAACGTGATATACGTTGCAATTAGCATCAGCGTTTTCAATTCTTTGCCCGCCTTGGAAAACATGATCATAATAAAGGTGATCAGTGTAAGACCCACATAAAACCGCATCAGGATTTCCAAACCCTTCAGCATCATCAGCAAGGCAAGTAATATACTGCCCCATTTTATAAAACCCGCAAGCACCCCATTGACATTGAATTTCGATTTCATGTAAGCCGGGCCAACAGCCGCAATGATAATCAGGGCCAAAATATAAAGCGTGAAGAAGAACGCATCGTTATACGCGTTCAATGCCTGCATGATCAGCTTGGGCAGGCTGTAAGCGGTCTCTCCATCACTCTGTCCCATTTGCGTCACAAGCTTAAATGCATTGGTAAAAACTTCCCAATGTCCCATACCCTTTATCAGTAAAATAATACCTGCCACGCCAACAAGAAAACCGGTACCAAAAGTCAGTACCTGGAAAATGATGTTCTTTATTGGGGTCTTGTTGAAAAATCCATAGTAGCCGATTGCAATTACCAGTCCAACGTTGACAAGGCTCGGGAGTCTTGAAAAAACATCAAGACCCACCATCAGTCCACTTAAAAAGAACAGCCACAATTTGTCTCTTTTCAGACCATTAAACAAAAGCGCTGCAGTTGCTGAGTATAGCAGAATAGAAAGAAAATTATAATGGAAGATTTTGGGATTATGACAAACGCTGAGTGTGACAAGTAACAGGCCTATTTTCAGATTGGTTTTATCGAGGTAATTCTTCAAAAGGTTGTAAACGATCACTATCGTTGACATCGTAAACAGGATGCTGAGAAATCGAAGCCCCAACAGACCGCTATCCGGAAACAACCATGTGAAAGTGCCGCCGATCAACCCTGAAAGCCAAAACATAAAATTGTATTCGACAGAAGAGGGATTCGAATAGAATTGCTGGTAAAAGGTAGCGGTAAAACCTTCATCTAAAAAATCGATACCCTGGAAAATAAAAACTAACTGGTAAAGGAAGAGCAAAAGGAAAAATACCTTTGTGTTCATATTTTCGAAAAGAGAGCGGATCGAAGATTTTGGGGACATTTTTTTTGTTTTCAGTTAAGAGGGTGGTGCTTGTGTCAAAAAACAGGTCATACAGATCCCGGTTCGCGGCTGCAATACTTTGGATAGAAGCTTAAAAATAATAGCGATTATTCAGATTAGGAATAGTGATGCTAAAAAATGGCGGTTTTGAACCCGTCGTTTACGTGTGGTATTAGTGACAAGATTGATGTCAGTAATTAATTTTCAGAAGTATTTTCAAAAACATTTGATTCCCAAAATATTTTTTATACTTTTGAACCCGAGGCTTCTAAAGCCTTAAATTTCATGTGATTTGGCCATCCTGAACAATAATTCCCGAGGGACTTATTTCAGTCACCAACAGATCAGGCTATATTTATACAGGTACCCATGTTCCTATCGTTTACTCCATTTTTCAATTCCAATGTGCAGCCTTGTATTAGCAGATAATGTACTGTATAGCGTTTGCCTTGTGAAAGCCTTGTGATGAGATTGATAAAGCAGAGAAATGAAAATTGATATTTCTAAACCCTACCAATAAACTAACAATAGATTCGTAAAATGGCAAACATTAACGTAGGTGTCATCGGCTATGGATACTGGGGACCCAATATTGTCAGAAATTTCTTCTCAGCAGCCGACTGTACTGTAAAGGCTGTTGCCGATGGCCGGCCGGAACGCCTGGCAGTTCTTGCAAAAGTTTTCCCGACTATTTGTGGCGTAAAGACAGCGGAAGACATCATTAACGATAAGGAGATCGACGCCGTTGTGGTGGCTACTCCTGTTTTTTCTCATTTTCCCTTAGCTAAAAAAGCGCTCGAGAACGGAAAGCACGTGCTTATTGAAAAGCCGATGACTTCGACCGTGGCCGAAGCAGAGGAGCTTATAGCACTTGCAGCCCAGAAGGGCCTCACGCTAATGGCAGATCATACATTTCTCTATACCGGCGCCGTTCAAAAAATGAAAGAATTGATTGAAACCGGTGCGGTGGGTACACCCCGCTATTTCGATTCTGCCCGTATCAACCTTGGGTTGTTTCAGCCCGATGTAAACGTGCTTTGGGACCTCGCGCCGCATGACATTTCTATTCTGACTTACCTGATCGAGGAAACGCCTTTAAGCATCAACGCAACGGGTATTTCTCATACACACAACAATATCGAGAATATCGCCTACATGACGGTGAACTATAATTCGGATTTTATTGCCCACTTTAATTGCTCCTGGACTTCGCCGGTGAAGGTGAGACAGACCTTAATTGGAGGGGACAAGAAGATGATCGTTTTCAATGACCTCGAACCTTCCGAAAAAATAAAAGTGTACGACACGGGATATAATCATAAAACTCATTTGGATAAGAATACAATAATGGTGGATTATCGTACCGGTGACGTGTACATGCCGAAAATTCAACTGTCAGAGGCTTTGGCAGGAGTGGCAAACGATTTTATACAATCAATCATACAGAAGAAGAAACCGCTTGCCAATGCAGAGCTTGGCATGCAGGTGGTGAAGATCCTTGAAGCTTCCCAGGAATCCATTAAAAACAAAGGCAGGGAGGTGAAAATAAAATAGTATGGAAACAATCACAGTCAATAGCGACAAGCAAAGTCTGAATAACGTGCAGGTTGGTCAAAACGTCCGAATTTTCAACTTTGTAAATGCTTATGGATGCAGTATTGATGACGGGAGTAAGGTGGGCGCTTTTGTAGAGATTCAAAAAGGGGTATTCATCGGCAAGAATTGCAAGATTTCAAGCCATAGTTTTCTATGTGAAGGGGTGCATATCGAAGATAATGTCTTCGTAGGCCATGGCGTTATGTTTACCAACGACCTCTTTCCCAGGGCCACCAACGCAGATGGCAGCCAGCAAACTGAGGCCGACTGGAAAGTGATTGAGACCCACGTAAAGAAAGGCGCTTCTATTGGAAGCAATGCGACTATTCTGGCAGGTATTACCATTGGAGAAAATGCATTAGTAGGAGCAGGAGCCGTCGTTACAAAAGACGTTCCTGCCAACACCATAGTTGCCGGGAGCCCGGCTCGCGTTTTTAAAACCATTTAATTCGACTATTATGGATACAATGATTATGCAAAAAAAGCTTTCCTGCCTTGACCTCAAAGGACAGCATCAGCAGGTGAAAAAAGAAATTTTTGAAGCCTTTGAAAAAGTGTATGAGAAAACTGCTTTTTCAGGCGGACCTTTTGTTGAGGAGTTTGAGAAAGCATTTTCAACTTTCAGCGATGTGAAACATACCATAGGAGTGAGCAACGGCACTACAGCGCTTCACCTGGCGATGCTTGCATTAGGTATAGGTGCCGGTGACGAAGTAATTATTCCCGCAAATACATTTATTGCCACTGCATGGGGCGTAAGTCATGCAGGTGCTACGCCGGTATTTGTGGATTGCACACCTGACACATGGGAAATCGATGTAACGAAGATTGAAGAGAAGATCACATCAAAAACAAAGGCAATTATTGGTGTTCATTTGTATGGCCAGCCTTTTGATATTGACGCGGTGGCCGCTCTTTGTAAAAAACATAATCTGAAGTTTATTGAAGACGCCGCGCAAGCCCAGGGTGCTTTATATAAAGGCAAACCCGCCGGTGGATTTGGTGAAATGGCCTGCTTTAGCTTTTATCCCGGGAAAAACCTGGGAGCTTGTGGCGAGGCGGGTGGTATCACTACAAACAATGAGGAGTATACAAAACATTTGCAAAGTCTGCGCAACCACGGTTCGGTTGTAAGGTATTATCATGATGAAATAGGATACAACTACCGGATGGGCGGCCTGGAAGGCGCTTCACTTACTGTCAAGCTCAAATACTTGCAAGGGTGGAATGACAGGAGACGTGACATTGCGAAACGCTATTTAAATGAAATAAAGAATCCCACCATCAAAATGCAGAAACAACCGGAGTGGGCTGATTCTATATTTCACCTGTTTGTAATCACTACGGAAGATAAAGACGGCTTTGTAAAATATTTAGGCGAGAATAATATCAATGCCGCCTTTCATTATCCCGTTCCCTGTCATTTGCAAAAAGCATATGCCCACCTGGGGCACAAGCAGGGTGATTTTCCAAATTCCGAATACCTCGCTTCTCATTGCGTTTCTTTGCCTATGTATGCAGAATTAACTGACGAAGATGTCGATTATGTCATAAATGTTGTAAACCAGTATGCCGGGATTTAAGAATAAGATCGAAGATGCAATAAACAGGCTGGAACTTGATTTAAGCGGAAAGGTAGTTTTGACGGAAGCGGCAACAGGAGCCTATATCGTCACTCCCGTTATTGCTGCATTGGCAGGAGCAGAAGTATATGCATTTACAAAAGATACCAGGTACGGGACTGTAGCCGACGTGAAGAGGCAAACAAATGAGTTGGTTGACCTGTTTAGTAATAAGAGCCCCAATCTGACTATCATCGACAAGCTGACTCCGGAGGTTATTGGCAAAGCGGATATTATCACGAATTCAGGACACCTGCGGCCGTTGAACGGGGAAAAGCTGCAGCATAGCAAGAAAGGCGTTGTGATACCCCTCATGTATGAAGCATGGGAGTGGAGAGACGCAGATCTTGAATTAGAATTCTGCAAAAAAAATGGAATCGTTGTAGGAGCAACCAATGAGAGGCATCCTGACGTGGATGTATTCAACTATCTTGGAGATATGGCGTTGAAAATGATCTTTGATGCCGGTCTCAATCCTTACCAGAATTCATTTATACTCTTGTGTAATAATGATTTTGGTCCATTCATTGCGAAAGTGCTGAGCAAGGTTTGTGGCGCGTTGGGAGTTTGTGATACGGAAGCAAATAAAGCAAACTACCAGGGTATTGAAATTGATTGGTTGGGTAATTTTCCGGATTTGAATATTCCGGAAAAATATAGAAAAAGCGAGGCTGTACTTTTTACTGCTTATCCATTCGACCAACCATGGATCGGCAATGAAGATTTACCCATAGCGGTTAATAAGATCAGTACAGGTGTTCCCGGTGCCGTTTTACTCCGCTATGCTGGTGATGTTGACGAAGCGTTTTGCCAACAACATGTGACGCTGTATCCGCAGCATGTTCATTCGGGTCATATGGGTATTTTGCCTTCGGCAATCGGGCCGGATCCTATCGTTAGGCTTCAATCAGGGGGTTTAAAAGTAGGCGAGTTATTGTTGAAAAAAGAAATCAAACATAAAGGATTACCGATAGTTGAGATGATTCCATAACTAACAAAAATGATAACGGTCAGAGGTATAAAGACGGTTCTTACAGAAATGAGAGAAGAAGACGCAGAGGATGTAGTGAAGCTCAGGAATGACCCTGCCAACAACAAGTTCTTGTTTCAAAATCCGATCACCGTAGATGACCAGGTCAACTGGATAAGAAAAAACAAGAATGCTGAAGATGCAAAGAATTTTAAGATCACCACTCTTGACAACGAATTCAAAGGAACTATATCCATATACAATATCATCGACGGAAAGGGCGAATTCGGAAGATATATTGCCACTAACCCGGTTAATGCCATTGAAGCCGAATACCTTCTTTTAAAAGTCTGTTTTGAGCAGCTTGGAATGAATGCTGTGTATTGCCAGACGAATTTTGAGAACAAAGCTGTCTGGAGCCAGCACCTCAAGCTTGGATTTAAGGAAAAGGGCCGGAAGGATGTAACAGTTGGTACGACCGGAAATACTAAGGTTCAGGCCGTCATCCAGGAGATTACGGCTGAAGAGTTCAGGAGTTTTGATTACGCGAAGATTATTAAGTTGATTAAATTCTTTTAACCCAGATGAAGTTGCATCATATCGGTTATGTAGTTAAGGACATAGTTCAATACGAGAAGAATTTAATTTTTGAAAAAAAGATCAAAGAACTTTTTGACCCGGTACAAAACAGTAATATGGCATTGTACCTCAATTTCACCGATTCTTTGATCGAACTGATTCAGCCATTGAATGAAGAATCATTCACGTACAATTTTCTTCAGAAGAACGGCAGCAGCTATCATCATCTTTGCTATGAAATTAGCTCAGAGTCCGAGCTGAAGGAGCTGGTGGAAAGCCAAAAGCTGATCAAAGTAAAGGGACCTATACCCGCCATCCTGTTTGACGGGAGGATGGTCTGGTTTTTTTATTCGAGAAATAAACAAATAGTAGAATTCGTTCTATAGTAGTTATGAACTTAGCCGTAATCTCAGATTTGACGTTTGACCTGGTTTTAAAACAGTTGAATCCTGACAACAGGTACACTGTTAAAAAATACGTTTATGCCGACCCGGTTGTGCCTGAGCTTCTGAAAGCTGGCAGCCAGCTTGAGGGGATCGACACCTTAATTATTCACTTTGACAGTTATTTTTTCAGATACACCGATGCCTATATAGCCGAAATTTTGCAGGCAGTGAGGCAAATAGCAGACCAATTCACGGGCAGCATCCTGCTTTCGAACAATATGGTAAATGGAAGGCATACTTCAATTCTTAAAAACAATGTCGGCCAGTATGAACAATCTATTTTTGAAAACGAATCTGCCGTAAAATCGATCCTGAGCACCAGCAATGTTTACTTCTACGATGTCAGAAAAATAATCTCGCGGATGGGTCTTCAGCAAGCTTACAATTTCAAGCTTGGCTTCCTATACCAGATGCCGTATACCAAAAATTTCATCAGCCAGCTTGCGGCGGAACTGGATTCCTGTATCCGTTTTTTAACTACGCAGGAGAAAAAAGCCATATTCATTGATTGTGATAATACACTTTGGAAAGGTATCCTGGGCGAAGACGGGCTTGAAGGTATTCAATGTAATAAGAATGCGCAAGGGGTATTGTTTTTCCATTTCCAGGAATTTCTTCTTGAAAAGAAGAAAGAAGGGTTTATTCTTGGATTATGTTCAAAAAATAATGAGAACGATGTGAAGGAAGCATTTGAGGAATTGAACATGCCGCTGAAATGGAACGATTTTATTATTAAAAAGGTCAACTGGCAAAATAAAGCTGAAAACCTGAAAGCTGCCGCTAAGGAGCTGAATATTGGAACCGACTCATTCATATTCATAGATGATAATGATTTTGAACTGAAGTCGGTTAACTCGATGTTGCCCGAAATATATACAGTAAAGCTGACAACGAACTATGACGAATTTCTTCAATTGTGCGACGACTATTGTTTCAAACGGAAACGCCTGACCAGGGAGGATTTGGAAAAGAACGAACAATACTTCGCCGAACAGCAAAGAAACAGTGTGAAGGAATCTGTGCAGTCTTTTGAGGAGTATGTAGAAAGCCTCGCCATTAAGTTGGATGTCACGATCAACAACAACAGCGACATTACCCGCCTTTCACAGCTGACTGAAAAGACAAACCAGTTCAATTTTAACAAAGAACCGTTTAGCATAACCCAGTTGGAAAAATTCATGAATGATGGGAATCTCGTCTTTGGGCTCCGGGTATCCGATAAGTTCGGGGATTATGGTCTTGTGGGGCTTATTTTGATGGAAATTAAGGGAAAGCAGGCGGTAATGCGTAATTACCTCATGAGTTGCCGAGCTTTGGGCCGGCTGATCGAGAACGATTTCTTCAATTATGTAATAGATGAGCTTGGGCGCAGGAGCATTGAGCTCACTGATATCCTCTTTAAAGAAACCGCGAAGAACATCCCTGCCAGGACCTTCTTTGAAGGACTGGAAATCAGGTCAAAAAAGGGTGTTTCCGCTTAGAAATTGTGGTTTTTTTTATTATTTTTCTGCTCTAATTTTTGATGCTTACTACTATGAATGAGATTAAAAATGGCGAGGTACTGACACGGGTACAGGAGGTATTCAAGCTGGCCATGGGCGATGAGGTGCAGGTAGACATGAATACGGAAAAAGACATGATACTTGAATGGGATTCGTTGAACCATCTGAACCTTGTTGTGGAACTGGAGAATTCCTTTGACCTCGGACTTTCCATGGAAGAAATTGAAGGATTGAACTCGGTTAAGGGTATTGTTGAATTGATAAATTCCCGGCACAAGCAGTGACGAGTTAGCGTGCAACTGCATTGCTTGCCTTTTGATAACTGGTCCCGAAGCTCACCACTTCGGTTCACGAACAGTTACATGAAGCGGGAAGAACTGAAAGAGATATACAAGCCGTCATACGAAAACGAAATCATTTATTACAAATGACCCCCAGGATAACTATTATAAGTCCCTTTTTAAACGAATCCGGCAATATTGAGAATTATGTCAACTCCCTGAATAATTTTTTTGTCAACAAGCCATACCGTACTGAAATAGTTCTTGTTGACGACGGGTCCACGGACAATTCCATTGAGCTACTCCAAAAACAAAAATTTGGTTGTTACGACATAAAGGTCATCAAGCTTTCCAAAAATTTTGGGGCGCAGGCTGCCGTAAGAGCAGGCATTAAACACGCCACTGGTGATTATATCACGTTTTTGCCGGCCGATCTGCAGGATCCATTGGATCTTGTTGACAGGAGCCTTGCAATCGTTACCGAAAAGAATGCAGACATAGTGTATGCATTCAGAAAGACAACCAATAACTCATTTTTCGAACGCACCTTTTCCGAGTTCTACGCTTACATGATGAGAAAATTTGTGAGCCCAAAATTTCCCGGTAAGGGTTTTGATATTGTTTTTTTCAATAATAAAGTAAAAGAGAATCTGGATAGAAATGTAGAGCTGAATTCGTCTATTCAACTCCAGATACTCACTCTTGGATACAATTCAGAGAACATTTATTACGATAAGCAGGAACGCAAAGTGGGCAAATCGAAATGGACGTTTTCCAAAAAGATGAAGTTGTTCATTGACTCGTTTGTCGCCTTTTCATTTGCACCCATCAGGCTGGTGTCCGCTGTAGGGATTCTGTTTTTTATACTGGGCAGCATTTGGACCGCGTATATCATATTGCGCAAATTGATCTTTAACGACCTGGCCGCAGGATGGCCCGCGTTGATGTCTATCCTGATGGTGGGTTTTGGCATTACGAATATTTCGCTCGGTATCATAGCAGAATATCTCTGGCGTACGCTTGATGCGAGCAGGAAACGGCCTTTGTTTATTGTGGATGAAATCATAGAACTTAAGCAGTCATGATAAAAGCAGTTCTCTTTTGTTTTCTTTATGCCCTGCTGAATGTATCAGGCGCTGCCATCATCAAATGGAAATTGAAGGGAAGGACACTTAGTTCTTTTAACGAATGGTTTCAATTCCTGTTGAACCCACAGGTCATTGGGGCTTTTGTGATCATTTTTGTTTCGGCGCTTGTTATGTTTAAGGCATTGTCGTCGGCTAATTTCACATTCGTGATACCTGTATCAGCCGGTATCAACTTTGTCCTGACAATTATTGCGGGCTATTTCATTTTCAGGGATCAGCTGAATATGATGTCATTCATTGGATTTACGCTGATCATTTCGGGAATTATCATGTTAAGTTTAAATAATGCAAGTCATGCTTAATAAAGTAAAAAACAGTACGATCCTTGTCACAGGCGGAGCCGGCTTTATCGGTTCATATGTTATTGAGGAGCTCATTCCGCTGCAACCTAAAAAGATAATCATTATCGATAATTTCATCCGCGGTAGCCGGGAGAATATGAAATCGTTTATCAATAACCCGGTTATTGAACTTCACGAAGCTGATATTCGTGATACGGATAAGCTGGAACAGTGCATTGAAGGCTGCGACTATATTTTTCACATGGCTGCCCTGCGTATTAATGCATGCGCGGCAAATCCCGGCGATGGATTTGATGTAATGCTTAAATCCACTTTTGAAATCGCGCAACTTGCAGTAAAGCATAAAATCAAAAAAGTAATTTATAGTTCGAGTGCATCTGTCTATGGGCTCGCACAACATTTTCCCACTCCTGAAACCGACAATCCATACAATAACCAAACATTCTATGGCGCCGCCAAGATGTGGGGTGAGCAATTGTTCAGAAGCTTCAAGTTCATGTATGGTTTGGACTACGTGGCACTGCGTTACTTTAATGCATACGGTCCCAGGATGGATACGGACGGGAAATACACCGAAGTAATGATCAAATGGCTGGATTGCATCCGCGATGGAAGAAATCCCCTGATCTATGGAGACGGTTCTACAACCATGGACTTTGTATATGTACGGGATATTGCCAAGGCTAATATCGCTGCACTCCAGGCCGACGTTACAGATGAAGCATTTAACATAGGTAACTGCGAAGAAACAAGCCTGAAACAGCTGTTGGCAGTCTTACTGAAGGTTAATGATTCAAATCTTACGCCGGAGCATCGGGAAGAAAATTCAATCAACCCGGTGAGCAGAAGGCTTGCAGATATTTCAAAGGCTAAACAATTGCTCAATTTTACACCAACTGTAAGCCTGGAGCAGGGAATGAAAGAACTCACTAAATGGTATTTTGATAAAATTAAAATAACAGTAAGCTAATGATACCTATAGCCAAACCTTATCTTACAGCCGACGAAGCACAGGCTGCCTACGACACAATTCTTACAGGATGGATCACGCAAGGTCCGCGTGTCGCGGAATTCGAAGAAAAATTTGCTGCTTACACAGGAGCAAAATATGCGGTGGCAGTTTCTAACTGTACTACGGCACTACACCTGGCAATGATTGTTGCGGGTGTTGGCCCGGGGGATGAAGTAATCTGCCCTTCGATGAGCTATGTCGCAACAGCCAACTCTATTAAATACGTAGGTGCGAAACCAGTGTTTGCCGAGATTGATCCTGCCAATTACAATCTTGACGTAAAGGATGCTGCCAAAAAGATTACAGCCAAGACAAAGGCGATACTGCTCGTACATCAAATAGGTATGCCTGCCGATATTGATGCTTTTAAAAAGCTCGCTGACAAATATGGCCTGAAGTTGATCGAAGATGCGGCCTGCGCAGCAGGTTCTTCATATAAAGGTGCAAAAATCGGGAGTCATTCCGAACTTGTTTGTTTCTCTCTTCATCCAAGAAAGGTCATTTCGACCGGTGACGGTGGATTCATAACAACAAATCGCGAAGATTACTACCAAAGAATGAAACTCCTGAGGCAACACGGCATGTCGGTAAACGACCGCGTTCGTCATGAATCGTCAAAGCTGATCTTTGAAGATCACGTTGAAGTAGGATACAACTATCGTATGACGGATATCCAGGCCGCCGTAGGAATCAAACAGTTGGAAAAACTGGACTGGATCGTGGAAGAAAGGAGAAAGATTGCGCATAGGTACACCGAGGCATTCAAGGATATAGATTTTATACAATTGCCGGTTGAACAGGAAGGCTATTTCAGCAACTACCAGTCATACAGTATCTATCTTAAAGACGATTGCCCGGTAGAGCGCAATGAAATCATGCAAAAAATGCTGGACGACGGCATCTCGACCCGCCGCGGAATTATGACATCGCACCGGGAAACGGCTTATAAGGCAGAATGTGCAGGTCTTTCACTGCCTGTATCAGAAAAGTCCTGCGACAGAAGTATTATCCTTCCACTTTATATTCCCATGAAAAATGAGGATATCGAAAAGGTGATTGAAGCATTTAAGCTGTATGTGGGAGCACCAGTGACTACAGGATGATAAAGCAGGATCTCTGAACTTTATTGTTTGATAAATAGAATTTACGCTGATATTTGTAATATCAGCTTTTTTATTTTCAGCAACGGAAGCTGATTCTATACGAACTTGTTTTTATACTGTTGGCTGAAGACGCAAACGCCAGGCATGAAAAGGATCAGCATAGTCGGATTTGGAAAAATAGGACAGGCAATAGCGGCACACATCCTTAAACAGGGCATCAGCATTACAGCTGTTGATATAAACACCGAATTGCAAACGTCGTTGAAGAATGCCCGATTTGTTACCAATGAACCTGGTGTCGGAGACATACTGGCTAAGGCTTACGGCAATCAAAAACTGGCTATAACCGCCGACTATTCCTCAATAAAGGGAAGCGATGCTATTATAATAGCAATTCCGCTGTTGATTGATGAGCATAAAAAAATACTCGACGTCCCTTTTGTCGATACTATAAAAAACATAGCTCCATTTACGATTGGTAAGATTCCAGTCATCATTGAAACATCAATCCCCGTTGGCTTTTCACGTAATTGTGTGGTGCCTGCTTTTGAATCGGCCGGTAAGCAACATGGAGTGGACATTTTAGTGGCACATAGCCCTGAAAGAATAAAGAGCGGGACAATGCTTGAGCAATTGTCGCAAATCCCTAAGATCATAGGCGGTGTAACGAAAGAAGCAACAGAGGCAAGTTTTGAAATATATAAGTTATTCTTCGAAGAAAGCTTGTTATATAAAGTGGAAAGCGCGGAAGCTGCAGAAATGATAAAGCTGGCTGGCATGGTGTACAGGGATGTAAACATTGCTTTGTCTAACCAGTTAGCTCAATTTGCAGATGCGAAAGGCATCCATTTTACCGAGCTGATATCATTGATCAACACAGACAGGGAAGCAGGACTATTGCAGCCAGGAATAGGGGTTGGCGGACATTGCACGCCCGTATATCCTTATTTTATGATTGAGAATTTTAGAGAATCGGGGCTTGATTTTACACTAGCTGCCCAAAGCCGGGCAATTAATGATTCCATGGTTGAACATGCTGTTTCGTCAATTAAAGACAAAGTGAAGAGAAAGAAGGCTCTGTTGCTCGGATTGAGTTTCCGGCCCAATGTTAAGGAAGATGCGATGAGTGTGACCTATCGGTTGAATGAAACACTAATTAAACACGGATTCGATGTGACGGTTCATGATGCCGAATATTCAACTGAAGAGATTATGGCAAAAGGTTTCACTGCAGTAAGTGATATCTATGAAAGTAAAGTTGAAGTTGTTTTTTTGGTAACCATGCACAAAGAATACTTTCAACTGGATTTCGAAAAGCTTGCTAAAAATGGCGTTCGGTTTTTTATAGACGGAAGAAATAGTATCAACAGGGATGATGTTGAAAAATCAGGAATCAGTTATACCGGGATCGGAAGATAATGTTTTCGGACTTGTAACCTAGTTGCCTGAGGGCGGCGTAATGCCGGCACTTTCGCCGTTTGATTTTTTAAAGAGCATTACATACCCGCACAGGTTTTTTTTCTTTTGTTTATTTACCTGCACAGGTTTCATCATGTGGAATTCGGAGATCTTGGGCACATAAGAGTAAGATATAACATTGCCATCTACATCGCCCCATTTTTTCTGCTGGAACACCACCTGTTTTTCGTCCCAATCAAACATTCTTACTTCGTACAACTTCGAGGTATAGTCGCCGATGAAAATGAACTGGTATACGCTTCCCTGTGTAAGCGGAACGATGACGGGCATTTCATATTCGCTTTCCATCGTTATAGACGCTTCTTTCAAAAGTATAAAGCCATCCTTCCCATAAAAATTTTTAAGACTATCGACCTGCTTGTTGATGAATTCGTCCTGGCAGGATTGTAATTTGATGACATCCTGTGAAAAACAGGAAATAACCGAAATTAATATAGGAATTATAAGGATGGATATTTTCTTCATAATCGGCTTTCTAAAAGAGTCAGGATCTGCGAATAAAATTACATCGCAAAATCCGGCACTGAAATTTTTACGAACTTATTGAAGTGTAATTCGGAGATTTTCTCCGTAAAACCACGACAAATTCCAAGCCACTGGCCAGGTGACTAACGAAGATTAACTAATAAAAATTGTATGAAATACCAGAACTCATGGTTTTATTTACTCAGAGATAGTACGATTGAAATAGAGCGCGTCGGCCTGCTGAATACATGTCAATATAATTTCATTGATGCACACATGGGGAGGAAGGCTGGTGCAATAGTAGATCACGTCGGCAACCTCATCAGCGGTGAGAGCCTCTAATCCCTTGTAAACGCTTTTCGCCGTTGTTTCATCGCCTTTAAAACGCACGATTGAAAATTCAGTTTCCGCTGCGCCGGGATGTATGACTGTCACCCTGATATTGTGACGAAGCAGGTCAATCCTCATTCCCTGGCTCATTGCATCCACGGCAAATTTTGTGGCGCAATAAACATTTCCCTTTTCATACACTTGCTTACCGGCCACTGACCCCAGGTTAACGATATGTCCTTCCTTATATTCTGCCATTATTTGTGATACCGCCTTAGCTACGTACATAAATCCTTTTATGTTTGTATCCACCATGGTGTTCCAGTCTTGAAGATCTGCTTCTTCAAAATAGTCTCTTCCAGCGGCAAGACCGGCATTGTTTATAAGTATATCAATTTTTCGCCAGTCGGCCGGGAGGGATCCAATCGTCGTCATCACCGTGCTTTCTTCGCGCACATCAAACGGACGAACCAACACAGCAATATTGTATTTTTTTTCCAGCGCAGTACATAGCTCGTAAAGCCGGTCGGCTCGCCTGCCGTTCAGTATGAGGTCATAACCATGTGAAGCATATGTTACCGCACATGCTTTTCCAAAACCAGATGTGGCGCCGGTTATAAAAACAATTTTTGACATTTGAAACGGGTTGTTGGGTGATTAACCTGGATAGTACGGGGCAAAAAATAAGAAATCTTTACAACTATCTGACGAGTGTCACGGTTCCTTTCAGAAAAATGCTTTTCCCGGTGTAGTCAATGGCTTCAACCATCCATACAAATACATTGGAACCTTGTGGCGTTCCACTGATTTTCCCATCCCAGCCATGATAATTTCGGGTAGTGCTGAAGATCATCTGACCCCAGCGGTTAAAAATCCGGAAATACTTTATTTCCTGGACCCCGACAGCGATGGGTCGGAGAATGTCATTCAATCCGTCGCCGTTGGGTGTAAATGCTGAAGGAACGAAAACATAAGGGTTGGTCTTAAAAACTTTTACCGAAACAAAAGCTGAATCATAACAACCCGCTTCGTTGT
>Ga0207675_100001236_pt1 | contig 25504 bp, 24 predicted proteins | sample KBSSwiS42_FD_184305 | JGI IMG/M metagenome (GOLD analysis project Ga0207675, IMG submission 184305) | Switchgrass rhizosphere microbial communities from Kellogg Biological Station, Michigan, USA - KBS Switchgrass S4-2 (SPAdes) (version 2) | ecosystem: Host-associated > Plants > Roots >...
CGTGCGGGGAGTTGAACGAGAACATCCGCGGCTCCAGCTCGGGCATCGAGGTGCCGCAGTGGAGGCACATGAAGCGCTCCGAGTAGGTGATGACCTCGTCGGTCTCCACGTTCTCGATGTCGACGATGCCCTCGGCGCGCGCGACGGCGGTCTCGATCGAGTCGGCGAGGCGCTTACGGAGGTCGGGGCGCATCACGAGCCGGTCGATCACGACCGAGATGTCGTGCTTGAACTTCTTGTCGAGGACGATGTCCTCCTCCAGCCGGCGCAGCTCGCCGTCGACCTTGACGCGCGTAAAACCGTCGTTCCGAAGCTCCTCGAAGAGCTTGCCGTATTCCCCTTTTCGGCCCCGGACCACCGGCGCCAGCACCATGAACTTCGCGCCCTCCGGCAGCTGCATGACCTGGTCGATGATCTGCTCCGCCGACTGTGCCTCGATCGGCCGCCCGCAGTTATGGCAGTGCGGATGGCCCACCCGCGCCCACAGCAGCCGCAGGTAGTCGTAGATCTCGGTGACCGTGCCGACCGTCGAGCGCGGGTTCCGCGAGGTGGTCTTCTGGTCGATGGAGATGGCCGGCGAGAGGCCCTCGATCGAGTCGACGTCGGGCTTGTCCATCTGGCCCAGGAACTGGCGGGCGTACGCGGACAGCGACTCGACGTAGCGGCGCTGGCCCTCGGCGTAGATCGTGTCGAAAGCCAGGCTCGACTTGCCGGACCCTGACAGGCCCGTGATGACGATCAGCGAATCGCGCGGCAGCCTCAGGTGGAGGTCCTTGAGGTTGTGCTCCCGCGCTCCCGATACGACTATCTCGCCACTGGGCTTCACAGCGGATAACGAGTCTAGAGCCGTTCCCGGATCGAACCTACGTTCGTTTCGCGCAGATTGCGGGGTTCGGGACTAGGGTGACGGCGATGCGGTTCGGCTACACGATCCTGTACGTGTCCGATGTCGCCGCGAGTCTGGAATTCTACGAGCGCGCACTCGGCCAGCGGCGCCGCTTCGTACACGACAGCGGCCAGTACGCCGAGCTCGACACCGGTGACACCGCGCTCGCCCTGGCCGCGCACGAGCTGGCCGCGGCGAACCTGCCCGGGGTCTACAGGCCCGAGGAGCGTTCAAGCACGCGGCCCGCGTTCGAGGTCTGCTTCGTGACCCGGGACGTCCAGGGGGCCTTCGACCGCGCGATCACCGAGGGCGCCGAGGCCGTGACCCCACCGCAGACCAAGCCGTGGGGCCAGGACGTCGCATACGTGCGCGACCCGGACGGCAACCTCGTGGAGCTGGCCTCCCCCGCCGGCAGCAGCCCCCAGTAGAGGCGACCGGGCTTCAGCCCGACACGCGGGCGTAGACCTCGTCGAGCAGCGCCTCGGGGTCGTCCAGCTCGAAGTTCTCCGAGAGGTAGTGCGCGGTCTCCTCCCGCGAGGAGCCGTTCAGGGCCATGTTGAGCGCGATGACGCGCGCTCCCTCCTGGCCGGCGGGCGCGGGCTTAGGCGCGGGCGCGGCCTCCTCTGGCGCGGGCGCGGCCTCCTCCAGCGGGGCCTCCTCTGGCGCGGGCGGGGCGTCCTCTGGCACGGGCGACGCCGCCTCCGGCGCGGCCTCCTCTGGCGCAGGGGACACCTCCTCTGGCGCGGGCGCTGCCGGTGCCGGGGTCGCGGCCGCTTCCGTGGCTTCCGCCGCCTCCTCGCGCGCGCTCGCCATTCCTTCGCCCACCGCTCGCAGCTCCTCGAGGTCAGCCCTCAGGGCCGAGAGCTCGTTGCGCACGCGGTCGGCAAGCTGCTCGAGAGAGCGCTCGATCTCTTCCGCGCGGGCCGAGAGCCGCTCGGCGACCGCCTGGGCCTTTGCGAGCTGTCCCTCGATCTCCTCAGCGGCCTCCGCGCGCAGGTCGGCCGCGCTCTGCTCGGCGGCCTCCAGCACCGCGCGGACCCGCTCGGCCGCCGCGGCCGCCGACGACTGCTTCTCACGACCTGCGCTCATGGCGAGCTACTGCTTGACCCTGAATGCCCCGCGCATGAACGGGTGGATCCGGCAGAAGTACGTGTACGTGCCGGGCGAGAGGTTCTTGGGCGTCCTCCAGCTGAGGAAGCCCGTCGCCGGAGTCCGCGCGCCGAGGGTGCCCGACTCGAACTGCACGTTGCCGTCAGCGATCGGGTACGCGATGCCCGTGGCGCGGTTGCAGGGCGCCTTGCACGAGGTGATCGAGTGGTAGATGCCCTTCGCGTCGTCACCTGCGTCGCGGAAGGTGAGCGACTGTCCCGGCTTTATCACGGGCGGGTTCCTGACGGGATCCCCGAGGCTGAGGTCGCCGAGCTGGTAGCGGAAGTTGACCAGGTTGATGAAGCCCGGGTTCTGTTGCCCGTCCGGCAGCCGGCGCGGGTCGGGCAGGGACGTCGGCCCGCCGCCGTGGTTGTCGTTCTCGGGCAGGTGCCCGTGGGTGACCCGGCCGGGCCTGTCGACCTTGTGCCTGAAGGGGTTGACCCCCGGGCCGCCGCCCGCCATGAAGGTGGGCATGATCCCCATCGCCTCCCACCAGGAGCCGCGGCTGGTGTCGTAGGTTGCGCTGACCGAGAGCACGTCGCCCTTCTTGACCTTCACCCTCCAGTCCGGGCGGCTGACGGTCATCGCGACGTCCCACGACACGGCACCGGCCGGCTCGAAGTACTTGGCACGGGACCTGAACAGCCGCACGGTCTTCCCGTTCCTCGTCAGCTTCAGATCCGTGTAGAGCCCGCCCGGATGCAGGTGGCCACCGGTCGCCACGAGCACGCCCGGCCGGTCGACGACCCACTGGTTCCGCTTCGGCTGCCCGCGGTAGGGGTTCTTGGCGTCGTTCGGGTAGGTGAAGCGGCCGTTTCGACCCGAGCCCTTCCGGACGTTGAAGACGGGATAGAAGTCGCTCTCGCCATTTCGCACGTCCATCCAGATCGGGTGCACCGGCCTGATCCCGCGCGCGGCGGGCGAGCCCTTGGGGACGAAGTCGATCTGGTAGGTCATGTAGAGCTGCGTCGGGACGGGCGTCAGGTTGTGGATCATGTGGTTGAGGACCAGGGTGTCCGTCGTCTTGAGCGGATAGCCGTAGCCCTTGGGAAGGGTCGCGGTCGTCTTCTCCTCGCCCGCCGCGAAGAAGAGCTCACCCGGATAGCCGCCGCTGTTCACGTTCTCGCCGGAGAGGTTGACCCACACGGCGTGGTGGAGATGGATCACGTCGACCGGCGGGACCTTCCCGTCCAGATAGGTGAGGTTCGGCTTGATGCGCGTGATGTAGCCGTCCACCTGCGGGCGCTGCACGATGGGCGCGTAGTCGATCGGGTTCTGCCCCGGCCTGATGTTGAACGGGCCGATCTTGTAGGTGACCCGCTTGGCGCCGCCGGCGAGCGCCTGTACCGCTGAGGCCTTGCCCAACGGAACCGCGGCCGACGCTCCAGGCGCGGCGACGACGGCGAGAGCGAGCACAAAAACGAGCGCGCATCCTGCGCGCTTCCCAGCGGCGACCATGGGAGCGAACCTTACTTACTCGCGCGGCTTCTGGGGATTGACTTGCGCCAATTTGTCCGACATCGACGACTCGGCTGTCTCCACCTCGCCGCGTGCGCTGTCGTAGGCCGACGCGTCGTGTGAGCGCGCCGCGCTCTGCAGGCTCGTGTACGCGAGCGATGCATCCTGAGCCGCGGAGACCAGCTCGGACGAGCTCATGTGGTCGGCCGCGCGGCCGTATGCCATGGCCAGCCGGCCGGCCAGGTTCGCCTGCTCCTCGGGCGTCGACGCGAGCGACAGTTCGTCGCGCAGCCGGAAGCGCACCTCGTCGAGCCGCTTGGCGGCCTGCTCGTTCGCCGACGGCACTCGTTTCGCCGCCTGGTCAGAGCCGCTGCCCGGCATTCCCAGCAGGGCGCCGAAGATCAGGGCGAGGGCGATGACGCCCAGCATCGGGCCGAACTGGACGAGCCTGGCGCGGAGCGGGACCCTGGGCCTCTTGGAGCCGTCCGCCGGCGGGCGCGCGGCCGGCAGCGCAACGGTCCTGGGTGTCTGGACCGTGACGGGCTCGGTGGCGGCTGTCTCCGCGGCCGGGACGGGCGGTGTGGCGGCGGCCGGGGCGGCCGGGGTCACCGGCGCGGCGACCCGCGCCGCGATCCGCGCCGCCACGTCGCTGACGCCGTCGCCGTCAGCCGGCTCGCTCGCCGGCAGCTGCTGCGTCGGCGGCGGCGCGACCGGCGGCAGTGCGGCTGGCTGTGCGGCAGGCGGCTGTGACGGCGCCGCGATCCGCAGCGCCGTCTCGGCGCCCTCGATCAGCGCGCCGGCGGAAGCGGGCCGCTCGCCGGGTTCCTTCGCCATGCCGCGCGCGACCAGGGCGTCGAGGGCTGCCGGCAGCTCGGGTATGCGCTCGCTCGGCTTCGGCGGCGGCTGCGACACGTGCGCATAGGTGATCATCACCGGGTCGTGGTTCACGAACGGCTGCTGGCCCGTTAGGGCGTGGACCAGCAGGCCGGTGAGCGAGTACACGTTGCTCGCCGGAGTGAGCTCCTCTCCGCGGACGCCCTCCGGCGACTCGTAGTGGAGATGTGCGTCCTTGCGGATGACGTCGCCCCAGCTCGCCTGGCCGGCAACGGTGAACAGCCCGAACAGATCGAGCTTCGCCTGCTCGCCGTCCATCAGCACGCTGTCCGCGCTGAGGGTCCGGTGCACGAGGCCGGCGGCATGTGCCGCGTCCAGGGCGTCGGCGACCGGCTGAAGCAGCCGGAGCGCGGACTGCGGGTCGAGCGGCCCGTCCCGGAGGAGGCGCGCCAGCGACCCGGCGGGGAACGGCTCCGTGGCCACGAACATCCGCCCTCCCTCCTCCCCGCTCTCCAGCACGCGGAGCAGCGCGGGGTGGCTCAGCCCTGCGCGGGTGCGGGCGAGGCGGCGGAAGCGTGCGCGGGCGCGGCGGCTGGTGACCGGCTCGGCGCTCACCTGAACGCCGGCGGGACTGCCGTCCGCGGCGCTCGCGGCGAACAGGAGGCTGCCGCCCTCGAGCCGCCGCGGCGACGGAGCCAGGCGGTAGCCGCCGAGCATGGGCTCGGGCGTCTCGGTGCGAGTGGGCTCTTCCGTCTGATGAATCATCCGGAATCGTCGAACGGCACCGGTGCCGGCGTCGTCGTGGTCGGTGGCTTGGGCTCGGGCGTGGTCTTCTCGGGCTGCGTGGGCTGGCTGTCCTGCTGCTTCTGACGACGCTTTTCCTCGCGCGCCTGCTTGCTCCGCTCGGCGGCCGCCTGGCGCTCGGCCTCCTGCTCGGCGATCCGCTGGGCGCGGCGCTCCGCCTTCACGCGCAGCTTCTCCTCGCGAGCCGCCTTCTTCTCGGCCGCCTCGCGCGCCTTGCGCGCCTTCGCGAGCTTGTCCTTGCGCGCACGGGCCGCGCGTCGAGCCTCGAGCTGGGCGGCGGTCGGACCCGCGTTCTCCAGGGCCGGCAGGTCTGAGGCCGTGCGCAGGGCCAGTGGCCGCGCCTCGACCGTCGCCGCCGAATTGGACGACCCTTCGCCTCCGGCGGCGTGCGCGAGTCCGAACGCGCCCGCGAAGGCGGCGATCCCGACCACGATCAGGGTCACCGGGCCGGGGCTGCGCGGCGGTCCGGAGTGTCGCCGCGGCGGTCCGGACTGTCGGCGCGGCAATTTCATGGGCAGCGTGTGGGCTTTGTCGAGGTGCCGGGCATCAGACAGCGATTCGTGCGGACCGGCTTGTCGGCGGCGCGAATTCGGAACGCGGTGTACCTGCCGATGACACCGGGCGCGCGAACAAAGATCTGGAGCCGCGCGCGCGGCCGAAGGAGGTGCCGAAACTTCGGCAGGCGCACCCGCCCCGCTGTGCCCGCCCAGCGGCGCGTCTTGAACGGGCAGCCGCGCCCGCCGCAGCGCACAGTCACGCACGCCAGCCGCGGGACGCTGCGCACGTCGAGGAGGGTGATGCGCGTGCCGCGTGCATAGGCAACTCCTGCCAGGCGCACCGTCGGGAACGGCTTCATCAGGATCGGGGCCGGCGGCGTGCGCGGCTCGACCGGCAGCGGATACAGGGGCGGGTCGACCCCGAACGTCGACGACGCGCTCTTGCTCTGTCCGTTCAGCATCGCCTTCAACGAGACCACATGTAAGCCCGGCTCGGCGAAGGCGCGGGTGATGGACTGCGCGCTGCCGGACGGGACACCGTCGACCGTCCAGCTCAGGGTACTGCAGGGCGTGGAGTCGGAGGTAAATGTCGCCTGCTGGCCCGTCAGGAGCACCACCGAGTCGCCGGGGTCGCGGTGGAAGGCCGCGACGAGGGGATCGGCGGCGAGCGCGGCAGGCGCGGATACCCCTCCCACCGCCATAAGGACGAGCGCAGCCAGGAGCGCGCACGTGGCGGCTCGGGAGGGAGAGGAGAAATGGGAGGACAGCGAACTAGCCAGCAGTCCAGAGGTACCACACCAAGGCGGGTCTGTCCTGTTACGCGAGCGCCTTTTCAGCGCCGCGAATCAGGCGCTCGCCTCGGCCTCGTCCAGCTCGTGGCGCAGCGACTTGATCTCGTCGCGGAGCTTGGCCGCGTACTCGAAGCGAAGATCGTCGGCCGCGGCCAGCATCTCCTCCTCCAGCTCCACGATCGTCCGGCGGATCTCCTCCGCCGACATCCCCTCCGTGTCGCGGCGACGGCGCCCGCGCCCACTCGGCACCTTCGACTCCGTCATCAGGAAGTCGGAGATGTCCGAGATGCCCTTCTGGATCGTCTCCGGGGTGATGCCGTGCTCCTCGTTGTAGGCGACCTGGATGGCCCGCCTGCGGTTCGTCTCCTCGATCGCGGTCCGCATCGCCGCGGTCTCCTTGTCGGCGTACATGATCACCTTGCCGCGGATGTTCCGGGCGGCGCGCCCGATCGTCTGGATCAGCGACGTCTCGCCGCGGAGGAAGCCCTCCTTGTCGGCGTCGAGGATTGCCACCAGGGAGACCTCCGGGAGGTCGAGGCCCTCGCGCAGCAGGTTCACGCCCACCAGCACGTCGTACTCGCCCAGCCGCAGCTCGCGGATGATCTGGATCCGCTCGAGCGTGTCGATCTCGGAGTGCAGGTAGCGGACCTTGAAGCCGTACTCGAGCAGATAGTCGGTGAGGTCCTCGGCCATCTTCTTGGTCAGCGTGGTAACGAGCGTGCGCTCCTCGACCTCGACGCGCTTGCGGATCTCCTCCATCAGGTCGTCGATCTGGTTCTTCGTCTCGCGCACGTCGACCTCCGGGTCGATCACGCCCGTCGGTCGCACGATCTGCTCGACGATCCGCGACGAGTGATTACGCTCGAAATCGGCCGGCGTGGCCGACACGAACACGATCTGGGGGGTGTGGGCGAGGAACTCGTCGAACGTCTGAGGCCGGTTGTCGAGCGCGCTCGGGAGCCGGAAGCCGTACTCCACGAGGGTGTTCTTCCGCGACCGGTCGCCCTCGTACATGCCGCCGATCTGCGGCACGGTCTGGTGCGATTCGTCGATGAAGCAGACGAAGTCGTCGGGGAAGAAGTCGAGCAGGCAGAAGGGCCGCTCACCCGGCGCGCGCCCGTCCAGGATGCGCGAGTAGTTCTCGATGCCGTTGCAGAAGCCGAGCTCGCGCATCATCTCCATGTCGAACTGGGTCCGCTGGCGCAGCCGGTGCGACTCGAGCAGCTTGCCCTGCTGCTCCAGCTCGGCGCAGCGCGCCTCCATCTCGTCGCGGATCTCGACCACCGCGCGCTCGATCGTCGGGCGGTCGGTGGCGTAGTGGGTCGCCGGCCAGATGCCGGCGTGCTCTATCTCGGCGAAGACCTCGCCCGTGAGCGGGTCGAAGTGCTGGATCGTCTCGATCTCGTCCCCGAAGAAGACGGCCCGGTAGGCGGTCTCGGCGTAGGCGGGGAAGACCTCGAGCGTCTCGCCGCGGACCCGAAAGGTGCCGCGCCCGAGCGCCTGGTCGTTGCGGGTGTACATGTTGTCGACGAGCTTGCGCAGGATCTCGTCGCGGTCCGCCATCTCACCCCGCCTGAGGAGGGTCACCTGGTCGTTGTACTTCTGCGGCGAGCCGAGTCCATAGATGCACGACACCGACGCCACCACGATCACGTCGCGCCGCGCGAACAGCGCGCTCGTGGCGGAGTGCCGGAGCCGGTCGATCTCCTCGTTGATCGACGAGTCCTTCTCGATGTAGAGGTCCTGCGCCGGGACGTACGCCTCGGGCTGGTAGTAGTCGTAGTACGAGACGAAGTACTCGACCGAGTTCTTCGGGAAGAACTCCCGGAACTCGTTGCAGAGCTGCGCGGCGAGCGTCTTGTTGTGCGCGATCACGAGCGCCGGCCGCTGGACCTGCTCGATCGTGAACGCCATCGTGGCCGTCTTGCCCGAGCCGGTGACGCCGAGCAGCGTCTGAAAGCGATCACCGTCCGAAATGCCCCGAGCCAGCCCTGCCATGGCGACGGGCTGGTCCGCGACCGGCTTGTAGGCCGAGTTGATCTCGAACTTGGGCACGACCTCTAGACGTTAGCGGTGGTGTCCGACAGGCGGCGCTTCTCGGCAGGCGGGAGGCGCTTGATCCGGGCCTCCTCGCGCATCGCCTCCGAGCGCGTCGCGAACTCGCGCCTGTAGACGAGCTCCACCGGACGGCGCGGGCGCGTATAGCGGCTGGCCGTGCCGGCCTGGTGCTGGCGCAGGCGCCGTTCCGGGTCGGTCGACCAACCGCAGTAGAGCGTGCCGTCGGCGCAGCGCAGCAGGTAGACGAACGCCGCCACGCCCGGAGGGATAACCGCACCCTCGGACGCCTGCTGGCTCCAGCGAAAGGCAGCCGCTCCGGTGGGACGGTTCACATATCGCAGATCCCACCGACAAAGGAGAACCGAAAATGAACAACGCAGGCCGCATCGCACTCATCGTCACCGGCGCGCTGACCGCGCTGCTCGCAACCGTGCTCCTCTTCGGGGGTGGCGCTGCTCTATACGGCGAGATAAAGAAGGACGACGACGGATATCTCACGAGCGAGGCGCACCGCTTTGACACCGGCACGCGGGCCCTCGCGACCGACAACCTCGACATCGACCTCGGCGCTGCCGACTCGCTGGCCGACGACCTCGGCCGCGTCAAGATCGAGGCGCAGTCGGCCGATGGCAAGCCGCTGTTCGTAGGCATCGCGCGCACGAGCGACGTGGAGCGCTACCTGAACGACGTGCCCCACGCCACCGTGCATGACGTGGAGGACGGCCCGTTCGACTCGTTCCACGCCGAGACCACGCGGCACGCGGGCAACCGCCACCCGGTTGCGCCCGAGCACGCCGGCATCTGGGCCGTTTCGAGCCAGGGCACAGGCAAGCAGACCGCCGACATGAAGGTCCGCGAGGGCGACTGGTCCGTCGTGGTGATGAATGCCGACGGCTCCCTCGGGGTCGACGCTGACATCAGCGCCGGCGCCAACGTCCCGTTCCTCAACGAGCTCGGGTGGATCGCTCTCGGCAGCGGCGGCTTCGCGCTGGTCGTGGGCATCGCCCTGATCGTCGCGGGCGCCCGGCGCCCGGAGGACCCGACCGGCACCGCGCCGGCCGGTGCGGCGGCGACTGCTGCTGCGGCGTAGGGACGACGCATGGAAGCAACGCGGGCGGCCGCCCCCTCCTCGGGGGCGGCCGCTCGTTTTCACCTAGCGGGCTTTGCTCGGAATGTCCCCTCACCGAGGCAGCTGTAGATCACGAAGGTCCCGATCGGATACTTCGGGACCAGGAACTCGTACACGTTCCGGAGCTTGCCGGTGATGGTTCCGTTGCGGTGCTTCTTGTTCGAGATCGAGTAGTGGTTCGTGACGTCGTTCCAGTAGAACGCCGGCGTCCTCATCAGCTCGAACTCGGCCTTGCGGTTGAGAAGGACCCAGGTGTCCGGCCACGGGTCGACGCCGAGCATCGGCGAACCGCCGCCCTGGATCGGGAGGCACTGGGTGCGGAGACCGGTCACGAAGTGGACGATCTTCTTGTTGCCCTTGAGCTGGAAGGTCACCTTGTGGCCGGCGTCGGTCTTGCCTACGTACTTGACGGGCTTGGCGGCCATGGCGCCTGCTGGAACGGCGAGGGCACAGATGGCCGCGACGGCTGCGAGCGTTGCGCTGAGCTTGTTCATGGGCCGCAGCATGAATGGTTGTGCACGCAAACACATTGGGGATTTCCCTTATACGGGCCCTGATCTTTGACCCCGACCCTTAGCCTTGACCCGCATACATGGCGGTCGTTATCGCAAGCTCTCTCGACAAGGACATGGCGGGCTCCCCGCTGTTCCGCGGCGTCTCGTTCAAGCTCGAGCGCGGCGACCGCATGACGCTCGCGGGCCGCAACGGAGCGGGCAAGACGACGCTGCTCAGGATGGTCTCGGGCGAGACCGGGATCGACGGCGGCGAGCTCGTCTTCGAGAAGGGCACGAGGACGGCTCTGCACGACCAGCGCCCGCCGCGCGAGCGCGACCTGACGCTGCGCGACTACGTCCTGTCGGGGTGCCGCTACCTCGTCTCGCTGGAGGACGACCTGCGCCGGCTCGAGGGTGAGATGGCGGCTCGTCCCGACGACACCGCACTGCTCGACCGCTACTCGCGCGCCCAGGGCCGCCTCGAGCACGCGGGCGGCTGGGACTGGCGCAACCGGGCCCTCGGGCCCCTGCACGGCCTCGGCTTCGCGGACGAGCAGCTCGACCGAATTCTCTCCACCTTCTCGGGTGGCGAGCTCACGCGCGCCTCGCTCGCTCGCGCGCTGGCGGGCGACCCCGACCTGCTGCTTCTCGACGAGCCCACGAACCACCTCGACATCGCGTCGCTCGAGTGGCTCGAGGACTACCTGACGGGCCTCGACGCGGCGGTCATCCTGGTGGCGCACGACCGCTGGTTTCTGGAGGCTGTGGGCACTTCGGTGCTCGAGCTGGAGGCCGGCCGCGCCCGCTTCTTCCCCGGCACGTGGCACGCGTGGCGGCGCGAGGCGGCGGCGCGCGATATCCAGCTCGGGAAGCAGATCGAGAAGCAGCAGGCCGAGATCGCTCGGATGGAGCGCTTCATCGAGCGCTTCAGGTACAAGGCGACGAAGGCGCGCCAGGCCCAGGACCGCGCCAAGAAGCTCGCGAAGATGGAGCGGGTCGAGCGCGACCCGGCCGACAACCGCTCGCTCGGGTTCACGTTCGCGGGCGCCGAACGCGCGGGCCGCGTGGTGCTCGACATGACCGGCGGCCGGCTCGAGGTGCCGGGCAGGACGCTGATCGAGGACGGCGACCTGTGGCTCGAGCGCGGCGAGCACGTGTCGCTCGTCGGGCCGAACGGGACCGGGAAGACGACGCTGATCGACGCGCTCGCCGGGCGCCGCGAGCTCGACGGCGGGAAGCTCCGCACCGGCCACAACGTCCAGATCGGCTACCTCTCGCAGCACGCCGAGGAGCTGGGCACCACCGGGACCGCGCTGGACGCGGCCCAGCGCGCCACGAAGCTGACTCCGAACAAGGCCCGCGCCCTGCTCGGCCGCTTCCTGTTCAGCGGCGAGGAGGCCGAGAAGCCGATGGACGGGCTCTCGGGCGGGGAGCGACGACGCCTGTCGCTCGCGATCCTGGTGGCCTCCGGGGCCAACTTCCTGATTCTCGACGAGCCCACGAACCACCTCGATATCGACGCGCGCGAGGCGCTCGAGGACGCGCTGCGAGCGTTCGACGGCACGGTCCTGCTGGTCTCGCACGACCGCGCTCTGCTCGACGCGGTGGGCACTCGCACATTCGCCATCGAGGACGGCACGCTGCGCAGCTACCTGGGCGGGTGGGCTGAGTATTCGCGCGTGCGCCAGGAACGCCGGGAGGCCGAGGCGAGCGCGAAGCGGGCGCGGCCCTCGAAGCCGAAGCTCGGCAAGTCCGGGAAGGCCAACGGGAGTCCCAAGCCCGCTGGGCCGTCGAAGAACGCACTCAGGCGCGCCGCCGAGCTGGAGCGCGAGGTGGAGAAGGCGGAGGCCGCGCTGCGCGCGCTCGAGGACGAGCTGGCGGACCCGTCCGCCTGGGCCAGCCCCACCAGCAGCGAGCGCGCCACGGAGCGACACGAGGCCGCCAAGAGGGCCGTCGAGGAGGCGTACGCGCGCTGGGAGGCCGCCACCACCTGACCCCCCAGCCTGACCCGGTTCCGGATCGTGCGCTAGTCGACCGGACCGCCGGCAGCGAGCAGCTCGTCGAGTCGCTCGTAGGACTCGCTGAGGCCGATCTCCATGCCCGAGGCAAGCATGCCGTCGCGCTCCTCCGTCGTGTGGAACAGGGAGCGGGTGCTCACCTTGGTGCGACCGTCGCCGAGATCCTCGAAGGTCGCGGTCTCGACCACGATGTGGCCCGGCATGCCCTCCCACTCGAAGGTCTGCTCGAGACGCTCGGGGGGCTGCACCGCTCGATAGACGCCCCTGAACGCGGTGTTGCCGTCGGGCCCGTCGGTCACGAAGCGCCACTCGCCGCCCTCGCGTACGTCCATCTTGTCGACTGTCGTCGTGTCCGCCCGCCGACCCCACCACTGGGGAATCAACTCGGGGTCGACGAAGGCCTGGAAGACCCTCTCCCGCGGCGCGTCGAAGACGCGCTCGGTGACGATCTCGCGGTCGCCCTCCGTGGCGACGTGGATTGGAGCCTGCTGCTGCGTCATGCGTTTTCTCCTTCGGTGCGCTCGAGGAGCTCCCCGAGGCGATCGAGACGTTCGTCCAGCATCAGGCGGTAGCCGACGATCCAGCGCTGGACCTCCGCGAGGTCCTGCGGCCCGAGGCTGCACCACCTCGTCCGCCCCATCTTCTCGGTGCGTACGAGGTCCGCGTCCTCCAGGACCTGGACGTGCTTCTTCAGGCCGGTCAGCGAGATCCCGAACGGCTCGGCGAGCTCGCTGATGGTGGCCCGCCCGCGGCCGAGACGCTCCAGGATGCCCCGGCGTGTGGGGTCCGCGAGCGCTCCAAAGGCCTGGTCGAGCTGTTGCTGATACTGAACCACTTGGTTCAGTATTGCACGGGATCGAGATCAGTGCAAGGTCAGAGGCCCAGGTCGTCCGCGTACTTCTTCCGGTACGCCCTTCGGCTGTCCATCACGTTCTCGACGTACGCCCGCGTCTCGGGGAAGGGGATGTGCTCAGCGGACTGGAACCCCTCCGGGCCGCCCGCCTCGGCGACCCACCTGTCGACGTTGCCGATGCCGGCGTTGTAGGCCGCGATCGCGAGCGTCTCGTTTCCGCCGTAGTGGTCGAGCAGGAGTCGCAGGTAGTAGGCGCCGTACGAGATGTTGATCTGCGGCGAGGCCAGGTCCGACTGCTTGAAGCGCGTGCCACCTGAGTGCTGAGCTATTGCATCGGCGGTCTCGGGAGTGATCTGCATCAGCCCGCGCGCGCCGGCGTGCGAGGTCTGGTCGCGGAAGCGCGACTCCTCGTAGATCACCGCCGCGATCAGGGCCGGGTCGAGGTCCTTGTCCGCGGCCTGCTGGCGGATGATGTCGTCGTGGCGCAGCGGCAGCGTGAACTCGCGCACCGCGTCCTCACCCAACCCGGACACCACGGCTGCGCAGACCGCCCCCGCGATCACCGCAGCCGCCAGCAGGGCAATGCGCCTGCGGCGGACCCTCGCGCGCGAGGGGCGGCGTGCGACTCTGCGTCGTGCTGCGTGGGAACTCATGGGGGGCGGTTACTCGAGTCTCGCAAGTACGCGGGACAGGTTCTCCCTCAACTCTTCGAGACTACCCTCGTTGCGGACCTCGTAGTCCGCTCTGTGTGCCTTCTCCTCCTGGGTGAGCTGGCGTCCGGTGCGCTCGGCCACCGAGGCGTGACCGCGCGCGCCCGCGCGCTCCGCCCGGACCGCCTCGTCCGCCACGACGGCGATGGTGGCGTCGAACGCCTGGTCCATGCCCGACTCGAACAGGAGCGGCACCTCCACCACCGCCGCCCGCGGAGACGGGTCGACGGCCTCGACCTCCTGCTTCCACTCGAGGACCCGACGGCCGACCCGTGGCCACAGCTCGGCCTCGAGCCACTCGCGCGCCTCCTCGTCGGCGAACACCCGCTCCGCTATCAGCGAGCGGTCGAGCTCCCCATCGGGGGCCACCTCGTCGCCCAGCCGCTCGGCAACGATGCCTCGCAGCTCGTCGCTCGCGAGCAGCTCGTGGACGACGGCGTCGGTCGACAGCGTCGCGGCGCCCAGGTCGCCGAGCGCGCGCAGCGCCTCGGACTTGCCCGCGCCCAGGCCGCCGGTGAGCCCCACGAACGGGACCCCGGCCAACTACTCCCCCGCGGGCTGCTCTTCGTCCTGGTCGGGAGCCGCCGGCTCGGCGCCGTCGGCGGCTGCCTCGTCGGCGCCTGCCTCCGGTGCCTGAGCGTCCGAGCTCGCCTCAGGCGCCTGCTCGTCGGCGGCGTCCTCCGCGGGAGCCTCGTCAACGGGAGCTTCCTGGGCCGGAGCCTCATCCGCGGGGCCCTCCTGGGCCGGAGCCTCGTCCGCCGGAGCCTCCTCCGCGGGGCCCTCCTGGGCCGGAGCCTCATCCGCGGGAGCTTCCTGAGGCGGAGCCTCGTCGGCCGGAGCCTCCTGCGCCGGAGCCTCGTCCGCGGGAGCTTCGTGGGCCGGAGCCTCGTCCGCGGGAGCCTCGTCCGCCGGAGCCTCCTCCGCGGGGGCCTCCTCCCGCGGCAGCGCGGCCCGCAGGGCGTCGGCGCCGCTGATCGAGGGACCGGCGAAGACGTCCTCCGACAGGCCAAGATCGGGCACCTCGCCGATGTCCTGCCCGCCGCCGGCCTCGGCCGCGGCTGCGGCGCCGGCCTCGGCGGCCGAGCGGATGTGCGGCAGCTGCTCCTCGACGCGCTTGACGCTGAGTGAGAGCCGGCGGCGCTCGGAGTCGATCTCGAGGATCTTCACGCGCACGTCCTGACCCGGCTCGACGATCTCACGCGGGTTCTCGACGTGGTGATGCGCGAGCTCGGAGATGTGCACGAGCCCCTCGACGCCGTCCATGATCTCGACGAACGCGCCGAACGTGACCACCTTGGTGACCTTGCCCTCCAGCTCGTCGCCGATCCTGTAGGTGTCGATGACGCGCTGCCACGGGTCCTCCTGGGTCTGCTTGAGGCCCAGGGAGATGCGCTGACGGTCGCGGTCGATGTCGAGCACCTTGACCGGAACCACGTCGCCGATCGAGAGGATCTCGCTCGGGTGGTTCACGTGGCTCCAGGACAGCTCGGAGATGTGGATCAGTCCGTCGATGCCGTCCAGGTCCACGAAGGCGCCGAAGTCGACGATGTTCGAGATCGCGCCCTCGACGACCATTCCCGGCTGGAGCCGGTCCAGAATCTGCTGCCGGACCTCCTTGCGCTCCTCCTCGAGGACCGCGCGGCGGCTGAGCACGACGTTGTTGCGCGAGCGGTTCAGCTCGATGACCTTGCACTCGATCTTGGTCCCGAGGAACTCGTCGAGGTTCTGCACGCGCCGGATGTCGACCAGCGAGGCGGGCAGGAAGCCGCGCACCCCGAGGTCGATGATCAGGCCGCCCTTGACGACCTCGATCACGGTGCCCTCGACGGGCTCGCCGGACTCGGCGGCGGCCTCGATCTTGCGCCAGGCCTTCTCGAAGCGAGCGCGCTTCTTGGAGAGCACCAGCCGGCCGTCCTGGTCCTCCTTGGTGAGGACGAGGGCGTCGACCTCCTCGCCGAGCTCGACCTCCTCATGCGGATCCACCGACTTGCGGATCGAGAGCTCATTCATCGGAATGACGCCCTCGCTCTTGTAGCCGATGTCCACCAGGACCTCGTCCTGGTCGATGCGCACGACCTTGCCCGACACGACGTCGCCCTCCTCGAACGGGACAAGGGTGGCGTCGTAGTTGGGGACGATCTGACCGTCGATTTCGAGCAGGAGCCCGTCCGAGCCCTCGACGGCGCGAGGCGGTGTAGCAGTCTCTGTATCCGGCACTGAGGCCACAAGCCTAGCTAGTGCTGAGCGAATGGGCTGCGTGGCGCGTTAGCGGAATGTTGCGACGGCCGCCCGGAACTCGCGCGCGGCGGCCTCGCCGGAGAAGCCGCTGGAGAGGAGGACCATCAGGAGCAGGCGCGCCTTGCCGGCCGACAGCGGGCCGGCGCTGACCGCCCCCAGCTCGCGCAGAGCGGCGCCTCCGCCGGGTGATCCGTAGCCGGAGCGGGTGGCGCCGCCGAGCACGCGGGTCGCGAGCACGACCGGCAGCCCGCGGTCGAGGGCGCCGCGGATGCCGTCCACCGCCGTGCCCGGCACATTCCCGCTCCCCGTGCCCTCGACGACGAGCCCGGCGGCGTGGGTGGTGTCCAGTACGGCCTCGATGACGGCGCCGTCCAGGCCCGGGTAGGTGCTGACGAGCGGCACGGCGTGCGCGAGCTCAGCCGGCGGGTCGATCGTGAAGCCGCGCGGCGGCACGAACTGGAGCTCCACCTCGCCCGGCTCCACCCTGCCGAGCGCCGCGTGCCGCGGGGAGCCGAACGCCGAGACGAGCCCGGTGTCGAGCTTGCGGGCCCAGCGGGCGGCGTGGATCTCGTCGTTCATCGCGATCACAGCGCCGACGCCGCGCGCCTCGGGCGCCGAGGCGACGCGCACGGCGTTCAGCAGGTTCCGGGGCCCGTCGGCCGAGTGCTCGTCCGGGCTGCGCATCGCCCCGACGACCACGACCGGGCCGTCCGAGCGCAGCGTCAGGTCGATGAGGAAGGCGGTCTCCTCGAGCGTGTCCGTCCCGTGTGTGACGACGACGCCATCGATCTCCGGCTCCGCAAGCGACTCGCCGGCGCGTCTCGCAACCTCCAGCATGTCGCCAGGGGTGAGGTTCCAGCTCGAGTGCGCGGCGACCTCATCGACGTCCACGTCCGCTACGTCGGCCAGCCCGGGCACGCTCGCGACGAGCTCCTCGCCCGACACCGCGGGCCGCTTGGCCCCCGTTTCCGGGTCGGGCAGCGAGGCGATCGTGCCGCCTGTCGTGAGGATTCGCACCGACACGGCCGCGATGTTAAGCAGACGCTAGCCTGCCCCGCATGCCGACCCGCCGTACCACGAGAGGCGCGGAGCGCACGGATCTCTCGGGCGAATACGACGTCCTCGTGTGCGGAGCGAGCTTCGCGGGCCTCAGCGTGGCACGGGAGCTGAGAGGGAGCGGCGCCCGCGTCCTGGTGGTCGACCGCTACGAGATCGGCGAGCGCCAGACCTCGGCCTGCGGGATCCCGACCGAGTGGCTCGGCGCGATGGGGCTCATCGGGTCGCACCGGCAGACGTTCGGCCGGCTGGTGGTCCACACCCCCTTCGGCACGTCGGTACTCGACCTGCCGTGGACGTTCTCGACCTTCGACTATCCAACTCTCTGTGACCTCCTCGCCTCCCAATCCGATCACGACTTCCACACGGCCAAGGTCGATGGCCGCACCGGAAACACGGTCCATACGGACCGTGGCGATATCTCAGCTCCATTGATCGTCGACGCCCTCGGCTGGCGACGGGTACTGGGCAACGGCTATCAGCCCCCGGATGCCCCGCTCTCCCGGGGCCTCGAGGTCCATCCCTGGGGCACGGGCGACGAAATGGAGATCTGGATCGACCGCAGGTACGTTCCGGCGGGCTACGGCTGGAGCTTCCCGGCGGCCGACGAGACGCGCATCGGCGTGGGCTCCTTCGACCCGCGCTTCCACGTCAAGGACACGACGGTGATGCTCGCCGAGGACCTCTCGCGGGATGCCGTCCGCTATCAGGGGAACTGGATCCCGCATCGTCTCCGCGCGGCCACGGACGACGGCGTCTTCTTCGTCGGCGACTCCGCCGGCCACTGCCTCCCGCTGACGGCGGAGGGCATCCGCACGGCGTTCTACTTCGGGATCGCCTGCGGCCGCGAGCTGCGCGCCGTCGTGGACGGCCGCCAGTCGATCGCCGCCGCCCTGGCCCGCTACGGCGACTTCTCCGACGCTCATCGCTGGAAGTTCGAGGCGATGCTGGCGGCCCAGAGGCTGGTCCCGCGCGTGCCAGCGCGCCTGCTGCACCGCTCCATCCGCGCGATGCAGGCGAAGCGCTTCGTGGACTGGAGCTTCGGCCACTACCTGGCCATCGCGCCGCCGTCGTTCGCGGCGGCGGGGGGTCCGCCCTCAGCGGTTGTGACTGACCAGCTCGACGTTGTTGCCGTCGGGGTCTAGGACGTAGGCGCTGTAGTAGCCGGGGTGGTAGACGCGCCGCTCCCCCGGCGTGCCGTTGTCGCGGTAGCCGGCCTCGACGGCCGCCGTGTGGAACGCGTCCACGGTCTCGTCGTCCGGCGCGGCGAACGCCAGGTGCAGATCCTCGGTCACGTGGTCGCCGGTGAGCACCGAGAAGGAGCCCGGGCCCTCGGCGCGCCTGAAGATCACGCGCTCGGGGGTCCGCTTCTCGCCGTGGATCCCCACGTAGGGCGCGATCGTCTCGTAGAAGCGCTGCGACGCCTCGACGTTCCCGACGCGGATCCAGAGGTGGTCAACGTGGCCGGTCCGGACGTCGTCGTAGTGGACCGCCTCCACGCTGTTCCCGTCGGGGTCGAGTAGGAAGGCGCCGTAGTAATCCTCGCGGTATTTCGGGCGCGGCCCGGGCTCGCCGTCGCTGCGATACCCGGCCGACGTGCCCACCTCCCAGAACTCGTCCACGCGCTCGCGCGACGACGCGCCGAATCCCATGTGCAGGCCGTGCGTGACCGCATCCCACGCCATTGCCTCGGCGAGCGAGAAGTCGCCCCACTCGGTGAACTGCTCGCCGGTGTGCGTCGTGTCGATCCCGAGCACTCCGAGCACGCGTATGTAGAAGGCCTCGGACGCGCCGCGGTCGGACACGCGGATGGTCACGTGGTCGAACACGGGCGCGACTATGCCAAAAGACCCTAGGGTACGGGGTAGGAGTGACACCATCGGCGATGAAGTGGTGGGGCTGGGGCGCGGAAGACGTCTCATTCACCCACGAGGGCAAGCCCGAGCTGGCGCCGTTCATCGAGCGAGTGCTCTGCCTCGACGTGCGCCGCGCCGGCACCAGGCCGATCACCTTCGCCGAGCTCGAGGTCCCGCGAAGCGCGCTTCCGTACGACCTGAGGGCTCAGCTGGTGGACGCCGTGGGTCATGAACACGTCTCGATCGATGACCACGACCGCGTGGTGCATGGGCGCGGGAAGAGCCTCACGGACCTCATCCGCCAGCGCCGCGGAGATCTCGGCCGACCGCCCGACGCCGTGGTGCGCCCGGGCTCCGAGGACGAGGTGGCGGCGGTCGTCGCCGCGGCCCTCGAGCACGACGCCGTGGTGATCCCGTTCGGCGGCGGGTCGAGCATTTCGGGCAGCCTCCAGGCGGACGAGGCCGAGACGCGCCCGGTCATCTCCCTGCATATGGGGAGGCTGGACCGGGTGCTCGCGGTCGACCCCATATCGCAACTGGCTCGGGTGGAGGCAGGCGTCTTTGGCCCGGACCTCGAGCGCCAGCTTGAAGCTCAAGGCTGGACATGCGGGCACTTCCCCGACAGCTTCACGTACTCGACGCTGGGCGGATGGATCGCCACGCGCTCCTCCGGCATGCAGTCCGACCGCTACGGCGACATCGCGGAGATCACCCGCGGCCTGCGCGTGGTGACCCCGTCGGGCATCCTCAACGTGCGACCCGTCCCGGCCACGTCCACCGGCCCGAGCGTGCGCGAGATGGTGCTCGGGAGCGAGGGACGGCTCGGCGTCATCACCGAAGCGACTATCCACGTCCGGCGCGTTCCACCCGAGCGCAAGATCCTCGGCTATCTGTTCCCGGGCTGGGGCGACGCGCTGGCCGCCCTGCGCGACATCGCGGCGAGCGAGGCCTCGCCGTCGGTCACACGCGTGTCCGACCCGCCCGAGACCGCGTTCTCGTTCGCGATGCGCGAGGCCCCCACACAGCTCGACCGGCTGAAGTCCGCAGCGCTTCAGACCCTGCTGAGGCGAAAGGGATGGGACCGGGACGCGATCTGCCTGTCCTTCATCGGGTACGAGGGCAGCGCTCGCCAGATTGCCCGTGACCGCAAGCTCACCGAGCGGATCGTCAAACGCCACGGCGGGCTCGGCATCGGCGCGAGCCCCGGCAGGCTGTACGACCAGAAGAAGTTCGACACCCCCTACATCCGCGACTTCCTGCTCGACCGCGGCGCCCCGGCCGACGTCTCGGAGACATCGGCTCCGTGGAGCCGGTTGGAACGCCTCTACGACAATGTGATGGCGGCCGGCAACGGCGCGTTCCGGGACCTGGGCGTGCCGGGCTACCTGATGTGCCACCTGTCCCACTCGTATCACTCGGGCGCCTGCCTCTACTTCACCTTCGCGCTCAACCCGCCGGGCGACCACGACGCTCTGGAGGACTACGGAGTGGTGAAACAGGCGATCCAGCAGGCCTTCGTCGACTCGGGCGCGACGCTCTCCCACCACCACGCGGTGGGCACCGAGCACGCCCAGTGGCTCGAGGAGGACATCTCCGCGCCGGGGGTGGCGATGGTGCGCGCGCTGTTCGAAGGCTGCGATCCGGGCGGGAACCTCAACCCCGGCAAGATCGTCCCGACCGATGTCCTGGCGCGAGTCGATGGCTGAGCCCGCGGATCTCGACGTCGCATGGACGCGCGGCCGAGTGGCCCGCCGCCTTCGCGAGCTTCTGATCTGCGGAGTCCTGGGCCCGCTGATGGACGTTTACACGCAGCGCAGGGTCGCGCGGCGCGAGCGACTCGAGCGGCTCAAGGGGCCCGCGATCTTCGTGGCGAACCACAACAGTCACATGGATACGCCGGTGATCCTGCGCGCTCTGCCCGGCCGCTTGCGGCGGCGCACCGCGGTCGCGGCGGCGACCGACTACTTCTACGCCACGCGCCGCAACGCGGTTGCCGCTTCGCTCGTCTTCGGCACGATGCCGCTCGACAGGAACAGCGGCGCGGGGGTCGGCGCGCGCCAGACTGCCCACCTCGGACGCCATCTCCGCCAGGGCGGCAGCCTGTTGCTCTTCCCCGAAGGCACGCGGTCGCGCGATGGGCGTGTGGGACGCCTCCGGTCGGGGGCGGCGCTCCTGGCCGCCAAGCACGACGTGCCGATCGTGCCGATCTACATGTCGGGCACTCGCGAGGCCATGCCGCGGGGTCACCGCTGGATGGTCTTCAAGGCCAGGCGGCCTGGACCGCGTCACCGAATCGAGATTTGCTTCGGCGACCCGATCGTCCCTCTCCCCGGCGAGCGTGCGAGCGAGGTAATGGAGCGGGTGCGGTCGTTCCTTGCCGAGTGTGGCGCCCACACGAAGCGAGAACGCGAGCCCGAACGCGCCCGAACACGGCAGCCGGCCTGACGTGGCGCGGGTATTCGTAACCGGGGCCAGTGGCTACATCGGGGGCGCCCTGACGGAGCGGCTGCTGGAGAGCGGCGACGAAGTGGTTGGACTGGCTCGCTCGGACGCCGCGGCGGACAAGGTGTCCGCGCGCGGGGCGGCGGTCGCCCGCGGGAACCTCCTCGACGAGGACTCGATCGCCGCAGGCATGGACGGCTGTGACATCGCCTTCCATGTGGCCGGCATGAACTCCCATTGCCCTCCCGACCCGGACATGCTGCTCAAGGTGAACGTGGAAGGTGCGAAGGCCACCGTGCGAGCCGCGGCGAGGGCCGGCATCGGCCGGATGGTCTACACATCGTCGGCGGCCTCTTTGGGCGAGCCAGCGGGCACCGTGGGCACCGAGGACTGCGTCCATCGCGGGTCGTATCTGTCGGTGTATGACCGCTCGAAGCATGAGGGCGAACAGGCGGTGTTCGCGACGGCCGCCGCGATGGGCGTCGAGGTGATCGCGGTGAACCCATCGTCGGTCCAGGGCCCTCCGCGCAAGAGCGGCAACGGCGGGATCATCATCGCCTACCTGAACGGCAAGCTCCCCGTGTTCGTGGACACCCACGTGAGCGTGGTGGACATCGAGGACTGCGTGGAAGGGCACCTTCTGGCGGCCGACCGGGGCGAGGCTGGCCGGCGCTACGTGCTGAACGGCGCGACGATCCACGCGTTGGAGGCGCTCGACATCGTCTCCGAGCTCTCCGGCGTTCGCGACCGCGTGCGAATGATTCCGCCGCCACTCGCGCGAGCGGCGGTCGCAGCGGCCGAGGCCGCCTATCGACTGCGTGGGAAGACGCCATCGGTGTGCCGCGCTCGGGTGCGGACCATCCTCCACGGCCACCGCTACGACGGCTCGCGGGCGACCCGGGAGCTTGACCTCGAGTACACCCCCGTTGCCGACACGTTTGCACGGACGATCGACTGGGCCGTCTCGGAGGGCCTCGTCACGCGGCCGCTGCCGCGAGTCAGGCCATCGGAACCAAGGCAAGCCGCGCGCGCGACGCTCGACGGCTAGTCCTGGATGATCAGCACCGTGCCCGCGGCGAGCAGCGCGATGCCCGCGAGCTTCTCCCAGGTGATCGCCCTCTCGTCGAGGCCGAGCACGCCGAGCCGGTCCAGCACGACCGAGAGGCTGAGCTGGCCCGCGATGACGGCGGCCGTCACGCCACCGGCGCCGAGCTCGCGCACCGCGACCAGCGTGGTGAGCACGATCAGGACGCCGCCGAGGCCACCGAGGACCCAGTAGTACCACGCGGGCGAGGGCACGCTGTCGTCGATGTGGATGCCGCCCTTGAAGAGGAACGCGATCAGCAGGATCAGGACCGTTCCAGCCACGAAGTTGACCGTCACGGCGCCGAGGTCCCCGAGCCGGTGCGAGATCACGTTGTTGGCCGGGGCCTGGGCGGCCACCACGCCGCCGGCCGCGACCGTCAGCAGGAGCGCCAGCTCCTTGCTCACTTGGCCTCCAGCCAGTTCTGGCCCACGCCGCAGTCCACCTCGAGCGGGGGGTCCATCTCGAAGGCGCCCGCCATCTCGCGCACGACGATCTCGCTGGCTGCCTCCACCTCGTCGTCCGGAGCCTCGAACAGGAGCTCGTCGTGGATCTGGAGCACCAGGCGCGTGCTGAGCCCGGCGGCCCGAAGCTCGTCGCGGGCGCGCACCATCGCGACCTTCATGATGTCGGCGGCTGTTCCCTGGATGACCATGTTCACGGCGAGCCGCTCGCCCAACGAGCGCGTCTGGAACTGCCGCGAGCGCAGCTCGGGGACGCGCCTGATGCGCCCGAACAGGGTCGCGACGTGCCCCTCCTCGCGGGCGCGCTCGATCGTCTCCTCGATGAACGCCCTCACGCGCGGGAAGCGCTCGAGGTAGGCGTCGATGAACTCCTGGGCCTCCTCCTTCTCGATCTGAAGCCGGTCGGCGAGGCCGAACGCGGACAGCCCGTAGACGATCCCGTAGTTGACCATCTTGGCCTTCGAGCGCGTGCCGGGATCCGACCTGCCCCCGAGAATCGCCTCCGCGGTGGCCGTGTGGACGTCCTCGCCGCGCCGGAAGATGTCCTTCAGCACCGGCTCGTCGGCGATGTGCGCGAGCAGCCGGAGCTCGACCTGCGAGTAGTCGGCCGAGATCAGCTTGTGGCCGGGCTCGGCGACGAAGCAGGCGCGGATCTCGCGACCCTGCTCTGTCCTGATCGGGATGTTCTGGAGGTTCGGCTCGGTGCTCGACAGGCGCCCGGTCGCCGTGGCGGTCTGGTTGAAGGTCGTGTGGAGGCGGCCGTCGTCTGAGATCAGCTCGGGGAAGGCATCCAGGTAGGTCGACTTCAGCTTCGTGACCTCCCGCCACTCCTCGATCGCCGGGATGATCTCGTGCTCCGAGCGGATCGCCTGGAGCACGCGGGCGTCGGTCGAGAAGCCGGTCTTGCCGCGGCGCTTCCGCGACAGCCCGAGCTTCTCGAACAGGATGTGGCCGAGCTGCTGGGGCGAGCCGATCGTGAACTCCTCGCCCGCGAGCTCCCAGACCCGCTGCTCGAGCTCGGCGGCCCGCCGGCCGAAGCGCTCGGAGATGCCGCGCAGGCGCTCGACGTCGAGGCGGATGCCGACGCGCTCCATCTCAACCAGCACGTCCACCAGCGGGAGCTCGACCTCGTGGAAGAGGCGCGTGAGGCCGTCCTCCTCGAGCCGGGCCCTCTGGCGCTCGGCCAGCACGCGCGTGACCACGGCGCGCTCCGCCACCCCGTTGGCGTCCTCCACGGCGGCGGCGATGCCGGCCTCCGCGGTGAGCTCGTCGAGCGGGTAGCCCCGCCGCGCCGGGTCGATCAGATAGGCCGCGATCAGCGTGTCGTGCTCGAGAGCCACGGGCGGCGCCGCATCCTCGCTCACCGCCGTCGTCTTCCAGTCGTGGGTGACGATCGGCCGCTCGCCGCGCGCCATCGTGAGAGCGGTGAGGGTCTCGGCTTCCGAGACCAGCACCTCTCCGCCGCCGTACGCGGCGACCCTTATCGGGCCGAGCGGCGGCCCGCCCACGTCCAGCGTCTCCTGGCCGTCCTGCTCGACGGCGGGACGGGGGCGTGCGGCCGCCAGCGCGACGAACTCGCCGTCGAGGGCGCCGATCTCCGCGACCGAGACCTCCCGCGCCTTCGTGTGGACGACCTCCTCGGCTCGCTCGGCGGGCGCCGCCGCCTCGCCCTCGCCGAGCGCCTCCTCGAGCCGCTCGAGCGGCGCCCGCAGCTCGAACTCGCGGAACGTCTCGCGGAGCCGCGAGCGATCGGGCTCGCGCGCGGCGATGTGGTCGAGGTCGATCTCGCCGATCTCGATGTCGCGGATCGCCGTGGCCAGGGTCTTCGAGACGCGGGCGTCCTCGGCGTGGTTGGTCAGGTTCTCCTTGCGCTTCGCGCCGGAGATCTTGTCGATGTTGTCCAGCACCCCCTCGAGCGAGCCGTGCTCCTGGATCAGCTGTGACGCCGTCTTCTCGCCGATGCCGGGAACGCCGGGGATGTTGTCCGAGGTATCGCCCTTCAGTCCCACGAAGTCGGGGATCAGCTCGGGCGCGATGCCGTAGCGGTCGATGACGGCGTCGCGGTCGTACACCTTCGTCTCGGTGATCCCGCGGCTGGTCGCCATCACGCGCACGCCCGGCTCGATCAGCTGGAACAGGTCGCGGTCGCCCGTCACGACCATGACCTCGTAGCCCTTCTCGCGCGCCTCACGGGCGACGGTGGCGATCACGTCGTCGGCCTCGTAGCCCTCGACGCGAACGTTCTCGTAGCCGAATGCGTCCACGAGCGGCTGCATGTACGGCCACTGCTCGGCGAGCAGGTCTGGCTTCGAGTCGCGCTGGCCCTTGTACTCCTCGTAGACCTCCTTGCGCCCCGACATGCCGGCGTCCCAGACCACCAGCGTCGGCTTCACGCCGTACTCGGAGATGATCTTCACGAGCATCGACGCGAAGCCGAAGATCGCGTTCGTGGGCTGCCCCTTGGACGTCGCGATCGACTCCGGAAGCGCGAAGAAGGCGCGATAAACGAGGCTGTTCCCGTCAATCAGGAACAGCTCCTTCTTCGGCTCGTCAGGCACAAACCAACACTATCGACGGGACCGGCCGCGCCCGCCGGGCGGGGCCACGGCGACCCCCTCGTATGATCCGCCCCGGTGGCCACCACATCCGCACAGTTCTCGCTGACCCTGCACGTCGCGCTCCC
>Ga0207675_100001237_pt1 | contig 25501 bp, 21 predicted proteins | sample KBSSwiS42_FD_184305 | JGI IMG/M metagenome (GOLD analysis project Ga0207675, IMG submission 184305) | Switchgrass rhizosphere microbial communities from Kellogg Biological Station, Michigan, USA - KBS Switchgrass S4-2 (SPAdes) (version 2) | ecosystem: Host-associated > Plants > Roots >...
GCGCTCCAGCACAGCCGCAGGCTGCGACGGGCGCCACGCGCCCGCACCCACCTCGATGCCGGTGTAGCGGATGTCGTCCTGCACGAAGCGCAGCGCGTGCAGGATACGGCTCGCCTCGTCCGGTTCCTTGCGCACCTCGGTGATCAGCGACGCGAGTTCCGCGTCGGGCGGCGCCGTGACCACGTACATCGGCAACGCCCAGTCGCGCACCGCCGCCCAACTGCCGAACTCGCTGATCTCGATGCGCGGGTAACGAAAATGCCAGGCGGGCCGCGCGGAGTCATTGCTCAGCGTGGGAAGGTCGTGCGCCTCCCAGCGGGTTTCGGTCCAGCTGTCCCTGGTGGTAGTCGATGGCGTCCCGACCGAGCCGTGATCGAGTATGTGCAGGACACGGTCGTTCGGCCGCAGCACCCGCAACCTGAAATAGCGCACCGCGGCGGCCCATTGTGTGCTGAACGCTTCGTAGTAGCCGCGTTCGGCGACCGGATCGGTACGCTCGGTGGTGTACGAATAGTCGAGCACGTCGCCGACGCGGATGTCCTTCAGCAACACGTGCAGCGTGACGCGCCCGTTGATCAGGCCGTCCTCGAGCTCCGATTCACGGTTCAGCAGGGTGCGGCGCGAGCTCTCGAGCTTGTCGATGAAGCGCCCACCGCGATACACGCGGATCTGGTGCAACAGCACCTGCTCGCGCTCCGGATCGATCTCGATCGACACCTGCGCCGCGGACTCGACGCCTTCCTGGTTCAGGACACGCTCGACATAACGTTCGTAGTGCGCCGTGGCGGCCGCGACGCGCACCTGGTGATCGACGATCGGGAAGTCCGACTCACCCGCCTCGAGCTGCTTCGAATGGTCGGTGACCAGGGAATCCGGCGCGCGCATCACCCACGCCGGCGCCGGCGCCACGCGGTACGGCGGCGGCGCCGCGAACGCGCCCAGGCTAACTGCCGGCAGGATGCAGGCGAGGAATACTTCAGCCGTTTTCACGCGTCGAGAATAAAGCGAGGAGGCTACACTTGCCCGGTCTCGTGATCTGGCCGGGGGAGACCCGTTGTGAAAGTGTTCGGACTGAGTTTATGTCTGGTGCTGGCAGCCGTCTCGGCGCAAGCCGGCGATTACATATCCGCCGCCCAGCAGGTCGGGCTCATGACCCGCGGGGTCAACATCGTCGGCTATGACCCACTGTGGCGCGACGCTTCGCAGGCGCGCTTCAAGCCCCGGCATTTCAAGATCCTGCACGACGGCGGGTTCAACTCGGTGCGTATCGTGCTGGGCGCGTTCCGCTTCATGAACGACAAGTACGAACTGCCGCCGAGCTGGTTTGCGACGCTCGACGGGCTGGTCAAGGATGCGCTCGCGCAGGATCTCACCGTCATCCTCGACGAACACGACTTCTGGCTGTGCGGCAAGGATGTCGCGGCCTGCCGCCCGCGGCTCATGGCCTTCTGGACCCAGGTCAGCGAACACTACAAGAACGCCTCTGGCAAGGTCGTGTTCGAAATCCTCAACGAGCCCAACCAGGCGGCGGACGCGGTGTGGAACGACCTGCTGGCGGAAGGGCTGGCCGTGATCCGCAAGACCAATCCGACGCGCAATGTGATCATCGGTCCGGCGTTCTGGAACAACGTCGGCTGGCTCGACCGGCTCAAACTACCCGCCGACGATCGCCACATCATCGTCACCGTGCACTACTACCTGCCGATGAACTTCACGCACCAGGGTGCGCGCTGGACCCCCGAGTACCAGAACCTGACCGGCATCACGTGGGGTACGCCCGGGGACTACGCCACACTCGACAAGGACTTCGATGCCGTGCAGGCTTGGGCAAAGAACAACGACAGGCCGATCCTGCTGGGAGAGTTCGGCGCCTATGACAAGGGACCGATGGAATCCCGCACGAAGTACACCGCGGCGGTGGCGCGCGCCGCCGAGAAACGCGGCTGGGCCTGGGCCTACTGGCAGTTCGACAGCGATTTCATTCTTTACGACATCGACAAAGATCAATGGATCGAACCGATCCACGACGCCCTGATTCCGGAGAAAGACAGATGAACGAGGCCAATCGCTACGCGCCGCCCGCGGCGTCCGTCACCGACATCGATGCTGAGCCGGACATGCCCATGCCTCGCGCCATCAACATCGCGTGCTGGCTGTTGTGGCTCAGTCTTGTCGTGGGCCTGATCAGGACGGTGACCTTCAACTATCTGCAGCCGAGCATCCTGCTCCACGGGTACTTGTTGGTCAGCACCGTGATCGGCCTGGTCATCGGAATCGGGATCATGTACTGGTTCACCTGGGCCATTCGCGGCGGTCGCAACTGGATGCGCTGGCTGCTGACCATCCTGTGGGCCCTGGGCATGGCGCTGATTGCGATCGCCTGGTCAACTTACGTCGAGCTCATCAATCAGGGGATGATTGCTCCGATTGTCTTGCTGCTCGAGGCGGTGCAATTCCTGATGTTCACCGTGGCGCTCGTGTTGCTGCACACGAGCCTCGCGCGGGAGTGGTTCACGCGCGACCGGTTTTAGCCCGGCTCTTCGATCAGCTTGCGGATCCGCTCGGACCATGCCTTCGAGAGTTCGGGATCGGCGCTGCGCTTCGAGGTGATCATGGCGCTTTCGATGCGCACGCCCTGGATCCGCAGTTCAGTCGTCATGGCCTCGGCCCTGCGAATGATGACCTGAACCTCTTCAGCGCTGGTCTTGTCGGCCTTGACGCGAAACTGGAAGTTCCAGCCGTTGGACTCGCGTTCGACCTCGCACATTCCGTCCGACGCCAGTGGCGGAAGTTTTGCGAGCAGCGTTCGCGCCACCACGTCGACGGGCTTTTCGATCACGACCCCGCGCTGATCGGCGGCCAACGCCGCCAAAGACGCGAACCACAAGCAGAAAACCAGATAGTTTGTGCGCATGCATCCCCCGTGGCGGGAGAGCATGCCAGCAGCCGGGCGTTATTTCTTGCCTGAAAGGCGCTCGATCAGCGAAGCGAACTTCGAGCCCTTCTTGTCGATCTTCACGCGCAGGTGGCGTACGCCGGTGTCGCCGGCGCTGTCGTTGGTGATCTCCAGCGAGTTGGCGCCCAGGATTTCCAGGGTCTGGTCGAGGGTTTCCTCGTCGACCTTGGCATGGGCGTCGCGCTTGTTGCCCTTGGATGGGGGTTTGCGCGTTTTCGAAGCGGGCTTGCGGGCTTCCGGCGTGGGCGCAGCGGACGCGGCGGCCTTGGCAACCGGGGCAGCCGGCGCGGCCGGCGCGTTCGGGGCGGGCTTGCTGAATCGCGGCGACATCTCGCCGTCGACATCCTGTGCGATGTGCTCGGGTGTGTCGTCCTCGAGCAGCTTGAAGACACCGCTGTTGGAAGCGGCGATCGACTGCGGGGTCGGCGCCGCGACGTCCTTGATGTTCGCCGCCCTGTAGATGCCGCTGCGCGCCGCGTTCAGATCGGTGGCGCGTTCCTTCTCGATGGTCGTGACCGGCACGACGGAGACGGTCTTGAAGTCCGAACGCACGTAGTAGGCGACCTGCTTCGCCGAGACCGCATCGCTGAAGAACCCGAGACGCAGGCCATACCAGGTGCGGCCCTCGCGATTCGCCTCGGTGGTGTAGAGCGTGTAGGCGTTGAAGATGGCGAGTGGTGGAACCTTCGCCATGTCGAACGGCGTCACCGACCAGTCGAGCTGCACGGCGAACAACACCGGCGCGTTGCGCTTGACGTCGGCCTTGATCGCGAGCATCGCCTGCGTGTCTTCCGGCTTGACGACGCGAATGGCTTCATCGACGTCGGCTTCGCGCGAACCTTCCCGGTAGGGAGAGTGGCGCTCGAGCAGGCGGATGGTCTGAGTGTCCGAAAGATCGTCCAGCTCATCGATGACCTGGCGCACGTTGTTGACCGCCGCGGCGGCGGACATCGACGGCATCTGCACGGTGGGCTCGGGCGGTGGCGCCTTGACGGTCGCCGCTGCGGCGGGCTGCACGGGCGGCGCGGCCGGCTTCGGGGCCGGTGCCCGGGCCTGGAGCGTGGCCGAGAGCGCTGGCGCGCTCACCTGTGCGGCGATCTTCGGCGCCACTGCCGGCGGCTTGGCCGGGGCAGCGCGCGTGGCGGCGGGTTTCGCGGCAACGGGTGCGGCGGGCTTCGGTTGCGCAGCCGGCCTGGTGGCAGCTTTCTGCTGCGCCGGGCGCGCGGCCGGCTTCGCCGCCGCCTTGGGGGCCGGCGCGGCCTTTGCGGCAGCCGCTGGCGGACTAACTACCGGTTTCGCCGGCGGATGCACGACGGGCACGTCGATCGGCTTGAAGTCCGTATCGCCGTCGGCGAGCGTGAACGGTTCTTCGAATTCGGGCTTCGGCGCCGGCGGTGGCGTCGAGGCAAAAGGATGCCGTTCCGGGGGCGCAGCGGGCTTGGGCGACGCCGGAGCAGCGGCCACGGGGACAGGCGCTGCCGGCGCCCGCGCGGCCGGACGAGCCGGTGCAGGCGGAGCCGGAGGAGTTTGCGCCCTTGCCTGCGGCGCGGGTGCAGCGGCACGCGGCGGGGGCGCGGCCGGCGCCTGCGGAGCGGCGGCAGCCGGACTGCCGGCGCGCAGCTTCTTGCCAGGGGCCTCGCCCGCCCAGGCGCTCGGATAAACGTCGCGCACGACGGCGAGCATTTCCTCGGCGGCCTCCATGGACTCGAAGTAGCCCATGTGCAGGCGGAATCTTTCACGGCCGTCTTCGCGACGGCGGCTCACGAAGAAGGTGTATTGCGCGAGCGTCGGATCTTTGGGCTGCGACAGCGCCATCGGCGTCGTGGACGACGTCAAATTGATGACATAACCGCCCGTGGCGGTTGCACCGGTGGGTCGCGTCAGTGTGTTCACGACGTAATCTGGCTTTGCGCTCATTGCAAATATTTCCCCGGAAGCCCAGAGGAGCCGCGTTCCCTTCCCGAAACGCAGCCCTTTTCACTCACTTTGGAGTGTGCGAACCCATGCATATACGGTCAACCGGCGAACTGAGCACGCTGTCGCAGAACGCAGACCGAAATATTCATTGCACTAGGAGAAATGCGACATAACCGCGCGGATTATCGTGCAGTGCGGTTTCAGCGGGGCAATCGGTCCCAGAACCGCCCCGCTGAAAAAAAGGTTTCCGCGTAGAACTCTTCGTCCAGCGAATCCACCGTCACCGGTTTCCCGGCGCCCGGCGCGTGCACGAAACGCTGCTTGCCGATGTAGATCCCGACGTGGTTGACCTTGCCGCTGTCGATCTTGAAGAACACCAGGTCGCCGGGTTGCAGCTTGCGCGGCTTCACGGCTTCAGCCTCTTCGGCCTGGCTGCGCGAGGTACGCGGCACGTCGACGCCGAAATGCCGGTGCGCGTAGTAGACGAGCCCGCTGCAATCGAAACCATCGGGCGTCGCACCACCGAATCGGTAGCGCACACCGCGCAGCGACATCGCGAAGTTCGCGAGTGCATCACCGCGGTTGTGCGCCGATGCCGCGCCACCGCTGCCATCCCATTCCGCCTCTGGCTGTACGGCGACCGGCGTCGTCGGCGCAGCGCGCGGCTCCGGCGCCGAGTGGCACCCCGCGAGCAGGACGAGAAGAATGGGGACACTCAAAATGGGGACATTCCTCATTTTGTTGTCACATTTCATCGCGTCGTGGCGGAGCGAGGTGTCTTCAGTGAAATGTGACAGCAAAATGAGGAATGTCCCCATTTTAGATGTCCCCTAACTCGCGGCGCGCTCATCGCCGATCTCGGACCCCGGTCGGCGCGATTCGAGTATTTCGCTGAGCGACGCCGCCGACATCGGGCGCGCGAGGTAGAAGCCCTGCGCCGATTCGCAGCCGCGTTTGCGCAGGAACTCGAGCTGCGCGGCGGATTCCACGCCTTCGGCCGTCACGCGTTTTCCGAGCGTATGCGCCATGGTGATGACCGATTCGACCAGCGCACCGGCCGAATCGTTCTGTGGGACTTCATCCAGGAAGCTGCGATCCAGTTTTACGGTATGCACAGGATACCGGCGAAGATAATTCAGCGATGAATACCCCGTGCCGAAATCGTCCAGCGCCAGCCGCACGCCCAGCGCCGCGATGGCGCCCAGCGGTTCCACCACCTCGGAGTCGGCGAGCACGGACTCGACCAGCTCGAGCTCGAGCGAGGCCGGATTGATGCCGTAGCGATGCAGGGCTTTCTGCACCATTGGCACGAAGTTCTGATCCTTGAGCTGATGCACGGACACGTTGACCGCGAAGGCGCGGGGCGCAATGCCGGCGCGCACCCATTCGGCGTATTGCGCACAGGCGGAATCGAGCACGAAGCCGCCGATGTCGGTGATCAGTCCGGAATGCTCCGCCGCGGGAATGAATTCACCGGGCAGCTTGATGCCGTCGTAACGCGTCTGCCAGCGCAACAGCGCCTCGACGCCGCACAGCCGGTTGTCGGCCAGCGAGAACTGCGGCTGGTAATAGAGCGCGAATTCGCGCCGCCGCAATGCACGGTGCAGGCCGCTGTCGGTGAAACTCGCGCGCCGCTCTTTCATTTCGCGCTCGAAGAAGATCGCGCGGCCGCGGCCCTGCGCCTTGGCGCGATACATTGCGAGATCCGCCTGGCGGATCACTTCCTCGAGCTCAGTGCCGTCGTCCGGGAACAGCGTGACGCCGACACTGGCGCGCATCTGGTAGTCGCGGCCGCCGAGATTCGCCGGCAAGGCCAGCGATCGGATCACGCGATCCGCGATCTGGCGCGCGGTCTCGCCGTCGCCCACGTTGCGCAACAGCACGGTGAATTCGTCGCCGCCCAGGCGCGCGACGGTGTCGCCTTCCTTGGTACAGGCTTTGAGACGGTGGGCCACGACGGACAGCAGCTGGTCGCCGGCCGAGTGACCGAGCGTGTCGTTGACACGCTTGAAGTGATCGAGGTCGACGTACATGAGCGCGCCGCGCGTGAGTCCCGAGGAGGCGGCCGCGAGCTCCTGCGCGAGCCGGTCGCGGAACAGCGCGCGGTTCGGCAACTGCGTGAGTGGATCGTAGTGCGCCTGGCGATACAGGCGCTCGTCGCGGGCACTGTTCGACAATGCGGCGCGCAGGCGCTCCGCGAATGCCGCGCCGTAGTCGGCCACCGCCGGGTCACGCGCCGGCTCGGCGTGATAGCCGACGACGAGCAGCGCCGCCAGGCGGTCGTCGTCGACCACCGGCCAAAGCCAGAAGAATTCCGCGCCGCAGTCGCGCAGCGTGCCGAGGAATGCGTGCCGGCTTTCTTCGGCGCGCGCGATGGTGAGACCCTCGGAAGATTCGCGCACCGTGGAGATCATCGCGCCGTCGAAGGTCACGCGTTGCACCGGCATCTCGTCCGCTCCCAGCGCCGCGGTGAACAGCCGACCGTGCGAATGGGCGGTGGGGTCCAGCAACACGACACCCACGCACTCGCTGCGCGTGAGCTCACGGAACTTCGGCAGCACGACGTCGAGCGCGCGATCGATCTCGCTCGCGGCGAGCAGCGCACGATCCACCTCGCCCAGCACTTCGAATGCCCGCCAGTCGCGCTGCAGGGACATGGAGGCCAGGTTGAATTCACGCTCCAGCGGCCCGAACTCGCCGACCGCGACGCGCGGCAGGGTTTCGAAGCGGCGCTCGCGCAGACGCGCCAGGCCACGATGCAGCGCACTGAGCGGCGGCAGGTAGCGCTCGGCGATCAGTGCCGCGACCGCGAAAGCCATGAGGAGGACCAGCGCGAACAGGCCGAGCGCGGTGGGCACGAGCTCGGTGAAAGTGCTGCCAAAGGTGGCTTCCGGCGCGAACACCACGACGGTATGTCCGGATACTGTGTCCGCGCCATCAACCGGCGGAACGTAGGTCATCGCACCACGCCACTCGCGACCCGACGCGAACCACGCAAGGATGGTGGTGCCGCCCGGCGCGTCCACCGCGTGCGTGGCGCGATGCGCGAATAGTTGCACCAGCTCGTCCGGCACCGGCGCGCTGCTGTAACGCGCGCCGCCGAGGCCGTCGAGCACGACCAGGTAACGTCCGGCGAGGTTGCGCGCGAAATTATCCGGGATGGCGCGACCATTGAAGAGCAGCGCCGAGGCGCGGTCGCGGGACAGTGTGGTGAGTTCCTGGTTCTGCAGCGATGCGCGCCGTTCTTCCGCCTCGAACCAGCGCGTGAACAATGCCAGAGCCACCGGCACCAGCATGGCCATGAATATGATGAGCCACAGCCGCCGCGTGAGACCGCTGCGCAAGACCGAGTTGTACGGATTGCCGCTCATGGCCCGTCTGGCGTCGCCTCCTCCCTGTTGCGAGCGGACTTTACGGAATGCCAACCGCGGCAAATGCGCGCCGCGTCACGATTGCCGCTGCACCGTATTCAGGCGGGGCTATTTTCGGGGCGGTTTCTCGACGGGAATCGCCTGGTGGGGCTTCAATTCCGAAAGCTGGCGGATGGCCGCATAGGTATAGCGGTAGACGCCCCGTCCGCCGCGCCGCGCTGCACCCAACATGCCCCGGGCGACGGTCTCCGCCGGGATGGCGCGCAGGGATTCGCGGCTGCCCGTGAGCATGGGATTGACGAGCGGCGCCAGTAACTGGCCGGCCAGTTCCAGCGGGCGCATCTCCTTGCGCGACCCTAACAAGAGGCTGGGCTGCAGGATATCGAGCGAGTTGAATCCCACCATGGCGAGGGCCTCTTCCATCTCACCCTTGGTACGCAGGTAGAGCTTCTTCGAGTCCGACTTCGCGCCGACCGAGGAAACCACCACGAAGCGGGTGACACCCACCGCCCGCGATGCCTGCGCGAACAGCAGCACCGCGTCGAGGTCGGTCTCGCGGAAAGCTTCGTCCGAACCGGCCGCGGCGCGCGTCGTGCCGATGCAGCAAAACGCCTCGTGGGCCGTCATGCCCTTGAGCTGTTCCGCCATGCGCGGCCACACCACGATGCGGTTGGCGAGCTTGGGGTGTTCGCGACCGAGCGGCCGCCGCGTGAGCGCGAATACGCGTCCATATTCGGGAGCTTCGAGTAGTGCCTGGATCAGGTAGCCGCCTACCAGGCCGCTGCCGCCGGCAACCAGCGCAATCTTCGGTGTGGTACTCACGCGGCGAAGCTTAACAAGAATTTCCGCGCGGCAAACTTCCGCGAACGCGTCGCATATGCGCCCTCGTCACCCGTTCGGGTGATGCGGTTGCGAGGCCCACGCATATGCTGCCGGGTGGGGAAAGGAGTCCCCGGCAATTCAATCATCAAGGAGAGGTCACATGCATGTCTCTAGCAACCACCCGGGGAGGCAACGCCGGTCGCGGCGCCCATCGCTCGTGGTGACGTGGATGCTCGCGCTCGCGGGCCTCGCCGGCATCGCGCATGCCGCCGAGTTCGACGAGAAGCTCACGGCGCCGACAATGAAGTCCACCGCCGACTTCAAGACCCAAACGCAGGCGTTTTCGAAGAAGTACGCCGAGATCCGCGCGGCCACGCCGGTGCAGCTCATCACGAACGCGTCGCTGGCGAAGCAGCAGTTCGATTTGAACTGGCAGGTGCAGCATGCGATCAACCTGGGAAAGCCGCTGGACGATCTCGCGGAGCTCGGCTTCGTGAGCCGAGGCGACGGCAGCTACGACGTCGACATGGTCGCGCATCCGGAATGGCTCGAGATGTCCAGCACCCTGATCGGCGTCACCCTCCCGGACTTTCTGGACAACACGGTGGCCGGGCTGACCCAGCGCGGATTTCGTCCCGAAGACGTCGCGAAGCTGCGCGAATACCTGGCCACAAGCAACTTCAATGACGCGGGGATCAAGGGAACTCTGCCCGTTTCGCTGGGATTCGGCAGATCCGTGCGCAACCACGACAAGCTCAAACAGTCGATTCCCGATTCGCTGGTTTACTCGTATTGGTATCAGCGCATGCGCATTCGCAGTGAAGCGGAGCGCAATTGGGCAGCAGGTCTGTTGACGAGCTTCGATGCGCAGCGACAGCGCATCCTGATGTCCATCGTCATGGAGCAGAAGACGACTGCCATCTGGGCGCCTGACGATGTCGCCGCCGGAATCGCAGATTTGCTCTCGCAAGTGCGGCGGGCGGATTACGAACAAAGGATCACCGCCGAAGCAAAAGGAGTTGCCCCATGAATTTGCGTGTCCTGGTCGTGTCCACTGTGCTGGTTCTTGGGTGCGGACTGCTCACACTCCCTGCCGCTCACGCGCTGACAATGTCGACAACCCCCATGTCCATCTACCAAATCGGCGATGGATCGACGGCGGTTTCGCTTGGCCACATCGTGAACGCCCGAACCAGCATGAACCGCCTGGTTGCGGGCGGGACCTTCAACGCCAGTTGCGCCAGTACCTACACCGGCAGCATCCCCGGGGAGCGCACGCTGACATCGGAATCGATCGCTTCCGGCAACGTGCTCAATGTGACCATCCCTGAATGGCTCCCCGCGACAAGAAATATGCCCGGATTCGAAAACGCGCCGGCCGGCACCGAGCTTTCTTGCACCTACGCGTGGACATCCCGCGCGCAGGAATCGGCGTACACGATCGGCATACCCGGATTCAGCGTCACGATCGGCGGACAGGAGGTCCGCGACGGCGGGTCGATCGGCTTCTACATGTACAAGAGCGGCGGTGACGGCCTGCCCAGCCACGGCTGCCTTCACTGATATTCCGCGTCTAACTTCTTCATCAACCAAGGACGGTCATCATGAAGATTCTCAAACGCCTGCTACAGGCAGGGGCAGTGCTGTGCGCAATCATTCCGGCCCACGCTGAAGTGCGTTGCAGCCCCCTCGTCATCGACCTCGGCAACAACGGCATCAATCTCGGCGAGAAAGGCGTCGGAGTCTATTTCGACATCGACGCCGATGGTGTGCGCGACCGCATGCAGTGGGTGCGGCCCGGGGGCGACGAGGGTTTCCTCGCCATGGATCGCAGCGGCAACGGTCTCGTCGACGACGGCTCGGAGTTGTTCGGCGTGGGCACGCCGATGGTCCTCGAAGGACGCAATGCGCCGAATGGTTTCGTCGGGCTGGCCCAGTACGATTCGACCGAGCTCGGCGGCAACGACGACGGACTGATCAACCCGGCAGACGCGATCTGGCCGCAGTTGCGTGTCTGGGTGGATCTCGATGCCGACGGCGTCGCCACGCTCGAGGAGATGCGTACGCTCAAGAGTTATGGCATCACGGCGCTCGAGACCATCCCGAAGATGCGTCGCTACTACGACGCCGCCGGCAATCTCATCCCGTATTGGGCCTGGGCCATGCAGCGCGCGAAACCGGGGCGCACGCTCATGGTGGACGTGTACTTCCGGATGTTGCCGCGCAGTGCGCCGTAGCTAGGGACAAAATCGGCGGACGAGTCCGACGCGCGTATCCACGTCGAGCTTGCGGAAGATCTGGCGAACCTGCGACTTGACGGTATTGATGGTGACGCCGCGCAGATGGGCGATCTGCGCGAGCGTCCGTCCATCACAGAGCTGCATGGCCACTTCGCGCTCGCACGAAGTGAGCAACGTGGCGCCGGCGGGGTCGTGCAGGACGCAGGTGATGGAGCATCTCTCGCCTGCGGAGTCTGCGGTCTCGAGTCGAAATGCGAGACCGCCGGCGCGCTGCTCGATGGCGATGGTCCGGCAGCTGCCGACGATTCGCGCGATGTGCGGCGCGGCTTCACCGACTCGCGGCGGGCGGCGTCGTGCCACGCGCGCCAGGCGACGCAGTTCGTGGAGCGCTTGTTCGAGCGGGCGGGCCGACGCCATCGCGACTTTGTGCCACCAGCGCTCGGGCGGCCATACCTTTATATCTGTGCTGATCGCACAGATTTGGCAGGCAGGCCCGGATCAGCCGGTCAGTCGTTTGACCCAGGCGGCGTACTTGTCCATCCAGCCGTGCAGGAACTTCCGCGTTTCCGGTTTGGCGATGTTTCCCGCTTCGTCGAAGAATCCATCCCGGACATGGATGTAGCTCTCGGGCTGTCCCAGGGTCGGCATATCGAGATAGGCCAGGATGGTGCGCAAATGCGACTGGGCGACGGCGGTGCCGATCGCGCCGATGGACGCGCCGATGATGCCGGCCGGTTTTCCGGCCCAGGCGCTCTGGCCATACGGGCGCGAGGCATGGTCGATGGCGTTCTTCAGGACTCCAGGCACGGAACGGTTGTATTCAGCGGTGACGAACATGACGGCGTCGACCGCGCGCAATTCGCTCTTGAAGCGCTGTACTTCGGGAGCCTGGCTGCGGTCATCGTCCTGGTTGTAGAGCGGCAGGTCGCCGATCCTCAGTTCCTTGAAATTGAAATCCGCTGGTCCGAGCTTGATGAGCACGTTCGCCAGTTTGCGGTTGTGGGAATCCTTGCGAAGACTGCCTACGAGGTAACCAATCTGCCGGGGCATTCACGATTCCTCCTGCCGGCATCATCTGTAAATCCATGGCGCCGTTCTGTAGGAGGGAAGTCCGTTCCGGAGGTTTTCGCCCCTCCTTGGGCGCCCCCGAAAGTCCCCATACCGCAGGAACTTTGAAAAGCGGTAGGCTCGCGACCATGACACAGGTTAATTCAGCGGGCCTCCTCCACCGCACCGCCCTCTTCGTCACCCTGGCGCTGACGGCCGGCGCCGCGCTCGCTGTCACCGACGCCGACCGGCTCAGCGTCTACCGCGAATTCCGCACCCAGTTCGATGCGAAGCAATATGCCGCCGCCAAGCCGCTGGCTGAAAAGCTGGTGCAGCTTACCGAAGAACAATACGGAGCCGAGGAACTGCAGGTCTCCACGCCGCTGTCCAACCTCGCGACGGTCAACTACAAGCTCGGCGAGTTCCCGGCGGCGATCGAGAACTACCAGAAGTCGCTGCGCATCCTGCAGGCCAAGTCGACGCTGGCCGACAAACAGCAGATCCGCCCGTTGCATGGGCTCGGCGTCAGCTTCATGGGCGCGAACGATCCCGAGTCCGCCGTGGTCGCGCTCAAGCGCGCCGCCGATCTGTCCCGCAACACTGATGGACTGTTCAACATCAACCAGATCGAATTCATCGATCCGCTGATCGATGCCTACGCGGCCACCGGCCGCTGGGCCGAGGCCGACAAGGAATCGATGTACGCCTTGCGCGTCGAGGAGGCCTACCACGGTCGCAACTCGGTGAAGCTGCTCGACCGCCTCGACAAGCTCGCCCGCTGGTACGAGGCCGATCACCGTTACACCACCGAACGCGGCATGTACGAGCGGTCCCTGGCCATCCTGGCGAAGGGTGCGCCGGAGAGCGATCTGCGTCGGGTCGCACCGTTGCGTGGCATCGCGCGTTCCTTCCGGCTCGAATTGTTCTACGGCACCGAAGGCGCCGACACCGGCGGCTCGTTCAACCAGGGGACCAACGGCGCACCGGTGTTTTCCGAAGGCGCGCAGCAACGGCGCGGCGAGACGACGCTGACCGCCGCGCTGGCGGCCATCGATGCCAACACGCCGGTCGATCAACAGCTGCGCGGCGAAGTCCTCGCGGACCTCGGAGACTGGTACCTGGTTGCGAATGCGCCGCGCCGCGCGTACGAGACCTACGCGGATGCGTGGAAGTCCTTCCAGCAGGTCAACAACACCAAGTACCTCGAAGCGCCGCGCGTGCTCGCATACCGGCCGTCGATCAGCTCGATCGAGCGCTCGCAGATCGATCCCGCCGAGGCCGTGCTCAAGACCGTGGAAATGCACTTCACGGTGGATCGCGACGGGCACGTCGACAACGTGACCTCGCCGACCACCGATGTTCCCGACATGGTCGTCAAATCCTCGCTCGCGGCGATGAAGCGTGCGCGTTATGCGCCGCGCATCGAAAACGGCGCGGCCGTGCTCACGAATGACGTGGTGTTCGTCGAGAGGGTGATCGTCAAAGCGACGTCAACGGATACGCCGCCTTCATCTGGGAAGGCGGAGGAGCCTGCGAAGGATCCGGCTGCGGAGGCGAAGCCGGCGGAGGAGAAGAAGGAGCCGGAGAAGCAGCCGGGGACGTAGACGACGCCACCACCGGCGGATCGTTGATCGGCACCTGTTCGATGGTCGTCGCGACCTCGGCCTGGATCGCTTCCGCGGAACCCGGGATCGGCTGCACCTTGGGCTGCAGCGCCTGCGAGGCCAGCAGCGGCTTGGCGACGTCCAGGCCCTGGAACTGGGTGAGGAATTTCGCCGCCGCGTCGCGCATCGCATTGAATGCCGCGATCCCCAGCTCCTCTTCGCCGTTGCCGATCTTCGGCGCCGGTCCGCTGCCGTAGCCCGTGAGCGTCAGCGTGTCGACCGCCTCACCGTTCGGCGCGTAGATGGTGATCTGGTAGCGGATGGTGACCGCGCAGTAGACGCCGCCGGTTTCGCGGGCGCTCGCGAACGAGAACTGCTCGATGCGCGGCTCGAAGATGGCCATCAGCCCAGGCTCGAGACGCGCCGCATCGACGCTCTCGAACATCTTCGCTTCGATGAATTCCGCCTTGAAGATCTCGTCGAACAGGTGCTTGTGCGAGGGACCAAGCTCGGCGGTGTAGTCGACGCTGGCGCGCGACTCCTTGTGCGTGTAGTTGGCAGCCTCGGGCGTGACCACCACGCCGACCTTGGCCGGCGTCGGCACGATCAGCGGCTTGGGCAGGTCACCTTCCGGGCGCACCGCGACGTGCGGGCAGCCGCCCAGCAGCGCCGCCACCGGCAGGCCGGCGAGGATCCAGGAAATGCGCGCGCCGCGGTTCATGTGTTCTCTAACTACCCACGCAGCGTGGCTGGCCGAGCACGTCGATCTTGATCGAGCAACTCGGGCCGTTGACCGTCAGGCCGACGAAGGTGCCTTCGTTGTCGTCGCACATGGCCCGCATTAGAGCAGCAAAACGCGAATTGATAAACGGCGGGGAATTGGGACCATCGGGCATGCCGATGGCATGAATACGTATACGGTGGCGCCCGCGGGCGTCCACCGGGTTGTATTTGCGGACCGCAGCGAGCGCGGCCTCGATCGAGCCCCCCGTAAAATCGTCGCCAATCACGTACACACTGATCTTCTTGTCGGCGGCCCACCACCCCTGGACCGCCGCGCCGATGCCCTCAACAGGGCTCGAATTGCTGTAGGCGTTCCATTCCGGGAAGCGGGAGATGATCTGGGTGCGCTGCGCCGGCGTGTCCTGCAACCACTGTCCCTTGGTGCTCGGGAACATCGGCTTGCCTTCGTCGTCGAGGATCTGGATCCCTTTCAGCTTGGGATAGATGTCGAGGATTTCCTTCAGGACGTTCAGCGCGTTGTCCCAGTTGTCGTTCTTCATGCTGCCGGAGGTGTCGATCACGAAGATGACCCACTCGCTGTCGACCGGGATGCCACCGACCGCCGGCATGGTGTCGATCCGCCGTGGCGCATTCTTGAGCAGGCGCTCCATCTCCGCGGTCAGCGTCTGGTGCAGGGCCACCAGCTCCTGCTCCACCTTGTTAGTCACCGAGGCTTCACCTTCGCTCGCCTTGAACTCGCCGCGGATCTTCGACAGATCGCCGGCGAGCACCGCGGCCTTGAGTTGCTCGGCATCCTTTTCCTTGATGCGTCCCTGCATCTCGCGGTTGAGGATGTCGGTCTCACCGCGCAGGTCGAACAGCTGGCGCTGCAAGGCGTCGATCTGGCCCTTCAGATCCTTCTCGCTGCGTTCGATGACGATGGGCTGGCCCACGTCGGTGAGCACCAGCAGCAGGATGATGGCGCCGAAGCCGCAGCAGATGCAGTCGAGGAACGACAGAGTGAAGATTTCGAATTCGCGGCGTTTATACATATGTACCCGTGCTACGGCCAGTCGCGCGATGGAATCACGTACGAACCGCCGGTCTTGCGCGCCAGCCGCCAGAACGCGTGCGCCGCAAGCAGGTCGCCCTTCATCGGCAGCAGCACGATGTCGATCGGCTGATCGCGGGTGACCGTTTTCATCGCGTCGTCGAACAGCTTCTCGCGCTCCTTGACGTTGATGAACTTGCGTGACGGCGGCACCGACCCCTGTGTCGGCAGACCGTCGGTGATGAGAATGATCTGGTCGGGTTGCGGATTGATGGTGCGCACCGAGATGAAGGCGTTGACGAGGCTGGTGCCGTCGCCGGGCACGATGTTGCGCGCCGCGCTCAGCACGTTGTTGACCACGCGCGGGTCGTTCGAGTCCAGCCACTTGCCCTGCGTGTCGCCGATGATGGCCTTCGACTTGATGTTGAAGCCGTACACCTGGAACTGGCTGTTGTCGGGCAGCTGCGCGCCGAGCCACTGAACCATGTCGAGCGCGCGGCGCCACTTGGGCGCGAGCTTGCGCGCCGCCTCCGGTTCATTGCGCAGGCGGATGATCTTGACGACGTCGTCGTCCATCATGCTCGCCGAGGTGTCGAGCAGGATCATGATGCGTTTGCCCTTGACCTTGAGCGCGCTGATGTAGCGCCGGTCGCCGCGGCCGCGGAAGGCCATGCGTCTGTCGCCGGCCGGACCCTTGTCGAGCGAGCCGCCGCGCAGGCGCTTGTTGCCCTCTTCCAGCGACTTGATGTCCGCCATCAGCTGGTTGATGTGCTCGCGGCGCGCGAGGGACTCGTCCTCGTAGGTCGAGGTCGCGGACTTGCGCTTCTTGAGCTCCTCGGCGACGCGCACGGCGCGCGCCTTGGCGGCGGCCGTGTCCTCGTCGGTTTTCTCCAGCGTATTGCGCAGCAGGACCAGGTTCTTGGTGCCGACCAGCACCTCTTCTTCCAGCTTGCGCACTTCGCCGGTCAGCTTGTCGATGCGCAGGATGTCCTGCGCGCCGGCCTGCGCCTGCACGATGGTGTAGAACAACACCACGGCGCCGAAACCGCAGCAGATGCAGTCGAGGAACGACAGCGTGAAGACTTCGAAGGCGCGTTTCTTCTTCATGCCGGCTCTTCGCGCGAGAACGCCGCCGCCGAAATCAGCGTGAACTCGACGCCCGGCGTGCCGACGCGCACGCGATCGCCGGCGCGCACCGGGGCGCGTTCGCGCACGCGCGCACCGTTCACCCAGGTGCCATAGCGGCTGTGATCGATGAGCACGGTACCTTCGCCTTCACGGCGCAGCGAACAGTGGCGCCGCGAAACGCCGGCAGCGGCGCGTGGCAGCGTGATGTGCGGTGTGTTGGAAACCTCCTCGGTGCCGATCACCAGCCCGCCATCCGGGAAGCGCATCGAGTCGCCGCCAAAGAGAATATGAGTCACCGGCAAGGTACGGCCGGGCGAGGCCGCGGCGGTGGAGAGATATTCGACCTGGCCGGCGAGTGTGTGATCCGCGATGCGCGCCACGCGCCGGCGCAACCGCGGCGCCACCGTGGGGTCCACCGTCTGCAGCGACGCGGCCACCGCGGCGAGACCGGCGGGCGCGATCACCACGCCGCCCTGTTCGATTTCCAGCAGCTGCGCCAGGAATCCCGGCCAGCGGCGCGACTCCGCGGGCAATACCAGCGCGGTGGCCTGTCCGGCGATGCGCGCCGAGCGCGCCAGCCGCACGAGCTCGCGATAGAAAGGTTGCGCCGCGTCGGCGAACTGCTGCGCATCGATGTCCACGGCGAAACGTGAGCCACCGTCCTCGAGCACGGCTTCACCCTTGCCCTCGGTGGCGGCGCGCGCCGCGATCTGCGGCAGCGAAGCGAACAACCGCTGTTCGAATTCCAGGCTCAGCAACGGATCGAAACGGGTGTTCTTGACCATCGAGGCGGCGACCGCGTGCAGCCACAGGTCGTAGACGTCGAGCAGGTTGGCGCGTTCGCTCACGAAGGATTCTTCGATGACGCACTCGGCGCCGCCGGCGACGCGCGTCGCCGTGGCCGACTTCCATCCGGCCTCGAGCAGCACGTAGTGACCGCGCTCGACCAGCGCCGCGGAACACAGCGCCGCCGCGTCCACGAATTCGCGCGCATCGACGCCGGCGGCCTGCAGCGCACCGCGGAGATTCATCAACGCGCCGGGCTCGAGGTCCGCCGGCACCGCGACGACGGCGTCGTTGCGTCCGGCGATGTCCAATGCGCGCAGTGTCCCGATCATCTCGCGCGCCACGTTGCGCGATGCGGCGTGACCGCGGTCATCGCCGCGATCCAGCTCGCGCCAGTGGCCGAGTGACACTTCGTCCGGACGGCCGCGCGCCGTTGCCAGGGCCGCGACGCCCACGCGCGGTTCGCCGCCGGAAGTCTCCACCGCAAGCGGTCCGCTCGCGAGCAGTTCGCCATCGCGGGCGACGGACAGCGTGTGGTGATCGAAGTGGATGCCTAACATGTTTGCATCAAATGTTGGTCGGAAAACTCACGCTCGAATCGGCGCTGTACTGCAGGTCCGGCGGCAACTCTTCCGGCGCGATGCCCTCGTAGGGATCCTTGTCGACCTCGTCGTCGTCCTTCTTGTCCTTGTCGTTACCGCTCGCAGCACCGGATGCGGGCTTGGCGGCGGTGTCAGGGGTGCCGGACGGCTTTGCGGACGGTGCGCCCTGCAGGTTCGCGGGCACGCTCGCCTCGGGCAAGGTTGCCGACTCTTCCGGCCTGGAGTTCTGGCTGATGACATCGGCCGCGGGCGTGCGCCGTGGAGTGTTGAGCATGGCCGTGGTCGCGGTCATCGCCGCCACGGCGGCGACTCCGATCGCAAACAGGCTGAACAGGATGTTACGCATTGGCTTCTCCTAGTCCGGAGCCACGTATCGCGCGACGCGGAATCCGATGATGTCACTCGCCTGGTTCGCGCCTTCGCGCCATGGGAAGCGCAGCTCCGTGGTGGTCGCCGAGCGCCAGTTCGAGCCGCGGTAGGTGTGGCCCTTGCTGTCCGTCGGTCCGAGCGGATCGGTGACCGGGGTGGATGCGATGAAAGAAGAGTACTTGTCGTTGACCCATTCCGACACGTTGCCCGCCATGTCGTAGAACCCGAGCGGATTCGGCGGAAACAGCGCCGGTGCGGAAGCCACCGCGAATTCGTCCTGGTGTCCCAGCAGCACGGTGCCGAGCAGGTGCAGCGCCTCGCTGCCGGCAACGTTCGCCGTGCCCGAGACCACGGGAAGATCGTCACCCCACGGATATTTCAGCGGCTTGCCCGTGCTGGCGGCGCGCGCCACGAATTCCCACTCCGCCTCCGTCGGCAGGCGATAGCCATTGTTCACCGGCACGACGAGCGAGTACCCGGTGGTCGCGTCGCCCGTGTACGCCGGCGGCAGGCCCTCCTGCGCCGACAGCCAGTTGCAGAATTCGGCGGCTTCATCCCAGGTGACGCGCGCCACCGGCTGCTTGTCGAGATCGAGCGACGAGTTGCCGACCGCGCCGGAGTTGTGCGTCGCCTGGAACAGCCGGAACTGCGCGTTGGTGACCTCGCGCTCGCCCATGTAGAACGGCCGCGACAGCGTCACCTTGTGTGAGCCTTCGTTCGGGCGGCGTCCCTGCTCGCGGCGGTCGGTCCCGGCCTGGTAGGTGCCGCCGGCGACGATGAGTAGTTTGATGCCCGATTTGGTGGTGATCTTCGCCGGCGAGTTGCCCACCACGTCCTTGGGATCGATGAGCTTGAAGTCCAGCGTGCGTCCGATGCTGGGCGCAAGCACCAGGTCGGCCGAGTACGGCTTGAAGCCTTCCTTGCGCACTTCGATGCGATGGCGGCTCGCGGGCAGCTCGACGGTCACGGGCGCGGGCCCGCGCGACGTGCCGTTCACGAACACTTCGGCGTCGGCCGGCGTGCCCTGGATACGCACCGGCACGAGCAGCGCGACCAGCCGCGCATCGAGCGTAGCCTGCTTGCCGGCTTCGGCGACCAGTTCGCGGGTCCATGGCGCGTAACCGGCGCGCGCCACCGTGATGGAGTGCGTCGCGCCGGGCGCGAGATCCAGGCTGAGCGGCGTGACGCCGCGGAAACTGCCGCCGGTGGTCACCTGCGCGCCCGCCGGCACCGAGCGCACGGTGACGTGCATGTCGTCGGCGCCGAGCTCGATGGGTCCGAAGGACTGCGGCACCCCGGCGACGATGACCACGCTCGAAGTCCACACCTTGAGTCCCGGTGACGACACCTGCACGCGGCGGATGCCCGAGTCCATGTCGACCTTCGCCGGCGTGACGCCGGCCGCTTTGCCGTCGACCTCGATCTGCGCGCCGGACGGCACCGAGCTGATGCTGACCACCGCGAAGTTCGGCTTGAGCGCGATCTTGAGCTTCTGGTGCTCGCCCGCGCCGATGATGTTCAGCCGTTCGACGTGGTCGAGGTAATGCGGCGCCCTGAAGGTGAGCGTGCGTTCTCCGGCCGGCACGTCCACGGTGCCGGGCACGTTGCCGATGCGCGCGCCGTCGGCGGAAATCTCCGCCTTCACTCCGCCCGAGTCGACTTCGAGCTTGCCCGGTAGTTTGACGAGGTGAATGAGCGCGTGCGCCTGCGTCGGTCCGCCGACCTTGACCTTGAATTCGGCCGCCTGGTAGCCGGGACGCTCGGCGTGCAGCGTGTGTTCCCCGGGGAATACGAAGATGCTGGATGCGGACTGCCACGAGAACGCGCCGTTCGAACGCACCTTGGCGTCGCCGGGTTGCAGGTCGAGCGCGATGGTCTTGAGCATCGTGAACAGCCCGAGCACCAACAACAGCAGCAGGCCCATCGCCCAGGCGGCGTAGTTGAGCTTGCTGCGCGCCGGGCGCTCCGCCCCAACCGATGCCGCGCCTTCGACCGCCGGCACTTCGCCGAGGTCGATCGGCAGGTCTTCCGCCGGTGCGAGCAGCGCGCGGACGCTGTCGCCCACCGGCGGCAGGGTCTCGTTGCCTTCCAGCGCGAAGCGCCGCAACGCGAGCACCCGCGGCTGCGCTTCCTCGACCAGCAGCTGCGAGCCCGCGATGTTGATGACGTCACCCGGGATGATGAGACGCGCACCCGCCACGACGACGCCGTTGATGCTGATCCGGCCTTCCGGTGCGGCGTCGAACAGCCAGCGACCGTTCACCGAGCGAACCGTTGCCAGCGGCATCGCATCCACGGCCGAGGGCGCGTCCGTGTGATCCGAGCGCATGGCGCCGGACCCCGGATCGAACACCGCGCGGGCGCCGAAGTGCGACTCACCGTCCGCGGTGCGCAGCACAATCGACGCGTCCAGTGAGGGCGAGGCTTCCATCAGTCTGGTTTAGAAGGTTTTGACGTCAAATCGGTTCCAGACAGCGGATTACGATCGTCTGCTCGGACTGGCCCGGCGCGACGGTGATCTCGCGGCGAACATCGCGGAACCCTGCGCGCTTGCCGGTGACCGTGTATTTACCCGGCTTCAGGGTCACTTCGCGCCGTTCGAACGCGCCGAAGAAGCCGACCCGCTGGATGGCCACCTCCGTGGCGTTATCCGATTCCAGCGCCAGCATCACCGGCTGGTTGAACGTGGGCAGCAGCAGCTCCAGGCGTGCCACCTGGGAACGGATCACCGGCCCCTGGCTGGGCAGTGCCTTGGCGCGCGCCAGAAGCCTTTCGGCGTCGGTCCGTACCGCGTCTTCCGCCAGGCGCTCTGGCCTGTCTATGAGTGCTTGCAGTCGCCCGCCGAGTTCCGCGCGCGGCGCGACCCGGGCACGCCCATCGACCGCGAATTGCAGCGAAGGATCCCGGCCCAGGGCTTCGTCGTAGATCTGCAGCGCCTCGCTCCAGCGTTCCTCGCTGGCGAGCTTCGCCGCACGCTGTTCGAGATCGGCGAGGCTGCGGCCGGAGCCGGTGTCGGCCACGCGCTGGAGGGCGGCACTGACCTCGCTGTTGTCCGGGCGCATACGCTGCGCCTTCTCCAGGTGGGTTCGCGCCTCGGGCAGGCGCCCGGCATTGAGCGCCGCCAGCCCTGCGCCCATCTCGGCGTTGAATTCCTTGTCCGCGATGGCGTGTTTCACGCGCGCCAGGCCCTCGGTGGCGGCCGTGTTTCCGGGGTTGCGCTTGAGCACGTCGGCGAACAGGTTCTGCGCCTTCGCCAGGTCCGCGGCCTTTTCGGCGTTTTCCGCATCGGCGAGCGTCGGTAGTACCCCACTGGCCGCCGCGACCTTCGCCAGTCCATCGGTGGCCTCGTTGTTGCCCGGCTCGATTTTGAGCGCGGTGTCGAAGGCCTGCCGGGAGTTCTCGAATTCGCCCGCGGTCAACGCGCGCTTGCCCTCGGAGATCTGCGCCGCGAGCGCGGCGGGTACCCGGGCTTCGATCTCCGTGAGCGACTTGTCGAGCGACGCCAGGGGCGCCTGCGCGGCTTCGAATTTCTTGCGTTCGAGCATGCCGCCCGTGTCGTCGAGCGACTTGCGTGCCGCGGCGAAGTCCGAGCCGCCCCACTGTGCCGCCGCGCGCGAATCGAGATCGCTGATACGTTTGGCGAGCGTGGCGTGTTGGGCGGTGAGTTCCGCACCTTTCTTTTCCGAGGCGACCTCGGCATCGCTCGGTCCGGTGTCGACATTCAGCGTGGCGACGTCCACCTTCTGTTCGGTGGCGAGCTTGGGGAGGAAGAACCAGGCGGCGGCGGCGACTGCGACCAGTCCGGCCGCGATGGTCCAGCCGCGACGCCGATTGCGCTCGCGCTGTTCGCGCACCACCTGCGCGCGCAGCTCATCGACCTTGGGCAACAGGCCGGGATCGATTTCCTCGAGCTCGCGCACACGGTCGGTCTCGGGGGGCGGGGGTTCTTCAGCCGCCATCACCGCGGGCGTGAGGTTCTCGGCCGCGGCGCCCAGGATCGCCGCCTCGGACTGGGCCGCCGTGTCGGGCGTGCCTTCCAGGCCGAGCGTGTCCTGCAACACCGCGTTCATCTCGTCGGCCACGTGGCGCATCGAAGGAGGCCGCTCACGCGCCTGCTTGGCCAGCAACCAGGAGACCAGTAGTTCGAGTCGCGGCGTGACCGGCTTCACCGGCTTCAGGCGCGGGACCGGTTCGGTCGCGATCTTCTTCGCGTCGAACGCCGGATAGAAAGGCGGGTATCCGGACAGCAGTTCGTACGCCAGCGCGCCGAGCCCGTAGATGTCGTCGGAGGGACGCGCGGGCTCGCCGGCCAGCTGCTGAGGGCTCGCGGAGAATGGCGATCCCGGCGGTCCCGAGGTGTTGTCGCCTTCCGAAGCGCCGGCGCCGAAATCCGCCAGCAGCGGGCGGCCGGCGCCATCGAGCAGCACGTTGGAAGGTTTGAGGTCGCGATGCACGATGCGCCGTGTGTGCGCGTATTCGAGCGCCGCAGCGATGTCGATGAGCATCGGCAGGATCTTGGTGTATGGCGCGCCGCGCATCTGGCGCAGATCGCCGCCCGTGGCCAGTACCATCGGCAGGACCGTGGCTTCCGCGGTGCGCAACGGCTCGTAGACCCGCAGCACGCCCGGATGATTGAGTCGCGCCGTCAGCGTGAATTCGCGCTGGAACACCTGCCAGGCGGCTTCGGATCCGGCGAACTGCGCATACAGAACCTTGAGCGCGATGTCGGTGTCGCGCAATTCGTCACGCGCGCGCCACACCTCGCCGTAGCCACCGGCGCCCAGTTTTTCGATCAGCACGAATCGGCCGCACAGCTTTGTGCCGGCCTGGTTCTGATTAGTCACAATCTAGTCAGCTTAACCCGACGGCGGCTTCTCGTTACCCGACGCGGTGGTCGTGGTGCTGGCCGGCTTGGGGGCGGGTTCGGAAGCGGGCGGCGGCGCGGCGGCCACACCCGTCTCCTCGAGGTACAGCTGTTTGAGCAACTTGCGCCATTCGCGGTACTGATCCTCGACCGTACCCGTCAGCCGCAGCGTATGGCCTTCGACCTCGACCACCTGGGGTGCGACTTCGGACTGGAAGCTCGTGGTGAGCTCCTTCAGGGCGTCGGCGTGCGAGCGGGCATCCGCATACTTCTTCATGCCCGAGAGAATGGCGGCGATGCCGCCCATGGTGCCGGCATTACGCGCGGCGTCCATGATGCGGCAGCTGTCATAGCTGCTGCAGGAGCCGGGCGCAAAGATGCTGGCGATGAGCGCGGCGGTGCCGAGCACCGTGCGGGTGCGAGCGGCGGAGCGCGCACGCATTTCCTTCTCGAGCTCAGTGAAGCTGGTCTGGCGCCAGCTGCCGTATGAGTCTTCCATGTTGTCGTGGAAGCCCGCGTAGTAATCGTTGACCGTGTCGACGACGGCGGTGTCGCGCTCGCGGATCTTCTCGATGCGCGCCAGCGTGGGGTCGCCGTCGGCCGGCATACGCGCAACCTGCGTGATGCCGTTCTTGTCCTTGGCCGTCATGCCCGCCATGGCGTCCGGGGCGAGATCCTCGGCAAAGCGCAGGCTCGCGACCTTGCGGATATTCTCGCGATCGAGCGCCGTGAGCTTGTCGCGCGCGATCACCATGTCGTTGGCGATATTCGAGTAGATGTTCTGGAACGGATCGCGCGCCTTCATCGCGGCCGTGGTCTTGTAGACGCCGAGATCCGCCATGCTTTCGTAGCGCTTGTCTTTGATCCACACGCGCCCGGCGGCATCGGTCACGGTGACGCTCAAGGCGAGGAACCCGCCGTTCGAATCGATCAGCGTGCCGGTGACGATGACGTCGACGAACTCGGCCATGTTGGGGATGACGCGCACTGCGCCCCACTGCGCCGAGCCTTCCAGCGTCTCGCGCAGGATGGTCGGGAAGTAGCGGGCCTCGGCCTTGCGCAGGTCCGGGTAGATGCGCTTCTTGGCGAGCGCCTCTTCGTTGTCCTTGATGTTCTCGGGAATGCCGGGATCGAAGACGCGGATGCCGACGTCGAGCAGCTCGGCGTCCGGAATGTGCACGACCGCCTGCCTGGCTTCGATTTTCGGGACAGGCTTTACTTCGCTGGTCACGCAACCCGCGAGCGAAACCGCCGCCGTGAGCGCCGCCGCTGCGAGAAGTTTGCGGTTCATGACTGCACCTCTGATGACCCTCTACCGGCCCCTTCCGGTTACTTCGCCGACTTCTTGTAGTCGTTGTATTCCTTCCAGAGACGTTCTTTCAGCTCTGGATCCGTTTCTTCCTCGGCCGCCTTGCGCAGGCGCTTCGCGACGATGTCGTCGTCGTTGCCGCTGGTCTGCGGACCGCCGCCGCCGCCACCACCACCACCGATGTTCTTGCCGCTCTTGTTGCCGCCGGACTGCTGACCCTGGTTGCCGTCCGCGGAACCGGAGGCAGAACTGTCGCCCTCGGACTTGAGATCGCCTTCGCGTGATCCCGAGCCACCGCTGCCGGAACCATCGCCGCTTTCGGCCGAGCCGCTCTGGCCGTCGCCTTCGGCGCTGCCGCTGCCCTTGGCATCGCGCTCTTTCGCGACGCGCTCCTGTTCCTTCTTCAGCGTTTTATCGAAGTCGCCGAGAGAATCGTCGAGGCTCTTCTCGCCAGCCTGTTTACGCTCATCTGAAGTCTGCGCTCCGCCCGCGCCGCCCGCTCCGTCTGCGCCACCGGGACCTTCCGTGGTGGCACTGCCGGACTTCTCGCCGCTCTTGCTGCCGTTCTTGCCGCTCTTGGAGTCGCCGCTGGCACCACCGCCATCTTTGGATCCGCTCGAGCTGTCGCCGTCACCGTCTCCCGAATCACCGCCGGGGAGTCCAGGCAGACTGGAAGTGGGCGAGGAGCTGCCGCTGTCGCCGGGCATGCTGG
>Ga0207675_100001241_pt1 | contig 25477 bp, 23 predicted proteins | sample KBSSwiS42_FD_184305 | JGI IMG/M metagenome (GOLD analysis project Ga0207675, IMG submission 184305) | Switchgrass rhizosphere microbial communities from Kellogg Biological Station, Michigan, USA - KBS Switchgrass S4-2 (SPAdes) (version 2) | ecosystem: Host-associated > Plants > Roots >...
GTGCCCGAGCCTGTCGAGCACCACGGCCATGTCGGCACCCATCGCCTGCAGACTGAATGGCCGATCACCGAGCGCCGTGCGGCCGTGACCCTGCAGGTCCACCGCGATCACCTGCCGGTGATCGGCAAGCTGCGGCATGATGGGTTCGAACATGCCGGTCGAGCCGAGCCCGCCGTGCAGCAGCAACAGTGGTTCGCCGCTGCCGCGAATCTCGTAGTAATAGTCGACGCCGTTCGCGTCGATATACCCGCTACGCACGTCCTGCGCCTCCACGGGTGTCGATGCGACGGCTAGTGCCGCGGCAACGATTGCCAAAATACCAGTGGTCGTCATGATGCACTCCTGCTCCTGTTGGGTCCGCCTGTACACTCACGACGAACGAGACGTGCCGGTTTCGACAAGTCACGCGGACATCCTCATCGCATTGCCCATGTGATGGCATCCGAACAGCTAGTAAAGATTACTGTCGATGATGCACACCAGGTCTCAGGGCTGCTGCAGGTGCCCGATCAGGCGCGCGCTTGCTTCGTGCTGGCGCATGGAGCCGGCGCAGGGATGCGCCATCCCTTTCTGGCGGCGGTAGCCGCGGAGCTGGCAGACCACGGTATTGCGACGCTGCGCTACCAGTTCCCGTACATGGAACGGGGCTCCAAGCGCCCGGATTCACCGGACACCTGTCATGCGACCGTTCAGGCGGCCGTGACCGCGGCGGCCGCGCGGACACCCGCGGCTCCGCTCTTTGCCGGCGGCAAGTCTTTCGGCGGCCGCATGACCTCGCAGGCGCAGGCCAACGATCCGCTGCCCGCGGTCCGCGGCTTGGTCTTTCTGGGATTTCCGCTGCATCCGCCGGGACAGCCCTCGGAGTCACGCGCCCAGCACCTGGTCGGCATACAGGTCCCGATGCTGTTTCTTCAGGGAACGCGCGACGACTTCGCAAAGCTCGATCTCATCGAGCCAGTCGTTGCAAGGCTCGCCGATCGTGCCGAGCTCAAGCTCTTTCGGGACGCCGATCATTCCTTCCATGTACCGGCGCGATCCGGTCGTACCGACGCCGAGGTTCGGGGCGACCTGACGCGTACGCTTGCGACGTGGATCGATGCAGTGATCGGCCACGCCGCCGGATGACCGGTCAGCCCGAGCCGGTCTGCGCAGACTGCTCGCGCCGCGCCTGCTCGCGAGCGGCATCCTCGCGTTGCGCCTTTCGCAACCCGGCGTAGTCCACCGGGCGGATTTCCCTGATCGTGCAGTTGTCGCCGCCCACCCGCACCGAATCTAGGCCGCGTCTAACGGTGTTGCCTGTCGACGTCAGGGCGATGGTGTTGGCGAAGGGCAGCTCGGAACACGGCCCCTGCACGGTGATCAGGTACGCGTCGCGGATCCCGGTCTGGACGGCGAGCACGTTCTTACCCAGCGAACGCCAGCCATCGTAGGTGCCGAGGTAGGTAAATTCGTCAACCGGCGCGCCGGCGAAGTCCCGGTACAGCTCGTACGCTTCCGTATCGCGCTCACGCGCACTTTGACCTGCACATCCCGCAAGGACAGCTGCAGTCAGAAGTATCAGTGGAAAGCGGGCGTTCATCGCGAATCTCCTGGCGTCAAATTCGCCGGTTTGCTGGGGTGCCACTCTTTTTGATCCAGAGGGCACGGCTAAGTTCGCCCGGAGACCCGCCGCGCCGATCAACCCGTCGCCTGAGCCAAACGTACCGTCGACGGAATTGACAAATGACCCCCTCGCCTTCAGCGCCGATCCGCTAAACCCTTGACTCGCCGGGCGTCAGCTGTCAACCGGCACGAAACGTGCTTCGTTGTTCCATGGATACACATGCGGAGCCGATGTGTGCCGTTATAAGCGGAGTCAGATATGCAGCCATTTCGCGACCTGACCGGGATCGGTGCCGACGAAGGTGGGGCGGCGCTCGACGATCGCGCGCTGCGACGGACCCCCGGGCGGCGGAGGCCGCGTCCCCTGGCTCCGGCGCAGTTCCGCGAGCGGCTGCTGTCGATCATGGACCGGAAGAATCACTGGGCGTGGCCCGCATTCAGCGGCCCGGACATCAGCGCGGCGCAGCTCAAGGTCCACTTCCAGCAGGAATTTGCCACCTACGTCTGCGACTTCCCGGTGCTGCTCGCGCGGATTCACGCCAGGAATCCCCCGCCGGCCGTGCGACGCATGCTGGCCGAGAACATCTATGAAGAGGACACGGGCGGGCTGTCGTTTGGCAGGTCGCACTCCGAGCTTTTTCTCCTGATGATGAGAGGCCTGGGCTTCTCCGAGCCGGATTTCAAGAACATCCGGTTCCTGCCTGCGGCCCGCGCCTACCGCGCCTGGCTGGATCGCGTCACTCTTCAGCGTGACTGGGTCCGCGCAGCGGCGACGATGGCGATCTTCGTCGAAGGCAGCATGAACGATCGAGCTGAGATTCTTCACCACGGCGACTCGAAGACCGAACGGGAGATCGAAGACGCCGTACGCCGGCATCCGCTCGTTCGGTATCACGGCCTGCCGCCCGCCTTCATGGACCTGACGCGGGCGCATCAAAAGGTCGAAGGCGGGCATCGCCACCACGCCTATGCGATGGTCGTCGCCGGGGCAGACGGCTTGCGGCACCAGCAGGCCGTCATCGGATGCGTGGAGAAATCGCTAAAGCTCTGGCTGCGCTATCGCGATGCGGTCGCGCGCGCCTGCGGGCTCGCGGCGTAGCTGCGGACTCACGGCATAGGCCGACTCGAAGCGGGACGCGAGGCTGCCGGCTGCCCAGACGAAGACCAGGCTGCGCCGGTCGAAGTGATCGGGGGCGATCAACCGCAGCAGGCTCGGTGTTTGCTTTAGCCCGAGCACGCGCCGCAGCAGCATCATCAACCCGTGGTCGACGCTGTGCAGCAATTCGATCAACCTCAGGCGCGACTGCAGGGTTCCGGCCATGGACCGCAGATAGGCACGAAACTCGGCCCGTAGAGCCGGATCTCTCGGGTCGCCGTAGAAGCGTACCTGCGCGCGCTTGCGCTGCCCGAACAGGTCGCGCGGGACGCCGGCCGACTCGACGATGCGTCGCGGAATCGGCCGATCGTAATCCTGCGGGAGCGACCATGAGGCCATGGCAGACGAGCTGCTGATCGCGGTGATGTCGGCCATGTTCCGCCCGTAGATAAACGGCACGGCGAGATTGAAGAACCCCGCTGCCAGCCTGACTTCGGACAGATTGAGTCCCGACACATCCTTGCGCTGCATATCATCGCTCGACTCGGGTGGATCGGCAGTTCGCTTCCAGACGACGTCGCCGTGGTATCCGGTGTAGAGCGTCGCGGCGGAGCACTTCGAGCCGATGAAGTGGGCGACGTTCTCGAGAAATACTTCGCTGCCCTCCACCGTCGCCGCGAGCAAGTAGCGCTCGAGGTCCGGCCGTCCGAGTCGTGCCGACGGCAGACCACGCGTAGTAAGCCCAAGGGTTTGCGCGATGCGCACACCGCTGTCGTGCTCGTTTGCGTCCGCGCCTTCGGGGATCTCGATGGTAAAGGTCTCCGCGACACCCGACGCCCATGCAAGGACGGTCGCCGCGACCGAGTCATAGCCCGTCGAAGTGGTCGCAAATGCCGAGACCTGATGCCGCCGAGCGGCACTCCGGTAGTTGTCGCTGATTCTCGCCAGCGCGCTCTGCAAAGCGTCGTAATACTCCTCGAAGGATGCGAACCGTCTCGGTTGCGAACGCAGTTGCCGCTCGATCCGGCCCTCCGCTATGACCAGGTTGCAGTGATAGTCCTGGAAGACCTCGCGGATCTCCGGGTGAAGGACCTTGAAGGAGCGAGGGTAATGCTTGATCCCGCGTCCAGACGCGAACGATTCCTTCCGGTAGTTGTGCCGCGGATCGAGGCGCGCGCCCGTCCTCGCGAGCAGCTGGATCAGGCTGTTGGAGACCAGCAACCGGTCGTTCCACGCGACATGGAACAGCCGGTCGACCAGCGCAACGGACGCGCAGAACGTCAATGTCGATCCATCTACCCGCATCCCGCTGCCGAAGAGATTTTCCGCGCGGTGAAAATCGCCCGCCTCGAAGCGGCCGTCCCAGGTGCCTTCGACAAACCAGTGCGGACGAGTCTCCACCGCACCGCCGTGATGCACGGTGACGACCCGGGCGTCGGTCGCAACCTCGGCCAGCCATGCCAGCTTTGGCAAGGCGCCTTGCTTAATGAAGTCGACCTGCCAGTCAGACATTGGTCTGTCTCCGCGGTCGACGGCTTGACGTCCAGTCATGAATCCAACAATAAACCACGGTGCCGTTTGGTGCAGCTTTGGATACAGTAGGACTCGCAGGCCTCGCCGACTTCGCGCGCGCGGCGAACGACCGCTGACCAGGGGACGGGCGACTCGCATGGCCATCTGGGTGGGAACGTCCGGGTACAACTACCCGGAGTGGAAAGGAAGCTTCTACCCGGAGAAGCTGCCCGCCACGAAGATGCTGCCCTACTACGCCGAACGGCTGTCGACCGTCGAGATCAACTACACCTATTACCGCACGCCGAACAGGAAGATCCTCGCCGGCTGGTTCGCTGCCACGCCGGAGCGATTCAAACTCACGCTCAAGGCCCCGAAGCGAATCACGCATGACGCGCGACTCAAGGACTGTGCGGAACGCCTGCGGTACTTCGTCGAGACCGCCGCGACGCTCGAGCCCAAGCTCGGCGCTCTCCTTTTTCAGCTGCCGCCGTACTTCAAGCAGGACCTCGTGGTGCTTGATGCATTTCTGGACACGTTTCCTCCGGGCGTGGCGGCCGCCTTCGAGTTCCGTCATGGCTCGTGGCTGAACGATGAGGTGTATGGACGATTGAGGGCTAGAAACCTCGCGCTTTGCATTGCGGATAGCGAGACCATGGCGACGCCTGTCGAACTCACGGCGGACTACGCGTATTTCCGGTTGCGCGACGAAGGGTATACGCCCGCCGACATCGCGCGCTGGGCGGAGGTCATCCGCGACCGGGCCGCCGGCTGTCGGGAGGTGTACGTGTATTTCAAGCACGAGGAAGCCGGAAAAGGACCGCAGTTCGCCCGCCTGTTGATGGACGCGCTGGGCCTGCCCTGAATCGTCGAAGCCTGCAAAGTGCGAGACCTGCGAGCCCGACCCAGAGCATCGCAAGCGTGCCCGGCTCGGGCACGACCTGCGGCGCAAAGATCATGAAGGTCGGCTCGCCGAGCCCGCCGCTGCCTTCCTCGACGAACACGTCGATGAAAGCGCCGCTAATGCCGTTGTAGCGCATTATTTCATCCGTCGCTTCGCTCGCGACATAGAGATGGCCGTCAGGGCCGAAAGCGATTCCTTCGGTTTCCTCGGCGCCGCCGCCGGAGGCGAACACGCCGATGAAGTCCCCGGTCTCTCCATCGAAAAGCAACACCGCGCTGCTGCCGGCGCTGCTCACGTACAGATTGTCGTCCGAGCCGAAGAGCAACTCGAGCGGATCATCGACGCCCGTGGCGAACTCATCGATGAACGCGCCCGTCACACCGTTGTAACGCAACACTGCGTCGCCATCGCCGCTGTTGACATAGAGGTTCCCGTCGGGACCGAAACGCAGCCCTTCGGGGCTTTCGAGCCCGCCGCCGGACGCGAAGGTATCGATGAAGGCTCCGGTCGTGCCGTTGAAGCGCTTCACGTCCCCGCTCTCACCGCTGCTGACGTAGAGGTTGCCGTCCGCACCGAATACGAGGCCGGCAGGGTCGACGAGCCCGCCGCCCGTGGCGAAAACCCCGAGGAACTCACCGGTCGTTCCGTCGTAGCGCAGCACGGCGTTGCTGCGACTGGTCACGTAGAGGTTGCCATCCGGACCGAACACGAGGCCCTCGGGATCATCGAGCCCGCCGCCGGAGGCAAAGGTATCGATGAACGCACCGGTCGCGGCGTTGTAACGGAGAACGGTGTCCGTGTCGCCGCTGCTGACCAGTAGCGTCGCGGCGTAGGCGCTGGGCGCGACCCAGTGTGCGGTGGATGCAACGAGCAGCGCGATGAAAAATTTACGAATTCGGGGTGGATGCATGTGAGTCTCCTTCGAAGAGGGACCACGCCTCCGCGCTCGCAACTTGGCGGCTTGACGATCAATCATGCATAAGGCGTACCGCGGCTCAGGAAGCGAGCGTACTCAGGTACTTACAGGCCTGATGCCACCGCCCGACTGTATCAATATGTAAAAGGTTTCGACGGCTTGGCACTCGAGGATCGTGCCGGCGTCCAGGACGGTTCAGACTCGTGGCAGGTGTGAAGTTCATTGGGGAGAGATTCTCATGGCGGCAAGGAAGGCAAAGGTAATCGGCTTCAATCACATCGCTCTGGAGGTCGGAGACATCGACGAAGCCCTGGCCTTCTACGGCCGGTTGTTCGATTTCAAGCTTCGCAGCAGGACAGAATCGGCGGCCTTTATCGATCTCGGCGATCAGTTCCTCGCGCTGCAGAAGGGCCGCCGTCAGACTCCGGATGACGACCGTCACGTGGGTCTCGTCGTCGACGACAAGCAAACTGTGCGCGATACGCTGGCCGAGGCCGGCATCGAGCCGCTGGCCGGACCGTTTCTCGACTTTCGCGATCCCTGGGGCAACCGGGTCGAGATCGTCGGATATGAAAACATCCAGTTCACCAAGGCATCGCACATCCTGCGCGGCATGGGCCTGGCTCACCTGGCCAAGAGTGAGTCCGCGATCGAGGAGCTCCGAGCGAAGGGTATGGCGCCGGAGTAGCTGCCGCCGTGCAGCAGCCCACCAGGTGACGAGAAACGCCGGTGATCGTTTACCGCGCCTTGCGCGTCACCCACGGTCGATGCGAGCCGCGTAGCAGCCGCGCCTGGCGTAGTGCGCGTGGAGATAGACGACGCGCGGATCGACCAGGTACCGCTCGATGAGACTCTCGAGTTCGCGGCCGTCGACCACATCGGCGTCGACCATGAGATCGTCGGAATCGAAAGCGCGCAGCGAAATCGGCCGAATGCGCATCACGTCCGGGATTTCGTCGACGCGATCGTACGCCGCGCTCGCGCCCTCCAGCACGAAAATGGCATGGCTGGAGCGGTACGGGTTGTCGGCCGGCTGATGAGCGTAGTTGAGGAGAAGCACGGACTCGCCCGGCTCGGCGTCGCGGACCTCGATCCGATCGGGAAACCCGGGCTTGGCGTCGACCAGATACCTCATGACACCAAGCTTGCGCAGCTCATTGGCGGGCAGGCCGAAAAGATGACGGAAGGGCTGCGGGTCGAGGCCCGTAATGCGGAATGTCACGACACATCTCCTTGCGTGAACCGGCGTGCGACGCATCGTGCTTCTAGAGGCGTTGCCGAGCCATCCGATTCTTGCGCTGGAATTCGCCCGGCATCGACGGCAGCTTCGGCGCCTTGAGGTTCTGGAACAGGACGAGCGCCACGCCTGCGATCACAAGCAGCGCGCCCGCGACGGTCGCGGATGTGATGGTCTCGCCGAGCACGATCGCTCCGAGCAGCACGGCAATGACCGGGTTCACGAGCGCATAGGTCGCCACCTTCTGCGCCGGCTCCTGCGTCAGGAGCCAGACATAGCAGGTAAGGGCAATAATGCTGCCGAATACCGCCAGATACAGCACCGCGACCGCGGAGGCCACGGAGACCTGGGATGGATCGAATCCGATCCACTCCCGGGTCGCGAGCGCCATCGACCCCTGGAACAGCCCCCCTGCCAGCATCTGCACGCTTGCTACGCCGAGTAGATGCGCCGGTCGTGTCGCTCGTCTCTGCTGCAGCGTGCCGATGCTCCACGCGATCCCTCCGAGCAGGATCACCACCAGGTAGATCGGCGAGGTGTCGCCGCCGATCCCCTGCCGGGTCGCGACGATCGTCGTCACGCCGGCGAGCGCGAGCCCGGTGCCGATGAGCGCTCGCCGGGTTGGCCTGCTGCGTTCGAAAAACGCCCAGTTGAGCAGAAGCACCTCCACCGGGATCGCAGCGACGATCAGCGCTGCCGTACCCGAAGGCAGTCCCTGCTGCGCCCAGACGACAAAGCCGTTGCCCGCGCCGCCGAGCAGCGCGCCCGACAGCAGCGCATGACGCCAGGGTAGCCCGCGGAGCTGCGCGGGATCGCGCAGCGCCAGCCACGCGAACATCAGCGCGGCGGCGAGCAGGAAGCGCACGCCGCCACTCGTAAACGGCGGCAGCGTCTGGATGGCGACCGCGATGCCGAGGTAGGTCGTGCCCCAGACCAGGTAGATGCAGCCGTACGCGAGCGTGATGCGTGCTTTCAACGTGGCAGTGCTCATGCGCGCAATCTGCCGCGGACCTTGGCAACAGTACAGATTCAGGTATAGTGAATATTGACCGGTACAGTCGCCCGTCGCACCATCCTCTCGGGTCATCGCGATGTCATCAGCTGAGCCACTTCTCTACGAGCGGGTCGCCGGCCTCGTCGCGGGTCAGATCTCCTCGGGCGCGCTGCGCGTCTCGGAGCGGATCCCGTCGGTACGCTCGATGAGCCGCTCCGCGCGCGTGAGCGTCTCGACCGTCGTCCAGGCGTACACGCATCTCGAGTCGCTGGGCCTGATCGAGGCGCGACCGCAGTCCGGGTATTTCGTACGTGCGCGTCTGCGAGAGCGCCTGCCCGAACCGCCGCCGCGGCAGATCCGCTCCACACGGCCGCGCAGCATCGCCGCGGACGTGCTCGATGCCTGTCGCGAAGCGATCCAGCGCACCGACCTTGTTCAGCTCAACATGGCCTGCGCTCCCCCGGAGGCCTCGCCCAACCGGCGGCTGAACCGGCTGATACGCGATGAGCTGCGCGACCACCCTAACCACGCCGGCGAAATCGTACTGCCGCCGGGCGACTACGAGCTGCGGAGGCAGGTGGCGCGCCGCGCGGTGCTCGCCGGTGCGGCGACCAACCCCGACGACATCGTCATCACCGGCGGCACCATGGACGCGGTGACGCTGTCGCTCGGTGTGCTGTGCAAATCGGGCGACACGATCCTCGTCGAATCGCCGACCTACTTCGGCGTGCTGCAGGCCGTCGAGCACCTCGGGCTCAAGGTTGTCGAGATACCGAATCATCCCGCCCGCGGCATCGACGTCGACGCCATCCGCGGCGCGGTCGGCGGGCAGCGGCTCGCAGCGGCCGTGTTGATGCCCAACTTCAACAATCCGTCCGGCAGCCTGACGCCGGCCGAGGCCAAGCGCGATCTCGTATCGGTGCTGACGGGGGCGGGCGTCCCGATCGTCGAAGACGACCTTTACGGCGAGCTGCATTTCGGAGCGGGACGACCCGACTCGTTGCGTCGCTTCGACACGCAGGGTCTCGTGATCTCCTGCGGGTCGGTCTCGAAGACGATTGCGCTCGGTTACCGGGTGGGCTGGGCAATCAGTCCCGCATGGGCGCGTGAGATCCAGCGCGCGAAATTTTTCACATCGGTCGCCGCACCCACGCTGCAGCAGCGCGTGCTGGCCCGATATTTCGCAAGCGGCGGATATGACCGATTCCTGACCGGGCTGCGGCGGATGCTCGCGGAGAGCGCCGAGCGGTTTCTCGATGCGATCGCGTCCGCGTTCCCGACCGGCACTTGCGTCGCGCGTCCGGCCGGCGGCATGGTGCTCTGGGTCAGGCTGCCGCCCGGAGTCGACAGCATGGAGCTCTTCCGTGCGGCGCTCGAGTGCCGGATCGGCATCATGCCCGGCATCGTGTTCTCCGCGAAGGCGGGGTTCCGGAACTACATCCGCCTCAACTACGGCTGCGGCTGGTCTCCCGACGTCGCGGCTGCGATCGGAACCCTGGGTCGACTCGTCCGCAGGATGTCGACGTAAGCTGGCCGCGCAACGGATGAGATGTTGGGCGGCTGCGATTCGGAGGATACGGTATGAACAAACGCTGCTGCATGGCGTTGTTTGCGGGCCTGCTGGCCTCGCTCTCCGCCCAGGCTGACCCGTTCGACCTCTCAGGCTACCGCCTGCTGGATCTGGGTCACGCCTATGGCGCAGACACGCTGTACTGGCCGGGTCGTCCTGTCCCGCGATTCGAGCTCGAGCAGCTGGCGAATGGTGAGACCCCCGGCGGGTACTTCTACTCAGCGAACCGATTCTGCGCTCCCGAGCACGGCGGCACGCACCTCGACGCACCTGTTCACTTTGCGCGCGAGGGCATGACGACCGACCAGCTCCCACTCACGCAGCTGATCGCGCCGGCGGTCCGCATCGACGTGCGCGAGCAGGCGACCAGGGATCACAGCTATCGTCTGCAGCCGGAGGACATCCGTCGCTTCGAGCAGAAGTGGGGCGTGATCCGCCCCGGGACGATCGTTTTGCTGCAGACGGGCTGGAGCCAGTACTGGCCGGATCGTAAGGCGTACTTCGGCAGTGAATCAGCCGAGGACGCGAGCGGCCTGGAGTTCCCGAGCTACGGTGAGGAAGCCGCACGCATTCTGATCAAGGATCGTGGCGTCGCGTTGCTCGGTGTCGACACTGCATCGATCGATTTCGGTCGGTCGCGCGACTTTCTCGTTCACCGCATCGCCGCCGCAGCCAATGTCGGCGGACTCGAGAACCTGACCAACCTGGACCAGGTTCCTGAAACCGGGTTTCATGTGATCGCCCTTCCGATGAAGATCCGTGGAGGGTCGGGCGGCCCGGTGCGCGTCGTCGCGCTCGTGCCACGCTGACCGGCAGCCTTTGTGCTGCAGCGGCCAATCGCGCGCTCACCTGCAGTTCACGGCGTCGCCGCTGGCTTTCCGTACTGCTCTGCCAGGTAGCGCGCGATCGCGTCGACGTCGTCCTGCGGAATCGGCGCGCCGAATGCCTTGATCATCTTGTTGACGATCGCGGTCCAGCCGGTGAGATCGAGGAACCGCGAATTCATCCGGATGTAATCGAGGCTGTGACAAGCGCCACACTGCGCGGCCTTCTCCCTGCCGGGCGCGTCGGCAAGCTCGTCGGAGGGTGCCTGTACGGCCGCCTTCGGCGTCACCGCCGGCGTCGGGGTGGGCACTTGCGCGATCGACAGCCGCGCGGCACAGGCCGCGACCACCCCTGCCATGACAACGACTTTCGTGACGCGTGTGCTCATGCGATGTCTGGTCATACGACTTCGACACGGACCTGTTGAATCACGTTGTGGTGATACCCGGACGGGTTATGGATCAGCCGTTCGACCTGCGTCTCGCCCGCGCGGCTCGTGGCGCGCGCCATCACGACGTGCTCACCCGTCCCGACGGCTGGAGCGCGCAGCTCGAACTCCTGGAAGGAATAGCGCCCGAGATCCTGGCCCAGCGTGGCGGGTCGCCAGCTCGCCCCGGCGTCGATCGAGACATCCACCCGCGCGATGCCGGAGCCGCCGTCCCACGCAAGACCCCGCACTTCGATCGGTCGACCGCGCTGGATCTGCTGCCCGGCATGCAATGATGTGATCAGCGAATTCACGACCATGGTCGTGATCGGCTCGTTCGCTTCCTTCACCTGGGAACTGAAGCTCCGGGTGCGGAACTTGCCGCGTGGCAGCCGATAGGCAGTGCCCATCCAGAAACCGCTTTCGGGCGTCGGCACCACGCGGATGCCGACCAGCGACTTGACCCAGTAGGTGCCCGTCCAGCCAGGAACGACCAGCCGCGCCGGGTAGCCGTTCATCGGCGGCAGCGGCTCGCCGTTCATCTCGAACGCAATCAGCGTATCGGGATCGAGCGCGGTCTCGACCGGCAGCGACTTCACGAAGTCCGGAATGCCGTCAAGCGCGCCGCGATCCGCGCCGTCGAAGACGACCTCGATCGCGTCCTCCTTGAGCCCCGCGCGTGCCAGGACGTCCTTGACCCGAACGCCGCGCCAGGCCGCGTTGCCCATCGCACCGACGCCCCATTGCACGCCTGGGACGTGCGGCTCGAACAGCCCGCGTCGGTTGCCGGAGCATTGGCACACGGCGGTGACCTGGGCCGGCTCGAATTCGCTCCGCAGCTGCGCCAGCGTCCACGACTGCTCGCGCTGCAGGCTGTCGCCGCCCACGGTCAGCACCCAGCTCGCCGCGTTGAGTTCGGGGATCGAGGACAGATGCCAGCGCACGAAGAATGCGTCGTTGCGGGTGATGGGCGTCCGGAAGTATTCGATCGGGGTCTCGAAGTTGGGTGGGCGGGCGGTCTTGCGGATGAGCGGCACTTTACCCGGCAGCACTTGCAGGCTCTGCTCCGTGAGCGCCCCGTCAGGGAGCTCAGTAAAGCCCAGCTCCGCTGAGCTTCCGATAGAGGCCGTGATCAGGCGCGCGGGCGCGAGTGCGAGCGCACCTGTGCCTGCGATGCCCGCGATCACCCGGCGGCGCAGCCGCCCATCGGCAGCCAGCTCGATTCGCGTCATGTCGCCCTCCGCATTGCGAACACGGCTCAAGCGTCCTCGTGAGACGACGGTTGCCGCTCATCTGATCCCAGCAGGTACCCGACGATGTCTGCAACGCCATCGCGCATCGGATCGACGCACGGCACACCCATAGTTAAGGCGATGGCCCGCGTGCATTCGTGGGCCGCCTCGCGCGACATCTTCGAGGTATTCACACTTACGCCCACGCAGCGCGCGCCCGGATTCGTCAGCCGCGCCGCCTCGACGTGGCGCGTGGCGCACTCGGCGACGTCGGGCAGCGCGAAGCCCGGCATGTCGTCGAGCTCGCGGCGCAGCGGGTCGGTGCACAGCACGAGCGCGTCGGGCTGTGTGCCGTGGATCAGTCCGAGCGTGACGCCCGCATACGAAGGGTGCAGGAGCGATCCCTGCCCTTCCACCACGTCCCAGTGATCGGGATTGTTCGCTGGTGACAGTTCCTCGGCCGCGCCGGCGATGAAATCCGCCACGACCGCATCGATGACGATCCCGCGCCCGCTGATCAGGAGCCCGGTCTGTCCGGTGGCGCGAAAGTCGGATGCGATGCCACGGTGGCGCAGCTCGCGGTCGATCGCGAGTGCGGTGTACTTCTTGCCGACCGCGCAGTCGGTGCCGACCGTGAGCAGGCGCTTGCCGGAACGCTTGCGACCCGTGCCTACGGCAAACGAACTTCGCGGCTGGCGGATATCGTGCAAGCTGACACCCGCGCGGCCCGCGGCAGCCGCGACGGATGCGATGTCGGCGAGGCGCTGGTGCATTCCCGCGGCTATGTCGAGGCCTGCTTCGACCGCCGCGAGCAGCGGAGCCACCCAGGCCTCCGCAATGTAGCCGCCGCTGTTGGCGACGCCGATGATCATCGTCCGGGCGCCCCGCGCGCGCGCCTCGGCCGGTGTGAGGTCCGGAAGCCCGAGGTCGACCCCTCCCGACAGCAGCCGCAGCTGCCCGACGCAGTCGTCACGGCGCCAGTCCCGGATCCCGAAGGCGGTCTTGGCCGACAGTTCGTCCTGCACGTCGCCGAGAAAGAGCAGGTAGGGTCGCGGAATGTCGATGATCATGCAGACCAGCCCCAGAAGCCGCCGTCCGACGGGTGCACGGTGCTCCCGACGTAGCGAAGGCCCCCGGTCCGATCGCGACCGAGCATCAGCGGCCCATCGAGGTCGATGTACTCGGCCTGAGACGCGAGCAGTAGCGCCGGCGCCATCGCGAGCGACGTGCCGAGCATGCAACCGAGCATAATTCGCAGCCCCTGCTCCCGGGCCGCCGCGATCGACAGTATCGCTTCTGTGAGACCACCGGTCTTGTCGAGCTTCACGTTCACCATGTCGTACTTGCCCGCCACATCGCTGAGGCTGCCGCGGTGGAGAAAGCTCTCGTCCGCGCACACCGCGACCCGATGCTCGATGCGACCCAACGCGTCGTCGGCGCCGGGCGGCAGTGGCTGCTCGAGCATCGCGACAGCATTTCGCTCGCAGGTTTCCATGACCTCCGGGAGCAGGTCCGCGGACAACGAACCGTTCGCGTCCGCGATGAGCGTGGCGCGCGGAGCGGCGGCGCGCACGGCCTCGACGCACTCGCTCGCCCGCGCGCCTTCGAGCTTGAGCTTGAGCAGCGGCCGCCCGGAGTTGCGGCTCGCGTCATCGGCCATCAGCGGCGCCGGAGCGGCACGCAGCGTATAGGCCGTCGTCACCGGGCGCGGCGGCGGCAGACCGGCCAGGGTCCACACCGGGGTCTGCTCTATCCGGCTCTCGAGATCCCAGAGCGCGCAATCCAGTGCGCTGCGCGCGGCCCCGGCCGGGAGCAGTTCCAGGAGATCCTGGCGACCCGCTCCCCGCTCGATGGCTTCCCGGGTCCGCTCGATCTCCTGGCGCACGTTCGAGCGGCCGGTCGCAATCAGGTCGTCGCGCTCCGTCTCACCGCGGCCGACGTGTCCGCCGGCGCCGATTTCGACCACGATCAGTTCCGTGTCTCGCTGGACGAGTCCGGCGATGACGAACGGTTCATCGAGCGTCCACAGCTCCGTCCGACAGCGAAGCTCGCGCCGCATCAGCGCGCACCGTTGCCCCGGACCGGCTGACCGGGGAACGTGCCATCGACGAGCCGCGAGTCGCGAACCACTGGCACGCCGCCAATGATCACGTGGACAAAGCCGCTCGATGGCTTGTCGGAGTCGCCGAACACGGCGCGGTCCGTGACCGTCGCCGGGTCGAACACCGTGAGATCAGCATCGGCGCCCGCCTGCACTCGACCCTTGCGCTTCATGTCCTCCGAGACGCGCTCGAGACGCTGCGCCGGCAGGTAGCTCATCCGTGCGATCGCGTCCCGCAGTGTCAGCACCTGCTTCTCGCGAACATAGCGCCCGAGAATGCGCCCGTTGGTTCCGGCGCCGCGCGGATGCTCGTTGCCTGTCTCGATGTCGCCCGCGTCGGACACGATCATCACGCCGGGACGTGTCAGCGCCGCCTCGATCGCCGACTCCGGTATGCCCTGCCCGACGACGCTTTGCTGCTCTGCGCGGTACTTCTCGAAGGTCGCCGCGGTGAGAACCTCGCCGGTGCTTGCGAGCGTGAGGTCGCCGTAGTCAATCTCGTATCGCTGCTGCCAGCCCGGGTCGAACAACGGCTCCTCGAGCCCCGTCGACCACGCTGTGTAGGGATATACCTCCGTCGTGACGTCGACGCCACGGGCCCTCGCCCCATCGATCATGTCGAGCACGATCGGTGTCTTGCTCAGGTTCATGCTCGTGACGTGGCAGATGTGGATCGGGGCGCCCGTGATGGCCGAGTCGGCCACCAGCTCCTGCACCGCCTCGATCCAGGTTCCCGGCGCGACCATCGACCCATAGCGCTGATGCGAGAACACCATCGTGTTGCGCGAGGCCGCGAGCTCGAACACCCGCAGCCCTTCGAGATGGCTGGTGCCCGGCATGTAATCCGGCATGTAGCCGATGCCGATACCGCCTTCGTCCAGCGCCCGCGACAGCTCCGCGAGCACGATCGTGATCTGCTCTGGTGTCGACGGCTCGCCCGCAAACTGCGACGGCGGCGTGTCGTCGTCGATCGTACGCTGCAAGGTCCGCGCAATGGCCACGCGTCGCGCGTCGTAATGACCCGCCGAGGCGCCGAAATTGAAGCGCGACTTGCCCGTGTGCCCCGCAAGCCACTTGACCGGCTCGAGCACACCGCCCTCCAGCTCGAGCGCCGTCGTCACGCCGTCGAGCACGCGCAACTCCTGCGAGTGCGGCGCGAAGGCGTGGTTGTGCAGATCGATGAATCCCGGAGCGACAACGAGACCGCGCGCGTCGAGCACCTTCGCACCGTCGAGCGGCGCCTCAGTGACGGCGGCGATGCTGTTTCCCCGGATACCAACGTTGCGCACCCCATCCAGACCGCTCTGCGGATCGATGACGCGGCCGCCGCGGATGACCAGGTCGAAGGGCGGCTCGGCACCGTGCGCGGCCATGCAGCTGGCAAGCGCGAGCGCGGCAAACAGTCGGGCAGTACTTCTGAAGGACATCCGCATGGGAACCGGCATTGTGCCACCCGATCGCCTGGCTCTGCACCGGGTGGTGATTGTTTTGCAACAATCGTGCTGCGCGACCTCGCCCTGTTCGTCATTACACGCCTTCTGCGTGCGCGTCCAGATGTGGCCCGCGAGCGACGCCCGATTGGATTCCCGCGAAGCCTGCGGAGTATGCTCTCGCCACCTAATCGGGGGGACGTACCATGAGCTTCAGCCCTGCTTCCAAGCATTGGCTTCTCACCATGGCCGCGACGGCTACTGCGCTCGGTGCACCGGCCGCGGCTCTGTCGCAGGAAACGGAATTCGAAGAGATCGTCGTAACCGGGACGCGCAAGGGCGGCCAGTCGCCGACCGAGACACTGTCGCCGGTCGACATGTTGAGCGGCGAAATGCTCTCGGACCAGGCGGCGTTCGACCTGACGGATGGCCTGCCCAAGATAACGCCGTCTCTGAACACGCAGCGCTTCCCGATCGCGGACGGCACCGCCTTCATCCGCCCCGTCACGCTGCGCAATCTTTCGCCCGACCACACGCTGGTGCTGATGAACGGCGTGCGCCGGCATCGCTCCGCCCTCGTGAACCTGCAGCTCGCCCCGTTGGGAACAGTCAACCAGGGCTCGCAGGGTGTCGACTTTGCGGCGTTTCCTGCCGCGGCGATCCAGCGGGTCGAGATCCTGCGCGACGGTGCCGCGGCGCAGTACGGCTCGGATGCGATCGCGGGCGTCGTCAACATCATCCTCAAGGACGCGAGCGAGGGCGGGTCGCTCTCCGCGCAGTACGGTGAGTATTACGAAAGCGACGGCGAGCGCCTGTCCGTCAGCGGGAACATCGGCTTGCCGCTCGGCCCCGACGGGTTCGCGAATCTCTCGGCCGAGTACTCCGAGTCGGACATCACTTCGCGCGGCCATCCCCGACCCGATGCCGCCGCGTTTGGCGAGATCGTCGGCAACGACCAAATTCCGCTGGGCGGGCTTGGCCAGCGCTGGGGCGATCCCGATGTCGAGGCACTCAAGTTCGCCGTCAATGCGGGTATCGATCTGAGCGACACGCTCGAGGCGTACGGCTTCGCGACCTACATGGACAACACAACGACATCGGACTTCTTCTATCGGGGGCCGGTGGTCACACCGGTGCAACCCACATGCCTTGGGGCGCGCGGGACGTTGCAGGTCGATAACGGTCCTCTGGTGCGCTCCGCCGACTGCGACGGCGAGGACGGGCCAGAGCCGGTGTCCGATGGGCTGCCAGACCCGGCACCGCAGTCCCTTATCGACAGCATCGTGGCGGGCGGCGGCGATCCGGCCGATTATTTGGTTGCCGACGCTTCGAGCCCAAGCGGTTTCGTGTTGCGCAACCCGATCTACACCGAGTTTCCGGGTGGCTATAACCCGGACTTCGGCGCAGATTTGACCGACATGTCGTTCGTGCTCGGACTCAAGGGCGACCTGACCGACACGCTGACCTGGGACCTGAGCGGTCGGTACGCCGAGAACGAGGTCGAGTACACGCTCTCTGACACGATCAACCCGAGTCTCGGCCGGTTGTCACCGCTGTCGTTCAAGCCGGGCACCCTGACCCAGGAGGAGAGCGGGATCAACCTGGACTTCGTCCAGTCGTTCGAGAGCTCTCCTCTCAACGTCGCCTTCGGTGCGGAGTTCCGAAACGAGACGTACAAGATCGAGGCCGGCGACGAGGCCTCGGTGGTCCCCGGTCCCACAGCGGCGATCTTCGGTGTCGGCTCCGACGGGTTCCAGGGGTTCACACCGGAGTCGGCGGGCAGCTTCGAAAGCGACAGCTGGGCGGGCTATGTCGACGTCGAGACCGATCTGACCGATCGCCTGTCGGGCGCTGTAGCGCTGCGCTACGAGGACTACGACGAGTTCGGAGACACGACCGACTGGAAGGTCTCGGGGCGCTACCAGTTCACGGATGCCTTCGCGATGCGGGCCACCGCGAATACCGGTTTCCGCGCCCCGACGCCGGGGCAGGTCAACACGCTCAACGTCACCACGACCTCGGACTCGAGCGGCAACCTGATCCCGAACGGCACGTATCCCGTCAGTAATCCGGTCGCGATCGCACTCGGCGCGGTGCCCTTGAAGCCGGAGGAATCGGAAGCCTATACCGTGGGCCTGGTGTGGGACGCGGCCGACCGGACCAGCGTCACGCTCGACTTCTACCACATCGAGATCGACGACCGGGTAGCGTTGCTGACCAACACCATCGGGCCGACCGAGATCGCGATCCTCGACGCGGCCGGCATACCCAACGCTGCACTCCTCAACGGCAGCAACGCCAACTTCTTCGTGAATGGGTTCGACTCGGAGGTGGAAGGCATCGATCTCGCGCTGACGAGCGGATTCGATATTGGCGCCGGTGACCTGGTCGCCGACTTGCGCTACAACTACAACACGCAGGAGGTCACGCACGTCGCCCCGGGCACGATCAACAACGCACGGGTGTACGACCTCGAGAACCAGATCCCCGAGAACCGGGCGGTGATGTCGCTTAACTGGGCGTCCGGCGGCATGTTCGGTGCACTCCTGCGCTTCAATTACTACGACTCATGGTCGACGACCTCGGGGCTGTTCGATCCGACGCCGGTGGGAGAAAGCCAGGTTGTGTACGACTACGGCTCGTCGCTGCTCGTCGACGCCGAGATCAGCGCGACCATCAACGACATGTTCACGGTCACGCTGGGTGGCGAGAACATCTTCGATGAGTACCCGGACGACGAAAAGGACGGCACGCTGGACTTCCTGGGCCTGAATTACGCGTTGACGTCGCCCTATGGCTTCAACGGCGGCTTCTATTACCTGCGGCTGTCGGCCAGCTTCTGAGGCTTCGAGCAGGGACAACAAACCGCGGGGGCCGATGCATCGGCCCGCGCCTGTTCACGGAGGACTTGCACTCATGAGGATTTCCAGGGCGGCGGCCATCGTCGCGATGCTGGCCGCATTCGCATTCTCAGGCACCGTGCCGGCCAAAGACGAGATGCCCGACAACTGGGACGGTCTGGTCAAGGTAAAGCCAAAGAGGATGGACGCCGCCTATGTGGCGCCGGGGGCAGACTTCCGCCCGTATACCAAGGTCATGCTGGACACGCCCGAGGTCGCCTTCAAGAAGGACTGGCTGCGCGACGTCAACGACGCGTCGGCGGGCGTTTCGAAGGATGTGTCCGAGGAGCACGCCCAGAAGATCGCCGCGGCCGCGCGTGATGGCATCGAGCAGGTTTTCAAGGAGACGTTTGAAAAGGCTGGCATCCAGGTCGTGACGACACCCGGCACAGACGTGCTGCGATTGTTCCCCGGTGTGGCCAATCTCTACATCAACGCCCCCGACACGATGTCGGCCGGCCGGTCGCGGACCTATACGACGGAGGCGGGCGAAGCGACGCTGGTGCTCGAGGTGCGCGACTCCACGAGCGGCGCTCTGCTTGGCCGGGTGCTCGACCGCCGCGAGACCCGGAATACGGGCAGCGTCCAGTGGACCACGAGCGTCTCGAACAAGTCCGATTTCTCGCAGCTGTTCAAACAGTGGGCAAACATCTGCGTCAAGGGCTTCGAAGAGCTCAAGGCGCAGTCGCCGGTGCCGACCGACCTGCAGCCCAACCAGAAGCTCTGATTCGCCTTCAGCAGCAGCGCGCGCGCCCCTTTCCATACCGCGCCTGCATGCGCTCGAGTACGAACGCGCCGCGGTCCATCGGCGCCGCGCCCGGGTGGTGCTCCCGCATGTGCGCCACGTAGACCTGGTAGTCCGGGATCCCGATCGCAAGTCGCGCCGCGCGGGCGGCCGCGCGCCAGGCGCGCCGAGCCCGACGCGCGACGTCGCGCGCCAGCCGTGCGGGCCGCGAGGAGCCGGCCGCCACGACGGGGTCCCTTACCTCTTCAGCGCGCGAGCGACTCGAGCGCAACATGCTCGCTCTCCTGCGAAGTCGGCGACTGGCTGCGGCGCGCGGCGAGCGCTGCTTTCACTCCGAAACACACAGTCGCCAGAAGCACGATGATGAACAAGGCGCACAAGCCCGCGTCGAGCGTGTTGTTGAACGCGACGCGCTGCATCTCCGCGAGCGAGGTCGCGGGCCCCAGCACCTCGCCCCGGGAGGCCGCGGCGGAGAACCGGTCGGCGTTCGCGAGGAAGCCGATCCTCGGGTCCGGATGGAACAGCTTCTGCCAGCCGGCGGTGAGCGTGCAGACCAGGAGCCAGCTCGTCGGCAGCAGCGGGATCCACAGGTACCGCTCGCGCTTCATCTTGACCAGCACCACGCAGCAGAACGTGAGCGCGATGCCCGCGAGCATCTGGTTGGCGATGCCGAACAGCGGCCACAGCGTGTTGATCCCGCCCAGCGGATCGATCACGCCCTGGTAGAGAAACCAACCCCAGCCGCCGACCGCGATGGCGGTACACACCACGTTCGCCGTCCAGCTCTCGGTGCGGCGGAACGGCGCGTAAGCGACGCCGACCAGGTCCTGGATCATGAACCGCGCGACCCGGGTACCGGCATCGAGCGTCGTCAGTATGAACAGCGCCTCGAACAGGATTGCGTAGTGATACCAGAAGGCCAGCATACCGCTGCCGCCGATCAGGTCGTTCAGGATCTGCGCCATGCCTACCGCGAGCGTCGGCGCGCCACCGGTGCGTGAGAGGATCGTATGCTCGCCGATCTGCTGCGCCGTCGAAGCCAGCACGTCCGGCGTGATGACGAAGCCCCAGTTCGCGATCACCGCCGCCGCGGATTCGACCGTAGTGCCGATCAGCGCCGGCGGTGAGTTCATCGCGAAGTACACACCTGGCTGCAGCACGCAGGCGGCGATCAGCGCCATCACGGCGACGAACGACTCCATCAGCATTGCGCCGTACCCGATCAGCGGTATGTGTCGCTCGTCGGCGATCATCTTCGGCGTCGTTCCCGACGATACCAGCGCGTGAAAGCCCGACACCGCGCCGCAGGCGATGGTGATGAACAGGAACGGGAAGAGCTGCCCGGCAAACACCGGACCCGTGCCGTCGACGAACCGCGTGAGCGGCGGCATCTGCAGATCGGGCCGCGCGATCAGGATGGCAACCGCGAGCAGCACCACAGTCCCGATCTTCAGAAAAGTCGACAGATAATCGCGCGGCGCGAGCAGCAGCCACACCGGCAGAACGGCGGCGACGAAGCCGTAGGCGATCAGCAACCACGCGAGCGTGGTGTCGCGCAGCGTGAAGGCCGGCCCCCAGACCGGATCCATGGCGACGCGGCCCCCGAACCAGATCGAGAGCAGTAGCAGACCCAGTCCAAGCAGCGAGACCTCGAGGATGCGTCCCGGCCGGAATACCCGCAGGTACAGACCCATCACGACCGCGATAGGAATGGTCATCGCGACGGTGAAGGTGCCCCAGGGACTCTGCGCGAGCGCCCGCACGACAACCAACGACAGCACCGCGAGCAGGATCACCATGATCATCAGGATCCCGATCATCGCGGTCACGCCTGCGGCCGCGCCCATCTCGCTGCGGATCATCTCGCCGAGCGACCGCCCGTCGCGCCGGGTCGAGAAGAAGAGCACGAGCATGTCCTGGACAGCGCCTGCGAACACGACGCCGACGATGATCCAGAGCGTGCCCGGCAGGTAACCCATCTGCGCCGCGAGCACTGGACCGACCAGAGGGCCGGCACCGGCGATGGCCGCGAAGTGATGCCCGAACAGGACGCTGCGTTCGGTGGGCACGAAGTCGAGGCCGTCGTTGCGCCGCCAGGCGGGCGTCGCCCGGCGACCGTCGATGCGGAGCGCGTGCAACGCGATGTAGCGCGAGTAGAACCGGAACGCGATCAGATAAACCGAGACCGCTGCGGTCACCAGCCAAAGCGCGCTGATGGTCTCGCCGCGCCGCAGGGCAATGGTGCCCAGGGAGACGGCCGCGAGCACGGCCAGCGCGATCCACGCGGCGTGCTTCAGGACGGAGTTCGGTCCTGTTGTTCGCATGTCGTCCCTCGTTTCGGTTGTGGTGAGCGTGGCGTCTGCCCGTGCGCAGGTCAATCCGCCGGGCGTCAACCGTCCAGCTCGGCGCTCCAGTACTCGATTCGGGACTTGCCCCCGGTCACGATCGTCGTGCACTGGTCTTCGTAGCGGGTGCGCAGGCGACCGATGTTCGACAAATCGGCATCGATCGTGTCCCGGATATCGTCACCGATCTCGCGCAGCACCGTGTCCGTGTCGGTCAGTGTGTGGCCTGCGAGTCGGCCCAGTTCGTGGCTGTACCGGTACGTGAGCGCCGCGTCCGACCGAGCGGTGTCGGCTGTCCGACGGTCCGCCGCCGTTCGGCTCCCCAGCACACTCTCCGCCCGCAGAGAGTAGTACGCGGAGCATCGCATCATCTTCTGCCACTCGTCGTTCACCGCCGCTTGTGTCGCATCAGCACAGCCGGCAGCAAGTGCCTCGGTCGACAACACCAGGACAAACAGTCTCGTCCACGTCAGCACGGCCGTGGCTAACCGGGCGGAAGTCATGACAGCCGCATGGTAGGTGATGCCAGTCGCGGCGCCATCTCGCGCAGGACGTTGCCGCCGGTACTGGCTGGCGTCGGACCGGCGACGGCGAGGTAAACTGTGCCCTGCGCCCAAAGGGACCGGGGCATGACGCCGCGATATCACTGGCTGGCTCTATATTCGTTTGTACTTGCGGCGATCACTGCCGGCTGGCTCGTGTCGAGCCTGTCGGGAGGCGACGCGTTTCCACCCGTCTGGGTCGTCCTGCTGCTGATCGGCATCTGCCTGTTCGTCTGGCAGTTCGGCATCCCGGTGCCGCGTGTGGGACTGAGCTCGATGGAGCGCGTACCGCAGGTCGGCATGCTGCTCGTCTTGAGCCCGCCCGTTGCAGCGGCGATCTGCGCCACCGCTTCGCTGGCCTGGCCTCTGCTCAGCAGGCGGTACAGCCACGGGTCGACGCGCGCCGCCGTGCTGCGCGCCGTCCACAACGCCGCGATGACGGGCCTGATGCTGCTGCTGGCCGGAGAGGCGTACCTGGCGGCCGGCGGCCGCCACCCGCTCGGCGTGCCGACGCTCGAGGACATCGGTCCGCTGGCCGCGATGACGGTCACGGCGCAGGTCGTGAATGTGGCGCTGCTTGCGGCGTACTTCCGGCTCGATGGCCGGGAAGTCCGCCGCATCATTCGACCCGTGTACACGCTGGTGGACCTGATCTTCGTACCCGCCGGCGTGCTCGCCGCGGTGCTGTACAACACCGCCGCGCCCGCCACCTTCGGACTGTTCGCGGTCCTGATGGTGCTGTTCGTGCTCTCCTTCAACGGATTCGGCACCGCGCTGCGCACGGCGGATGTCGCGAGCGACGCGCTTGCCGGGCTCCCCGATTCACCCCGGTCGCTGCACGGCGCGCGGCGGATCGACGAGCTCGGCGAACGCATTCTCTTCGAGGTGCGCGCGCTGCTGCGCTTCGACGAGTTCTCGCTCGCGATCGTGGACAGCGAGCGCAAGACCCTCGATCTGCGCGTGCAGGAACGCGGCGGAGAACACCTGCCGAGCCAGCGGCTGGCGCTGGACCACGGCCCATTCGGCTGGGTGGCGGCGCGCGGCGCAGCCGTGCTCGTCGAGGACTGGGCACAGGCGCCGGAATCCCTGCGCGTCGCCGCCGCAGCCGCAGGCATCACCCAAGGGTCGATGATCCTGGTTCCGCTCGAGGTCGACGGACGAGTCATCGGCGTCGTTGGTGTGCGTCACTCGAGTCCGGCCGCCTATTCCGACGCGGACCTGCACCTGATGCAACGGCTTGCCGAGCAGGCGGCGCCCGCCGTGTCGGACGCGGGCGCCTTCGAGGACCTCGAGGACTATCGCCGGCACCTGGAGCAACGCGTGACAGAGCGCACGCGGGAGCTCGATCGAGCCAACCAGGAGAAGGAGCGCCTGATAGACGCGCTCGGCGAGCGCAGCCGCGCGCTGGAACGGGAGTCGCAGGAGGATCCGCTGACTGCAATTCCGAATCGCCGCGCCTTCGGCCGCCGGCTGGCCGCAGAGATCGACGTGGCTCGCGCCATGGGCCAGCCGCTGGCGCTCGCAGTGGCAGACCTCGACAACTTCAAGATCGTCAACGACCGGATGGGGCACCGCGTGGGCGACGAGGTACTGCGGCGCAGCGCGACCATCATGCTGCGGCACTGCCGGCCGGTCGACCTCGTGGCGCGCATCGGCGGCGAAGAGTTCGCGCTCATCCTGCCGGGTCTGGATCTCGCCACCGCGACGGTGCGTTGCGAGGCGCTGCGCAGCGCGGTCGAGCTGCATCCCTGGACCGCGGTCCATCCCGGGCTGCGAGTGACTCTCAGCATAGGGATCGCGCAGTGGGATGGCAGTGGCGGCGACGAGCTGCTGCACGCCGCGGATACGCGTCTCTACAGCGCGAAGCACGCGGGCCGCAACCGCGTCGCGTGAGCCGGCGGATCAGGCGTCCGAGACCGGCCGGCCCCGGACCCACTGGGAGAAGAGCCATTTCTCGCCGCGGGTTGGTGGCAGACCGGCATGCAGCGTGTCGTAATCGAGCGCACCCGACGGCCGAACGTTGTCGAACAACAGCGCGTCGCCGCAGGCGCCCCTGAAACGCAGCGCGATGCGCGGAAACTCGGTCTCACCGCCCTCGTAGCCGTCGTTGAGGTAGACGAGCGCCGTGGCGACCCGCTGTCCGTGCAGCTCCACTTCCTGCTTCAGCGCCGCGGTGGTCGGTTCCTGGAAGTCGCAATGCGGCGAGAACTCCTGGCCGGGCTCGTAGTGCAGCAGCTTCGCAATCTCGAAGTATCGTGCCGCCACGCCAAGCGCGGTGGCGAGTCGTTCGCGCAGCAGGCTCAGCACCACGTCGACGCGGGCGATCGTGTAGTCGGCGTCGGTGTTCGTCCGCCCTTCGGAGGCAACGTGACCGGGAGCATCCTTGCGGTAGATCAGGGCGCGGCGCAGGCCGCCGCGCCCACGATCGATCAGCCAGGCGCATTCCGCCGGCGTCGCAAAGCCCTCGCAGACCCGGATCCGCGGCGCCTCGGACAGCGCGCGCAGCGGTGGAGACGTCGTCCAGCGGGGGACGTCGATCCGCGCGCGGAGCGCGGGCCAGTCGTCGCCCTCCTCCCCCGCGAGAAACCGCAGCTCGCGCTGCGAAGGCGCCCAGCCTTGCTCCGCGGCGCGCTGCAGTCGATCGAGGGCCGAATCGACGTTGCGCGGGCGCAAAACGCCCCAGGCGTCGAATACCGCGAGCTGCGCAATGGCTTCGCCGTCGCCGCGCGTCGCCGCTGCATCGAAGCAGGAGATGCCCTCCTGCGGCGATTGCCGCACGCCTTCGCCGATCAGCAGCCGCCAGCCCAGGCTCGTGAGCGCGCGCACGTCGCCCGCGCGCGCACGCTCACGCAGCGCGGCGATGTCGCCGCCGCTCATCCTGCTCCTGGTCGCCGGTGGGGGATGCGCACCGTCGTGGCCTCAGCTGCGATCGGCGGTCGGCCGGAACATCGAGCGCTGCCTGAGGGCGTCCTGCAACGCCTGCCGGTCGGCGGACGACATCGGTCTCGGACGGTAATCCGGGCCGAGCGTCTCGACGTCGCCCGTGTTCCAGACCACGACGTAGCGCTTGCCGGGCTCGACCGCGGCGTAGTCGTTGTA
>Ga0207675_100001242_pt1 | contig 25464 bp, 16 predicted proteins | sample KBSSwiS42_FD_184305 | JGI IMG/M metagenome (GOLD analysis project Ga0207675, IMG submission 184305) | Switchgrass rhizosphere microbial communities from Kellogg Biological Station, Michigan, USA - KBS Switchgrass S4-2 (SPAdes) (version 2) | ecosystem: Host-associated > Plants > Roots >...
CCGGGCAGGAAGCGGTCAGGCTGCCAGGCTTGCATGGCGGGAGAGTGCCCAACGGACGTGCTCCCTGACTAGCGCGGAGGGATGGTCCGCCCGGGAGCGTAGCGCGGCCACTACGTGTAACGAAGTCTGCGCATTGCCCAGCCCGACCGCCAGGTTGCGCAGCCAGCGCTCGTAGCCGATGCGGCGGATCGGCGAGCCCTGCAGCCGGGTGTCGAACTCTTCCTCGGTCCAGGCGAACAGCTCGACCAGCGTGGCCTGGTCGAGGCCGTTGCGCGGCTCGAAATCCTTCTCGCCCGTCGGCTGTGCGAAGCGATTCCACGGGCATACCAGCTGACAGTCGTCGCAACCGTAGACCCGGTTGCCGATGAGCGGGCGCAGCTCTTCGGGGATCGCGCTCTTGTGCTCGATGGTGAGATACGAAATGCAGCGCCTGGCGTCGAGCTGATAGGGACCGCGGATCGCCTGGGTCGGGCAGATCTCCATGCAGCGCTCACAGGTCCCGCAGTGATCCTGCTCCTGTGCGTCCACCGGCAGCGGAATGTCGCAATAAATCTCGCCGAGAAAGAACCAGGAGCCTGCGTCGCGGCTGAGGAGCAGTGTGTGCTTGCCGCGCCAGCCCAGGCCCGCGCGCGCGGCGAGCTCGACCTCCATCACCGGCGCCGAGTCGGTGAACACGCGGTAGCCGAACGGGCCGGCCTCGGCGGCGATGCGGTCGCACAGCTTCTGCAGCCGGTCGCGCAGCACCTTGTGGTAATCACGCCCCCTTGCGTAGCGGGCTATGTTGGCTTTCTCGCCAACCTCTTCCAGACCTTGGGGCGTGTCGTTCAGATAATTCATGCGGCACGAAATCACGCGCAGCGTGCCGGGCTTGAGCTCGCCGGGACGGGCGCGGAGCGCGCCGTGGCGCGCCATATACTCCATCTCCCCATGCCAGCCCTGCGCGAGCCACTCCAGCAGCCGCGGCTCCGCCGCGCTGAGATCGGCGTCGGCGATGCCGACCGCCTGGAAGCCAAGCTCGCGTCCCCAGGCCTTGATGCGCGAGCTTAGGCTCGCCGACTCCGCGGCGACGCTGCGCTTGGGCGAAGCGTTGGCAGCGGGAGCAGTGGCGGGACGCGTACTTTTCATTTCCGGGGAACTGGGCGCGGGCAAGACTACCCTTGTGCGCGGGCTGCTGCGGGGGCTCGGGCATACCGGCCGCGCCAAGAGCCCGACGTATGCCTTGCTTGAACCTTACGCGCTTTCGAGATTAGACTTATATCACTTTGATTTCTATCGCTTCAAGAATCGCTCGGAATGGCTGAATTCCGGCTTCCGGGAGCACTTCAACCCGGCTTCGCTGTGCGTCGTGGAATGGCCGGAAAAGGCCGGGGACCTGCTCTCCCCGCCAGACCTGTGGATCCGCATCGAATTCGACGGGGAAGCGAGGCGCGCGCGCCTCGAAGCGCACTCCAGCGCTGGCGAGGCCTGGCTCTCCTCTTTGCCCTCTTCCTTGTAGCGAGCGCCCAAGCCGAAGTCCTGTCGTCGCGCATCTGGCCCGCGAAGGATTACACGCGCCTCACGCTCGAATCCAAGGAGCCGATCGACTACAAGATCTTCATCCTCAAGGATCCCGAGCGCCTGGTGATCGACCTCGAGACCAACGAGATCTCGCCGGCGCTCGCCGAGCTGAACGGCAAGGTCGCAGCCGACGATCCCTACATCCAGGGCCTGCGCGTCGCACGCAACCGGCCCGGCGTGGTTCGCCTGGTGCTCGACCTCAAGGGCGAGGTGAAGCCGCAGATCTTCACCCTGCCGCCGATCGCGGACTACGGCCACCGCCTGGTGCTCGACATCCATCCGCTGGTGGCGGTGGATCCGCTCGCCGTGCTGATCGAGGAAACCCAGCAGCGTCCGGTCCCGGTGGAGCCGGCCAAGCCGGGCGTGGCGCGCATCGCCACCATCGTGATCGACGCCGGGCATGGCGGCGAGGACCCGGGCGCCATCGGCCGGCGCGGCTCGCGCGAGAAGGACATCACACTGATGATCGCCAGGCGGCTCAAGGCGCTGATCGACGCCGAGCCCAACATGCGCGCCCTGCTCACGCGCGACGGCGACTACTTCCTGCCGCTCAACGTGCGCGTCGAGAAGGCGCGCAAGGTCAGGGCCGACCTGTTCGTCTCGATCCACGCCGACTCCTTCACCCGCTCCAACGTGCGCGGCTCTTCCGTGTTCGCGCTTTCCGACAAGCGCGCCACCTCCGAGCTCGCCCGGGCGCTCGCCAAGAAAGAAAACGAGGCCGACCTGATCGGCGGCGTGGCGCTGGTCGGCAAGGACGACCATGTGCGGCGCACGATCATGGACCTCTCGCAGAGCGCGACCATCGACTACAGCCTGCGCCTCGGCAGCTCGGTGCTGAAACAGCTCGGCGGCGTCAACGAGCTGCACAAGCCGCACGTCGAGCAGGCGAGCTTCGCCGTGCTCACCGCGCACGACGTCCCGTCAATCCTGGTCGAGACGGCCTTCATCTCCAACCCGCAGGAAGAGAAGCGCCTGAACAACAATGCCTACCAGGACAAGCTCGCGCGCGCGATCCTCGAAGGCATCCGCGAGTACGTCGCCAAGCATCCGCCGCGGCCGAGCGGGCCCGTGACCGGTATTTCTCTTCCGCGTTCCTGAACTAGCGCCACTAGCTCTGGGGAAAAGGGCTCAGGCGGCATGAAGCGCCGGGATGGAGGTCAGGGTCGAAACCACGGACGCTATGGCGTGCTCGGGCCGGTATCCGGTGTGCCGGTCGGCGAAGTGGCGAGCGGCATGCATATAGGCCGGGCTCTGGATCGCGGTGATCGCGCGCGCGATAGCCGCTGGCGTCGCGTCCGGAGCGAGGACGATGCCAGCGCCGAGACGCGCCACGCGGCGCGCGACAAGCAGCTGCTCGACGTAGTTCGGCATTATCAGGAGCGGCACGCCGCGCAGCAGCAGCGCCGCTGTGGTCCCGTGGCCCCCATAGGTGACGGCGAATTGCGGTGCCGGGTCGAGCTTGCGGAGAGCGAGCGGCTCCCTGTGGAATCCGGCGGGCCCTCCGGGCATCACCCCGAGCACCCGAGCCGCGCACTTGTCCAAGGCTTCGAGCACGCCCGGAACGCAGGGCGCGGGGCGCAGATAAGCGAAAACGCGCGGACCCTCCCCGGCAGGCCAGGCCGGCGCCTGACCTTCGGCGTCCGCAAAGATGGGGCCGATGTAGCGTCCGCCGCGCCGCGCCCCATAGTGATCGAGCTCGGGGAAGGTCGCTAGCAGCAGGTTGTCGCGGTCGAACAGATCGGCCACGCGGCGCAGAGGCAGCGCTGCGCTCCCGCGCAGAACGGTGTTCATTGCGCCAAGCAGGCGACCTTCCAGCGCCCGCAGGCGCCGCAGCCCGGGCGCGTCCGCGGGGCGAAAGGGCAGAAGCGGCGACGCATGCGCCGGAGATGCGAAGCCGGTCGCGAGCTGCAGCGCGGGGATGCCGGCGAGTCGGGCGGCGAAAAGCGCGCCGGGCGCGTACTCGGCGAGGATTACATCGGCGGCGGCCTGCCGTAGGCGGCCCGTCCATGAGGACGCCAAATCGCGCAGTGAATCCACGTCGGAGAAACCCTGTGCTTCGAGGATGTCGGCGAAGCTGACCGGCGCCCGCGCCGCGGCCTTCTGCGCGGGCCTGCTCGCGCCGCTCTCCATCACGACCGCGAAACCGGCTGCGCGCAACGCGCCGGCCACGCGATGCACCCGCGCCCGGTGGCCCCAGTTACCGCCCAGCTCCTGCGCGATCAGGATGCGGCGCGGTCTCATGCGCCGAGCCGCACCAGCCCTTCCTGCAGTCCCAACAGAGGCCGCAGCGCTTGCGCCTCCTGGCCGAAGCTCGCGGCAGTCAGGACGTCGCGTGCTGCCGCCAAGCCCAAGCCATTGAACGATCCCATCTGCGCGTAATAGCTGGCGAGGTCCCCGCCGACCGCCTGGCTATCGCTCGAAGCGAGATGGAACTGCGTCAGCGCCTGCGAGATGCTCCAGGCAGTCAGGCCTGGAGTGGCCGCACGCGCCGCGTCGAAAGCGGTGACGATGCCCAGGAAGTCGAAGCTGCTCACCAGCGAGGTGTCAGATGGTTCGCCGACGAACTGCAGTCGCGCCACGCTCTCGCGGCCGGCCGCGCCATACCACCCCTTCAGCGTAATCGCATCGCCCGCGCCCAGATCGACCACCAGGTCGCGGCCGGTCTTGCGCAGCGACAGGTCTTGGTAGCGGATACCACCGCCCAGCGAAAGCGTGTTGTTCTGGCCGGCGTCGGAGTGGACGAGGTCCCAGCCGTCGCCGCGGTTGAATGCGATCACGTCGCTGCCGCCCCCGGTCCACAGTACGTCGTCGCCGGTGCCACCAGTGAAGAAGTCGGAAAGCGCGCCGCCGCGCACCTCGTCCGCGCCGGCGCCGCCGTCGACCAGGTCCTGGCCGTTCCCGCCCCGCACGACATCGTCGCCGGCGGAGCCTTGCAAGATGTCGCTGCCGTTTCCGCCGCGCACCAGGTCGTCGCCCTGCCCGCCGTTGGCGTAGTCGCTGCCGCCACGGCCGACGATCGTGTCGTTGCCGGAACCGCCGTAGAGCACATCGTCGTGCGAGGTGCCCACCATGTCCTGTGGCGGAAGCGCGGTGAAGGTGAGATTGAACTCGAGAAACGCCTCCTCGCCGTGCGAATCCGTCGCCGTCGCCGCCAGGCGCACCGTGCCCGCTTGGCCCATCGGGGTCGTACCCAAGAGCGTCCGCGCAGCGGAGTTAAAGGAGAGCCAGTCGGGAATCTCACCGCCGCCGGCGAGCCGCATCCCATAGGCGAGCGCGTCGTCCGTGTCCGCGTCGGCGAAGAGACCGGCCGCCACGGTGTAGTGAACCGGCTGGCCTTCCACCACCGAAATATCGGAGATGGCGCCGGTGGTGAACGGCGCGTCGTTGACATTGGCGACGGTGAGATCGAAGGAGTCGATGGCGCTCGCTCCTGCGGCATCGGTGGCGATCAGGTTGATTCGCACCGTGCCCACGTCGGTGTTGCGTGGCGTGCCGGAGAACGTGCGCGTTGTCGCATCGAACGCGAGCCATGTCGGCAGCGACGCGCCATTGTCGAGGCTCGCCGCAAGTAAGAGCGTGTCCCCCGGATCGGAAAACGTCTCTTGCGGCAACGCAAAGATGTACGCCTCATCCTCGTTCGCAGTCTGGTCAGCGACCGGGCTGGCAACAATCGGCGGCGTGTTGCCGCCGCCCGCCTGCGCTTCGAACGTCGCCGCATCCCAGAGTGTGCCGTCCGAGAACTGCACGCGCTCGATGCGTGCCCCCGGGTCGGCGAACCAGCGCACCGCCACCTGCTCGCCGCTCTGCGTCAGGGCAAGCACCAAGTCGTCGCCCGAACGGGTCACCTCGACCGCTCCCTGCGCCGCCGCTACGCGCAGCACGTCAGTGTCTGCCAGCGAGAAAGCCTCGACGATGCGGTCGCTGCCAGATCCCGGGCCGAAGTCGTACGTGTCGCTGCCGAAACCGCCGGCCATAAGATCGTCGCTACCGCGGCCGTCGATGCGATCCGTGGTGGCGGTGCCGTTGATGGTTTCGCCCGCGTCGCTGCCGGTCAAGTCGAAGCCGCGGGAGATTAGCTGCGCGTAAGAAAGCTCGGTGCCGTCGGCGAAGCGGAAGCGCTCGATATCGTGCGCGCCGAAAGGATCCTGCGGATCGAAGTTTGGTAAGTGAATCACTGAGCCATCGCCGACCCGGATGGTCAGTGAGCCCAGTCCGAGCGAAACATCCCCTTCGGACGTTCCCTCGCCGAACACGATCGTGTCGGTGCCGCCGGCGTCCGCGATGCTGTCCACCCCGCCGTTCGGATTGAACACGTCGTCGCCGGTGCCGCCGGACAGCACGTCGTCGCCCGGAGTGCCGGCTATCCGGCGCGCGAAGGCCTGTGCCTCCAGCATGCCGCCGACGAGCGCCCCGCGCGCGTCGGCGGGGGTCATGTACGTAGTCGCGCCGAACGCTGCGTAGTCGTACGCGAGCTGCCCGCCCACCGCGTTTGTCGACGACGCGAAAAGCTCGGTTCCCGCGAGATCTTGCAGCCGAACGTCCAGACCTAAAAACTGCAGCCGAAAATTCTCCGGCGCGCCACTCAGGCGGATCGAGTCTCCTGCCCCCAGCTCGAGCAGCATGAGTTCGTCGCCTATGGACGAGAGCTGGACGTCGCCCGGGGCAATCCCGCCCCCGAGCGAGATCGTCGTGACATTGCCGACCGTCAGCACATCCGCTCCGTCGCCGCGGTTGAACGCGTATACCGCGCCGTGAGCGCGGGTCAGGTCGACAGAATCGTTCCCTGTGCCACCCGCAGCGAATCCTTCGCCGCGGACCAGGAGGAGAGTGTCGTCGCCTGCGCCCCCGTCCAGCAGCGCGCCGTTACCTGAGGAGCCGTTGGCGACATCGGTCAACGCGTCCGCGCCCGCGCCTCCATACAAAAGATCCAGGCCGTCGCCGCCGTCGAGCACGTCGTCGCCGGCTTCGCCATAGAAAGTGTCGTCGCCCGACCGTGTGGGGCGCGTGAAATGCCCCCAGTACTCATACGTCGTATCCATGTCGCCGACGCTCAGCAGCGTGTCGTTGCCCGCTCCGCCGCGCACCGTCTCGTCAATGGTGCGCCCGGCAAACGTGTCGTCGCCGTCGCCGAGCGTTACGTCGAGGTACTGGTAGTCGTGCGCCGGGGCGCGCACGATCATCTCGCGCATCGTCAGGCGCGTGCCATCGTCGAACTCGAAGATTTCGATCCCGCTGCCGATCGTGTCGTCGCCGCGCGGAATGACGATGTCGACGCCCTTGTCGGCCGCCCAGCGGATGTTGAGCGTGGGATGCTTGAAGCCGAGGAATTGCATCTCGCCCCAAGAGAAGCTGAGGTCCTGCGGCCGGATCCCCGGCCCGAAGCGCACGACATCCGGGTTGATCCGCGGCGAGCCGTAGGCCGGCTCCCAGGCCGCGAAATCGTTGGCGTACGGCGTCCCGGGCTGCGTTCCGGATAACGACCCTTCAACGCGTCCTCCGTAGAACAGGGCGACGCCGCCTTCGTCGTGGATGAGATCGATGCCGGCTTCGTTAGGGTCGACGTAGTAAACGTCGGCGCCACCTTCTCCGAACAGCTGGTCGTGACCCTCGCCGCCCGCCAGCACGTCGGGCGACCTGCTGCCATAGATCGTGTCGGCGCCGTTTCCGCCAAACAGGAACTCGGACCCCAGCAGGAATTGGTTTCCGAACAGGCCGTCCGAGCGCGACTCGGCGTCGCTGCGGCTGGCCTCGAAATTGGAGTTGGCGAACTCGCTGATAATCAAATCGTCGCCGCCACCGGCATCGACGATCGCGTTGCCCGAGACCGAGATGGTGTTCGCGCCGTCGCCCGCCATGAGCTCATCGAGTTGCAGGTGCTCGGCGTACTCCTCGCGCACGGTGACGAACGTCACCGTGGTGACGCCTGGCGATTCCACGGCGGGCGCCTCGCCCGGCGCCGCGGTGCCTTCCGGGTACACCCACGTTCCCTGGTAATTGCCCTGCGCGTCGGTCACCTGGACCGTGGTGCTTCCCACCGGCACCTGGTAGCCGCTATAGCCCACCCCGGAGGGGTAGAAGTTCGGTGTGGTCTGCGGCGCGCTGTCGGACCTGCCAGCGCGATGGCGGTTTTCGCGGCTGGCCGCGCGCACCACGACCTCGGTGAGGGTTTCGGTGCGGGACGCAAGCATGCTTGCGTAGCTGCCGCCCGCGGCTAGATTCTCCGAAATGTCGTCCACTCTCGAAGTAATGGTGTAGTCGGCTGTCCGGTGAATCGCCTGCGTGAAGGCAAAGCCTGTTTCGGTCGTCTCCAGGTGAAACTTTCCATCCGCGCGCAGGCTGTAGCGGCGATCCGCGAGCAGCTTGGTGAACTGGCCGATCGCGAGCGCGCGCAGGCGCTCGGCGTGGCTCGCGCTGTTGCCGGGCGCGCCAGCGAGAAATTCGGCGAGATCCTGCGTCCCGCCCTGGCCGTCCTTGAGCGTCCAGGCGTGCGGCTGCACGTAGTAGTCCTTGAGCGTGATGCCTTCTTCGGTACCCCGCCGCCGCAGGACGAGGTCATCCCCGCCGCGTTGCGCCGAAAGATCCACCGGAAACAGTCCGGGCTCGAGCTCGAGGATGCTGGATTCGCCGGCGACTTCCTCTACGGTGTCGCGACCTCCCGAGAAACCGAGCCGGTAGGTGTCGGTCCCTGTGCCCCCGGCGAGCACGTCGTCGCCGGCATTGCCAGACAGGGTGTCGTCGCCCGCACCGCCGAGCAGCGCGTCCGCGCCGGTTCCGCCTGAGAGGAAATCGTCGCCGCCCTGACCGTTCAGCGTGTCGTCACCGCCCCCGCCGAGCAGCTCGTCCGCACTGTTCGAGCCGTACAGCGTCTCCGCCCCTTCCGTGCCGCGGACCACCAGCGCCGGAGCGCCGGCGAGAAGTTGCGGCCACTCCACGACGCTGCCATCGGCAAACTCGAACTCCGCCACGCGTCCGAGCACGCCATCGGCGATGTCAAGCGTCCCTCCGGAGTAGCCGATGCTCAGGAAATCCGTACCGTCGTCCGCGATGTACTGGTCCAGCACCAGGCTCGCGGCGGTGATCCCGTCGCCGAACAGCACGCGGTTGCCGCCTTCGGCGTCGCGGATGATGTCGGCGCCATCGCCAGTGCCGACGGTGTACGTGTCGTTCCCGGCGCCGCCCTGCAGCAGGTCATCCCCGCTGCCGCCACCGAGCCGGTCGTCGCCGTCATCGCCATTGAGGACGTCCCCCCCGGCACCGCCGCTCAACTCGTCGGCGTCCGCTCCGCCGAAGAGGACGTCTTCGCCTTCGCCGCCGTCGAGCGCGTCGTCGTCCCCGCCGCCGAACAACTGGTCGCTTCCCGCGCCGCCCGACAGCATGTCGAAGCCTTCGTCGCCCGCGAGCTGATCGTTGCCCGCGCCGCCATCGACGACATCGTCGCCTGCTTCGCCGAAGACGGTGTCGTTGCCATCCTGGCCGTCGAGCGTGTCGTCGCCCTCGCCGCCGAAGACCTGGTCATCGCCGTTCTGGCCGGAAAGCACGTCGTCCCCGCGCGCGCCCAGGAGCGTATCGGCGAAGTTCGACCCCACCATGCCCTCATCCGCGTCCGTGCCAGTGACGCTCACGGATCCCGAACGCTGCATCAGCTCCGCGTGCGTGAGCGAGATGCCGTCGGCGAACTCGTAGCGCGCGAAGTTGCCCTGCAGTCCGCCGCGCAGGAAAAGCTCATCGGGCGGCGGAGGCGGCGGGTCGAAGCGCCCGCCTCCAGCCGGATATACCTTATAGGTAATCCGCAGAAATTCGCCAAAGTCGCCGCGGCCGTCGAACCCGAAATGCGGGCCCACCACGAGATCGGTCGAGGCAATCCCCGCCCCGAAGCGCACGACGTTCCCGCCCGTCGTTTCCTCGAGCGTGTCTTGCCCGTCGCCAAGATTGAATGTGTAGGTATCGGCGCCGGCATTGCCGACGGCGAGGTCATTGCCCTTCCTCGTGTCGATGCGGTCGCTCACCGCCGTGCCGAAGATGGTCTCTGCCGCGTCGGTGCCGTCGATCTCGAAGCCCTGGGCGAGGATTTCCGAGTGCATCATCACGCTGCCGTCGGCGAACTCGAGCCGGTCGATGGCGACGTCCGCCGACGGATCTCCGGCGAACAACGTCGTCAGGTGGATCGAGTCGCCCTGGCCTAGGTCGATGAGAAGCGAGCCGGGCCGGAATTTTATGTCGCTCCGCGCCACGCCTTCGCCGAAAACGATGACACTGCGATCGGTACTCGGTGCGATCGGATTGCCTGCGGCATCCCGCAACTGATCGTCGAGGTCGAAGATGTCCTCCACGCCGTCGCCGCGATTGAACACGTACGTGTCTCGGCCGGCTCCGCCGATCAAGCCGTCTCGGCCGGCTCCGCCGATCAGGACGTCTGCGCCCTCGTTGCCCGCGAGCGTGTCGTCGCCGTTGCCGCCGACGAGGACGTCGTCACCCCGATTGCCGAAAATCGAGTCGTTCCCTTCACCGCCGTCGATGACGTCGTTGCCTGTGGCCGGTCTCCCGGAGCCATCGTCCCCCGCCAACAAGTCATCTCCGTCCCCGCCCGCGATGATGTCGTCGCCCGCGCCGCCAAAAGCGACGTCCGCCCCGGTGCCCGCATCAATCACATCGTCGCCAGCTCCGGCGAATACCCAATCCGCGCCCGACCCTGCGTATATGACGTCGGCTTCGCCCAGACCTTCGGCTACGTTGGTAGAACCGGCAATCTCCAGCTTGTGCTCTTCCACGCCATCGACCACCTCCGTAACGCGCGTCGCGCTCCACGCGAGCGTGTTCGCCGCGCGCGCCAGGTCGCCGTAGATATTGTCGTCGCCCGCGCCGCCGACGATCAGGTCGCGCCCGCGCCCGCCCATCACGAGATCGTCAGCGCGCTCGCCGATCAGCCAGTCCTCGCCCTCGCCGCCCGACAGGAAGTCACCTTTCGTTCCGGTTGCGAGACCCAGGTCCCCTGCTTCCAGGATCGCGTCGGCCAGCGCGGTCTTCACGCCCGCATAGACCTCGTCGTCGCCCGCCCCCGCGTCGACGATGTCACCGCCAACATCACCGTTCGCAATACCGTCCGCGCCGGCCTCGACCAAGTCGTCGCCCGCCCCCGCCTCGATCGAATCGCGGCCTTCGCCTCCGCTCACCTGGTCCGCGTCGCCGAACAGGGACGGATCGGATTCGTCCTCGTCGCGATCCGCGTAGACGACGTCGTTATCCAGGCCGGCCAGAATCGTCGCCCCCGGACTGGCCGGCGGGACTTCGGCGCCGGGCCTGCCGCCGTACAGCACGTCGGCCTTGTTGTCCTCATGCTCATCTCCGAGGACGAGCCTTCCAGTAGCAGGCGGTAAACGCGCGTCCCAGAGCCGGATACCGAAGTCGCCGTCGCGGAAATCCTTCAACACCATCGATCCGCCGGCATCGCCGACGATCGTGACCGCCAGATCGCTGCCGGTCTTCGTGAAGGTGAAGCGATCGTCAGCGCTCTTCCACTGCGTCTCCGACACCTTGACCGAAGCATCGGCGATCAGCGTGCTAAGGACTTTTCCTTCCGCGTCCGCATAGCTGTAGCGCAGCACGCCCTTTCCGTCGACGTCGAGAATGCTGTCCGTGCCGTCGTTGATCCCGACGGAGGCGTTGTACTGGTACACATCGACTCCGGCCCCGCCCTGGAGCGCGTCGTCGCTGCCGCGGCCCTCCATGTAGTCGGCGCCGCCGCCGCCATACAGGCGGTCACCCGCTGAAGCGTCTCCTCCCGTTATGACCTCGGCGCGATCACCGCCGAACGTCACGCGCCGCACGCCCACGGTGTGGGCAAAGTTAATGCGATAGCGGCTATCCCTGTCGTCGTAAATCACCGCCTCGTCGCGGAAACTACTCGTGGCGGACGAGTTCCTGGGGTTGGCGGCGGCGGAAGCGTTGTTCTTCTCGTAGATGTCCTTGCTGCCGTTGGTCAGATCGTTGTTCAGGTTGTTCAGATTCAGCACCAGCTTGCGGCGCAAGAACTCCGCGCGGTCCATAATCCACTCGGTAGTCAACTCGCCTGTTCGCGCCGCGGCGTCGTACATCTCCAGATCGCCGGACGTGCTATAGGGTGCATTGAGAACGACGAACGGATTCGCGTTCTTTAGCGCGTAGCGGTACGCCCGCGCGGATACGGCATTCGGCCTCGTGGCCTCCTCCACCAGATCTGCCGTAAAGATTGTTCCGGTTACCAAGTCTGTCGCGGTGAGGAGCTTTTGCGTCTCGGCAACAACATCCGGCGTGTCCTTGATGATCGCCGACGCCGGCAGGGCAAGCAGGCTCCGCAGCTCGAGACCTTGATTCTTCTTCTCGCTGACCTCGGCAAGGTGGGTGTGGAACTGCGTACGGTTAGTGAAGTTGCCAAAGTCGTCATTGACTCGGAGCGCCGCCGTAACCTGAGCGCTTGGATCAAGTACCCGTCGCAAGGCGTCGAGCAAGTTCTCCAAGGAGTTGTGCTCGGAGTAGCCCGGGTCCGACACCGCCGTTCCAGAGCGCGAATAATCGCTTTCGCCTCGCACGTTGGAGGAGACGGCCATCAGACCTTCGAGGTCCTCCAGGGGGACATCGGGTGACATCTGCTGGATCGCAGCTGCCAGGCTCATCGTGTCGATCAGAAGCACCAGTGAATGGGTGAGCGCGTAATCCCCTGGTCCGCCATTCTGGTTCTCGATGATCTGCTTGGTGATGCCCTTGGTATTGTTAACCGGGAGAAGCCCGCCTTTGCCATAGACGTCTGGCTGATCCTCGATGAAAAGGCCGAGCGTGTTGGCCGTATGTTTCTGCGAGTCCGACACGCCGCGGAAATCGTCGTGGGTCGCAAGCCCGGAGATGCTGAGGATCTTGTCGTAGCCTGCACCGCTGGCACCGACCGAGCCCCGCGCATCCTGAATGCCTTGCCCCAAGGCGGCGAAGTCCGCGCGTCCCAAGCTGGCCTTCAAGAACTCCAGTGGGCCGATGTCGAAGAAGGCCTTCAGCGGAGCCGTCGCCAGCGACTTCGTCCGCATCTTGCTCTGCACATAAGCCTCGGCGTAGTCGTAGCGCGGGTTCGTGTAGATGTTGCCGCGCTCTATGCCCGACGCCGATTGGTGGATACGACCGTTCTCGGTCGCAAAGGGTTCGAACGTCCCGTCGGCAACCTTCTTTGCGATCGCCTCCGTTTGCAGCTCCTTCAGGGCGGCCGAGTCCGGGGTTGTGCCAGCCGGATTGAGCAGCGCCTGCCGAAACAATGCCAACATCTGCGCGATAGTCTCGCCCGTGGTGGGCCCCGCGACGAACTCCCCAAACCCCGCGCCGTTGAACGTCAGCGTCCGCTTCACCTCCGCTGCGTGCAGCAACGTGAACACGCTCGCGAGGTGCGCCCCAAGACTGTAGCCCGTGACGTAGAACTCCTTCGCGCTACCCTTCATGTACTCACGGAAAGCACCGAGCTTTCCGTCGTTCGATTCAGCTATCCACTTCTGCTTGTCGTTATCCCAATGCTGACCCGAACGGATGTGGCTCCAGTAGTCCTCCATCGCCGCAAGCTGCGCAAACGCGAAGCCCTCCTCATAGATCCCGCGCGTGCCCGCGCCATCCATATCGCGCTCCGCATCCCCCGCAACCGCCCAAGGCCGCGCTTCAGTGCTGCGCATGCTGAGCGTGTAGGCGCCGGTGGCTTTGTTCTTGAACAATGTTGCGGAAAAGCCTGTCGCGTCGTTGGCGTGGTGGTCGACGATCTCGTAGTTCGTAAACAGGTCCCTTGCTTGGGACTCGACCATCCGATTGCTTCCCGGCAAACGGGCAGAGTCAGGCGTCGCCTGCAAAGTATCTCTAATGAACCGATGCGAAAAGTCGTTGAAGCCAAACTTCCACGCGTTCACCACCGATGTTTGATCATCGAGTGAAACAGCGTTGTGCAGGTATGACTCAGCACCCAACTGCAGAAGCGCAAGCTCGAGATAGCTGCGAACGCCGGGAGCACCAGTAGACATGTAGATCCTCAGTTCAATAACGTCGATCGTGAGGGTTTCCAACTATTCGACGACCCTTTTCTTCGTGTGCAAAGTACTCCTGCCAACGAGGTGGTCGTGCAACCTTCGCGACAAACCAAGCGGTGAATCGGGTGAACTTGTCTTGCCCTCCGCTATACCCGTAACGGGGACACATCCTCCCTGTCCACCCGCCGTTCCAGACGTTATAGCCACGCCTAACGCCCATTACCTCACTGGTCTGCAAGTCGAGAACAATTAGCTCGCCGCCGGCGATGCCCATCTCTCGGTCCATAGCCCGCTTTACTCCACGCCACGTGAAGCCGTATCTCGCGCGAGGCTTCGTGTCGTATTCGATTCGCATGGTCAAGCTGCTACGATTGTCGTAACCCGAATATCGCGCGATCGTTGCCCAAGCTGGTGGCGCATCGATTACTGAGCGATCGAAGAACCGGTGCAGGTCAAGCGACAACTTTCGATTCGCCGACGGATGGATCTCGAAGAATGAGTACAGATCCGGCTGCTGAATCTCAAGCCCAACGCCCTCCCATTCTCCGACCCAATATCCATATGGGTCCTCCAGCGCGTACAGGTGCTGCCACTCGCCGTGTGAGTAGATGCGCCGCGGACGGATCTGATAGATGCCCTCGACGTTGTCGGCGGTCTTGAAGATGAATTCCCCGGCCTCGTTCTTGCATAGGTGTTCGAAGTATTCCTGCTGCGTCATCCCTGGCCGGTAGCCGCTGTCTTCGGGGACTGGGTTGGGGATCTTGATTGAATGCGCGAAGCGGCCTTCGGGGGTGCCCAGCCAATCCTCGATCTTCACTTCGAGCATGTCGTAGGGATTGGCGGCGTTGCGGCGCTTGTCCCAGGGTTCTTTTTCGCGCCTGGCCTTCATGTCCTTCACCATCTGATCGAACACCTCGGCCGCGGTGACCACCTTGCCTCTCTTTCCGCTTGATTGCGCAAGCGGCGTTTCGGCGCTCCAGGCGAAAAGCGCCATTGCGAGTAGCGTTGCGAGAACTGTTGTGCGGTTCATGCGCTCGTCACCTTTTCTCGCATTCTTCGAGTAAGGAGCAAGAATTACTCAGGACCTTGGGACTAACACGCGCTTTGAAAGCGCCAAGTGGAACTCCTCGAGAACCGAACTGACTTCCCGTCCGTAGGCTGGATACAGCTTTTCTTCCAACTCCTTTACGATGCGAGCGCGTTCCATTTGAAGCACTCCATTTCGATAGTCGCGCAACGTCAGGACATTCTGTCTGGTCAGGGCAGGAAATATCTTTTCAGGCTGACCAAGTATCAGCATCGAGGTCAGAATCTGAGGTGCGTCTTCCAGGCGCAATACACTTACCACCGGCGTTTCGATGCGCGCAGCGAACGGATTCCAGGGTGGCAGACTCATCCCGAAGTAGTCTGAGGCGATGACTTTTTGTCTGAAGTCATACATCGCAAGTTCCGGGGTACCTTTTGGAAACCGGGCGGGCGCCGCTTGCTCGATTTGGGAAAGCGCCTGCGTAAGCTTTGAAGGATCTCCCGCAGAGCGTTCCTTGAGTTCGAAAATGAATCGGCGCGCTTGGAATTCCGACGCTCCAACGATGCTTTCGATTTGACCCAAGACGCCCTTGACCTTCGCGTATGCCGCCCCTGACCAGTACGCGACTTCATACTCATCGAACTGCTCTTGGAATCGCCCTTTCAGCCATTGCTCCGGATTCAACCCGTCCTGTACGGGTGCCTCGCGCAGGGCCTGGAATCCTCTTCGCAGCCGGGGCTCGAAGGTTTCGGTTGTTTCCGCGATGACGCGTCGGATCAAGGCAGAATCCGGAACGAACTGGTCTTTGTTGTTCAACGGCAGCACGGCAAGAGCGTACTCATGAAGGATCTGACGGACCTCGCTCCTTGACGCATACAGGTACGCGGGAGCGGAAGCGCGCACCAGCAGATCAACCTGATTGGCAGGTGCCGGCGATACCTTCACCGAGGACGATCGCTCGAAGAGCTCGGCAACTTCCTTGGCGCGGAGATACCTGGCGGGATCGCGCCGCACCGCGCCCGCATCTCCTGAGAGGTTTCGACGCCGACTAACCAGCGAGTACCCATCGGGCTCGCTGCCCATGTATCCGATTTCCGGTTGCTCATATGCCAGGCTGATGAGCGCGAGGTTGTCGCCTCGCTGCGCAGCGGCGATCGCCAGGGACTTCCATCGTTTGGCGTACGAGGCGGATCGATCCGCATCGCTACTGGAGACCCTCGGACAAGACCGAGACTTGCCGCTGAGGCACGTCGCAAGACTGCGACACGACCAGAATTCGCCGAGCGAGCACGCACGCTCGAGGGCACTTAGGCCCTCCTCGACCGGCTCCCGCATGTCCAATCCCCCTGGTGTCCATTTCCCGTTGACTATCGCTTGGCCTATGGCAGACAACGCTTCTGGATCCCCCTTGACCGCGGCTTGCACCATGTATTCGCGCGCCTTGGCGTAGTCGCGAAGTCCATACATCTCTGCCTCGCCATATATCTGGCTCAGGCGTCGCAAGGATGGACTGTCACCCGCGCGTTCGAATTGAGCTATTGCGGCCCTCAGATCCCAGCGATCGAGCGCCTCCATGCCGAGTTCATAGGTTCCACCCGATTGCGCCAGGGACGTTGGCGCAATGCATTCGAGGAGCGCACATCCGAGCAGGGCTGCGACGGTTGTTCTACGGTTCATGCCTTTATGACCTCATCCCCTGTCTTCCGAATGAACGGCAACGGTATGGCGAAGCGTTCCGGGGCGGCGGGGCACATGCCGCACTGAGGTTCGACCTCCATGGTGAAGAACGCGCGCATCCGGTCGTTCGGTGCACCCGGGTGGCAGGGGTAGGCGAGGTAGGGTTTCCAGGCGTCCGAGAGGGCGGCCTTGCGGTTCTGCATGCGCAGGTATGCGAGCGGCGCGCATTTCCAGATCTTTGCGAGCAGCTCTCGCAGCGCAGGTTGCAGGCGTGCGCGACGTGGATTTCAAGGTGCCGGATGACGAGGCGCGTCACTCCGGTCCCTTCTCCATCAGCGTATACGCGGCTGGCGCGTCCATTGAGGCCCCCCTCCCGAGCCTCAAGTTACGCCGAACTCGGGGGCCTCACCATCCTCCGCCAGTTCTAGAACTGCGGTTCTAGGCGGCTGCTGCCGCTAGGTCTGCTCTTCGGCGGCGAAGGCCTCTTCGCGCTTCTTGCGCAGGGCCGGGAGCGCGACCAGGACCAGCAGGATCACCGAGGCGATGATGAAACCGGCGCTGATCGGCTTGGTGATGAAGGTGGTCGGGTCGCCGCGCGACAGCAGCATCGCGCGCCGCAGGTTTTCCTCCATCAGCGGCCCGAGGATGAAGCCGAGGATCATCGGCGCCGGCTCGCACTCGAGCTTCACGCAGACGTAGCCGATGACGCCGAAGATCGCCATGATCAGCACGTCGAACGGGTTGTTCGACAGGCTGAATACGCCGATCGCCATGAACACCAGGATCGAGGGATAGAGGTAGCGGTAGGGCACGGTGAGCAGCTTGATCCACATGCCGATCAGCGGCAGGTTGAGCACCACCAGCATCAGGTTGCCGACCCACATCGAGGCGATCAGGCCCCAGAACAGCTCCGGCTTCTCGTTCATCACCTGCGGGCCCGGCGCGATGCCCTGGATCATGAGCGCGCCGATCATCAGCGCCATCACCGCGTTGCCCGGGATGCCGAGGGTGAGCATCGGAATGAAGGAAGTTTGCGCACCGGCGTTGTTGGCCGCTTCCGGCGCCGCCACGCCCTCGATCGCGCCCTTGCCGAATTTTTCCGGCTTGTTGGAGACCTTCTTCTCGAGGGTATAGGCGCCGAACGACGCCAGCAGCGCGCCGCCGCCGGGCAGGATGCCGAGCATCGAGCCGAGCGTGGTGCCGCGCAGGATCGGCGCCCAGATGCGCTTGAAATCTTCCTTGCTCGGCATCAGGTTTCCGACCTTGGCGGTGAACACCTCGCGCTTCTCGCCCTGCTCCAGGTTGGCGATGATCTCCGCGGTGCCGAACATGCCCATCGCCACCACCACGAAGCCGATGCCGTCGGACAGCTCGGGCACGTCGAAGGTGAAGCGCAGCACGCCGGAGTTGACGTCGGTGCCGATCAGGCCGAGCAGCAGGCCGAACACCACCATGGCGATCGCCTTGACCAGCGAGCCGTGCGCGAGCACGGTCGCCGCCACCAGGCCGAGCACCATGAGCGAGAAATACTCGGCCGGTCCGAACTTGAGGGCGACCTCGGCGAGCGGCGGCGCCGCCACCGCGATCACCAGCGTCGCCACGCAGCCGGCGAAGAACGAGGCGATCGCCGCGGTGGCGAGCGCCGGGCCGGCACGGCCCTGGCGCGCCATCTGGTAGCCGTCGAGACAGGTGACCACCGAGGAGGACTCGCCCGGCAGGTTGACCAGGATCGCGGTGGTGGAGCCGCCGTACTGCGCGCCGTAGTAGATGCCGGCGAGCATGATGAGCGCCGCCACCGGGCTCAGGTTGAACGTGATCGGCAGCAGCATGGCGATGGTCGCCACCGGTCCGATGCCGGGGAGCACGCCGATCAGCGTGCCCAGCATGACGCCGATCAGGCAGTAGAGCAGGTGCATCGGCGAGATCGCGACGCCGAAGCCGATGATCAGGTTGTGGAAAATACCAGTGTCCATCGCGGCTCCGTCAGCGGATCGGGCAGTTTTCGATCATGGCGGGGCAGATCGGGAACGGCAGCGTCAGCCCCTTCACGAACACCAGGATCGAGAACACGATCAGGAGGAGAAACAGGATCGTGACTTCCTTCCACTTGAACTCGTGTCCGCCGTAGGCAGAGATGAACACGAGCAGCGCGGTGGAAATGACGAGACCGAGCGGCTTCATCGCGTAGCCGTAGACCACGCACGCGCCCGAGATCAGGATCAGCGGGCGGAACGCGAATTTCGGCACCGGTGGTCCGTCCATCGCGAGCGATTCGATCAGCACCAGCGCGCCGAGAAAGGCGAGCAGGCCGCCGAGCACGGTCGGGAAATAGGCCGGCCCCATGCGCACGGCGGTTCCCATCTGATAGTGCGTGAGCGCCCACGCCATGAAGAACGCGCCGCACCCGATGAACATCACTCCGGCCCAGAAATCCTTCGGAGCCCTGATTTTCACTGCCATTTTTCCTCTCCTCCGCCGCTTTCGCGGTCTGCGGCAAAGTGTAGCATCCTTCACGAAATGCGAGCCTTGCGCTGGGCTTTCATGTTGCTCGTGCCGCTGCTCGCCCTCGGCGGCTGCGGCGAGCGCCCCAAACTGGAGCGCCTGCCCTCGGACGCGATCGTGCTCGCCTTCGGCGACAGCCTCACCTTCGGCACCGGCGCCACCGAGGACGAAAGCTACCCGGCGCAGCTCGAGCGCATCATCGGCCGGCGCGTGGTGCGCGCCGGCGTGCCGGGCGAAGTCTCTGCGCAGGCGCTGGCGCGGCTGCCGGGCGCACTCGACGAGCACACGCCGCGCCTTTTGCTGCTGTGCATCGGCGGCAACGACTTCCTGCGCCGGCTGGGCAATTCTCAGGCCGAGCGCAACGTGCGCGAGATGGTCCGCCTCGCCCGCTCCCGGGGCGTAGCGGTAATGTTGATCGGCACCCCGGAGCCCGGCTTCACCGTGACCCCGCCGGCGTTTTATTCCGCCATCGCCAAGGAATTTCGCCTGCCGTACGAGGAGGGAATCATCGGCCAGGTGCTGCGCGACGCGAGCCTGAAGGCCGACCCGATCCATCCCAATGCCCGCGGCTACCGTGTCATCGCCGAACGCGTGGCCGACCAGCTGAAGCAAAGCGGAGCGATCTGAGACGCGCGAGGTCCGCGGGACGATCGACATCCCATACGGTGCGCAGCGCGCGCCAGCGATATCGCTCCAACCGTTTCACAGTTTCATCGTAGACCGATGAAGTGCCCCACCGAATGTTGCGAAATATTTCAGCCGATACAGTGCGCAATCCGATCAAGGCGTAGCCACCGTCTTCCGCGGGCGCGAGCACCGCGTCGCACCCGCCCTGCAGCAAGCGCCTCGCACGCCGCAAATCGGCCACGGTCAGCTCGGGGCAATCGGTGCCGATCAGGATCGCGCCCGGATGTCGGGACAGCGCGTAGTACATCCGTTCACCCAAGTCGTCGCCGCGCTGCAGCGTGAACGGCACGCCTAACGTTTCGAAAAACGAATGGCGCCGAGTCCCATGCAGCTCAACCCGCCCAAGCCCTGCCGCGAGCGCGGTGCGCACCGCATGGCGCACGAGCCGTGCGTGCAGGCGCGCTGCGCCCCACTCGCCGAGCGCCGGAACGAGGCGCGTCTTCGCGGCGCCCGGCACCGGCGCCTTGGCGAACACGATGATCATTGGCTGTATTTTCTCGCCAGCGTCTCGGGACTCACTCCGAAGAAGTAGAGGAGCCGAAGGCGCCACATCAGAAAAATCGTACGCAGCACACCGTGCGCTTCCCACCGCCGGCCCGAGGTGACCACCCGCTCGCGCAGGCACGAAGGCGAATCAATTTTCTTGAGAGCCCTGGAGAGCGCAATGTCCTCCATCAGCGGAATTTCAGGGAATCCGGGAAATACCGCGCGGCGCACGAACATCGCCTGATCGCCGGTGGCGATGCCGGTGAGCCGCGAGCGCAGGTTCATCGCGCAGGCCACCACCCGCAGGAGCGGATGGCGCCCCTCGATCTGGACGTCGAACCTTCCCCAGGTCGAAGAATTCAGCACCAGCGCATCGGCGCCCGGCGGCAGACGCGTATCGGCATGCAGAAAAAGAAGCATGTCGCCACGCCCTTCCCGCGCGCCCGCGTTCATCTGCGCCGCCCGGCCGCGCGGCGCGTTCAGCACACGATCGCACAGCTTCGTGGCGATGGCCGGGGTGCCGTCAGTGCTGCCGCCATCGACCACGATCACCTCGTGACCGCGCGCGCGCAGCGGCGCGAGCGCCTCGAGGGCGGCGCGGATCCCGCCGGCTTCATTCAGCGTCGGGATGACGACCGAGAGTCGTTGATACTCTCGGCGCTGCTCATTGGCGACGAGGCGTGGCGTGTTGAGTTACTGAGAGATGTGCATTACGACTCTTATGCCAAGACGCTTTTCCGTTTCGTGCAGGGCTTTGATGTGCGCCGGCTCCCACTCGACAGCTCTGTAATCTGAAGCGTCCTTCCATTGCCCACCAACTTGCTTAAATGCCGCCGTCGCGGCTTCCGCAGATTGATACAGAGATATCACCGATATGTGCTGATCATATTTGATAAGCAGTGGTGATTGATCGCCGTCTACGATTCCGTAAAGTTTGATCATCTCTTCCTCGCTGATTATCTAGCGGCAGGATCAGCCGCGCATCCAAGCGTGGAGCCGCTCGAGCGTCCTCAGCACGCCCTCGGGCGCGTGCGCCTTCTTCCATACGCCGGCGGCGTACTTGTTGGCTTCGGCGAAGGTGGGATAGATGTGGATCGTGCCGAGGATCTTGTTCAGGCCGATGCCGTGCTTCATCGCGCTGATGAATTCGACGATCAGCTCGCCGGCGTGCTCGCCGACGATGGTCGCGCCGAGGATGCGGTCGCGGCCCGGCACGGTGAGCACCTTGACCATGCCGTGCGCGGCTTCGTCGGCGATGGCGCGGTCGAGCTCGTCGATGCCGTAGCGCGTCACTTCGTACGCGATGCCGCGCTCGGCGGCCTCGGTCTCGTTCAGGCCGACGCGCGCGACCTCCGGGTCGGTGAACGTCGCCCACGGGATCACGGAATAGTCGACGCGGAACTTGCGAAAGCTGCCGAACAGCGCGTTGACCGACGCGAACCACGCCTGGTGCGAGCCGACATGCGTGAACTGGTAGGGGCCGGCTACGTCGCCGCAGGCGTAGATGTTGGGATACAGCGTCTGCAGGTAGTCGTTGGTCTCGACGGTGCGCGCCTTGGTCACCGGAATGCCGAGCTCTTCCAGCCCGTAGCCGGCGGTATTCGGCACGCGGCCCAGCGCGCACAGCAAGGCATCGAACCCGATGGACGTGGTTTGGCCTTCGTGCTCGCAAATGAGCGCATCCTTTTCGACCCGCACGGCGCGGTGCCCGACGCGCACGTCGATGCCCTCCTCCCGGAAGCGCGCAGCGACCATCGCGGAGACGTCCGGGTCCTCGCGCGCGAGGATGCGCGGCAGCATCTCGACCTGCGTCACCTTCGAGCCGAAGCGCGCGAAGGCCTGCGCCAGCTCGCAGCCGATCGGCCCGCCGCCGAGCACCGCCAGGCGCGGCGGCAGCTGGCGCAGGTTCCAGACGTTCTCGGAGGTCAGCACCTCGACGTTCTCGATGCCGGGAATCTTCGGCACCAGCGGCCGCGCGCCCGCGGCGATGACGATCGCGCGCGTGGTGAGCGCCTTGCCGTCCACCTCGACCGTCCAGGGCGAGGTGATCTTGGCGCTGCCGTGCAGACATTCAACCCCGAGCTGCGTGTACCGCTCGACCGAGTCGTGCGGCTCGACGGCGCGCACCACGCGCTGCACGCGCTCCATCACGTCGGCGAAGTCGAAGTCCGCGCTTGCCCGGCGGATTCCGAACTTGCGGGAATTCCTTATCTGGGAAAGCACGCGCGCCGACTTGATCAGTGCCTTCGACGGAACGCAGCCGGTATTCAGGCAGTCGCCGCCCATGCGCTCTTTTTCCACCAGCGTCACCTTCGCGCGCACCGCGGCGGCGATGTAGGCCGCGACCAGGCCGGCCGAGCCGCCGCCGATGACGACCAGGTTGCGCTCGAAGCGCCGCGGGCGCGGCCAGCGCGCGTACAGCCGGCGCGCCTTGAACAGCTCGATCGCCTTTTTCGCGAGCAGCGGGAAGAAGGCGAGCAGCACGAAGGCGCTGATCAGCTGCCAGGAGAGGATCCCGGCGGGCGAATCGAGGCGCGCGAGCTGCGTGCCCGCGTTCACGTAGATCACGGTCGCCGGGAACATGGCGAGCTGGCTCACCCAGTAGTAGGTCCAGGTCCGGATCGGCGTCAGGCCCATCGCCAGGTTGATCAGGAAGTACGGCACCCCCGGGATCAGGCGCAGCGTGAACAGGTAGAAGCCGCCCTCCCGTTCCACGCCCTGGTTGATGCCGCGCAGCTGCGCGCCGAAGCGCGCCTGCACCCAGTCGCGCAGCACGAAGCGCGCGGCGAGCATGGCGACGGTGGCGCCGATCGCCGAGGCGAACGAGACCAGCAGCACGCCCCAGCCCAGGCCGAAGATCGCGCCGGCGAGGATGGTGAGCAGCGCCGCCGCCGGCAGCGAGGCCGAGGTGAAGGCGATGTAGAGCGCGAAGAACGCCGCCAGCGCCTGTCGCGGGTGCAGCGCGCGCCATTCCTCCAGCGCGGCCTGCTGCGCCTTCAGGTTCTCGAAGGTGAAATAGCGCGGCCCGCCGAGGGCGAGGAACACGGCAAAGGCAAGAACAACAAGGGCGACGACCAGGAGCCGCGCGCGGCTCACCCGCTGAGCGCCCCTCCGCACGACGAACCCTGGCCGGCGGTGCAGCCGTAGCAGTGGTCGCGGACGGCGATCGGATTGCCCGCGAGGTCGCGGCCGATCAGCTCGGCCAGCCGCGGGCGAGTCGCGGGTTTCCTGTCTTTCCGGCCGAGCTCGAGCGGCAGGTCGAGCATCTGGTTGAAGTCGCAGTCGTAGACGTAGCCCTGCCAGTCGACCGACAGCAGGGTGCGGCACATCACCGTGTCGAGGTTCTCCTGGCGGTGCGACTCGTGCAGCAGCCGCATGTAGTCGTTGAACTGGCCTTTCGACACCAGCGTGGAGCCGAAGCGCTGGATCGGCATGTTGGCGAGCGTGAACAGGCGCGTGAACACGATGCCGTGGCTCTCGCCGAGGATGCGCTTGTAATCGGCCTCGAGCTTGTCCTGCGCCGGCGGCAGCGACGGGCCCTGCGGGTTGTAGACCAGGTTGAGCCTCAGGTTGGTCGCTGCGCGGCTGCCGTAGCCCACGGCATTGAGCCGCTTCAGCGCGCGCATGCTCTTCTCGTACACGCCCTTGCCGCGCTGCCGGTCGACCAGCTCTTCCGTATAGCAGGGCAGCGAGGCGGTGACCTCGACCTCGTGCGCGGCGAGGAACTGCGCGAGGTCTTCCTGGCCGGGCTCCTCGAGGATGGTGAGGTTGCAGCGGTCGATGACGTGCACGCCAAGCTCGCGCGCCTTCTCCACCAGCGCACGAAAATGCGCATGCAGCTCGGGAGCGCCGCCGGTGAGGTCCAGGGTCTTGATCCGGGCAACCCCCATGAAGGTCACCACGTCGGCCATCACGTCGCGCGACATCATCTCGGTGCGCGTCGGCCCGGCGTTCACGTGGCAGTGCAGGCAGCTCTGGTTGCACTTGTAGCCGAGGTTGACCTGCAGGGTTTCGAGGCGCGCGCGGCGGATCGGCGGGAAGCCGTAATGCCGCATGAGGGGGAGCGTGGCATGCATGACTATGGAACTCCGTGAGCGCCGGCTTGCCCCTGCTCGTCGAGCAGGCCGAGCAGGCGCTGGCTGGTGGCGCGCAGCCGGTGCGAAAGCATCAGAACCAGCTCCATCAGGATCTTGGCGCCGAGCAGCGGCTGCTCGACGATGATACGCGCCAGGCTCTCGCGGTCGAGCACCGCGATCAGGCTCGGCTCGGTCGCGATGCAGGTGGCGAAGCGCGGCTCGCCGTCGATCATCGACATCTCGCCCAGCGTGCGGCCGGCCTCCACCGAGGCGAGCACCTGCGGACTGTTCCAGCGGTCGCGCTTGTGCACGTCGATGCGGCCCTCGAGCAGCATCAGCATGAAGTCGCCGCCCTCGCCCTCGCGGATGATCTCCGCGCCGGGCTGCGCGCGATACATCGCCATGAACTGCGCCAGCAGCTCGACCTCGGGTTGCGAGAAATTCTCCAGCAGCGGGCACTTCGGAATCAGGGCGTGCATCTGGCCGGCGAACGGGGTGGCGTCGCCCAGGGACTCGAGGTGCGCGAGCTGTTGCTGGCGTTCGGGCATGGCGCTCGCGACCGATTATGCCGGAAACGGGATCCCCGCCTTCGCGCGGACGACTTCCGGCTCTCGCTAGTTGCGCTGCCTGCGCCTTACCCTCACCGCCTCCGCCAGCCCGTCGAGCAGCTTTACCGAATCGTCCCAGCCGAGGCAGGCGTCGGTGATGCTCTGCCCGAAGGTGAGCGAGCGGCCGGCTTCCAGCTCCTGCCGGCCTTCGACCAGGTGCGACTCCACCATCACGCCCACGATGCGCCGCTCGCCGCCGGCGATCTGGCCGGCGATGTCGCTCGCCACCGCCGCCTGGCGGCGGTAGTCCTTCGCCGCGTTGGCGTGCGAGCAGTCGATCATCAGGCGCTCGCGCAGCCCCGCCTGCGCCAGCTGCTCGCAGGCCGCCTGCACCGCGGGCGCGTCGTAGTTCGGATTCTTCCCGCCGCGCAGAATGATGTGGCAGTCGTCGTTGCCGCGGGTCTCGACGATGGCGACCTGGCCGCTCTTGTGCACCGACAGGAAATGATGCTTCTGGCGCGCGGCGAGCAGCGCGTCGATCGCGATCTTCACGTTGCCGTCGGTGCCGTTCTTGAACCCGACCGGCGCCGACAGGCCCGAGGCGAGCTCGCGGTGCACCTGGCTCTCGGTGGTGCGCGCGCCGATCGCGCCCCACGACACCAGGTCGCCGATGTACTGCGGCGAGATCACGTCGAGGAACTCGCAGCCCGCCGGTACGCCGGCCTGGTTGATGCGCACCAGGAGGTCGCGCGCGATGCGCAGGCCCTCGTTGATGCGGAAGCTGCCGTTCAGGTACGGATCGTTGATCAACCCCTTCCAGCCGACCGTGGTGCGCGGCTTCTCGAAATAGACCCGCATCAGGATTTCGAGCTCGTCACCCT
>Ga0207675_100001244_pt1 | contig 25447 bp, 20 predicted proteins | sample KBSSwiS42_FD_184305 | JGI IMG/M metagenome (GOLD analysis project Ga0207675, IMG submission 184305) | Switchgrass rhizosphere microbial communities from Kellogg Biological Station, Michigan, USA - KBS Switchgrass S4-2 (SPAdes) (version 2) | ecosystem: Host-associated > Plants > Roots >...
CTGCTGCTCGGACACGCGGTGCTGGATCGTCACGGCCTCGGCAAAGGGCGGGCGTTTGGCCGGATCCTGCGACAGCCAATGCGCCACCAGCCCGTCGTCGAGCGCATAGAGCGGCGCCTCGAACGGATGGAGGAAATGGCTGTGGCGGCCGTTCGCGGGTGTGTGCACCCAATCGTCGAAGCGGATGCCCTGCTTGAATGTCGCCGAGGTCTCGCGGATGAACGCATATTCGTCGATGCCGAGGAATTGCAGCGTCGTACGGATCGTCGGAAAGGCGCCTTCGCCGACGCCGACGATCCCGATCTCAGGGGATTCGACCAGGGTGATCGACAGCGAGGGGTGACGCGCGAGGTCGAAATATTTGGCGAGATGGCAGGCCGTCAACCAGCCGGCGGTGCCGCCCCCGACGATCAATATGCTGCGTTCGCCCGCCATCAGCGAACCGTAGCGCGGTTGGGGGCGCATGGGAAACTTCGGGCCGTCCGGTGCGGGCGAGTGTCAGGTTTTGAGCACGCGAAGTCGCGAAGACGCGAAGAAGGAAGAAAGGGAGGGAGTTCACGCGGAGGCGCGGAGACGCGGAGTTTGATGACGGGCCGGCTTCCCCTGCTCGCGAACCTCTTTGCGTCTTCGCCCCTTCGCGCGAAAATCAAACCTCTTTGCAGGGTACCCCGTGCCAGTGCCCGATCACGCGTCGAGCAAGCCCGGTCTCCGTGCCTCCGTGCCTCCGCGTGAATCAAAAGAAGGGGAAGTTGTGGTCGGGGCGACATTTAGCTGCGCACGAACAGGTTCTTGATCCAGCCCGGCGCGGCGCGCGCGGCCTGGCGCCAGTCGTCGACGCTGGCTTCGGGGACATAGCCGATCGGGTTGAACACCTTCACTCGCCCGTTTTTGAACGCGCGCGGGCGCGTCGTGACGAGCGTGAGGCCATGCTCTTGCGCAGTCGCGGCCAGCAGCCCGTCGCGCTGGTCGGCATAGTCGAGCGCCGCGGCGCGCCGCACTATCGCGGCATCGAGCGCGAGTACGCGGCCCTCGAACGCGCGCATCACATGTTCGTCGATCCAGGCACGCCACATCGCGCCAGCGTTCTTGTCGTCGCGGCCGGCGCGTGCGGCCGCGCCCTCGATTTCGTGGAGAGAGAGCGCAGAAAGGTACAGGCTCTGGCGCAGCACGCCGGATGCCCATAGCGCCATGCCCGGATCGGCACCGCCCGCACGCGCGTTGCGCAGCGCGAGGACCACAGGCGTATCAAGCAGATGCATTGTGCCGCCAGGGATCGCTGTCGGGCGCCGCCGCGCCGGGTTCGGGCAGGCCGGGCATGGCCAGCAGATCGACGATGCTCTCGGTCTCGCCGGATAAGCGGCGGAACGCTTCGATGCTCATCAGAACATGCGTCGGATTGCCGCGATCGGTGACAAAAACTGGTTCGAATCGGGCAGCGCGCTTGGCCTGGCTGACGTCCTGATTGAACTCGCGGCTGGAAATCGCGCGCATCGCCGGCCCCTTTTCGATAGCAATATATGTAGGCACGTTACTACATTGTGGCACCGCTGCAACAAGTTTCCCGTCTTGCCCGGAAAAATGCGTCCGCGGGACCCGCGCATGCAAAATACGGGGTTGATACCGCTATCACGATTGCTCTCCCTTGTGGGCATGGGCGGTACCCGAGTGCCGCACGCGTCCATTGGGAGGGGAATATGCAGCAGAGTATCGTCAACAGTTTTGTCTCGACCGTAACGGGCGTCCTGTCGCCGCATGGGCCGGCCGTGCACAACGTCGCCAGCTACACGCCAGGCGATTTCAGCGTGCACTTCTTCATGCAACTCGCGATGATTCTGCTGGCGTGCCGACTGGTCGGCTGGGCGGCGCAGAAGTTCCTCGGGCAGCCGCAGGTCGTCGGCGAAATGATCGCCGGGGTCATCCTCGGGCCGTCGCTGTTCGGGCTGTTCTTCCCCGACCTCCAGCTTGCCATCTTCCCCAAGGAAACGCGCAACGTGCTCTATGCAGGCGCGCAGCTCGGCGTCGGGCTCTACATGTTCATGGTCGGGCTCACGTTGCGCCTCGATCATTTCCAGTCCAAGGCGAAGAGCGCCGGGGCCGTCTCGGCGGCGGGCATCACTGCGCCCTTCCTGCTCGCCGCAATCATCACGCCGTGGCTGCTCGGCGTCGACGGACTGTTCGCGCCGACGATCAGCCAGGGCAATGCGACCTTGTTCATGGGCGCTTGCATCGCACTGACCGCCTTCCCGATGCTCGCGCGGATCATCAATGAGCGCGGCCTCGCGAACTCGTCGCTGGGGACGCTGTCGCTCACTGCCGGCGCGTTCGACGACGCGACATCGTGGTGCGTGCTGGCGGTGGTACTCGCGACGTTCGGCGGCGGGCCGGGCGTGGCAGTGCTCGCCATCGGCGGAGCCGCGCTATACGTCGCCTTCATGCTGCTGATCGGGCGCCGCCTGCTGGCACCACTCGGCCGCATCGTCGAGGCGCGCGGCGAGATGAGCACTACGATCCTCGCTGTCACCATGTCGCTGTTCTGTCTCTCGGCGTTCCTGATGGACGCGATCGGCATTCACGCGATCTTCGGCGGGTTCCTGCTCGGGGCCTGCATGCCGCGCGGACGGTTCGTCGAGGAACTCAAGCGCAAGGTCGAGCCACTGGCGGTCGTGTTGCTGCTGCCGATGTTCTTCATCTACTCCGGGCTCAACACGCGGATGGACATGGTCAATTCGCCGCTGCTGCTGGCGGTCGCGCTCGGCATCCTTGCGGTATCAGTGCTCGCCAAGTTCGGCGCCTGCTGGGCGGCGGCGCGGCTCTCGGGCGAGGACAATCGTACCGCGCTCGGGATCGGCGCGCTGATGAACTCGCGCGGGCTGATGGAGCTGATCATCATCAACATCGGCCTGCAGAAGGGCATCATTGGGCCGACCCTGTTCTCGATGCTGGTACTGATGGCGATCGTCACGACGATGATGGCTGGACCGCTGTTCGAGATGGTCTATGGCCGGCGGGCCCGTGCCGAGGGCGAACTCGGCGCGCTCGGCGGTGCGCTCGCCGTCGACGCCGCCTGAAACCGGGAAAGCGCAATGCGAAACAGTGTCGGGCGAGCGCTTGCGCTCGCCACCCTGGGGACCACCGCAAGCGCGGCCCAGGGACAGACGGTCGCGCTCAAGCCGTTGGTCGATGCGCGGCTGCGCTACGAGCAGGTCGACCAGGCCGGGTTCGCCGACCGGTCCGACGCAGTGACGCTGCGCGTCCGCGCGGGCGTGCAGGCGAGCCGCGGGCCGCTCGCGGCACTGGTCGAGGCGGAAAGCACGATCGCGATCGACACGCACTATAACGACGGATTCAACGGCCGCGCGTTGCCGCTGATCGCCGACGCGCAGAACATCGAGCTCAACCGCGCACAGCTGCGCTACGCCGACAAGGGGCTCGCGGTCACCGCCGGCCGGCAGTTGCTCGATTTCGCCGATCAGCGCTTCGTCGGACCGTCGCCGTGGCGGCAGAACCAACAGACGTTCGACGCGGTGCGGCTGCAATGGAGCGACAAGCGATTGAGCGTCGACGCCGCCTATGCGTGGTCGGTGCGCACGGTGAACGGGTTCCAGGGCACGCCGACGCGTCCGCAATCGGTCGAGGGCAACAACTGGTTCGCCATCCTCGGCTATGCGACGCCGCTGGGTACGCTTTCGGGTTTCGCCTATCTGGTCGACCAGAATTCGGCGGCGCTCGCGGGCTATCGCCTGTCGAACCAGACCTATGGCCTGAGCTTCGCCGGGGCTCGGCCGGTCGGCAAGGGGCTCAAGCTCGGCTACACGGCGAGCTTTGCGCGCCAGAGCAACTATGCCAGGAACCCGAACGATTATGCTGCGAGCTACGGTCTCGGCGAGCTGGTGCTGACCGGCAAGGTGCTGACCGCGACTGCCGGCTATGAAGTGCTCGGCGCGAGCAGCGGCGTCGCGCTGACCAGCGTCCAGACGCCGCTCGCCTCGTTCTTCCGCTACCAGGGCTGGGCGAGCAAGTTCACCACCACCCCGCCGAATGGCCTCCACGACGCCTATGGGACACTCGCGGCCAGTTGGAAGGGCAGAAAGGTCAGCAGCTACGGTGTGGGCGCGACCTTCCACCGTTTCGACAGCGACCGGCTGGGGATGCACTATGGTGACGAGCTCGATCTGATCGCGCAGGCGCGCGTGAAACGCTATGCCTTCGCGCTACGCTATGCGCGTTACCGCGCCGATCGCTTCGCGACGAACACCAACAAGCTGTTCGGCACGGTGGAGTGGGTGTTTTAGCCGGATTCCTCCGTCACCCGAACCTGCGGGCGCAACCCCGGCGAAAGCTGCGGGTCTTTTTTGACGGGCAGTTCCTTCGTCGAGCCGGAGCCCAGCTTCCTCTGCCGGGAGGCGATCGATATGCTCGCGTGCGAGGAGAGCGAATGGACGCAATCGAAACCGGCTATGAGGCGAAGTTCGACTTTCCCGCACGCCAGGCACCGCCGACGCTCCGCTATCTTTTCGCTTCGGCCCCGCGCAGCGGAAGTACCTATGTCAGCCATTTGCTGTGGCGCACGGGTTGCCTCGGCGCACCGCTCGAATATCTCAATTTCGAGCCGACGGGTCCCTATGGCTTTGCCAGCGACTCGCCCGCGAGGCAGATCGCGCTGTGGCGCAATGCGTTGGTTCACCGAACGTCGCCCAACGGCGTGTTCGGGCTGAAGGCGTTCCCGGTCCAGATGGAGGGACTGCACAGCAGCAATCCCGCACTGCTCGTCGAAGTGATGCGCGCGATGATCGCGGGTCCAGGGCGGGCGAAGATCGTGCGTCTGCGCCGGCGCGACCGCACCGCGCACGCCATTTCTTACGCGCGAGCCGCGCTGTCGGGGATTTGGCGTAGCGAGCAGGAAGTCGGCGGCAGGCCTGAGCCGGACTATTCGCAGAACGCGATCATCAATTCCGGCCGGTTTCTCGATCAACAGGAACGAAGCTGGGACGCGATGTTTCGCGATCTCGATCTCGAGCCGTTCGAGATCTGGTATGAGGATGTGCTGGCCGATCCGGCCGGCGCGATGGACGCGGTCGCTGCCTATCTCGGCGTGACTCTCGACCCGGCGGCAGTCGTCGACATTCCGAAGATCGCGCGCCAATCGCAGCGCGGTGCCGTTGCGTGGCGCGAAGCGCATGACAAATCCTAGCGCCGTCGCAGCCGAGCGAAGGGCGTGCAACCCAAATGCGATCCGCAGCCTTTCCCGCCGCCCGCGCCCCAGCGCCCATGACAGTCCGGCAATGCCGAGCTATGCCTTGCGTCGGGGGGAACGGCGATGCCGCAGGACACGCAATCGATCGATCGACTGACGATGGCCGGTTGGGGTATGTTGCTCATGCCCTTGCTCACCATGTGGCACGAGATCGGCGGACATGCCGCGGCGTGCGTGGTGCAGGGCGGTCATGTCGCGACGCTGGGCGCTTTCTACGTCGAATGTTCCGGGCTGTCGCGCGGACCCGAGATCATCGTCGCTTGCGCCGGTGTCGCGATGAATGCGCTGCTCGCGCTGGTAGCATTCCTGCTCTGGCGCAACGCTCGGGGCGACGTCATGCGACTGGTGCTGTGGCTGGTGTGGGTAAGCGAGGCGTTCGTTGCCTCGGGCTATTTCCTGTTTTCCGGTGTCAGCGGCGTCGGCGATCTCGGTACGACGGCGGATGGCGCGTTGCGCGGCGTGCCTGCGCCGCTGGCACTCCGAGCAGCCGAAGTGCTGATCGGCGGCCTGTGCTATTTCGCGCTGGTCCGGGCGGCGATCCGAACGCTGAGCGCGATGCTCGGGTTCGGCGCGCCGACCGGCGCCGCGCGACGCGCAATTGCGCACGTCTATTACGCCACCTGCGGCGGTGCGGCGGTGCTGGTGGGGCTGCTCAATCCCGTCGGCATCTTCATTACGATCATGTCGGCGGCGGCCTCGTCGTTCGGCGGGCTCGCCGGGTTTATTTCGATCGGTTACGCGGCGTCAGGGTCCGACGACCCACGCGCTTTTCGGATTGGACGCAATTGGCTCGTGATCCTTCTTGGAGCGGCGGTTCTCATGGGCTTTGCGCTGGTGCTCGGGCCGTCGCGGCGCTTTCCAGCGCATGCCTGACTTCGACGATGCTAATGCGAGGATGCGTCCAAAACTAGTCTGCTCGCATACCGCCAATTGGGGCGCGGCGGCTCACCTTCGCGGAGACTCGGGTCGCAACGCGAGGAGTGTAACCAAGAGCGTGCCCAGCAAGACGCAAGCGATCGAGATGCTGCCGAGCAGCGCTGCCAACGGCGCGACGAGAAGAGTCGAAAGTCCGAGCATCGCAACACATAACCGCGCCGCAACTCGGTTGACGTGCGCGGGGTCTCGCATTGGCCGACCCGGCGCGAGTGAGCCGCGATGCGCCGGTGGGTGAAATCCGGGCTGCGTCGCGGCGCGGCTGGTCGATGTGGCGCGTCGCGCGGTGACGACACGCGCGGATGTCGCGCTGCACGAAGGATCAGCATCGTTCAACATAGGAATATCCCGTCATTTGCGCACCTTGCTGTCCTTCCAACCTGCCTGCGTGCCGACCTTCAGCGCGTCGGCAGATCCGCATTGCCGGCGGTCTCGCCACCGTCAGCGACGAATTCCGCACCTGTGGAAAACGACGATTCATCGCTGGCCAGAAACAGGATCAGCGCCGCGATCTCCGAGGGTTCGGCGCTGCGGTGCATCGCGACATGGTTGAGATCCGGCCGCAGCCGCGCGTTGGCGGTCATCGGCGACCGCACGAACCCGGGATGCACCGAGTTCACGCGGATGTTGTACGGCGCGAGATCGAGCGCGGCGGCCTTGGTCAATCCGCGTACGCCCCATTTGCTCGCGACATAGCCGGCCATGCCGGGAACGCCGCTGAGCCCCGCGATCGACGATACGTTGACGATCGACCCGCCGCCGGTCTGGCGAAGGACCGGCGTTGCGGCCTGGATGCCGTTGAATACCCCGGTCAGATTGATATCGATCAGCGCCTGCCAAAAGGTACGGCTGTGCGCCTCGACGGGGCCGAAATGGGCAATCCCGGCATTGTTCACCAGCACGTCGAGCTTGCCGAAGTGCGTGACGGCGGTCGCCAGCGCGACATCCCAGTCGCGAGGGCGAGTCACGTCCAAATGGACGTAGGTCGCCGCGGCTCCGATCCGCGAGGCCAGCGCGCGTCCTTCCTGATCGAGCACGTCCCCGATCACGACCTCGGCGGCAGCGGCGACCATCGCCTCGGCTGTGGCCGCGCCGAGACCGCGGGCGCCGCCACTGATCAGCGCGACCTTGCCCTGCAATCTCGGCGTGGCGGGCGGGCAAATTCCCGTCATGGTCTGAGCGTCCATTACGGTCCTCCTTCGTGTTGTGGTGCGAGCGCCGCGGTTCAATGTGCGCCGGTGGTGTCGATCGGACCTTTGGGTTTGGGAGCGATCCAGATGATCGTCGCGGCGAAGACGAAGCAGAGCGCGATCGTCGCGAACATGTTGAGCGTCGCCAGCATCACGCTTTGCCCTTCGACGAGGCCGGAGAGCAGCGCCGTCGCGCTTTCGTGCGGCACGCCCTGGCTGGTCATCGCGTCGATCGTCGCCTGTCCGTGCGGCATCGCGCCGCTGAGCTCGGTCTGGTTTCGCCGCGCCGCGTTCGACCAGCCGGTCTGGACGAGCGAAGTGGCGAAGGCGCCGGCGAGCGTGCGCATGAAGTTCGAAAGGCCCGCCGCATTGGCCTGCTCGTCATGGCCGACGCTCGCCATCGCCAGGCCGGTCACGGGGACGAAGAACATCACCATGAACGGACCGGTGAGCAGCGTCGGCCACGCCATCTGCAGGAAGGTCACGTCGGGATTGAATCCCATGCGCCACATCATGATCGCGGCCAGGCCGAGGATGCCAGCGCAGACGATCAGCCGCGGATCAATGACTTCGGTCGCCTTGCCCACCATCGGCGCGGAGACGATCGCGAGGATGCCCATGATGCCGGTGGCGTAGCCGGCCCAGGTCGCAGTGTAGCCCATGTTCGCCTGCAGCCAGAGCGGCAGGATCACGATGCTGGCGAAGAAGGCGCCGAACCCGACGGCATAGGTGGTGGCGGCCGCCGTGAAGCCGCGATGCCGGAAGATCTTGAGATCGACGATCGGGTTTTTGGCGGTAAGCTCCCAGATCAGGAAGGCGAGGAAGCCGATCAGCGCTACCGCGCCGAGCACGCGGATCTCGGAAGCGGCGAACCAGTCGTGGTTGCGGCCTTCGTCGAGCATGATCTGCAACGCGCCGACCCACAATATGAGGAGCCCGAGCCCGACCTTGTCGACGCTTGCCTGGCCCTTGGGGTCGGGTTGGCCGCGCATCAGCTGAAGCAGGACGAGCCCGCCCGCAGCCGCGATCGGCACCTTGATGAAGAAGATCCAGCCCCATCCGACGGAGTCACAGATGATGCCTCCCAGGATCGGTCCCGCAACCGGGCCCACGAGCGTGGTCATCGCCCAGATGACGGTGGCGAGCGTCGCCTTCTCCTTCGGGAAAACGCGCATCAACAGCATCTGCGACAGCGGCATGATCGGTCCGCCGACCAGGCCGAGCAGCACGCGCGTGCCGAGCAGCATGCCGAGCGACCCGGACAGGCCGCACAGCAGCGACACGACGGCGAAGCTCAGATAGCAGGTGATGAACACGCGCTGCGCGCCGAAGCGCCGGGCCAGCCAGCCGGTGAGCGGAACGGTAATCGCCTCCGCCACTGCGTAGGAAGTGATGACCCAGGTGCCCTGGCTCGACGACACGCCGAGCGAGCCGGCGATCGTCGGAACCGATACATTGGCGATCGTGGTGTCGAGCACGACAAGAAAGTTGCCGAGCCCGATCAGTATCGCCGCGACGTAGAGCGCCGCGCCGGTAAGCGGACGCGCCAGGGGCGCGTCCGCGCGGAAAGCCGCTGCAGACATGGATATCTCGCTTGAACGGAGTGGTACGGGCGTTAGCCGGCGATGCCGATGTCGGCTGTCATCGACAGGCCGACACGAAGCGGATGCTGCGCGAGCTCGCGCGGATCGAGCCGGATGCGCACGGGAAGACGCTGGACTACCTTGATCCAATTGCCGGTCGCATTCTGTGCCGGGACGACGGCGAATGCCGCGCCGGTCCCGCCGGAAAAGCCAATGACGCGGCCGTGGTAGACCACGTCTTCGCCATAGAGATCGGAGGTGAGCTTGACCGGCTGCCCGGGCTGCACCTTGGCGAGCTGGACTTCCTTGAAGTTGGCATCGACATAGGCGGCCTGGATCGGAACCACGGTCATCAGCGGCGCGCCCGGCTGGACGCGCTGGCCAACCTGGACCTGCCGGCGCGAGACCACGCCGTCGATCGGCGCGCGGATCACCATACGCGTCAGGTCGACGCGTGCCTGATCGAGCGCCGCGCGCGCGGCGCGTACTTCAGGATTGTCGTCGACCGAACTGTCGGCAATCAGTGCGAGATTGGCGTTTCGTGTGCCGATCGCGGCGGTGCGGGTCGCGCTGGCCTGGGCGCGCGCCGCTTGCGCCGCGCCCAGGTTGGCGAGCGCGGTGTTGTACGCGTTGCGCATCGATGTCAGTTCTTCGCCGGAGACCGCACCCGATTCCGCCAGTGCCTGGCGCCGCGCGAGATCGATCCGGGCCTTTTCCGCGTCGGACCGCGCGGCGACCAGCTGCGCCGCGGCGCGCGTCTCGTCCGCGGCGCGTGCCGCGACTTGGGCGCCGAGACCGGAGTCGGTCGCGACGAGCCCTCGCACCCGCCTGATCGTAGCGCCGAGTTCGGCTTCGGCACGCGCGACTGCGATCCGCGCGTCGGTATCGTCGAGCCGGACCAAAACGTCGCCGCGGTGTACCTGTTGTGCGTCCTGCACGAGCACCTGGCTCACGGGGCCGCCGACGAGCGGCGTCACTTGCGCGACGTCCGCACCGACATAGGCATTGTCGGTGAACGCATGGCGCGACGCTACGAACGTGTCGTAGCCGTAATAGCCGGCACCGGTGATCGCGACACCGGCGCCGAGCGCCAGGAACAGTCGCTTGCGCTTGGTCTTGCGCTGGGCTTCGTTGTCGACGTTCTGCTCGCGAAGGAGCGACTGCACGTCCTGTTCGGTGATGTTGGTGATTACGGTCATGGTTCGCGCCTTTCTTTATGCGTGGAAACCGCCGCCGAGGGCGCTAACGAGCGCGACATCGAGGGCGAAGGCCCGGGTCTGAAGCCGGGCGACGGTGAGGCGGGAGTCGAGCACTCCTTCCTCGGCGGTGAGCACATCGAGGTAGGTCGACAGGCCCTGGCTGTAGCGAAGCCGCGCGAGACGGTTCGCTTCTTCAAAGTCGGCCAGCGCGCTGCGAGACTCGGCGAGGCGCGAGACGAGGAGGGCGCGGCTCGTCATTGCATCGGCGGTCTGGTGCAGTGCCTCTATGATCTGGCGATCGTACAGGGCGATCGCTTCATCATATTGACCGCGTTTGGTGCGGTACTGGCCTTGGAGCGCGCCCCCGCGGAAGATGGGGAGGCTTACCGCGGGTCCGGCGGCTCCAAAGGAGGAATTGCTCTTGAACAGATTGTCGAGACCGAACGCCTGGTATCCTGCCAGCGCGGTCAGGCTCACGTTCGGATAGAATTCGGCGCGTGCCGCCTTGACCTGCTGCGCGGCGGCTTCGGCACGCGCGCGCGTCGCGGCGATGTCGGGTCGGCGGCCGAGCAAGTCGATCGCGGCATTGGACGGCAGCGGTTGGACGGCGAGCGCTGCAAGCACGGGGCGCGTGATCGTGGCAGCACGATCGGGGCCGTTTCCGATCAGCGCGGCGAGCGCATTCTTCGCGAGCGCGATGGCTTCGTCGGTCGCCATAAGATTGGCACGCGTCGCGGCGAGGCGGGCGCTCGCCTGACGGCGTGCCGCCTCGTTGTCGAGCCCTTGCGACACGCGCTGGTCGACCAGCTTGCGCGTCTGAGTGCGGATCTCGAGCGCCGCGTCGAGGTTATCGCGCTGGGCATAGAGTGCAGCGAGTTCGGCATAGGCAGCGGCAATGCCGGTCGTGACCGCGAGCCGCGCCTGCTCGGCGTCATAGCGCGCCGCTGCCGATTCGAGTTTGGCGGCGCGCAGGTTCGCGCGGTTCTTGCCCCAAAGGTCGAGATCGAAGTTGAGGCCCAGGGTCGCCGTCCCGGTGTCGTTCCAGCCGCCCGGCACGATCTGTGCGGGTACGCCGTTGTTCTTGCTGAGCAGCGTCTCGTTCGCGTTGGCGCTGGCAGTGATCGACGGCAGCAACGCGGCCCCTGCCTGCTTGGCATAGCCGTCCGCGGCGCGGATGCGTGCCGCAGCCGCTTCCAGATCGGGGGAGTGGGCGAGCGCTTCGCTGACCAGCTGCGTGAGCTGCGCGTCACCATAAGATTGCCACCAGCCGTCCGCCGGCCATGCGCCGGCGGTGCCGTCGAGCACATGCGCTTCGGCCTGCAGCGTCGGCGCGCGGCTGACAGCCGCGGGCCCCAGGTGGGGGACCGATGCACAAGCGCCCGTCAAGAGCGCAAGAAGAAGAGCTGCGCGGCGGGGCCGCACAGGCGTCGAGCGTTTCATGGATGCGTCCTCCGAAAGATAAACTGTACGGTTCGGTTTATCTATCGGGCAACAGGGCTTGTCAACGGTAAAATGAACTGTAATGTACGGTTTTGTAATTTCAAACGGAGTCAGAAAGCCTTATGCGCACCCGAAGCGAGGAAAAACGCCGTGAAATCATCGACGCGGCGGCCGGGCTGTTCGCCGAGCAAGGCTACGAACGCACGTCGATGTCGGCGATCTCGGAGCGAGTCGGCGGCTCGAAAGCGACGCTTTACGGCTATTTCGAATCGAAGGAGGAATTGCTCCGCGCGGTACTCGCCGACTCGGTCGCGGAGAGTGCTGAGCGCCTGCTGCACGAGTTCGCCGAGGAGGACGATCTTCGCGTCACCTTTATCCGGATCGGCGAACATTATCTGATGGATCGGCTGGCGCCGCTGCCGATCATGCAGCTGCGCGTCGTCGCGACGCAGCCGGAGGAAACGCGATTCGGTGCGGAGTTCTATGCGCAGGTGCTGCGACCGGCGTGGGAGCGGTTCAGCCAGCGATTGGAAGGGCTGATTGCGCAAGGCCGATTGAGCGGCGCGGATCCCTGGACCATGGCGATGCACTGGAAAGGGCTCACCGAAGGCGAGTTGTTCGAGAAGCGGCTGCTCGGCGCAGTGATAATTCCCGATGCCGCGGAAGTGCGCAGCGCCGCCACCCTCGCCGCCGACGCATTCCTCAAGCTCTACGGCACCGGGGATTGATGCCGCCGGCTATTCGTTGACGGTTGCGGGGGCTCAGGTGCCGGAAGCCTCGTCAGCTTCCCGACACCGTATAATTATAGCGGCCGGTGACCAGAGTCTCCTCCGGGACCCAGCAGCCGTGAAAGGTCGAGCGCACGCGCACCGGGAGCTTGATCGTCGCTAACGGTCCTGCCGCGAGATTCTGCGCGTCGAGCACGACAAGATCGCTGCGCACTTTCGAGACGCGCGAGACGGGGACCAGCAGCCAGCCGTCCCCTTCGGGCGAGTCAGGCGTGCGCGGCACGAATTGCGCTTCCTGCACAGTGTCGCCGGGACCCGGAGACCAGACGTCGAGCGCGCCGGTCCGGAGGTCGATGCGGCCGATCGAACTCGATCCGTCGGCTGAGCGATACACGATCATGAAGCCCTGACGATAGGGTCGGCCCTGGTAGCGGTCGTCGGTGCGCGGCATTTCGGACGGGACATTGCATAGCCGCGCCTTGTCGAAGCCTTGGTCGTTGCGCCCGAGGTCCATCGTCAAGCGCGTCAAGAACGGCGGCACGGGGGCTGTGGTTTCGCCGCTGGGCGTGGTGAAGAAGGGAAAGCAATTGCCTTCGTAGAGGCAGACGTCGAGATGAACCTTGGTGCCGTCCCGCACAGCGTTCATCATGTGGCCTGCGCTGGTCGCGGGACCGCGGAACCATCGGATGCCGTCGGCGGTGCCGTAGCGCGGAACCAGCGCGATAACCGTCTCCTGGTCGGGATGCCATTCGTAGAAGGCGCCGCCCGCCTTCACATGCTCCATGTCGGTGATCAACGGGAAGAAGGGGAACACGATCCATTCGTCGGTGATGGCGAAATCGTGGACGCATGCCGCATAGGGCATCTCGAACCAGATTTCGTTGATCTTCGCGCCGGTCTTGTCGAACAAATAGAAGACGATGTCCTTTGTCCCGTCGCCCTTCGCCTGGTACGAGAAAGCGAGAAGCTCATTGGTGATCGGGTCGACCTTGGGGTGTGCGGTGAAGCTGGTCGCGGTGATCTGCCCGTTCAGGTCGCTGCGCCCGATCGTGTCGAGCGTGTCGGGGTCGAGTTCGTACGGGTGGTCGTCTTCCTTGAGCGCGTAGAGATGGCCGGCGTGGAACATCGCCGTAGTGTTCGCAGTGCCCTGGTGCACGCTTTCGGCAGCGGGATCGGCAGTGAAGCGGTTGCGATAACGTCCGAACAGCCCGCGTCGCGCCTTGGCCTGCGCCTCATAGCGGCCGGTCCGGACCCATCGGCATCTATAGTCGACCCGGCCATCCTGGAAGCGGAACATGTGGAACATGCCCTCGCCATCGATGAAGATGTCGTCGGTGCGGCCGGACGGATATTGGCGGTCGGCGCCGTTACGATAGAGCGTGCCCTGCAGCCCGGCAGGGATTTCACCCTGGATGATCTCGAGTCCGTCGGTGGTGCACTCGGTGCGCATCGGCTCGCCCCAGCCGGCGTAAAGCGGGATGTCGGGGAAATGGATCGGTTCGGCCATGGTCAGTCTCGCGTGACGGAGATGAAATCGAGAATCCTCGGCCCGAGTGCGTCGGCGCTGCCGCCGATTGCGGTGGCCGGCGACAGATGGTTGTGCCCGTCGAGCCAGAGCATCCGCGGATAGGCGCCACGCGCCGCGCCATAGGCACCGACGAACGCTGCGGCCTGCGCCTGGAACTCAACCGGATCATATTCGCTGACCGAGGCGAGCAGCGGAACGTCGGTTTCGATAAGGCCTTGGATCACCGAGGCCGCGGCGAGCACCTTGGGATCCTCGCCATAATAGGCCTTGTCGAACGGATTGAGCGGCTTGCTCGGCGGATCATAGATCCCCGAAACCAGGATCGCGCCCGCCACGCCTGGCCGGCGATGCGCGACGCAGCCGGCGACATGCACCGCGCCGGCGGATTGCCCCATCAGATAGATCCGCCGCACGTCGCCGCCATAATGCGCGATATTCTCGCGCAGCCAGTGCACGGCGCCGGCGATGTCGTCGCGCCCGGCGGGCCAGCCATGTGCCGGCGCCGTGCGATAGGTCATCGTCACGCCGACCATGCCGTTGCGCGCGGCGAAGTCGCCGATGTTGTCGTAGAACGGCATGTCGGGGACGCGGCGGTTCGCCATTACGAACCCGCCGCCCGGGGCATAGACCAGCACGGGCGCGCCCTGGGTTCCCGACCGCGTGAAAATATCGAGCCGATGCGCCGCATCCGGGCCGTAGCACAGGTCGCGCGTGACCTGCGTCGCCGCGTCCATCGCCGGACAGAGTTCGGCGAAAATCGCCTGGGTGCCGCGTATCATCTCGGGCGAAAGCTCGGTTCCGAGTGCAGCGATCTGCTGGCGAAGCTCCGGTGTCATGGCTGGCCGATCCTCAGCACGGGTTTGATGGTGACGCCGGTTTCCGTGTCATGGAATGCCTGCGCGATCTGGTCGAAATCATAGAAGCGGATCATGCGGTCGAACGGCAAGCGGCCCTGGCGCCAATAGTCGATCAGCCGTGGGATGAAGCTGCGCGGCGCCGCTTCGCCGCCGAGGATGCCGCGCAGCTGGCGGCCGCCGGCGAGCATCTTGAACATCGCCGGCGACCATTCGCCGCGCGGCGCCGCGACGAATGCCGCGGTGCCGTTCATCGCGAGGCAGTCGAGCGCCGCGCTGTGCACCGCGGCGACGGTGGTGGTGTTGAAGCTGTAGCGCACGCCGCGGCCGGTGACCGCACGGATCTGCGCGACGACGTCGTCGCTCGCGCCATCGATGGTGTGCGTCGCGCCGAATTCGCGTGCCAGCTCGAGCCGGTCCTGGTTGAGATCGACTGCGACGATCCGGCTCGCCCCCGCGAGCCGTGCCGCCATCACTGCGCTCAGCCCCACGCCGCCGGTGCCGAACACTGCGATCGTGTCGCCGAACCCGACCTTGAGCGCTTCGATCACCGATCCGGCGCCGGTGATCACGCCGCACGCGAGCGGGCCGAGCAGCTCGAGCGGCAGATCCTTGTCGACCTTGGTCGCGGTGCGTTCGGGGACGATCGCATGCGTCGCGAACGAGGACTGGCCGAAATAGTGCGAGTGCAGCCGCTCACCGTCCTTCGACAGCGCGGTACTGCCATCGAGTCGCTGGCCGCCGAAGCTGCGCGGCATCGCCTGGTCGCAATAGGTCGGGCGATTGTCGAGGCACGAGGGGCAGGCGCCGCATGATCCGCCGCTCAAGACGACATGATCGCCCGGCGCGAAACCGCGAACCTGCGATCCGACCAACTCGACCACACCGGCACCCTCATGACCGAGAACGATCGGGTGCGGCGCGTGGCGGCCGGGGTGCTCGTGGAGGTCGGTGTGGCACACGCCGGTTGCCACGATGCGCACCAACATCTCGTCGTCGCGCGGGGCTTCGAGGTCGACCTGCTCGAGCTGCGGGGCAGGGCCGCACCCGGGGCGACTGACGGCGGCAGTGATTTTCATCCTTCAGCCCTTCACCGCCGGCGGCGCAACGGGTTTCGGCTTCATAATGATATCGCCGTTCCAGGTGACCTGATCGAGCCCGGTCCAGGCATTCACCCGCAGCGACTGGAAGCGCCACACGCCTTCCTTCTTCGTCACATGATCGATCCGCGTGCCGATGCCGAACACGAAATTGGTGCCGTAATCGACGTTGAACTGGAGGATCTGGAAGAAACAGCGGACATCGGCTTCGCCTTCCTCGCCGCACGGGTCCATGATGAAATGGTTCATCAGATGCTGCCGGCCGAGCCACCAATGCTGGCGGTCGTACCATAAGGACTTGAGGTTCTCGGCGATCGCCTCATGTCCCTGGACGCGGCCCTGCCACAAATGGTCGAACCAGGCGTCCTCAGTAAAGGTCGACAGCGCGAGCGGCAGGTCGGCGGTGTCGATTCCCCAGGCATAGCGGGAATAGAGTTCCTGGATTTCGAGCCGATCGAGTGCGGTCAATTGCCAAGCCATTCCCTCTCCTCTTCTTTCGTCTTTCCCGCGAAAGCGGGAACCCAGGGGCAGCAGGGCGCGTCGTCTCTGGATCCCCGCTTTCGTGGGGATGACGAATTTAGTGTGTTTTTTCCAAATGATGGTCGTTCTGGATATCCGCCACATCCCCGTGCTGCGTCATCAGCGCCTTGCGCCGCACGAAGCGCAGGATCGATTCCGGTCCGGTGCGCGAACCGCCGAGGCCCGACACGCCGAAGCTGTGCGTGCCGATCGTGCGGTTCTTGGCGAAGGTCAGGAAGCTGTCCTGGATGAATACCGCGCCGGCATTAATCTGAGCAGCGATCGGCAGCGCTTCTTCCTCGCTGCCAGCGATCACTGAGGCGGTGAGCCCGAACACCGTGTCGTTGGCGAGTGCGATCGCTTCGCCGACGGTCGAATATCGCATCACCGGAAGTACCGGCCCGAAGGTCTCGTCCTGCATCACCAGCATGTCGTGCGTGACGCCGGTGAGCACAGTTGGCCGCATATAGAGCCCGCCGCCGATATCCTCGACCTTGCCGCCGCACTGGATCGTTGCGCCTTGCGCGACCGCGTCGGCGAGATGCCGTTCGACGATCTTGGCCTGTGGCGCGAATGTGAAGGGATGCAAGTGCCCGGCGCGCGGATCGCCGCAGTTGAGCCGGACCTTGTCGGCCTTCTCGACCAGCAGCTTCACGAACGCATCATGGACGCGCGCATGGACGTAGATGCGCTCGATCGAAAAGCACACCATGCCATTGGCGTGCACCGCACCGCGCAGCACCGACGTCGTCGCCCGTTCCAGGTCGGCATGCTCGGTGACGATCACCGGATCCTTGCCGCCTAGTTCGAGGAAGCAGGGGATCAGCCGCTGTGCGCACTGCACCGCGATCTTGCGGCCGGTCGGCACGCTGCCGGTGAAGCACAGCAGGTCGACCTGGTCGGTCAGCGCCTTGCCGGTCTCGCCGTCGCCCATCACATAGTCGAACACACCGGCGAGTTCGGGGACGGCGGCGACCGTCTCGAACAGCGGTTTGACGAAGCGCGGCGTGATTTCGCTCGGTTTGAGCAGCACGGCCGATCCCGCGAACAGTGCCGGAATTGCATCGAGCAGCGCGAGCATCATCGGCGCGTTCCACGGCGAAATCACGCCGACCAGCACATAGGGCACCAGCTGCGAACGGACTTCAACTTGTGGCATCGACTTGGACGGCCCGTGGAAAATCGCGCGCGCCAGCGCCGCTTCCGCGTCTTCGATCCAGCCGCCGATATTCCCCATGGTGATGAAGCCCTGGAGATAGGAGGTGTGGCAGCCGCCGGTGTCGATGGCATCGGCATCGGCGATCTCGTCTTTGCGCTTCGCGACTTCGCCGAGCCAGCGGCGCATCACGCCGAGCCGGGCTTGGAGTGGCATCGCCGCCCATGCCTTCTGGTTGGCGCGTAGCCGCGCCGCCTTGTCAGCGATTTCCTCGGCCGAGGAAACGTCGATCGAAAAATCCACCGCGCCCGTGCGCGGATTGCGGACGGGCAGCGTACGCGCCTCGACGTCGGCCAATGCACTTCTCCAGGCGGGAGTCTCAACGCTCCCCGAATTTGTCCGACGTCGTTGTATCTCGCACCACGGATGAGTCAAGCGGTGCCTGGTCCTCCCCCCGCGTGCTTTCGATGGCGCCCCTAGGAGCCGTTTGGAAAAGGGGCCTGACGCCGCTTCCAAACATCCCTTTCCGCGCGTTTCCAAATCGAGTCTCAGCCGGTCGTGATCGCGCCCGGGAACCGCAACCGGTGGCTGTGTCGACGAACGATCTCCTGGAGCTGGCGCACCAGCCAGCGGATGTCGTTCGCACTTTCGCCCCGGAACACCAGCCGCTCCGAGCGGTCCACCATCGGCCGCGCTTCCACCAGGCAACGCCGGCCCGGTTCGGTCAGCCAATAGACGCGCGCGCGGCGGTCGCGCGCCATCGGACTGCTCGCGATCAGCGCGCGCGCGGCGAGGTTTCGCATGACCACCGCGCAGGTCGACGGATCGAGGCCGAACAGTCTCGCGAATCCGACCTGGGTGATTTCGTGCTGGACGCTGAGGATGTGGAGCAGCGAAAATTGTCGCGGCGTGAGATTGAGACTGCGCGTGCAGGCGATGAACTGCGCCTGGAACAGCTGGAGTGCGCGTCTGCACAGGAAGCTTGGCGCCCGATCGAACAGCGCGACGCCCGATTCCTCGCCGGTCGGCGCCCAGAATGGCGCCAGCCCTGAGGGATTGGAGGCGATACCGAGCAGCAGCGCCAGCAACCGGTCCGCCGAACTCGAGTCGAATGGTGCCGTCAAGCGGCGCTGGAGTTCGGCATATTGCGCTCTGATTCGCACGACGCGCGATGCGCCTTCATCGGTCAGCGCTACGGCCGCGCGACGGCGGTCCTGTGCGTCGGCGGTGCGCTCGGCCCATCCCCGCGCCTCGAGATTGTCGAGGATATAGGCAGTGGTGGACTTGTCGACGCCCGCGGCATGGGCCAGCGCGATCTGCGGTGCTGCTCCGACCGCGTCCAGCAACAGGAGGAATTCCGCCTGGGCCAGCGTCTCTCCTGCCGCGATCTCACCATGCAGCGCGGTGCTGATCTGATCGACGCGCGCAAGCAGAAAGCCTGGGCGGCTCATGAAGACCTTCATGATCGCGTGATCGGCGGTCAGGCCGAAGTCGGTATCGATGATCCTCTCGTCCGGTGGTGGAGCCGGGGGCAACGCGGGTCGCATTGCTCAGGGATTAGGGCATGCGGCGAAGTTCACAAGCTGCCGGACGAAGGGGGCTCTGGGAAGACGGCGGGATTTCGCGCGAGCACGTGCTTGAGCGGAGACCGACACGCGCCTATTCGGGGACTGTCGCGCGGTAATGCGCCGCGCCGAAGCCGCGTCGGCCTGTCCGTGCGCGGCTGAGCAGGGGCCGCTGGGAACGAGCATTGGGAACGAGCATGGTGAGCGAGCCGAGCGCGACGCAGAACGGCCGGATCCGCCGCGTGCCGCCGCGCAGCCTGATGCTGCTGCTCGCGTGCGCGCTTCCCGCCTTGTTGGTCGGCAGACTCGTCGTCCAGGCGATCGTGGAACGGAACGCGCTTGCCGCGTCACCCACGCCTTATTTCATCCCCGGCGAAGCGCTGCTGTTCTATATTGCGGCGCCTCTCGTCACGCTGAGCGCGTGCGCGCTGCTGCTCGCGCCCGGATTGATCGTGTCGCTGCGTTTCACGCGAATCGATACGCTGCCACGCTGGATCCTCGCCGGCTTCACGCTGAGCTTCGCGGCGGTGAGCCTTGCGGCGATGGCGGGCCAGGCAGTCATTCGCCAGCCACTGATCGGGGTCGGGTTCGCAGCGCTGATACTTGCGCTGTCGGCGGTCCCGCTGCTTTTCGGAATGCGCGGCCGGCGCTCGTCGATCGCACCGCCGCTCAGCCGCGCCGATAGGGCGACGCTGGTGACAGCGCTTGCGCTCGCCGTGATCGTCGTCATTGCCCTGCTGCCCAAGCTGTTCTGGGAGAACTTCAACAGCGAAGGCGCGCTGATGTTCGAGACCGCGCGGCTGATGCTCCATCAGCCGCTGCCGTTCTGGTCGGACGCCGCCGGCGAAGTCGCCAATTTCCCGGGCATGAAGTCGATGCTCGCGCTCTATCCGACGTCGTGGTTCGTCCGGCTGTTCGGCGATAACGAGGCGGCGGCGCGCCTGCCCTATGTGCTGCTGCTGATCGTGCTGTTCTGCGCGATGGTGAACGCGATCGAGGAAGGGCTGGCGCGACGGATGCGCGCAGTCGAGCTCGCGCTGCTCGGCGCCGGGCTGCTGCTCGTCACCCTGGTGCTGGCATTCAGCGCGACCGAGGACCCTTATAACGCGGATCTCGCGCTGCCGGCGGTCCAGGACCTGCTCCTGATGATCTTCTGGTGCGGGTTCATGGTCCATTTCCAGCGCCGCGACGGTGGCTGGATGTTCGTCTATTTCGCGCTCGCCTATCTCACCGCGCCGGGCGCGTTGCCGCTACTCGGTGCCTGGTGGCTCGCCGCGATGGCCGTGGTACGGCCGCGGCCGCGCAATCGCTTCGGCCTGATCGCAGCCGCGGTCGTCGCGCTGGTGATCGGCGAATTCGTCGCCGTGAAGCTGCTCGCGTTCGTCGGCATGCCCAACCCGCGTTTCCTGCACGGAACGGGCGACCTGGTGAAGGGCGTGCTCGACCCGCAGTTCAGTCAGATCATGCGGTTCGCCTGGGCGTTCGTGCCGGTCGGGCTGCTCCCGGCTGCCGCGCTGGTCGCGTGGCGCTGGCAGGACGGCACTACGCGGATGATCGCGGTATGCGGGCTGCTCGTGTTCGTATTCTATTATTTCCAGCATCGCTTCGCGTTGCACGATTTCGTGCCTGTGATGGTGCTCTCGCTGGTCGTCCTGTGGCGCACGCTGCTCGGGTTACCCGAGTCCGCGCGGCGGTTCCTGCTGCCCGCGACGGGACTCCTGCTGCTGGTCGGCTTCGCGCTTTCCTGGCCCAGCGATTTCCGCCCTGCGATCGGCAGCCGTGAGGTCGGCGCGCAGATCGACGACCGGACGGACGGCTATACCTGGAGCGACGCTGCGGCATTCGGTCGCGCCGATGTGCTGCAGACCCTATTCCCACCGCCCGAGGATCCACGCGTTCCGAAGCAGGTCTATGGTGGCGACGCGCTCGTCTGGCTGCATTATGCGCACGAGCGCACCGCGTCGCCGCATCCCAGGAACTATGTCCTCCAGTCGAAGCTCGACCCGCCGGTCCCCGGCGCGCGCAAGATCGCCGAAAATGCGTCGGTCGCGCTGTTCGTCCGTGACGAGAATGCGTGGCATGCCCAGGCCGTGCGGCTGCTGCCCGACCCGACGGGAAGCCGCTTGTACGTCATTCCGCGCGACACGCTGTTCCTGCGCAACGGCTCCAGCGCCGCCGGCCCACCCAAGCCGTGAGCGCGCTGGCGGCGCTACGGCGCCGGCGCGGATGCGTCGGCGGACAGCGTGTCGCCGCTCTGTTTGAGCACGACGGCATAGCGCGCTCCGAGCGACCAGACGCTTAGTCCTGCCAAAGTCGCTGCACCGAGCAACGTGACGAAGAACGGCAGCGTGCTGTTGCCGTCGGCGGCGAGCAGCATGCCACCGGTGAAGGCGCTCACGATCCCTCCGGCGCGCCCCGCCATCAGCGTGATACCGATGCCACTTCCGCGGCACGCGGGCGGGTAGGCGAATGCCGCAAAGGTATAGATGCCGGCGATGCCGACGCCGACGAGTGCGCTCACCAGGCAGATTCCGGCAAACACCACGACCGGCGGAGAGTCGAGCACCCCGTGCAGCACAACCAGCGCGAGTCCTGCGCCGATGCAGGCGAACGTGGCGAGATTGCGGAAGCGGAAGCGCTCGAGCAGCCAGCCGGTCAACAACGACGCAGCGACCGCCGACAGATTGAACACCAGCACGCCCTTGATCGCGGTCTCGAGCGGCCAGCCGGCCATGGTGAGAAACACCGGGGTCCAGGAGATGAAGCCATAGGCGATCAGCTGCAGGCAGAAGAATGCGATCCAGCTGCCGAGATTGAGCCGCAGGTTCGCTCGCGTGAGCACTGATTCCCGCGTGTCCAATCCGGGCAGAGTTGCCGCCTGCGGCTCGTTGCCAGTGACTCGGCGCACCAGCCGCGCCGCCTGCTCGGCGCGCCCGCGTGCCGCAAGATAAGCGGGAGACTCGGGCAGCAGCACCAGGACCAGAGCAACAATGCCGAGCGTCACGAGCCCGCACAGAACGAAACAGCCGCGCCAGCCGAGCGCGGGCAGCAGCATCAGCACGGCGCTGCCGCCGACCAGACCGCCCAGTGGAATCGTGATCGACAGCAATGCCATCGCGCGCGTGCGCAGCCGCGTGGGCAGCCATTCCGCGACCATTGCCGCACCGTTCGGCGCGAGCGCGCCGAATCCCAGACCGCTGGCGAGACGCAACCCGACGAGCAGCGGCAATTCCTCTGCGAGCGCCACGCCGATCGTGCCGGCGCCGAACACCAGCATTGCGCCGATCAGCACGGACTTGCGTCCGAGCCGGTCGCCCAGCCAGCCGCCCGCACCGGCGCCAAGCGCCATGCCGAGCAGCGCGGCGCTCATCGCGGGCCCGAACGCGCTCTTGTCGACGCTCAGGTCGCGCATCACCAGCGGCGCTACCAGCGAGAGCAGCTGGGTATCGACACCGTCGATCAACAGAGCGACGAGCACGAGCAACAGCACGAGCCATTGCCGACCGGCAACGGGGCGATCCTGCGCGATCATTGGGCCCCTCCCTGTTCGGCGTCGTTGTTTGTGCTTTCGGGCGCCTGATCCTTAGGTCTACAAGCGTCCACGAGAGGATGAAAGCGTGACGGTGCTCGCGGAGATCAATCACGTCGTGCGTGGGGAAAGGGCTATATTCTATGCCTCCGACCGCGCGCGTTCCTATTGGCCTCAGGATCCGAGAACGGTCGAGATCAACGACATGCGACCGCTGGCGAATGCGCTTTCGTTCGACCGCAACGGTTTCGTGCTGGTCAAACAACCGACCGCAGTCACCGATTTCCGTGACAAGGCGCAGATCGAGCAGGTCTATCTTCCGGAGATCGTCGAGCTGGTCCAGCGGCTGACGGGGGCAGAGAAGGTGCTGACCTTCGGCGTCGTCGTGCGCAGCGACGCCGCAGATACCGATGACGGCGCGCAACCTTCATGGGGCGCGCATGTCGACTATGGCGATCGCACCGTGCGTGAAACGACGCGCAACATCCTCGGCGATGAAGAGGCCGAGAAATGGCTTCGGCACCGCTACATGCTGATCAACCTGTGGCGTCCGATCCGCACCGTCGAGCGGACGCCGCTCGCGCTATGCGATGCGAGCACGGTCAGGCGTGAAGATCTGTTCGACAGCGAGGTGCGGGGCGGTCTCGGCGATCCCGATCGCGCATCGCTTTGGGGCTTCAACCTCGCCTGGGCGCCGGGCCAGCGTTGGTATTATGCGCCGCACATGCAACCCGACGAGATCGTTGCCTTCAAGCTGTTCGACTCCGACCCTGATCGCGTGCAGCTGAGTGCGCATTCCGCGTTCCTCGATCCGACCTCACGCGAGGATGCTCCGGCGCGGCTCAGTATCGAGCTGCGCACGATCTCGTTCATGCCGCGTAGATGACGCGGACGTCCGAGTACCGAGCTTCCGTCGCCCCCACGTGGCTTGACCGCTAGCCCGGATCCGCGCCTTGCGCAGCCTCGGCTTCAAAATAGTTGCCCCTCCGGCGAGGCGACTCTGCGTCGGGAAGGACCTTCGCGGAAACGGGACATAGCCGAGCCTTGGTGCCAGATTTCGGTTTTATGACAATAGTTTCTTGCGTTGGCCGGTTGTCCCGGTGATCGTTGCGCGTTACCCTTGGCCGAGCAAATAGGCTGATCGGTCAATTCGGACGGCCGTTTAACAACGGACGCAGGATGAGGGGAGTTCTTGTCTTCGAGATCAGTGTTTTTGACTTCGAGATCAGTATTTCGCGCCAATGGTCCCGCGGTCCGAAGGGGTCGGACGAGATCACAAGCAGAATCGATCGCTTGCGCGCTGCACCTCGGATGATCGCGTATCCTTCGAGTCGCCACTTGCTTCGTCCAAGGTAAGATCTTGAGTGAAATGGGAGAACTCCGGCGAAGAGAGAGGCTTCGGGTCTAGACTGTATCGCGCTGTGACACACTTCCTCGGTATCGCGTGATCGAGAGTAATAGGGGACTAATATTGTCTACCGATCTTGATTTTTCTGGTCAACCTGGCCCGATGTCCTTGCAGATCAACTCGAACTTTCAGGGCTCGGGCCTCCCAAATATCTATGATGCATACTATAGTTATGCGGGAGGAAGTGCTTCAGTTTCCAACGATGTTAGAGGCACCATTGGGAGCAATTGGGGCGATGATATCACTTTTAGTCTGGGATTTTATACCGAATTATTTCGGCTGGCGAGCTTTTCTGGAGGGTCGGGATACGACAGAGTTTCTATTGTCGGCAATGGCGCGGCCGATCTGGCAGACGTGACGGGTGTCGAGGCGTTCGATCTTCTTGGGGTCGGTCACACGACAATGCCCGACAGCGTGTTTGCCGGGATCGCCCCGTCGGCATCCGATCTGTCGCTCCGGGAAATCTCAGTTACGATGTCCATGGGTTCCTCCAAGGGCTTTCCCGTTCTCGACGCGTCGGCGGTTGCCGCCGGTCACAATATCAACCTCAAATTATCTTATCCCATGAATGTAACGCTTGGCGCGGGGGACGATGTAATTAGTGGAAGTGACATTTTCAATTACAGAAGAATCCACGGAGGTCTAGGGGTAGATACACTTTATCATACAGAAGTGACCGATAGCTATTATGGATATTTTGGAACTCCGCAACAAAGTTCGAATGTAGATGGCGTAGGGATTTATCGCTTTAGCGATAGCTCTGGCGAGCACTACAGCTTCAGTGACGATAATTTTGCCGGGATCACCGGAAATGTGATCATTGCTTCGCTCGGTGCGATGGGCGGAACCCTCAGCGGTTCGACGCTGTCGGCATCGAACGCGCTTTGGCTCTATGGTTCGGCTGCGCAGGATGCGCTTTCAGGCGGCGCGGCTGACGATATGTTTGGGTTCAGCGCGGCGACGCTGGGGAGCAGCGACGCGGTTGCCGGCGGCGCCGGTCACGATCAGCTGCTGCTGCTGGCGGGCGTGGGGGCCTTTGCGATTGGCGGCGTGTCGGGGGTGGAATATTATCAGCTTTCCGGCGCCGGCTCCGTCGCACTGACCGATGCCAATTTCGCGAGTGTCACTGGCGCGCTCGGCGTGCGGTTGCTCGCGGGAGGAACCGTGGACGCATCTGCGGTCATGGCGGGGCACGCATTGATGGTCATCGGCGGAGGCACGGGCGATCATCTGATCGGATGTGCTGGCGACGATATCTTCTCGCTGCTTGGAGGGCCGAGCGGCGGGACGACGGTCGTCGGTGGTGGCGGGAACGATCTGGTTCTGTTCCCGTCTGGCGCGTCGGGCGGTCTTGCCGGCCTTTCGGGCGTCGAATTCTACGATCTTTCGCAGGGCACGGCGAACAGCGTCACGATCGCAGATACGAACGTGGCCGGCCTCGCTGCGTTCGGGATGCAAGCT
>Ga0207675_100001246_pt1 | contig 25396 bp, 20 predicted proteins | sample KBSSwiS42_FD_184305 | JGI IMG/M metagenome (GOLD analysis project Ga0207675, IMG submission 184305) | Switchgrass rhizosphere microbial communities from Kellogg Biological Station, Michigan, USA - KBS Switchgrass S4-2 (SPAdes) (version 2) | ecosystem: Host-associated > Plants > Roots >...
CGCCGGGTTCTTCGTGTTGTCGAGGATGCGCAGCGGGTTGGTGTGCAGGCGCCGCTGCGCGTCGTCGTCGAGCTGCGCGGCATGGGCCTCGAAGTGCCGGATCAGCGCCGCGCGATGGGCTGCGCGTTCGGCCGGCTGGCCGAGGCTGTTGAGCTCGAGCCGCACATGCTGGCCTTCGATCAGCCCGAGCTCGCGCCACAGCCGGCGCAGCATCAGGATCTGCTCGGCGTCGACGTCCGGCCCGGCGAAGCCCAGCGCCTCGACGTCGAGCTGATGGAACTGCCGGTAGCGACCCTTTTGTGGTCGCTCGTGGCGAAACATCGCGCCGATCGTCCACAGCCGCAGCGGTCCGTTGTACAGCGCGTTGTGCTCGATCATGGCGCGCACGATGCCGGCGGTGGCCTCGGGGCGCAGCGTCAGCGCGTCGCCGTTCATCTCGTCGCGCCAGGAGTACATCTCCTTCTCGACGATGTCGGTCACTTCGCCCAACCCGCGCACGAACAGCGCGGTCGGTTCCACCACCGGCGTCAGGATGTACTGGTACCCGTAGCGCGCCAGCACGCTGCGCACGGTGTCCTCGAACCATTGCCAGAGCGCGGAGTCGGGCAGCTTGTCCTTGCGCGGCACCTTGCCCGGCAGGATGTCGTTCATGCCCTTCACCGCAGCCAGCGGCGATGGGGTACGGCTCTCTTGGCTCGGTGTCTCGGCCATCACGCGGCGGGCACGCCCGCGTAACGGCGCACGACGTAGTCTTCGACGATGCGCTGGAAGTCCTGCGCGATCGTGTCGCCGCGCAGCGTGAGGGCCTTGTGGCCATCGATGAACACCGGCGCGGCCGGCGCCTCGCCGGTGCCGGGCAGGCTGATGCCGATGTCGGCGTGCTTGCTCTCGCCGGGCCCGTTGACGATGCAGCCCATCACCGCCACCTTCATCGATTCGACGCCGGGATAGCGCGCCTTCCACACCGGCATCTGCGCGCGCAGGTAGCCGTCGATCTGCTGCGCCAGCTCCTGGAACACCGTGCTGGTGGTGCGCCCGCAGCCTGGGCATGCGGTGACGCTCGGGTTGAAGGTGCGCAGCCCGAGCGACTGCAGCACCTCGAGCGCGATCAGCACCTCCTGCGTGCGCGGCTCGCCAGGCTGCGGCGTCAGTGACACGCGGATCGTGTCGCCGATGCCTTCTTGCAGCAGCAGCGCCAGGGCGGCGGTCGACGCCACCGTGCCCTTGGTCGCCATGCCGGCTTCGGTGAGTCCGAGGTGCAGCGCATAGTCGCAGCGCGCGGCCAACGCACGATAGACACTGACCAAGTCCTGCACACCGCTGACCTTGCAGCTGATGATCACCTGGTCGGCGTTCATGCCGAGCTCGCGTGCCGCCTCGGCCGAGCCGATCGCCGACTGCACCAGCGCCTGGTACATCACCTGTTTGGCGTCCCATGGATCGGCGCGTCGGGCGTTCTCGTCCATCAGCGCGGCCAGCAGCTCCTGGTCGAGGCTGCCCCAGTTGACGCCGATGCGCACCGGTTTGTCGTGGCGCATGGCGACTTCGATCATCTGCGCGAACTGCCTGTCGCGCTTGGCGCCCTTGCCGACATTGCCGGGGTTGATGCGGTATTTCGACAACGCCTGCGCGCACTCCGGGTGATCGCTCAGCAGGCGGTGGCCGTTGTAGTGGAAGTCGCCGATCAGCGGCACGTCGACCCCCATGCGGTCGAGCTGTTCGCGGATGTGCGGCACGGCCTGCGCGGCTTCGGGCGTGTTGACCGTGATGCGCACCAGCTCCGAGCCCGCCTGTGCGAGCTCCTTCACCTGGATCGCGGTGGCGATCGCATCGACCGTGTCGGTGTTGGTCATCGACTGCACGCGCACCGGCGCGTCGCCTCCGATCGTGACCACGCGCGAGCCCCACACCACGCGCGCCTGGCGCGTGCGGTGACGGCGCGGCGCGGCGGCGTCGATCGGGCGTTCGGCGATGGCAGGATCGAATGGACTCACGCTCGCTCTCACTTCAACTCGACGCGCACCACGTTGTCGCGGTTGGGCGCGCCCAGCGTCACGCGCTTTCCGCGCATCGTCACTTCGGTGGCCGTTGCGTTGCCGATCACCAGCTTGAGCGGCAGCGGGCCGTCCAGGCCGACCGATTCGCCAGGCGCCAGCGTGCGCGACAGCAGCAGGGTGCCGCGCGCATCGTGCGCTTCGATCCACGAGGCGTCGTTGGCACGCACCACCGCAATCCCGGCCGCCGGCGTGTCGGCGCTCGGGCTGGCACCGGCGTCGGCTGCATGCACGGTCTCGATGATCACACCGGAGGCTGCAGGCGCCGGCATGGCGGCCGGGGGCGCCGCCGCGGCATTGGCGGCGTCGGCCGCCGTCGGCACGCTGGGCGCGGCGGCGGGGGCGGAGGCCGCCGTGGTGGCGACGCTCGGCGCCGGCGCGGCCGGTGCGCGCGCCGCATCGCCCTTCGGCGACAGGCCCGGCAGCGACGACAGCGCGGGCAGCGACGGCCACGACACGCCGCGCGAGGGCCACAGCACGAAGGCCGCTGCCGCCACCAACAGCACCATGACCAGCCAGAACACCGGGCTGTGCCAGATGCGTGCTTCGTTCGCCGGCTGGTGGCCGGGCCGATCCTGGAACGGCGCCTTCAGGCCATGATCCACCCGCTCGAGCAGCGTCGAGTGCACCGCCGGCAGCAGCTCGAGCACCGGCTTGGCGTCAATCTTCAGCACGCGGCACACGCTGTGCGCCAGGGCACGCACGAAGGTGGCGTCGGTCAGCTCGTCGTAGCGGCCGGCCTCGAGCGCCTCGAGCTTGGCCTGCGGCACCTTGATGGCCGCGGCCAGCGCGGCGATGTGCAGGCCCTGCCGTTCGCGCGCGGAGCGCAGCATCGAGCCCGCGTTGCGCGATTCGGGGCTCGACGACTCGGCCTCAGTCATCGTAGCGACCCCGCTCGAACGCCATCGACTCCGGCGACTGCGGAAAGCGCGCGCGCAACTGGCGGCCGTAGTCGCGCGCTCCGCGCACGTTGCCCATCTTGTTCTCGATGCGTGCGGCCAGCCACAACGTCTGCGCGTTGGAGTACTCGGGCACCGCGTTGACGCGCCCGATGTAGAAGCGCGCGCGCTCGAAATCGCCGCGCCGGTACAGCACATCGGCCAGGTTGAACGCCGTCACCGGACTGCTGGCGTCGAGCTCGTACGAGCGCGTGAGGTTGCGCTCGGCCTCGGCATATGCGCCGGTGCGCGCCTGGCACACGCCCAGCGCCATTAGGCTGCGCGGCGCCCCTGAATAGCGCGGCGTTGCGATCGCCTGCTGCAACTGCGCAAACGCCTCCGGCATGCGCCGGCTCTGGCACAGGAACCAGCCGTAGTTGTGCATGGTGTCGGGATCGCGTGGATTGAGCTGCAGCGCGCGCTTGAAATTGTCCTCCGCGAGGCGGTCGTCGCCGAGGCTCTGGTAGATCAGCCCGCGCAGGTTGTAGGCCTCCGGCAAGTCGGGTTTGACCGCGAGCGCGAGCTTGACCTCGTCGAGCGCGGTCTCGAACTGGCCGCGGGCGTAGTAGCCCGACGCCAGCTCCATGCGCACCCTGGCGCGGCGATCGGCCTCGGTCTGGTCGGATTCGGTGACGCGCTCGCGCGTGTCGGGATTCGGCGTCTGCGTGGTGCAGCCCCATAGCGCGCCCACGCTGAGGACGATGAATACCAACGCCCGCGTCGATCGGTTCACTCGTTGCTCCTGGTTGTCACCGCAGGCCTCCGGCTCAATGGCGTGCCGAGTCGGCTCGCACCAGCGCAATCGTGCCACGCGCCATGCGCTGCGCAACGCTTGTGCGATCGCGCACCTCGCCAGCCAGCTGGCCGCACGCCGCCGCGATGTCGTCGCCGCGCGTGCGGCGCACCGTGGTGACGATGCCTGCGCCTTGCAGCACGTCGGCGAACGCCTGCACGCGCTCGCGCGGCGAGCGCCGCAGCCCCGACTCGGCGAATGGATTGAACGGGATCAGGTTGACCTTGCAGGCCACGCGATCGCGCACCAGGCGCACCAGCGCGCGCGCCTGTTCGGGAGCGTCGTTGACGCCGTCGAGCATGCAGTACTCGAACGTGATGAAGTCGCGCGGCGCCGCCTCGAGATAACGCACGCAGGCATCGAGCAGCTCGTGCAGCGGGTACTTCTGGTTCAGCGGCACCAGCCGGTCGCGCAGCGCGTCGTCGGGCGCGTGCAGCGACACCGCGAGCGCCACCGGGCAATCGACACGCAGGCGGTCGATCATCGGCACCACGCCCGAGGTCGACACCGTGACGCGGCGCCGCGACAAGCCGTAGCCGTGGTCGTCGAGCATCACCCGCAGCGCCGGCACCAGCGCACCGTAGTTCTGCAGCGGCTCGCCCATGCCCATCATCACGACGTTGTCGATGACCCGGCTGCCGTGGCTCGGATGCGTGCGTTCGCCCGTGGCCTGAGCGAGGCGCCGGCGCAGCTCGTGCTCGGCGAACCAGAGCTGGCCGACGATTTCGGCGGTGCTCAGATTGCGGCTGAAGCCTTGGTGGCCGGTGGCGCAGAAGCGGCAGCCCACCGCACACCCGGCCTGCGACGACACGCACAGCGTGCCGCGGTCGGGCTCCGGGATGTAGACGGTCTCCACCGCATCGCCGCCACCGACGTCGAACAGCCACTTGGTGGTGCCGTCTTCGGAGGCCTGCTCACTGCGCAGCGGCGGCGCGCTCACCTGCGCCTGCGACGGCAGCCGCTCGCGCAACGAGCGCGCGAGGTCGGTCATCTGCGCGAAATCGGCAGCGCCTCGCTGGTGGATCCAGCGGAACAGCTGCACGGCGCGAAACGGCTTCTCGCCGAGCCGCTCGCAGTGGGCGGTCAGCGCGTCGCGGTCGAAGTCGAGCAGGTTGACCACACCGGGGCGCTGCGCTGTCGTTCAGCGGTCGTAGACGGCCATGCCCGGGAAGAAGAACGCGACCTCGATGGCCGCGGTCTCGGGTGCATCGGAGCCGTGCACGGCATTGGCATCGATGCTGTCGGCAAAATCGGCGCGGATCGTGCCCTTGGCCGCCTTCTTGGGGTCGGTGGCGCCCATCAGCTCGCGGTTCTTCGCGATCGCGTTGTCGCCTTGCAGCACCTGGATCATCACGGGGCCCGAGGTCATGAAATTGACCAGATCCTTGAAGAACGGACGCGCCTTGTGCACCGCATAGAACGCCTCGGCCTCGCCACGCGACAGGTGCGCCATGCGGGCGGCCACGATCTTCAAGCCGGCGGCTTCGAAGCGCGCCAGGATCTGGCCAACCACGTTCTTGGCCACGGCATCGGGCTTGATGATCGAGAGCGTGCGCTCGACGGCCATTCAGATCTCCTCAACGGTCACGGGTGCTGTCGACAAACGACGGATTCTAACGTTCGGTCACATGGCCCGACGTCGCGGCGCCACGCGCGCTGCGGCGTGCTCAGCGCCGGCGACGGCCGCGGCCGCCACCACCCCCGCCGCCGCCGCTCATTTGCTTGTGGAACGCGTCCGCACCGATGTAGCCCACCGAGGTTTGCATCGGATCGGGCTGTCGCTCGCCGCCCGCCCCCGCGCTGCCGCCCTTGCGGCCGCCGCCGCCGCCCAGCCCGCGCGGCTTCTGCACGCCGCGCTTGTCGTAGGTCTGCTCCAGCGGGTTGGGGATCGGTCCGTCCTCGGAGATCTCGCGCCGCGGCTGCCGCGCCTCGCGGATCGCGCGGCGGTCGAAGGTCTGCTGCAGCGGGTTGGGAATCGACGCGAAATCGAGATGGTCGTCGTCCTCGTGCGCTGGCCGCTGCTCATGCGCTGGCCGCTGCTCGTGCGGCGGCCGCTGCTCGTGCGGCTGCATCGGCGGTCCGCCGTCGCGCGGACCGCGCCCGCGGTTGTTGCGGCGATTGCGGTTGTTGCGCACGTTGTTGCCCTGCCCGGGCGGCTGCTGGCGCGGGCCACCGCCCACCATCGCCTGCAGCGTCTGCATGTCGCTGGCGGGCAGGTCGACCCATACACCGCGGCGCAGCCCGCGCGGCAGCACGACGCACCCGTAGCGGATTCGGATCAACCGGCTCACCGCCATGCCGAGCGCCTCGAACATCCGGCGCACCTCGCGGTTGCGGCCCTCGGTGATCACCACGCGGTACCAGTGATTGGCGCCTTCGCCGCCGCCGTCCTCGACCGAGCGCATCGCGGCGCGCTGGCCGTCGATGTCGATGCCTTCGAGCAATTGCTCGCGTTGCTCGTCGGTGAGCGTGCCCAGCACGCGTACCGCGTACTCGCGCTCGACGCCGAAGCGCGGGTGCATCAGGCGATTGGCGAGGTCGCCCGAGTTGGTGAACAGCAGCAGGCCCTCGGTGTTGATGTCGAGGCGCCCCACCGATTGCCATTTGCCCTGGTGCAGGCGAGGCAGCCGGCGGAACACCGTCGGCCGGTTCTGCGGATCGCCGTGCGTGACGATCTCGCCGGCCGGCTTGTGGTACGCCAGCACGCGCGCCGGCGGCGGCGTGATGCGCACCTTGACGACCTGCCCGTTGACGCGGATCTGGTCGCCCGCCGCGATGCGCTGGCCGATGTGCGCCGGCTGGCCGTTGACGGTGATCTGGCCGTCGGTGATCAGCTGCTCCATGTCGCGTCGCGAGCCGATGCCGGCCTGCGCCAGCACCTTGTGCAGCTTGGGCGCATCGGGCATCGCTGCCAGCACGCGCTTGGTGGGTTCGGCCTCGGTCTCGGGCGCGGGCTCGCTGTCGTAGGCTCCCGACACCACGTCGGCAAAGCGCTCGCCGACGTCGACCGGCGTCCACTCGGGCGCAGCGACTTCCTCGCCAGACGCCTCGGCGTCGTCATCGTCGTCGTCGTCGAAGGCGTCGTCGCTTGCGGCCGTCGTGGCCACATCACCTGGTGGCGCGTCACGCTCGCCGCGGTTGCGACGACCACGGCGTCGGTTGCGATTGCGCCGGCGTTGCGGCGACTCGTCACCGCCTGCGGCCTCGTCGCGCGGACCGGCAGCCCCTTCGCCCGTCGACGCGTTGGCCGATGCGTCTGCCGATGCCTCGGCGACGGGACGCGTTTCGCTCTCTGCGCCGGTCGACGCGGGCGCTGGCATCACGGGCACGGACGGATCAGGATCGGTGGCGTTCATGGTTGTGGCGTCGACTCAGACTGCGACGTCGTGTCGTCGGTGGAAGCGGGGGGGTCGGCCTCGGCGAGGTCGTTCGGGTCGATCTGTCCAGGGTGCGGTTCACCATCCAGCTGGAGCGCGCCTTGCCCATCGCCCAGCGTGGCCAGCAGGTCGACCGCGGGCTCGGCCCCGGTGGGCCCTTGCAGAGCGGGCAATTCATCGAGCCGCGCCAGCCCCAGGTCGTCGAGAAACTGTCGCGTCGTCGCATACAGCGCAGGGCGGCCCGGCGCTTCGCGCGTGCCGATCGCTTCGACCCAGCCGCGGTCTTCGAGCTGCTTGATGATCGGCCCGCTCACCGTGACTCCGCGGATGTCCTCGATGTCGCCGCGGGTCACGGGCTGCCTGTAGGCGATGATCGCCAGCGTCTCCATCGCGGCACGCGAATAGCGCGCCGGCTTTTCGGGATGCAGGCGCTCCAGCATGCCGCTGATGCCGGCCCGGCTCTGGAACCGCCAGCCGCTGGCCAAACTGATCAGTTCGACGCCGCGACCCTCCCATTCGCGCACCAGCTCGTCGAGCAGCGCCTGGATCGCGCCGCCATCGAGCTGACCATCGAACAGCGCAGTCAGATCACGCAGCGTCAACGGCTCCTGCGCGCACAGCAGCGCCGCTTCGACCACGTGCTTGGCCTCTAGGGTGTCCATCGTCGTTCTATCGGATGACCCGGCGCCCGAGCGCGCCGCGGTCGGCGTCCCACATGTGGCTGGATGTCAGCGCCGCGCCCCTCGGCACGGCTGATGTCATGGTGCTGGTCCGTGAGGCCGGCGCTTCGGCGACCGGCCCTGGTGCGCGGGTGTCAACGCACCGCGCTGCACCGAGCGCTCACCGTTGCCCCGTGGCAGCGGCCGTGCCCGATTGCGCGCTTGGATGGCCATTGTAGCCTGCCGGCGCACGCGCCGCTTCAGGTGTGCAACGCGGCGTGCCAAGCGGCCGCAAGGTCCGCCGGCGGCTCGCTGGTGAATGCGAGCCATTGGCCGCCGATCGGGTGTGCCAGCGCGAGCCGATGGGCGTGCAGGCCTTGCCGCAGCAATCCCCACTCGGCGCGCCCGCCATACAAACTGTCACCCACCAGCGGATGGCCGCGCGCCGACAGGTGCACGCGGATCTGGTGCGTGCGTCCGCTGTGCAACGTGCACTGCAAGCCGACCGCCGTGCGGCCACGCGCCAGGCACAGCACGTCGGTGCGCGCCGGCTTGCCCGAAGCCACCACCGCCATGCGCGTGCGCACCTGCGGGTCGCGACCGATCGGCGCCTCGATCCTCAGCTCTCGCCAGGTCGGCACCCCGTGCGCCAGCGCGTGGTAGACGCGTTGCACCTCGCGCGCGGCGATTGCGCGCACCAGCGCCGTCATCGCCGGCAGGGACTTGGCCACCACCATCAGGCCGCTGGTGTCCTTGTCGAGCCGGTGCACGATGCCGGCGCGCGGCAGCGCCGCCGCGCCGGCATGGTGTGCGAGCAGCCCGTTGAGCAACGTGCCCGACCAGTTGCCGGCCGCCGGATGCACCACCAGGCCCGCGGGCTTGTCGAGCACCAGCAGGTGCTCGTCTTCGTGGCGGATGGCAAGCGCCATCGGCTCGGGGCGGAACGCCAGCGCCTGCGCGGTGGGCCACAGTGTCACCTGCAGCGTCTGGCCGGCCTTGACGCGGCGCGATGCAGCGCTCACCACACGGCCATCGAGCGTGACATGGCCCTGCGCGATCACGCCCTGCAGATGACTGCGCGAGAACTCGCCGGCCAGCGCGGCCAACAGCTTGTCGACACGCTGGCCGTGCGCCGACGCGTCCAGGCGCCAGGCGCGGCGCTCTGGCTCGAGTGCGTCGGGCTCGGCTGCGTTGTCGTCGTCGCGCTCGGGCGTTGCCGGCTGCGCTGCGTCGTGCGTCATCAGACTGCGTCGTGCGTCATTAGAATTCGCCTCGCCCACCGAATGCTGCCGCGGCGACGCGGCGCCGACGCCCGATGAAGTCTCCGCTGGCCCGCCGTTCACTGGCGCATTGCATCGCCGCACTGGCCCTCGCAGTGGCGGGCTGCAGTTCGTCGCCCACCTTCAACGACAAGGACAGCCCTGAAAAATTGTACGCAGACGCGCGCGACGAGATGGCTGCGGGCAGCTACGACAAGGCGATCAAGATGCTCGAGCGCGTCGAGGGGCGAGCGGCCGGCAGCCTGCTGGCGCAGCAGGCGCAGCTCGACCAGGCCTACGCGCAATGGAAGAGCGGCGAGCGCGCCACCGCGCTGGCCACGCTCGACCGCTTCATCAAGGTGCATCCGTCGAGTCCGGCGCTCGACTACGCGATGTACCTGAAGGGCATCGTCAACTTCAACGACAACCTCGGCTTCCTGAGCTCGATTTCGCGACAGGACCTGTCCGAGCGCGACCAGCAGGCTTCGCGCGACGCCTACCAGGCTTTCAGGCAGCTGGTCGACCAGTTCCCCGACTCGAAGTACAGCGCCGACGCGCGCGTGCGCATGGACTACATCGTCAACGCGCTGGCGCAGTACGAGCTGCACGTCGCGCGCTACTACTACCGGCGCGGCGCCTACCTGGCCGCGGCCAACCGCGCGCAGCAGACGGTGCGCGAGTTCCAGCAGACCCCGTCGGTCGAGGAGGCGCTGTACATCCTGGCGCAGAGCTACGACAAGCTCGGCCTGAACGACCTGCGCGACGATGCCGACCGCGTGCTGAAGGCCAACTACCCCGACAGCCGCTTCCTGCGCGAAGGCCTGCGCAAGCGCGAGACGCCGTGGTGGGTGTTCTGGTGAGGCCACGCGCGCCCTGACTCAGAGCACGTGCTCGGCCGCCAGTTCGTCGAGCCATGCCAGCACATCGGCCTCGTCGTGCAGCGGCGTCATCGGCGGCAGCGCGCGCAGCAGCCGCTTGCCGTAGCCCATCTGGCGCACGCGCACGTCGCCGATCACCAACAGGCCGCGATCATCCTCGTGGCGGATCAAGCGTCCGGCGCCTTGCTTCAACGACACCGCGGCATCGGCCACGAAGTAGTCGTTGAACGGGTCGCGCCCGCGCGCGCGCAATGCGCCGGCCCGCGCCTGCACGAGCGGATCGTTGGGCGGCGGGAACGGCAGCTTGTCGATCAGCACGCATTGCAGCGCCTCGCCGGGCACGTCGATGCCCTCCCAGAAACTCTGCGACCCCACCAGCACGCGGCCGCGCCCCGAGATGAAGCGCTCGAGCAGCACACGGCGCGGCTGCGTGCCCTGCACCAGCACCTCGAGCGCAGCGCCATCGCGCTCGGCGGCGTCACGCAACGCCTGCGCGATCGGCTCGAGCACGCGCAGCGTGGTGGTGAGAACGAAGGTGCGCCCGCCCAGGCGCGCCGCCAGCTTGGCCGCCAGCTCGCCGATCGCCTGCGGATGGCGCGGGTCGTTGGGCTTCGGCAATCCGGGCGGCACCCACACGCGCGCGTGTGCGCGATAGTCGAACGGGCTGTCGACGCGCAGCTTGGCGGCGTCCTCGAGCGCGGCGGCCTCGCTGAACCAGGTCAGCCGTTCGTCGTCGCCGAGCGTGGCGGAGGTGAAGATCCAGCAGCGCGCCGCGCCGGCGCGCTGCTCGATCAGCAGCTCGCGGATGTCCAGCGGCGACTCCACCAGTCGAGCGTCGCGCGGCCCGACGTCGATCCAGCGCACGCGCTCGGGCAATGCCGCGTCGGCGAACTGCAGCGCGCGCTGCGCCAGATCGCTGGCGCGTTGCGACAGGCGCGCCAGATCCGGTGCGGCGCCGATCAGCTCGTCGAGCGCCGCGACGATGCGTTGCAGTGCGCCCGCCAACGCTTGCAGCGCGACCTCGAAGCCCGGCACGGTGGCGCGCTCGTCCCACGCGAGCTTGACGATGCCGCGCAGCTCGCGCAACGGGCCCGCGCAGGCCAGGCGCAGGTCGCGCGCCGCGTGCTCGCAGGCGGCGGCCAGCGCAGGCCAGTCGCGCAGGCCGCGCGCCTGCGACAGCCCCGCGGCCAGCAGATCGCGCGCGAAGTCGATCAACTGGCTGGTGCCCAGCTGCACCCCGAGGAACTGCACCCCGGTCTCGACCAGCTGGTGTGCCTCGTCGAACACCACGGCGTCGACCGTGGGCAGCAGCTCGGCCACGCCGCTGTCGCGCAGCGCAAGGTCGGCGAAAAACAGGTGGTGGTTGATCACCACCAGGTCGGCGCTCATCGCGTCGCGTCGCGCATGCATCACATGGCAATCGCGGTAAGACGGGCACTCGGTGCCCAGGCAGTTCTCTCGCGTCGAGGTCACCAGCGGGATCACCGGCGAGCGCTCGTCGAGCCCTTCCAGCTCGGCCAGATCGCCGCTGCGCGTCGCGGTGGCCCATTGCTCGATGCGCGCCAGCGCGCGCACGGAGAAACGGTCGGGCAGCGTCGCGCTCTGACGCGATTGATCGAGCCTGCGCAGGCACAGATAGCTGGCTCGCCCCTTCAGCAGCGCCAGGCGCGCGGGCCGCCGCAGGGCTCGCGTCAGGCGCGGCAGGTCGCGCAGGAACAGCTGGTCCTGCAGGCTCTTAGTGGCAGTGCTCACCAGCGCGCGACGCCCCGATAGCAGCAACGGCACGAGGTAAGCAAACGTCTTGCCGACGCCCGTCCCAGCCTCGGCCACCAGCGCGGCGCGTTGCACGATCGCCTGCGCCACCGCCTGCGCCATCGCCAGCTGCTCGGCGCGCTCCACGAATGCCGGATCGCCCGCGGCCAACGCGCCGTTGGCCGCGAGCGCGTCGGCCGTCGCGCGTGACAGGCTCAGATCGGCGTCGCTGGCGCTGTCGCTCACGCCGGTTCCGGTGGATCGAGCTCGGTTTCCAGGCGCACGATCTGATCGCGCAGCAGCAGGCGGCGCTTCTTCAAGCGCCGCAGCACCAGCTCATCGACCGGTGACTGCACGGCCATGGTGTCGATGGCGCTGTTGAGGTCGGCATGCGCGATGCGCAACTCGATCAGGCGGCGCTGCGGTGAATGCAGGTTTTCTTCCATCGGGCCAGAACACAACGCTTGGCGACAACAGGCTGCGCCCGGGTTTCGTCCATCAGCCCGCCGCGCGCACATTGCACGCTGCGGCCGCGAGGGCGGAGTTTATAGTCCCCCCATGCCACGCGCCCCGAAGGGCTACCGCCTCGTTGCCGCCACCGGCATCCACAAAGGCGACCGCGCCTACCAGCAGGACCAGGTCGAGATCATCGCGCACCCCCGGGTGCCCGGCTGTGCGTTGGCCGTGCTGGCCGACGGCATGGGCGGCAAGAGCGGTGGGCGCAAGGCCGCCGACCAGGTGATCCTGACCGCCAAGCAGATCTTCGAGCGCCACGCGCCAGCCAAGGACGACCCTGGCGAAATGCTCAAGCAGATCGTCATGGAGTCACACCTGATGATCAAGCTGACCGCGATCACCGCCGAAGAGGAGCCGCACAGCACGGTGGCGGCCTACCTGATCGGGCCCGAGCGCGAGTGCGATTACGTGCACGCCGGCGATTCGCGCGTCTACCACTTCCGCGGCCCCGACATGGTGACCCGCACCAGCGACCACTCTTACGTGCAGCGCCTGATCAGCGAGGGCAAGATCACCGAGGAACAAGCCAATACCCATCCGCAGGGCAACCTGCTGACCGGTTGCCTCGGCACACAGAACGATCCGCCGCTGTCCACCGACCACATCGACAAGCTCGAGGTCGGCGACAGCCTGCTCGCCTGCAGCGACGGCCTTTGGCACTACTTCACGCCGAAGGAGCTCGGTGCCATCGTCCACGCACTGCCGCCGCGCGAGGCCAGCGAGATGCTGGTCAGCAAGGCGCGTCAGCGCGCGCGCGGCGCCGGCGACAACCTGTCGCTGGCGCTGGTCCGCGTCGACTCACTCACCTGAGCGCCGAGGCGGCCGCCGACGCGCCATCGGGCGCCGGCAGCGGCGCGGCGGGCGCGCGCTGCGCGGCACGTTCGGCGTTGCGCCTGCGCACCGCCTCCTCGTGGGCTTGGGCGCGCTCGCGCCGCTCCTGCGCCTGCGCCGCGCGTTCAGCGGCTTCGGCGTCCGCGGCCGCGGCCTCCGCGGGCGAGCGCGGCTCGAAGCGACGCGCCGGCTTGCTGGCGGCGCTGGCGGCCAGCGGCGGACGCGGCGGACGCACCTGCACCTCGGGTGATGCGGCCGCGCTGGCGGCGGCAGCCTGCTGCGCCTGCTTCTGCGCGATGCGCTGGCGCCGCTCCTCGGCGCGGCGCCTGCGCTGCGCGTCGTCGAGCGCGGCCTGCTCGCGCGCGACGCGGTCGAGCGTGGCACGACGCTCGGCCTTGGCGTTGTTGACGCAGGCCGTGACGACGAAGCCGCGTTCGCACTCGCGCACCGCGTCGTCGTAGCGCGTCTGCGCGGCGGCGCGTTGCGCGTCGAGCTGCTCGCGGCCTGCCTTGTCGGCGGCGTCGGCCTCGTCGGCGCGCGTCGGCAACGTGGCCGCCAGCCACAGCGCGACCAGCCACACCGCATGCGCCGACCGTCGCATCGCAGTCCTAGGTGAGCGCTGTCTCGACGTCGCGCCGCTGCAGCGCGAGGTACGCCGGCGACTGCATCTCGAGCAGCCGCGACACCGTGCGCGGGAACTCGTGAGCCAGCGGGCCGTCCTCGTAGAGCGCCTCGGGCGGCACCGCCGCCGAGATGATCAGCTTGACCTTGCGGTCGTACAGCACGTCCACCAGCAGCGTGAAGCGGCGCGCCTCGCTGGCCAGCCGCGGCGGCATCTGCGGCACCCCCGACAGCAGCACGGTGTGGAACTGCTGCGCCAGTTCGAGGTAGTCGTTCTGCGAGCGCGGTCCGCCGCACAGTGTCTTGAAGTCGAACCACACCACCCCGCCCGCGCGGCGCAGTGCGCACAGCTCGCGCTGCTCGATGCGCAGCACCGGGTTCTCGTCGCGCGCCTCGGCCAACTGCTCGAAAGCGCGCTGCATCGCCGCCTCGGCCTCGGGCCCGAGCGGATGGTGGTACAGGTGCAGTTGCTGCAGCGTGGCGCGCCGATAGTCGAGCGGACCGTCGACGCCGACGATTTCGAGCGTGTCCTTCAACAGCTCGATCGCCGGCAGGATGCGCTCGCGGTGCAACCCGTTGGGGTAGAGCTCGTCGGGGTGGAAGTTCGACGTCGTCACGATCGAAACACGGTTGGCGAACATCGCCGCCAGCAGCCGGTGCAGGATCATCGCATCGGTGACGTCGGCAACGTGGAACTCGTCAAAGCAGATCAAACGGTGGCGCCGTGCGATGCGTTGACCCAGCTCGTTCAGCGGATCGGCGATGCCCTTCAGGTCCTGCAGTTCGCGATGCACCTCGCGCATGAACTCGTGAAAGTGCAGCCGCGTCTTGCGCGTCAGCGGCACCGACTGGAAGAAGCAGTCCATCAGGAAGCTCTTGCCGCGTCCGACCCCGCCGTGCATGTAGACGCCACGCGGAATCGGCGGGCGCACCAACAGCTTGGTCACTGCGTTGCTGCGCCGCGCCTTGTAGTCGGCCCATTCGTTTTCGCAGCGCTCGAGCGCGTCGATCGCGCGCTGCTGCGCGGAGTCGCTCGTGTAGCCGCGTTCGGCGAGCGTGCGTTCGTAGAGCTCGCGGACCGGCACGTCAGTCGGCGCTGGGCCGCTCCCGAGCCGACTGAGCGCCTCCTCGGGGGGCAACGAACGGAGTGAGCGCGGCGGCCGTCAAGTTCAGAGGTTCAGCGTGCGCTTGTCGACGGCCAATGCAGCTTCCCTGGTGGCCTCGCTCAATGACGGATGCGCGTGGCAGATGCGCGCGATGTCCTCCGACGACGCCCTGAACGACATCGCGACCACGGCCTCGGAGATCAACTCGGAGGCGAACGGCCCGATGATGTGCACGCCGAGGATCTCGTCGGTCTTGGCGTCGGCCACGAACTTGACGAAGCCGGTGGTGTCGCCGAGCGCTCGCGCGCGGCCGTTGGCCATGAACGGAAACTGCCCCGCCTTGTAGGGGCGGCCCGCGGCCCTGAGTTGCGCTTCGGTCTGCCCGACCCAGGCGATCTCGGGCGACGTGTAGATCACCCACGGAACGGTGTTGAAGTCCACGTGCCCATGCTGGCCGGCGATGCGCTCGGCCACCGCGACGCCCTCTTCCTCGGCCTTGTGGGCCAGCATCGGGCCGCGCACCACGTCGCCGATCGCCCACACGTTGGGCAGGTTGGTGCGGCATTCTTCGTCGGCGACGATCGCACCGCGCTCGTCGAGCTTCAGGCCCACGGCCTCGACGCCGAGCCCGGCGGTGTGTGGCACCCGCCCGATCGAGACGATCAGGCGCTCCACCTCGAGGGTGGCGGCCGCGCCCTTGGCGTCGGCGTAGGCCACCGTGACGCCCTTCTTCGTACTCTTGACCTCGCTGATCTTGACGCCGAACTGCAGCTTGAGACCTTGCTTGGTGAAGACCTTCAGCGCTTCCTTCGCGACCGCCTCGTCGGCCATGCCGAGCAGCCCCGGCAGCGCCTCGAGAATCGTCACGTCGGCGCCGAGACGACGCCACACCGAGCCCATCTCGAGACCGATCACGCCCGAGCCGACGACGCCGAGCGTTTTCGGCACGCCGGGGATGCGCAACGCGCCGTCATTGGACAGGATGCGGTCTTCGTCGAATGCCACCCCGGGCAGCTGCCGCGGGCTCGACCCGGTGGCGACGATCACGTGCGTGGCGCTCAGGGTCTCGTTGGCTGCGCCGGCCACCGCGATCTCGTAGCCGCCGCCGGCCGCTTTCGCGAACGAGCCACGGCCGTGGAAGAACGCGACCTTGTTCTTCTTGAAGAGGTAGACGATGCCGTCGTTGTTCTGCTTCACGACGGCATCCTTGCGCGCCAGCATCTTCTTCAGGTCGAGCGTGAGCTCGCCGACCCCGATGCCGTGGTCGGCAAAGTGGTGCGCCGCCTGCTCGTAGTTCTCGCTCGATTGCAGCAACGCCTTGCTCGGGATGCAGCCGACGTTGGTGCAGGTGCCGCCGGGCGCCGGGCCGCCCGAGGCGTTCTTCCAGTCGTCGATGCAGGCGACCTTCAGGCCGAGTTGCGCGGCGCGGATCGCCGCGATGTAGCCGCCGGGCCCAGCGCCGATCACCACGACGTCGAATGGCTGGGCCATGGTCAGCCCCGCCACGCCGCGCCAAGCGGGCGACGTGTCCGCCCGAAGGGGGGCGCATGAATTGAACGTGAAGGCATCCGGTCCCTCAGATGTCGAACAGCAGGCGCGCCGGATCTTCCAGCGCTTCCTTGATCGCCACCAGCGACAGCACGGCCTCGCGGCCGTCGATGATGCGGTGGTCGTAGCTCATTGCCAGGTAGTTCATCGGCCGCACGACGACCTGGCCGTTCTCGACCACAGCGCGATCCTTGGTGGCGTGCACACCGAGGATCGCGCTTTGCGGCGGGTTGATGATCGGCGTCGACAGCATCGAGCCGAACACGCCGCCGTTGCTGATGCTGAACGTGCCGCCGGTAAGCTCCTCGATGCCGAGCTTGCCGTCGCGCGCCTTGACGCCGTACTCGGCGATCTTCTTCTCGATCTCGGCGAAGCTCATCTGGTCGGCGTTGCGCAGGATCGGCACCACCAGCCCGCGCGGCGAGCCCACCGCGATGCCGATGTCGAAGTAGCCGTGGTAGACGATGTCGGTGCCATCGACGCTGGCGTTGACGACCGGATAGCGCTTCAGCGCCGCCACCGCAGCCTTGACGAAGAAGCTCATGAAGCCGAGCTTGACGCCGTGCTCCTTCTCGAACTTCTCCTGGAAGCGCTTGCGCATCTCCATCACCGGCGCCATGTTCACTTCGTTGAACGTGGTGAGGATCGCGTTGGTGGCCTGGGACTGCAGCAGCCGCTCGGCCACGCGCGCGCGCAGGCGCGACATCGGCACACGCTGCTCGGGCCGCTCGGCCAGGTTCATGCTGACGGGCGGTGCCACCGCCGGCAGCGCTGCAGGCTGCCCGGTGGGCGCGGGTGCCCTGGTCGCGGGCGCTGGCCGTGCAGCCGCGACCAGCACGTCGCCCTTCGTGATGCGCCCGTCCTTGCCGGTGCCGGTGACGGAGCCCGGCGCGATGCCTTGGTCGGCCATCAGCTTCGCGGCAGCCGGCATCGCGACGCCGCCCTTGGCCGACGCTGGCGCAGCCGCGGGCGCGGAGGCCGCTGGTGCGGCCACGGGTGCCGGTGCCGGTGCGGCGGCGCCCGCCTTGGCATCGGTGTCGATGCGCGCGATCAGTTGATCGCCGGTGACGGTGCCGCCGTCGGCCACCACCGTCTCGGCCAGCACGCCAGAGACCGGCGCGGGCACTTCGAGCACCACCTTGTCGGTCTCGATCTCGATCAGGATCTCATCCATCGCCACGGCCTCGCCGGGCTTCTTCTTCCACTGCAGCAGCGTGGCCTCGGCCACAGATTCGGACAGCTGAGGGACCTTGACTTCAACGATGGCCATGTGAACTTCTCTTGTTGGTCGCGAACCGAGCAATGACCCGACGCTGAAGGCGTCGGCGTCGATTGCGCGGAGTTATTGCGGCGCGTGGTCGCCGCAATAAGCTCATTTGGTCAGGATGAATCCCTTCAGCTTGCCCAGCGCTTGCTCGAGCAGTGCCTTCTGCTGCTCCTGATGCAGATGGGCATATCCCACCGCCGGCGACGCCGACGCAGGACGTCCGGCGTAGCCCAAGCGCTGCCCTTCGCCCATGTTCTCGTGGATGTAGTGCTGCACGAAGAACCAGGCCCCCTGGTTCTGCGGCTCGTCCTGGCACCACACCACATCGGTGACGTTGGGAAAGCGTTTCATCTCGGCAGCGAACGCCTTGTGCGGGAACGGATAGAGCTGCTCGACGCGCACGATCGCGACGTCCCACGCCTTGCGCTGGTCGCGGTACTTGATCAGGTCGTAGGCGACCTTGCCCGAGCACGCGATCACCCGCTTGACCTTGTCGTTCTCGATCTCGGCGCGCGTCGGACCGATGACCGTCTTGAACTCGCCCTTGGTGAAATCGCTCAGCGGCGAGGTGGCGTCCTTGGCGCGCAGCAGCGACTTGGGCGTCATGATGACCAGCGGCTTGCGGAACTGGCGCACCATCTGCCGGCGCAGCAAATGGAAGATCTGGCTCGCCGTGGTGGGCTGCACCACCTGCATGTTGTGGTCGGCCGCCAGTTGCATGAAGCGCTCCAGCCGCGCCGACGAGTGTTCGGGTCCCTGCCCTTCGTAGCCGTGGGGGAGCATCAGCGTCAGACCATTGACGCGCCCCCACTTGACCTCGCCCGATGCGATGAACTGGTCGATCACCACCTGTGCGCCGTTGGCAAAGTCGCCGAACTGAGCCTCCCAGATCACCAGCGTGTTGGGGTCGGCGCTGGCGTAGCCGTACTCGAACCCAAGCACCGCCTCCTCCGAGAGGATCGAGTCGATGACGACGAACGGCGCCTGGTTGTCCGCCACGTGCTCCAGCGGTACGTAGGTGCCGGTGTCCCACTTCTCGCGGCTCTGGTCATGCAGCACCGAGTGACGGTGCGTGAACGTGCCGCGACCGCAGTCCTCGCCCGACAGGCGCACCGCGTAGCCGCTCGCGACCAGCGATGCATAGGCGAGGTGCTCGCCCATGCCCCAGTCGACGTTGATCTCGCCGCGGCCCATCGCCGCACGGTCGGCGATCACCTTCTCGACCAGCGGGTGCACCTTGAAGCTGCCGGGGATCGTGGTGATGCGCTCGGCCAGGCGCTTGATTTCGGCCAGCGGCAGCGCGGTGTCGGCCGAGTCCGTCCACTTCTTGCCGAGGAACGGCGCCCAGTCGACCGCGTACTTGCTCTTGAAGTTGGTGAGCACCGGATCGGCCGTGTGCTTGCCGGCGTCGAACGCGGCGCGCATGTCCTTCACCAGCCTGTCGGGCCCGTCGCCCGGCAGCACGCCCTGCGCCACCAGCTTGTCGCCGTACAGCTTGCGCGTGCCCGGGTGAGCCGCGATCTTCTTGTACATCAGCGGCTGCGTCAGGCTCGGCGTGTCCTGCTCGTTGTGACCGAGCTTGCGGAAGCAGATGATGTCGACCACCACGTCCTTCTTGAACTGCTGGCGATAGTCGAACGCGAACTGCGTGCACAGCACCACCGCCTCGGGATCGTCGCCGTTCACGTGAAGCACCGGCGCTTCGATCATCTTGACCACGTCGGTGCAGTACAGCGTCGAGCGCGAGTCGCGCGGGTCGCTGGTGGTGAAACCGATCTGGTTGTTGATCACCAGGTGCACCGTGCCGCCGGTGTAGTAGCCGCGCGTCTGTGCCAGCGCCAAGGTCTCCATCACCACGCCCTGGCCGGCGAACGCCGCGTCGCCGTGCACCAGCACCGGCAGCACCTGGTCGCCCAGCCTGTCGCCGCGGCGATCCATGCGCGCCTTGACGGAGCCCTCGACCACCGGGTTGACGATCTCCAGGTGCGACGGGTTGAACGCCAGGCTCAGGTGGACCGGGCCGCCGGGCGTCGAGATGTCGCTCGAGAAGCCCTGGTGGTACTTGACATCACCGGCGGGCAGCACCTCGGCCGCGGTGTGCTCGAACTCGGCGAACAAGTCCTTGGGCATCTTGCCCAACGTGTTGACCAGCACGTTCAAGCGGCCGCGGTGCGCCATGCCGATCACGATCTCCTGCACGCCCTTGGCGCCGGCGCGCTGCACCAGCTCGTCCATGCTGGCGATGAAGCTCTCGCCGCCTTCGAGCGAGAAGCGTTTTTGGCCGACGTACTTGGTGTGCAGGAAGCGCTCGAGGCCTTCGGCCGCGGTGAGCTTGTCGAGGATGTCGGCCTTCTGCTCGTTGCTGAAGCTCGGCTTGCTGCGGATCGACTCCAGCCGCTCCTGCCACCAGCGCTTCTCGACCGGCTCGGTGCAGTGCATGAACTCGGCGCCGATGGTGCCGCAGTAGGTTTCGCGCAGCGCCTGCAGGATCTCGCGCAGCGTCTGCTGCTCGTCCTTCGTGAAGTAGGTGTTGGTGGCGCTGAAAGTGATGTCCATGTCACTCTCAGTGAGGTCGTAGAACGCCGGCTCGAGCTCCGGGATCTTCGGCCGCTCGGTGCGTTTGAGCGGGTCGAGGTCGGCCCAGCGCGCGCCGAGCGAGCGGTACGCCGCGATCAGCGACTGCACGTGCACCTGCTTGCGCGCCACTGCCAGCTCGCTGGCACTGGCCTTGACGGCGAAGGCGTTGGCCTTGGCGCGCTGCGCGAACGACTCGACCACCGGGGCGTGCGCGACGTCGCGGCTCAACGTGCCGTCGGCCGAGGGCACGTTCTGCAATCTGTCGAAATAGGCCCGCCAGTTTTCGGGCACGCTGCCGGGGTTGTCGAGGTAGGCCTCGTAGAGTTCCTCGACGTAGGGGGCGTTGCCCCCGAACAGGTACGAGTTCGACCTGTACTGCTGCATCATCTTTCGCTCACCTTTCGCCCGCGGTTTCCACGGACTTGTAGATGGGTTGCGCAACCTTCCGCGGCCCGGCTCGACCGGTTGGCGGACTAGCGACCCGCCCTGCTGTGGGCCAGCAAGGGGACACGGAAAGGACCTATTGACTCATGTGCGGCACTGTAGCACCACCGCTCGGCATGACGTTGACGAGACAAGATGGCCATTGGTGGCGCATTTGGCGTTGCGTGCGCATCTCGCGGCGCGCCGGCCGCGCTCAGTGAGGGCTAATCCGCTCCGCGCGGCAAGGCGGTTTGTCTACGATGCGGCCTTCGCCAAACAGGAGCCTGCCATGAGACTGAAGGCCATGCTGGCCGTTGCCGCCATCGCGCTGGCGCTGGCCGCGCCGCTGCATGCGGCCAACCTGCGTTGGGCGGCGCAGAACGACATCCTGACGCTCGACCCGCACTCGCAGAACCACGCGACCACCAACGCGATCCTGATGCACGCCTACGAAGGCCTCACCCGCTACAACGAAAAGTACGAAGTCGAGCCTTGCCTGGCGACCAAATGGACTTTCATCAGCCCCACGCAGGTGCGCTTCGAATTGCGCAAGGGCGTCAAGTTCCACGACGGCACGCCGTTCAACGCCGACGACGTGCTGTTCAGCTTCGGCCGCATCAAGCAGCCCCAAGGCACGATGCAGATCTACGTCACCGGCATCAGCGACATCAAGAAGATCGACGACTACACGGTCGACGTGATCCTAGCCGCGCCCAATCCGATCCTGTTGCGCAACATCATCGACTTCCGGATCATGAGCAAGGGTTGGTCGGAGAAGAACAAGACCACCAACGTGCAGGACTACAAGGCGAAGGAAGAGAACTACGCGTCGCGCAACGTCAATGGCACCGGCCCGTACAAGATCCTGAGCTGGCAGCCCGAGTCCCGCATCGCGATGGCGATCAACGACGCCTGGTGGGACAAGCCGCGCGGCAACGTGCAACAGGTGCTGTACACACCGATCAAGAGCGACTCGACGCGCGTGTCGGCGCTGCTGTCGGGCGACGTCGACATGGTCACCGACGTGCCGACGCAGGACATCGACAAGCTGCGCGCCGACAAGAAGCTCAAGGTCGTCGACGGCCCCGAGGTGCGCACCATCTTCATCGCGCTCGACCAGGGCAGCAACGAGCTGAAATACTCCAACGTCAAGGGCAAGAACCCCTTCAAGGACAAGCGCGTGCGCGAGGCGCTGAACCTCTCGGTCGACCGCGAGGCGATCAAGCGCAGCATCATGCGCGGGCTGTCGGTGCCGGCCAGCATCATGGTGGCACCCGGCGTCAACGGGTACAGCACCGACCTCGACAAGCCGATCAAACCCGACCTCGACAAGGCCAAGAAGCTGCTGGCCGAAGCCGGCTACCCGCAAGGCTTCGAGTTCCAGCTCAACTGCCCCAACAACCGCTACGTCAACGACGAGAAGATCTGCGTGGCACTGGTGTCGATGTGGGCCAAGATCGGCATCAACGTGAAGCTGAATGCCGAGGGCATGGCCACCTTCATCCAGAAGGTGCAGAACTTCGACACCTCGGCCTACATGCTCGGCTGGGGCGTGGCCACCTACGACGGGCAGTATTCGTTGCAGTCGCTGGTGCGCACCCGCACCAGCGGCGCCGACGGCAACTTCAACTTCTCGAAAGTCAGCGACGCCAAGGTCGATCAGCTGACCGACGCGATGAAGACGGAGACCGACGTCGCCAAGCGCAACACGATGATTCGCGACGCGCTGATTCGCACGCGCGACGAGTACCTGTTCGTGCCGCTGCACCACCAGATTCGCCCATGGGCAATGGTGCAAGGCGTCACCACGGTGCATCGCTCGGACGACCGGCCCGAGGCGCGGTTCACCTCGATCAAGTAGGCCCATCCCGCGGAGCGGCCTGGCGGCCGCCTCCCCTCGAGGGGGCGACACCAGCGGACCGGCGGAGCCGGATCCGCGGTGTCCGCTTGACGAACGCTGGTGCCCTGCGGGCGCTTCGCTTGTTGCGTGGGTGAGTCGCCTAGGCGAGCGTGTTCTTGACCTCGCGTCCGGCCTGCACGATCACGCGCACGCCTTGCTCGGGCTTCGTCAGCATCGACAGTTCGCGCGTCGGATCGCCCTCGACCAGCAGCACGTCGGCCCAAGCGCCAGCGGTCAATTCGCCGAGGCGCCCTTCTTCACGCAGCAGCTGCGCGGCGGTGAAGGTCGCGCTCTGCAGCATCTGCACAGGGCTCATCGCCGGTGCTCGCAGGTCGAACTCGCCCGACTGGCGCTCGTGCATGTGGCCCAGCAGGTCGGTGCCAAACACCACCGGCACGCCCTCGCTGACGGCCAGCTGCACTGACTCGATGCCGCGCGCACTCACGGTGGCCAGCTTGTCCAGCATCTGCGCCGACCAGCCGAGGCGCTCGCCCTCGTCGGCCAGCGCGGCGTAGGTCGCCAGCGTCGGCACCAGGAACGCACCCTCGGTCTTCATCACCTTCGCAGTGGCGGCGTCGATCAGGTTGCCGTGCTCGATCGAGCGCACGCCAGCCTGCACCGCGCGCGTCACGGCACGCGGCGAATAGGCATGCGCCATGGCATAGAGGTTGGCCGCCTCGGCCTCCTCGCACGCGGCGCGCAACTCATCGATCGAGAACTGCGTGCCCTCCAGCGGATCGCTCGGGCTCGAGATGCCGCCGCCGGCCATGATCTTGATCTGGTTGGCACCGTTGCGCACCTGCTCGCGCACCGCACGCCGCACTTCGCCGACGCCGTCGGCGATCGCGCCGATCAGCCCGAGACCCGCGCAGGTGCAGAACATCTCGCGCTGGCGCACGCCCTTGGGCCGCATGTCGGCGTGCCCGCCGGTCTGCGAAATCGGAAAGCCGGCGATGAACAGGCGCGGCCCGGCGAACAAGCCCTTGGCGACCGCCTCCTGCAGCCCGAAGTCGGCGCCGGCGGCATCGCGCACCGTGGTGAAGCCACGCAACAGCATGGCGCGCAGGATGCGGCTCGACTCGGCAACGATCAGCGACGGCGGCTTCAGCGCCTGGCCCATCAGGTCGTGCATGTAGGCGGTGACGTGCACATGCGCGTCGATCAGCCCGGGCAGCGCGACCCGTCCGCCGCCGTCGATGCGGCGCGCGCCGTCGACCGTGCGCGGCTCGGACGTGACTTCGGCGATGCGCTCCCCCTCCACCACGATGCGCGACGGCGGCCCGAGCTTGCCGCGCCGGCTGTCGAACGGCCGCACGTTGTCGAGCAGCAGCCGGGTCATGCGCGCTCGCGGCTCAGGCGGTGGCCAGCAACTGCTCGCGCGCGGTTTCGTACTCGCGCTTCAGGCGCATCACCAGCTCGCGCGCCGGCACCACGGCCTGCACCGCGGCGATGCCCTGGCCGCAGCCCCAGATGTCCTTCCACGCCTTGCCCTTGGAGCCCTCGCCGCCGGAGAAATTCATCTTCTTGACGTCGCCGTCGGGCAAATTGTCGGGGTCCATGCCGGCATTGCGGATCGAGGGCTTCAGGTAGTTGCCGTGCACCCCGGTGAACAGGCTTGAATAGACAATGTCGTCGCTGCTGCACTCGACGATGCACTGCTTGTAGGCCTCGACGGCGCGCGCCTCGTGCGTGGCGATGAAGGCCGAGCCGATGTAGGCCAGGTCGGCACCCATCGCCAACGCGGCCAGCACCGATTTGCCGTTGGCGATCGCGCCCGACAGTGCGATCGGCCCGTCGAACCACTGGCGGATCTCCTGCACCAGCGCGAACGGACTCTTGACCCCGGCGTGGCCACCGGCCCCCGCGGCCACCGCAATCAGGCCGTCGGCACCCTTCTCGATCGCCTTGTGCGCGAAGGTGTTGTTGATGATGTCGTGCAGCACGATGCCGCCCCAGCCGTGCACCGCATCGTTGACGTCGGTGCGCGCGCCCAGGCTGGTGATGATGATCGGCACCTTGTACTTCGCGCACACCTGCATGTCGTGCTCGAGCCGGTCGTTGCTCTTGTGCACGATCTGGTTGATCGCGAACGGCGCCGCCGGCCGGTCGGGGTGCGCGCGATTCCAGGCCGCCAGCCCTTCGGTGATCTCGGCCAGCCATTCCTCGAGTTGCTCGGCCGGGCGCGCGTTGAGCGCCGGCATCGAGCCCACCACCCCCGCGGTGCACTGCGCGATCACCAGTTTGGGATTGCTGACGATGAACAGCGGCGCGCCGATGATCGGCAGCGGCAGGTTGGCGAGGATCGGTGGCAATGCCATGCTCAGAACGCCTCCAGGGCCATGCCGGTCACGCCCGCAGCGCCGTCGACGATGCTGTCGCGTTGCCCGGGCACCCGGCTGAGGATGTGATCGGCATAGAAGCGCGCGGTCAGCACCTTCGCGCGCATGAACTCGGCCTGCTCGCCCGCGGCCGCGTGCGCTTCGGCCACCAACAGCGCACGCGCCATCTGCCAGCCCGCCATCACGTTGCCGGCCAGCATCAGATACGGCACGCTGCCGGCAAACACCGCGTTGGGGTCGTTCTTGCCTCGCTCGACGACGAACGCCACGGCGTCGAGGAAGGCCTGGCGGGCGGCGCGCAGGCGCTTGAGCATCGCCGCGGCGTGCTCGCCCTGTGCCTTCGCAAGCTCGCCCTCGGTGGCCTCGATCTGTGCCGCGATGGCGCGCGCCACCGCGCCGCCGTCACGCGCCGTCTTGCGGCCCACCAGGTCGTTGGCCTGGATCGCGGTGGTGCCCTCGTAGATGGTCAGGATCTTGGCATCGCGCAGGTGCTGCGCAGCGCCGGTCTCCTCGATGAAGCCCATGCCGCCGTGCACCTGCACGCCCAGGCTGGCCACC
>Ga0207675_100001248_pt1 | contig 25348 bp, 22 predicted proteins | sample KBSSwiS42_FD_184305 | JGI IMG/M metagenome (GOLD analysis project Ga0207675, IMG submission 184305) | Switchgrass rhizosphere microbial communities from Kellogg Biological Station, Michigan, USA - KBS Switchgrass S4-2 (SPAdes) (version 2) | ecosystem: Host-associated > Plants > Roots >...
GTCCTCGCTCCACGAGCCGGGATTTTTTTGGTGAGCGACACCGGTGAAGCTCATGCGTTCCCGAGGGCGTTCCCAAGAAATCCGGGCTCGTTGCATAGCGCCGGCGTCAATTCAAGCCGGATCCGGCCGTTTCCGCTTCGTCCGCCCAATGGTTGTCCCGGAAAGAGCTTGCCCCTGCACCGACGTCGTACGAGGCGCCAGAAGCAAATCCGTGGGTGTTTCCTCGCCCACCGGTACGGGTTGGCATAAGTTTGTGGCATGACGGCATTACCGAAGCGACGCACGCAAATCAGGGTGGGCGCCGCAATGGTCACGGCCGGAATCTCGATGGCGTGCGCCGCGAACGTCCTGGCGCAATCACCAGGGACCGCCCGTCTCCGGTTCGTCGTCGACGCGCGACAGCTCGGACCCGTCGGATACCGCGACCCCGTCGGCGCCATGTCGCCCGACGGGCAATGGCTCGCCTACGCGTCCGAGGGAAGACTCCGGCTCTCGCAGATCTCCGGCGGACCTGTGACGACCGTCGGCCCCGCGGGCGGACGGATCACGAGCATCGCATGGCTTCCGGACTCGCGACGCGTGGCCGCATTCCAGTCCGATGCCCACGGCAACTTCGCGTGGTGGATCGTCGACGTCCGCGCGGGGGACCGGCGCCGCCTGTGGACCAATTCGTTTCCGAGCATCGTTGTCGGAACCGATTCGGTCGCGATCGATCCGAACCGGTTTCGCGACATTGCCTGGGCGAGCGACGGTTCACGCCTGGCCGGTGTCGTGCCCCAGCCAAATGGGTCGCTGCTCTGGACCGGCAAGCAGGACGGAACCGACGCGCGCGTGCAGCCCAGCGCGATGCGACTGAGCTCCCCGGCCTGGTCGCCCGATGGCAAAACGCTCGCGTGCCTCGCCGCGGCTGGCGGCCGGCAATTCGTGAGCGTCCCGTGCGGTACGCCCGCCTCAGGATCGACCGTTCCGGAAGCGTACGGTCCGATCGCGTTCTCGTTGGACGGCACGCGGCTCTACTACGCATCGCCTAACGCGCGCGGCACCCTCGATCTCTGGGTGCGACCCCTCCCGGCCGGGGCCGCCGTCCGATTGACCAGCTTTGCGCGCGACACCTACGGCCCATCGGTGGGCAGGTACGGCCGCGTGCTGTTCGGTGTGCAGGACTACCGAACCTTCATCGCCGTCGTGCCGTCCGACAGCGGCACGGTCCGGCAGGTCACCTCGTTTCAGTCCGAGACGCCGACCTGGAGCCGAGACGACAAGCGCATCGGCTTCACCTACGGCAGCTGGCGCCGTGTCATCGATGACCTGCACTACCCCGACATAGCGCAGGATCTCGGGGTCGTGAACGTGGATGCCGAGACGCCGGCCGCGGCGCCGCAGGCCGTGATCCGCGCCTCATCGTCCGAGGATCAGGGGCTCGACTGGTCGCCTAACGGGAAGTGGATCGTCCTGCACTCGCACGCGAATGGGCTCGACGACGTCTGGATTCAGCCGGCCGACGGCTCCGCCCCGGCGAAGTCGATCACCACGGGAGGCACCGAAACCGGGTGGCCCAGGTGGTCGCCGGACGGGGCGTGGATCGCCTACGGGACGGAGGTGAATGACGGCACCCGCCTGCGCGGCGTGCTGTTCACCGTGGGAATCGACTCGTCGAGCGGCGTCGTGACGCGCGAGGCCCGTCGCGTCCCGATCGACGGCGTTCGCGGTGATGTCGACCAGGTCGAGTGGGCACCCGGCTCCGACAGCATTGTGTTCACCGCCGCCGAAGCCCACGACCAGCGAGCGATCTACGTCGTCGCGCGCGACGGCGGCCCGGCTCGACTCATTCACCGGTTCGCGAGCGAACAGCAGTTCTCCGGAGTCGGCGTCTCACCGGACTTCAAGTGGGTCGCGTTCATCGCGCCGGCGAACGACGGGCATTTCCAGGTATTCCGCGTGAGCTCGACAGGCGGAACCCCGATGCAGGTGACGTTCGATCCCACGGACAAGACCCAGCCGGCCGTCTCGCGCGACGGGACACGCATCGCGTTTACGGTCTTCTCGTATCGGATGCAGTTCTGGGTGATCGAGCCCTAACGAGCGGACAGGGGCAGCGTCCACACCTGCAGCTGGACGGGTTCCTCATCGGGGTGTGCGGGCAGTTCGATGAGCGTCGTCGCCAGCACGAACCCGAGCCGTTTCGGGATCGCCGCGCTTGGCGCGTTGCGCGCATCGCAGCGGATTTCCACGTGAGTCAAATGCGGAAGCGTCGCCGCCAGGGCCACGAGTGCCCGAGACGCTTCGGTCACGAGCCCTCGACCCGTCAGGTCCGCGCGGAGCCAGTAACCGAGCTCGATGCACGTGGCCTGGGCAAGGGGAGCGCGCCGCGTCGCGGAGCGGGGGTAGAGGCCGGCCTCGCCTAACACCTCCCGCCCGTCCTGCGCGAAGAGCCCATATCGAAATTCGCGGCCGCTCGCGAAATCGTCGCCGAAACCCGCGAGGCGTCGTTCGAGCTCGGGCACCGGGACCGGCGTGGCAACCCGCGCCGGAATCCATGGCCCGAGGTGTTCCCAATTCGCCACGAGAATGGGATGCAGCGCGCTCGCGTCCTCGGCGCGCCAGGGACGCATCACGAAACGCTCGGTGCGGAGCTCGGCCGGAATAGCGATTGACACGGGCATCAGCTGAAAGTTGCGACGGCTACGTCATCCTTCGTAGAGCGTCGGCGGGTCCGCGAGAGCATGATGACTCCACACCGAACGGAGCTCCACATGCGTCGCACGATGCTGCTGCTCTCAGGGATGATCCTCGCCGTCTCCGTTGGCCGAACGTTGGTTGCCCAGACATTGCCCGTACCTCGTGGCGCCCGTGTTCGTGTCGTGACCGCCGACTCCAAGACACCGGTCATTGGAAAGGCGGGCTCCATGACGGAAAGCATGATACCCGTTGCGATCCACCGCGACCGCGACACCACCTGGATCCCGATCCAAAACATCACTCGCGTCGATGTCTCCACGTCCCGGAAGCGACCCACGTGGTCGAAGACTGCGCCACTCTGGCTGACCGCTTCCGCGGGCGCAGCCGGTGCAGCCATAGGCTATGCAACGACGTCGGATGATGACTTCATGGGTAAGGGGTTCGGCGGAGCCGCGGGCGGTGTCCTGGGCGGGTTGTTGGGCCTTGTCGCGGGTACCGTTATCGCAATCGAAGTGGTACACGAAACCTGGGAACCGGTGGTGGGCGGAGTCAGTACACGCTCGTCCGCCGCGCCGACTCTGTACGTGGCGCCGCGAGGGTCCGGGCTCTCGGCCGGCTTCCATGCGAGATTCTAAACCTGGCCCGACTCGGGTTGGGCCTAACGTCTCCGTGTCGGGCGAAACCCGACACGGAGATCCCACAACCATGTCGCGAGCTATGCGACCACGACTCGATCCGGGATTATACGAAAGCCTCACATGAGAGGCTCGAGCGGGGTGACTGAGCGGTACCGGCGCGTCATTTTTCTCGCATGACAACGTTTCGGATCGCTCTCGCGAACGTCCGCTTTCCCACCACGCCCGCTGATTCGGTGCGTCGCGCCGCGCACGCCATCGCGCAGGCTGGCGAGCACAGAGCAGGCGTGGTCTGCTTTCCCGAATGCTATGTGCCTGGGTATCGGGCGCAGGGCAAAGGCGTGCCGGCTCCGGACGCCGCGTTTCTCGATGCCGCCTGGTCAACCATCGCCGATGCCGCGAGGCGCGCGGGGGTCGCCGTGGTACTCGGCACCGAGCGCATCGTGGACGGCGCGCCCATGGCGACTGCGCTGGTCGTGAACCCGGACGGAACGATCGCGGGTTTTCAGGACAAGGTGCAGGTCGATCCGTCGGAAGACCCGATCTACACGCCCGGCTCGGATCGCCGCGTGTTCACGGTCGGCCCGCTGACGTTCGGGGTGGTGATCTGCCACGAGGGGTGGCGCTATCCCGAGACCGTTCGCTGGGCCGTTAGGCAGGGTGCCCAGGTCGTCTTCCATCCGCACTTCCACGAGGCGGAGCCCGGAGGCTTTCGCCCCACGAGCTACGGCGACCCGTCCAACACCTTCCACGAGAAGGCGGTGCTCTGCCGGGCCGCGGAGAACACGTGCTACTTCGCCACTGTGAACTGCGCGAGCCCCGGATCGCCGACCACATCGGCAGTGGCGAATCCCGACGGCACCCTGCTCACGTATCAGCCGTATGGCCAGGAGGGGCTGCTGATCGCAGACCTCGACCTGACCCTGGCGAACCGACTGCTCGCCACGCGATGCAAATACGCGGCGGTGCCGGAACCCGCTCGCGTCGATTCGTAAGAGTCCCCGTTCCGACCATGGCGCCCCTGACGCTCAGCTGGCTGCAGGTCATCAACCTCCTCGGTGCAATTCAGGGGCTGGTTCTGGCGGGCGCTCTTGTCTCGAAGCGGAGCAACCGCACTGCGAATCGGTTGCTCGCCGCCACGATGGTCGCCTTCTCGATCTACCTCGCGACCGACGTATACCACGCCACCGGATTCGTCGAGGTCTTCCCCCATTTCTTTGGGGCAGCGCACCCGATGCCTTTTTTGTTCGGGCCGCTGGTCTACCTCTACGCCGTCACCGCGGCCGACCGAACCCGCCGGCTCACTCCGCGCGACGCGCTGCATTTCATTCCATTTCTCGCGGTCGTCCTGGACGGCCTCCCGGTCTATCTGATGAGCGGGCCGGACAAGCTGGCGTTCTACCATCGGCTCGAGGCGGGCGACGTTCCTCCGTCGATCGCGGTCACGCTTTGGCTCAAGCTCCTGTCCGGGGCCATCTATGCCACGATCACGCTCCTCTTTCTGCGACGTCATCACGAGCAGGTGAAAGCGAGCTACTCGTCGGTCGAACGCGTCAACCTCCGATGGCTGCAGTGGCTTTGTTGGGGAGCCGCGGTCATCTGGGCGATAGCGGTTCTGTCGAACGTGCTGGAATCGACGGGCATCGAGAAGGTCGGATTCGGCGACGACGTCATCGCGCTGGCGATGGCCGTGCTTGTCTATGGCATCGGGTACATGGGCCTCCGGCAGCCGGAGATCTTCCGGTACGACACGGCGGAGTATCGAGTGCCGATCGAGCTTCGGGTGTCGCGAGAGCTGCAGGTGCCGAGCCCGCCTCTGGTGACGGACGAGTCTCACGTCTCCGAGGCAGAGGGGACATCGCCGCGCTACGAACGATCCGGGCTTTCGGATCGGGAGGCTCAGCGTCTCAAGGACCAACTGACGGCCATCATGGAGAATGAGCGTCCGTGGCGTGACAGCGACCTTACGCTCGCCGACCTCGCCGATCGCCTCGGCACAACGCCCCACAAGCTGTCCGAGGTCCTCAACTCGCAACTCGGGCTGACGTTCTACGATTTCGTGAACGGCTACAGGGTGCGCGAGGTCCAGCGCCGGATAGCGGCGGGCGATGCTCGGAAGGTCACGATGCTCGCGCTCGCGCTCGACGCGGGCTTCGCATCAAAGTCCACGTTCAACGTGGTGTTCAAGAAGCACACGCAGCAGACGCCTTCGGATTACAGGCAGACTGCCGGCGTTTAGCGTCACCGATCCGCCGGTGATGCGGTAGCCGTCCAGTGATGCGAATGGCGTGAAAACGACGCGAATGGAGTCTGACCCCCTGGGAACCATTCGACCGCCTCACGGATCAGTTTAGCAGGACGGCCGAACGCTAATCGCAGCTCGTCGCGATGGGTGGTTCACCATCGTGGCGGGCTGCTCGGCCATCCCCCCAACCATCACGACGGATTTCGTCATCATGAAGCCATATCTCGAGCTCGGGCTCGATACGTTCGGCGACGTCACGCTTGACGCCGACGGTCGACCCCTTCCGCAAGCCCAGGTCATCCGCAACGTCATCGATGAGGCGGTGCTCGCCGACGAGCTGGGCGTCGATTTCATCGGTGTCGGTGAGCATCACCGCGCCGATTTCGCTATCTCGTCGCCCGAAGTCGTTCTCGCCGCCATCGCGGGACGCACGAGCCGCATCCGGCTGGGCTCCGCGGTCACGGTGCTCAGCTCCGATGACCCGGTGCGCGTCTTCCAGCGCTTCGCCACGGTCGACGCGGCGTCGAACGGGCGCGCTGAAGTCATCCTCGGCCGCGGATCGTTCATCGAGTCGTTCCCGCTGTTCGGCTATCCGTTGGACCAGTACGAAACGCTGTTCGAGGAGAAGCTCGAACTGTTCGCCAAACTGCTCGAAGCGAATCGCGCTGGTACACCGGTGACGTGGAATGGTACGACGCGCGCGTCGCTCGAAGCGAAGCGCGTGTACCCGCCCACGGCCAACGGGCGACTCACGACGTGGATCGGCGTCGGCGGCAGCCCGGAGTCCGTCGTGCGAGCAGCTCGCTATCGCATGCCGCTCATGCTGGCGATCATCGGTGGCAACCCGCTCCGGTTCGCGCCGTACGTCGACCTGTACTACCGGGCGCTCGAGCAGGTGGGCGCCGAACCGCTTCCGATCGGCGTTCACTCGCCCGGGCACATTGCCGACACGGACCAGCAGGCGCGCGAGGAGCTTTGGCCGGCGTGGCGCGAGATGCGGAATCGCATTGGCGCCGAGCGCGGGTGGGGGCCCACGAGTCGCCTGGAGTTCGACCGGGAGATCGAGGCGGGGTCGCTGTACGTCGGCACACCGGAAACGGTCGCGAAGAAGATCGCGGCGACGTCGAGCGCGCTCGGGCTTACGCGATTCGACATGAAGTACAGCGCTGGCACGCTCTCGCACGAGAAGATGATGCGAAGCATCGAGCTGTATGGGCGCGAGGTGATTCCACGCGTTCGGGAGTTGATGGCCGCCGAGGAGTCGGAGTTAGCAGACGAGGCGGCCGAGGTAGCCCGGTAAGCACCTGAACCTTCGCCGGGAACGCGCTGTCCAATCGCGCGGCTCAAACCGGCGAGGGGTTCCATGCTGAATGTCGCCCACGATGTCCGCAACGCGCTTCGGTCCCTGCGCTTCGACCGGAGCGCCGCGGTGTTCAGCATCGCGATCGTCGGGCTCGGGATCGGAGCCAGCGCGACCGTCTTCAGTCTCTGTCAGGCGCTCCTGCTTCGCCCACTTCCGTTCGCCGACCCTGACCGGCTGGTCTGGGTCGCCAACGGCACGTCGGAGAACCTCTCCGCACAGACAGTTCAAGTAGCGAACCTCGTCGAGTTTCGAGAGCAGAGCCGGTCGCTCGAGGGGGTCGCCGGCTTCTTTCAGTTCTACGCCCCGGGTGACATCCGCCTCACGGGCAGCGGCGAGCCGGAGCGCCTGACCGGCGTTCCCGTTACGCAGACGTTTTTCCCGCTGCTTGGCGTTAGGCCCTACCTCGGGAGGGTCTTCGACGAGTCGGAAAGTCGCTTCAATGCGCCGGGGACGGCCATGCTCGACTACCGATTCTGGCAGCGGCGCTTTGCCGGAGATCGCGACATCGTCGGCAGATCCATCCTTCTCGACGGGAAGCCGGTCACGGTCATCGGTGTGCTCCCGGCGTCCTTCGATTTCGAGGCGACGTTCATTCCCGGTCGCCGAGTCGATCTGTTCCTGCCGTTTCCGTTGAGTCCCGAGACGAACCGGCAGGGGAACACGCTCGCCCTGGTTGGCCGACTGCGAAACGGGGTCGATCTGCGGAAAGCGCAGGCGGAGGCCACGCTGATCGCCTCTCGGTTCACGAAGGGAATTGTCCAGGACAGTTACCGAAACGGCTTCAACCCCAGGCTGACTACCCTGCGGGAGCACATCAGCGGACGGTTCCAGGCGGCCCTCCTGGTGCTCGCTGGGGCGGTTGCGTTCCTCATGCTGCTCGTGTGTGCGAACGTGTCCAACCTCCTCCTCGTTCGCGCGTCACGTCGTCAGCGCGAGATGGCGGTACGCGCAGCTTTAGGCGCGACGCGTGGCGACCTGGTGAGACAGATGCTGGCCGAGAGTCTGGTGGTCTCGGTCGCTGGTGCCGCCGTCGGGATCATGTTCGTCGTGGCCGCCACCGCGCTCGTATCGCGCCTGCAAGGCACGACGATCCCGCTCCTGCACGACGTGCGCGTGGACAACGTGTCGCTGGGCTTCACGGTCCTGATGGCCGTGGTCACCGGCATCGTCTTCGGTCTCGTTCCCGCGTTTCAGAGCTCGGCGCAGTCGCTGCCGATCGCGCTGGCGGAGGCGAGCCGCGGGTCCACGTCTCGGCGCGGCGGTAGGGCGCGGCGCGTGATCGTCGTCGCGGAGGTCGCGCTGGCCTGCGTTCTCTGCGCGGGCGCAGGCTTACTCATTCGCAGTCTTCGGCGCGTGCTCGACGTGCGGCCCGGCTTCGCGACAGAGAACCTGATCGCGGTACGCGTGGACCCATCCCGCGTTCAGTCGACGTTCGCACGGCGCACGGTCTACTTCGAGGAGGCGGTGCGCGCGGTGCGGTCGGTGCCCGGTGTCCAAGCGCTCGGCCTCACCGACGCCCTTCCACTCGGCGACAACTTCGGCTGGCGTCGCTGGAGCGCGCTGGCGGACGGTGTCGAGCCTAACGCCGACCAGGGTGTCCAGCCGCTGGTGCGCATGATCGACGTGGGCTACCTGGCCGCCATGAAGATTCCCGTGCGCGCGGGCCGAGCGTTCACCACGGCGGACGACTCCACGAGCGAACCAGTCATCATCATCAACGAGACGTTGGCGGGCACGCTCTGGCCGGGAAAGGATCCGATCGGCCGTGTCCTGAAGACGAGCAACAAGAATCGCCGCGTCGTGGGTGTCGTAGGCGACGTCCGATATTTCGGGCTCGACCGCGGGGTCGACGCCGAGATGTACATGCCGATCCGTCAGACGGGCGATTATCAGTCGGTGGATCTCGTGGTCCGCGGGGCGATTCCACCCACAGCGCTCGCGGCCGGCGTTCGTGCGGCACTCCGCCGAATGGACGCGAGCTTGCCGGTGGTGGAGTTCCGCACGATGGAGGAGCTCGTGGACCACTCGGTGTTCGCGCGCCGCTTCACCGTGTTGCTGGTAGCGGGGTTCGCAGTGTTCGGTCTGATGCTGTCGTGTCTGGGACTCTATGCGGTGATCTCGTATTCGGTGAGCCAGCGCACCCAGGAGATCGGCATCCGTATGGCGTTAGGCGCCACCCCGGCGAGCCTGCGGACCCGCATCTTCGGTGAGACCGGCGTGCTGGTGCTGCTCGGCATCGCGATGGGGTTGCCGGCCTCGTGGCTGGCGACGCGTGCGATTCGGGGGCTCCTGTTCGATGTGGGCTCGGCGGACCCCGTGACCTACGCGGGTGTGCTGGCGGTTCTGGCCGGCGTCGCGGTGCTGGCCGGGTACGTACCCGCGCGGCGAGCGACGCGGATCGACCCGGCGATCGCGCTGCGTCCGCGGTAACCCACGCCAAACAACCGGCAAGACCTGACGCGGATGAACTACGATCACGACGATGACGCGGATTGGCTCCGCAGGCACTGACGCTCCCTTCCACCCCGCAAGCGCTCGGTTGTGTGGTTGAAAACCAAAGAACGGTTTTCGAGGGCCGAGATGCTGGGATGTCCTCGAAACGAATCCGCGAAATCGTGGTGATCGTTGTTCATCCGCGTCAGGTCTTTGCCGTTTCCATAGGGAACTTCTGTCCGCCTTAGGAAGCGGCGATCTGATAGAACACGTCTGTCCGAATCAGGCTCGGATTCGTGTCCCACTCGGGCTGCCAGTGCCCGTAGATCTCCCAGCTTGGGCCGGCGAGCTGGTGGCCGTTCGCCTCGCACCAAGTTCGGATCGTGTCGTGCGCGGCTCCGAGCGTATGGTACGGCCCAAAGTGCGTGACGACGGCAGCGGGCCCGCCGGGCGTCGCGGACCGGACCACCTCGCCCGTTTCCTCGAACGGGCCCTGAAGCTCGACACCGACCTCGAGACGAATGTCACCGTTCCAGTAGATGGCGACGTGACGACCGCCCTTCGCGCCCGCTTCCTTTTGCGCCTGTACGGCACGCCATACGAGTCCGCAGCACTCGGGAACGAGCGTCGACAACTGGCTGGGGCTGGCGCGGCGGCGAATGACGGCGACGGGAATGCTCGCGACTTGCCGAAACACAACGCGCTGGCTTTCCATCAGCCCCATACCTCAGTGAACAGCCGCATCCAGTTTCCACCGATGATCTTCTCCACGCGCGCCACCGAGTGCTTGCGCGCGAGGAGCTGATCCGCGATCTGATCGAGTCGCCGCGGCGTATTGAGGTCCTTGACGAACATGAAGTCCTCCTCGCGTGGCGCCGCGATGCCACGCTGCTTGCGGGCCTCGACGAATCGGCGGTGCCGCGCCTCGTACTCCGCGGTCACCACGTGCGGCGTGATCGAGAGGTCGCTGCCGATCCCGACGTGGTCCTCTCCGCACACGTTGACGGCGTACTCGATCTGCCTGACGAGATCCGCGGCCATCGGCTGCCCCTGCGCGTTGATGAACGGCATCATGTAGATGCCGATCACGCCACCCTTGTTCGCGAGGGCGCGCAGGATGTCGTCAGTCTTGCTGCGAGGGTGGTCGAACACCCCTCGGCAACCGCTATGGGTGATCGCTACCGGTCGTGTGGACGCGGCGATGCCATCGGAGGTCGTCTGCAGTCCGCAGTGACTGAGGTCCACCACCATACGCAGCTCGTTCATGCGCGCGACGACGTCTCGTCCGTAGCGGCTCAGTCCCGCGTTGGCTGGCTCGAGACAGCCGTCGCCGAGGATGTTGCGGTCGTTGTAGGTGAGCTGGATGATGCGGACCCCGAATCGCTGAAACGCGTCGAGGTTCGTCGCGTCGCCCTCGAGCATCGTCGCGTTCTGAAATCCGTAGATGAGCCCCAGTCTCCGACTTTCCTTCGCCCGGCGGATGTCCGCGAGCGAGTAGACCTTCATCAGGACGTCGGGGTGCGCCTGCAGCTCGTTCTCCCAGTACGCCATCTGACGGAACGTGTCGGCGAACGTGTTCGCGCTCACAGTCAGGTTCACGGCCGTGATGCCTGACGCCTTCGCGTTCGCGACCATCTCGGGTGTGAGCGGATTGGCCGTGGCGTCGGACGTGTTGAACGGACCCGGGCTCGCGAGGCAGTCGATGGCAATTGCACGCTCGTAGCCCGGCCACGCTTCGGATGCGCGCTCCGTCTTTTTCGTGCGCGTGGTGTGAGCGAGAAGAACCGTACGCGGCGCGACTGCAGCTACTCCGGCGAGTCTGGCGAAATCACGTCGATGCATGAGGGTGTCGCTCTGGCGGGTGTGGGACGAGAGAAGTAAGGTGACACATGCTGCGAATACCGGCTACCCTCTGCCTGCTCGGACTCGGTTTGCTCGCCCGCTCGCCAGGGTCGAGTCGCGTGGCGCCTAACGTGGCTATCGCGTGCGATTCGCTCAAGACGCGCGTGACTGACCCGTTGCGGTATCGCCAGCGCGGTGACCGGTGCGAGGGCGTATATAGCCAGGACGTGAGCACCAGCTCGAGCCTCCTCGTGGCGTCACTGGTGGAAAGCTTCGAGGCCATCGATGACACGTCGTCGCTTCCTCTCCGCGTGGAGTGGACGCCGCCCGATGGCGAGATGGTGAGACTGCGCGCGTATTCGATCAAGCCGGGACTCTACTACCGGATGGACACGGCCAAGCCGATCCCGGCGAGTCCCTACCTGTGGCCGCCAGACGTCCTCCAGGCGCTTCGGATCGGCAACGCCGATATCGGCGTGACCGGGTCGGCATCGGCAATGCTGGGCGGTGAACGCCGCGACGTGTTCGTGCCCCTCAGAATCAGCCAGCGCAAGGCGCCCGCTCGCTCGACGCGCTACCGAATCACTATTAGGCCCAGCGTGGAGCTGAGCGATGTGTTCGTCACGCTCGCCACCGCCGGCCCTGACGGGAAGCCTGTGTCGTATCTCCAGCGCGACGAGAGCCTCGCCTACGGCTTCTATCCGGCCGAGCGCGGGATCGACATCAGACTCAAGGCCCTCGAGGCCCGAGGCATCTACTTCGTGCGCATCTCCGCGACACTCAAGCGAGGCGGGTCAGCCAACTCGGAGTTTCTGCTGTTCCATCCCGGCCCGCTGCCTGCGCCGGGCAACCAGTGACGGCACCCGCCAATCGACCGGACGCGGCTCCGCCCGCGTCGCCACGCCCGAACCGCTGGCTGCCGGCCACGATATTCGTCGTCACCCTCGTAGTGGCGAGCGTGCTGCTGTTCACTCGCGTGCCGAGGACCACGATCGAATTCGGCGGCTCGTTCACGGGCCTCGGCTTCGTGTCCGCGGTCGAGCAGCCGCTCAATCGTCCGCTCGACGTGACCGCGATCGGCGTGGCGGGGCTGAAAGAAGCGCAGCTTCCCGGCGAAGCGGCGGTCCAGGACCATGGCTTGCCCGCGATTCGCATCGCGATCGACAGCGCGAAGGACGGAAAACGTGGCAGTATCCTCGTCGACCGGATCGTGGTCCCGGCCGGCACGCACGTGTGGCTCTCGCGTACGGACTTGCCTCGCCAATACCGCATCTCGCTTCGGTCCACGGCGCCCGTTCCCGTTAGGGTGCATGCCGACGTGATGGGGACGGTCGTAATCGCACCAGCCAACGCGCCGGCAACGACGACGACGCTGCGCGCCCCGCGGCCGGTCGACTTCACCGGAACAACGAGCGCGCTCGACCTCGATCTGACGCTGCCGCCCGCGGCTCAAGCGCCGCGTTGGCAACAGATCGAAGCGCGCGACCTTCAGGTCTATCGAGTGGAGAACGAGCAGGACGCGGATCGTCCGCTCACGCGCCCCGTATCCACCGTGCTCTCCGGCTCCCTCTTCTTCGAGTCGGTCGGTGGCACCGAGCGCAAGCTTCGCCCCGGGGAGATGCTGCGATTCGGCGGAGCGAGCGGCACGTTCCTGACGCTCGATCTGCGCGACGACGGGATCGCCACGACATTTCAGGGCGACGTTCGCGACCTGCGGACTGGGGCAGGCGAGCATCCCCGGTCGCTCATGCCGACGCTGCTCGACTGGCTGCGGCAGCGTCAGGGGCTCTCACTGCTGTGGGGTACGGCGCTCTACATGTTCGGCGTCGTCACGACGTTTCGTAAATGGTGGCGGAAGCCGGAATGAGCATGCGGCATTGTGTTCGCGCGATTGGCGGAGCACTCGTCGCGGCGACTTTCGCGGCAGCGCCACTCGCTTCGCAGGGCGATTCGGGCGAGACGGAGCAGCTGGTCGTGATGATTCGCTGCATGCTCGATGGCCGGGAGAGCATCGGCGCGGGGATCATCTTCGGCGCGGCGAACGATCGGCTGTACGTCGTGACCGCGAGTCACGTCGTGCGACGCGGCACGGAAGAAGCCAGCGACATTCGAGTCGAGCTGCGCTCTCTGCCGGGTGAACCCGTGCGCGCGACGCTGACCACCGCGTTCGACGCGAAGCTGGATCTGGCGGTCCTGAGCATCTCCGGCGTGAAGGCGGCAGGCATAGACGTCGCACGGATACCGTTCGATCGCCTCGGCTCACCGTCGTCGCTATCGCGAGGCGACGGCGTCTTCGCGTTAGGGTATCCGCAGGGCAGGCCGTGGGGCACGAACGTCGCGCCCGCGCCGATCTCGTCAACCAGCGACAGCTTGCTCACGTTCGAGACGACGCTGGTCAGCCCGGGACACTCCGGCGGCGCGTTGCTCAACCAGCACCGCGAGATCGTCGGCGTGCTGCTCAACGTCCAGCCGCCCGATGCGACGGCGCGCAGCATCTCGCAGGCAATCGCTCAGCTCGAGGAGTGGCGATTCCCCGTCGCGCTTCGCGGTCGGTTCGCACTCGCCGAACCGAACGTAGTGAGCGCGGGGGCCGGATTCACGTGTGGCCTGCGCCGGGACGGCACTGCGTTCTGTTGGGGGGACAACGATCATGGAGAGCTTGGCAACGGGACGCGTGGCAGCAGCCTCGCCCCCGTGCCCGTGTCGACCGAGCAGAAATTCGCGAGCGTGAGCGCAGGCTGGTCGTTCGCCTGTGCGCTCACCACGTCGGGCGCCCCGTATTGTTGGGGGAATACGCAACCTGACGACGACGCTGGTCCCGTGCCCGGCGACGCTACGGAGCGTGGCGTACCGGTCGCCATCGGTGGTGACCTCACGTTGTCGTCGTTGAGCGCCGGGTTTGGCCACGCGTGCGGCGTCACCAGCGCCGGCGCCGCGTATTGCTGGGGCGAAAACGACGACGGACAGCTCGGCAACGGGTCGAAGACGCCGAGCCTAACGCCGGTCAAGGTGGCGACGAACCTGACATTTCGTTCGATCAGCGCGGGACTCAACCACAGCTGTGCGCTCACCACCGACGGGCGTGCCTACTGCTGGGGGGCTGGCCGCTCGGGGCAGATCGGCGATGGCGACAGTACAGCGCACGTGCGGCCCGTTGCAGTCGGTGGCGCCTTGCGCTTCTCCGCCCTCAGCGCCGGCAACCTGTACACGTGCGGAGTCGCGACAACCGGCGCGGGCTACTGCTGGGGAGACAACGAATTCGGCGAACTGGGCGACGGGGCCAGAAAGAGCTCCGTCGTGCCGCGACCGGTTGCGGGCGGCCATCGGTTTCGCGCGATCAGTGTCAATCGAGGTACCGGTCGCAGCGTCACGTGCGGGCTCACCACCAACGGCGCGGCCCTTTGCTGGGGATGGGAGTCCGAGGCACTCGGCCAGCAGGACGTTGCCGACGAGACCCGACCTGGCGCGGTGGTGGGCGGTCACGTCTTCGCGGCGATCAGCGTCGGCTTCAGTCACGTCTGCGGCGTCGTCGCGAACGGAAGCATCTATTGCTGGGGTAGCAACAAGTACGGTCAGTTGGGCAACGGCGCGACCGAAACTCGCGTAACGCCAGGGCTGGTACCGATCCCACGCTGATGCGTGATGGGGTGGCGGCATCAGAACGCGCTTCGATTGTATCGATGCGACAACGGTGAGGCGAACCGAGAGTCAGGGCTGACCCCTGTCTATCGTTAGGTCCGTACCCTGTCGAGTGGCAACCGCTGTCCGCCTTTGTTGGTGCCCCACGTTCTCCCCGGTGATGGCATTGACGCCATCTACGCGATCACCGGCGCGTCCTTGCGCGCCAGCCTTTGGGGAGAATGCAAATGAACATCAGGACATCACACACCTTTGGGTACTCGCTGGCCATGGTTGCGGCCGCGGGCTTCGTCATCGGCTGCGCCGATAACGCACCCGCCGGACCGAAATCCACGAAGCGCACGTACGACGTCCAGGCAGCGTCGGACGGTCGGTTTCCGGACCTGGGCGACTGCGTCACGCACCTTCAGGTGCCGGAGGGCAGCAACATCTCGTTCCACGTGTTCGGCGTAGGCTTCCAGGTCTACCGTTGGGACGGCACGCAATGGAAATTCTCCAACCCGGAGGCGAACCTGTTCGCCGACGCCGGCCAGAACGCGCTGGTTGGCACGCACTTCAGCGCACCGGGAGCCAATCCGAACTGGCTGACCACGAGCGGCAGCAGAGTCATCGGCACGGTCGTCGACAAGTGCACCCCGAACGCCAATGCGATTCCTTGGGTCAAGCTTTCCGCCGACAACAGCGGAACCGGTGTCTTCAATCAGACGACGTTCATCCAGCGCCTGAACACGGTGGGCGGCCTCGCGCCGACCACGCCCGGAACCGTCGTGGGCCAGGAATTCAAGAGCCCGTACACGGCAGACTACTACTTCTACCATCCGTAGTCGGCCCGTCGCCGACGCTCGGCGATACGGCAGGTGTCCACGGTTCGAAGTTGCGTCAGATCGAAATGGCGGATGGATTGAATGAGGAAGACGCGGCGGCACGGTGTTGTTCGTGTCCGCCGCGTTGCCATCCGCCTCGTTGACATTGCTGGTCTCGCTGGCCATGGTCCGACAATGACCTCCGCGAGCACCGTCCCCGAACCGTTACGCGACGCGCTCGCCGAGCGGTATGCGATCGAGCGCGAGATTGGCGCGGGCGGGATGGCGACCGTGTATCTCGCCCAGGACCTGAAGCACGAGCGAGAGGTCGCGCTCAAGGTGTTTCGTCCGGAGGTCGGCGCGTCGTTCGGCGCCGAGCGCTTCACCCGCGAGATCAAGCTGCTCGCGCGCCTGCGACACCCGTTCATCCTCCCGCTCCTCGACTCCGGTGAAACGGCGGGCGCGCTCTACTTCGTGATGCCGTATATCGACGGCGAGTCATTGCGCGCCCGGCTCGCGCGCGAAGGTAGGCTCCCGATCGAGGAGGCGGTCGAGCTCGCGCGCAGTGTAGCGGACGCGCTCTCCTACGCGCACGGTGAAGGGGTCGTCCATCGGGATGTCAAACCGGAGAACGTGCTCCTCTCGCGCCAGGGCCACGCGGTGCTCGCGGACTTCGGCATCGCTCGCGGCCGGCCGCGATCTCACGACTCGGCCGGCCAGCTCACGGAGGTTGGCCTCGCATTGGGCACCACGGTGTATATGAGCCCCGAGCAGGCGCTCGGCGAACCGGACATCGATGGCCGGAGCGACATCTACAGCCTTGGCGTCACGCTCTACGAGATGCTTGCAGGCCAACCGCCGTTCGGCGGCCCGAACGCGCTGGCCATCATTAGCCAGCACCTTACCATGCCGCCACCAACGCTCTCTGTCGCTCGGGCCGATGTGCCGCCCACAGTCGAGCAGGCCGTTGCTCGCGCGCTGGCGAAGGAGCGTGCCGCACGATTCGCAGCGGCGAGCGACTTCGCGCGGGCGCTGCGCGTCGGAAACAGCGGTGCGACCATCGAAGTCCGCCATGCGGCGGACGAGCGCACGTCGATCGCCGTGCTTCCCTTCACGAATCTCAGTGCGGACAAGGAGAACGAGTATTTCAGTGACGGCATCACCGAGGAGCTGATCGGTGCGCTCGCGAAGGTCTCCGGTCTGCGTGTCGTGTCGCGCTCGTCGACCTTTGCGTTCAGGGGCAAGAGCGCCTCCGCCCGCGAGATCGGGGCAACGCTCGATGTCCGCTTTCTGCTCGAGGGCAGCGTACGGCGTGCCGGCAACCGGTTGCGCGCATCCGCGCAGCTCATTCGCGTGAGCGACGACTCGCATCTCTGGTCGGAGACGTACGACCGCCAGATCGAGGATGTCTTCGCGGTGCAGGACGACATCACGGCTCGCATCGTGGAGACGATCACGCGGACGTTGCCGGTGGGTCACCTGTCGGGACCGCAGCATGTTCGACAGCCACGAAGCCTCGAGGCCTACAATCTCTGCCTTCTCGGTCGCTACCACTGGAACAAGCGTGGCGAGGCCAACCTGAGGCAGGCGCTCGATCTGTTCGGGCAAGCAGCGCAGATCGATCCAGCGTACGCGCCCGCGCACTCCGGTATCGCTGACGCGTGTGCCCTCCTTGCTTCATATAACCACGCTCGGCCGACGGAGATGTATCCGCGCGCCGCGGCTGCGGCCACGCAGGCGATCGCGCTCGATGAGTCGCTGGCCGATGGCCACGCGTCGTTAGGCTTCGCGAAGTACAACTGGGAGTGGGACTGGGAGGGCGCAGAGCGCGAGCTTCGACGCGCAGTGGCCCTCAATCCGAGCTACGCGACGGCGTACCAGTGGCTCGCCATGTTCCTCGCGGGAATCGGGCGGGCGGACGAGGCGCTTCCGCTCGCACGGCGCGCGATCGAGCTGGACCCGCTGTCCGTGAACCCAAACATGACACTCGGCGCAGCACTGCTCTTCGGCGGTCGATTGGACGAGGCAGCGCGGCAGTTTCGCCGCGTGATCGCTATGCAGTCCGGCCTCGCGCTCGCGTCCGTATGGCTTTGCGCGACGCTCGCGATCAGCGGCCAGGGCCAGGAGTCGCTTGCGGTCGCGGAGCGCATGATGCAGGACATGGGGGAAGCACGAATCGCGCGTGCGGCCCTCGCCATGGCGTACTCGGTTTCGGGAAGGATCGTGGAAGCACGACAGATCCAGACTGATCTGGGCGATTCGCCCGACACGCCGCGGTTTCAGCACGCGATGATCTACGCCATGATCGGCGACGACGAGGCGACGTTCGACTGGCTCGAGCGTGCGTTTGTCGCCCGCACCGACATGTACACGTTACGCGCGCATCCGGCGTTCGCCCGGATGCACGCGCAACCACGCTTCGTTCGTCTCCTCGAGCGGCTCGACCTGCGATAGCGTTAGGCGGTCAGCCCGCGAAGGCCGTCGAGCTGGTATGGCGAGTTGCCCGCGGCGGCGCCGGCTCGCCGAACCAGCGGGCTCGCCGGCTCGAGCCGAACAACTCCTTCTCCACGCGCAGTTGGGCGGATGGTGCCACGAACACGCCGCGCGGCGACGGTCCCGAGAAGAAGTCGACATCGACGCGACCGATACGTCCCCCGCCAAATTCGACGTAACAGAAACCGGCTCCCGCGTTGAGCTCCGGTTGCCCACTGCCTCGCAGCGACGCGATCAGCGACGACGCAACAGCACGTGCCGCTCCCTCCGCGAACACTCCCGCCTTGGGTGTCCCCGTATTCGCAATGTCGCCGATTGCGTACACACCCGGGAAACGCGTCTCGAGCGTCCTCGGATTCACCGGTACCCAGTCGTTCTCGGTCAGCCCGGCCGCCTCGACGACTGTCGGAGCGCGGTGCTTCGGAACACCCCCCGAGACGGGCAACGAGTTCTACTCCGTTCCCCTGAGCCCCGGAGTGGCGCCGACGTCGTAGTCGGCGCCTAACGCGATCACGATCACGTCCGCCTCGAACACGGCACCTTCGGTCGTGACCCGCCTGGCTTCGGTATCGATCGCCGTGATCGTGTCGCGGACGAACCGGACCCCTGGCTTCACGACCGTCTCGTATGGCATCCGCACGCATTCCGGCGTCGCATGACCGAACATGACGTCCAGCTTGGAAAAGCCGAAGACGAACGCGTCGTTCCTGTCGATGAGGGTCGTCTCGACACTATCGCCTAGCGACTCCGACAGCAGGGTGGTGAGCTCGAGCCCACCCAACCCTGCGCCGAGTACGAGGATACGCTTCTTCATCGCGGTGTCTCGGGCGACCACGTGCGCAGTGTCGCCGTGTCCTCGGCGAAGACGGTGGTGAAGAAGCCGTCGATCATCGCGAGCTCGTCGGCCTCGCTCATCCCCGGCAGCGCCGGGAAGTCTCCCCGCAGGTCCACCTTTGTCCGTTCGCCCAGCGGCGTGTACGAGTGAACGAATCGCGCGCCATCGAAGTGCCCGCCGATCATCGTCGTCTCGACGCCGTTAGGCACGTTGAGCCGGTGTTTGACGATCATGTTCGTGGTCGAGCCGTCGGGATTGTAGACGTCCACGTCCACCGTCACCACATTGCCGGCGACGCCGACGAGCTTGTGGCTCTTGAACGCCTTGTGCGGGTGGTTCCCGGCGCTCATGTAGCGGAAGATCTTCTCGGGGGTGGCGTCGAACGTCGTTATGGCTTCCTTCTGGTACCGTACGCGGCCGGGTTGTGGCACGATGCGGATGTACGGCTTCGGCTCCCGCCAGCCGTCGGGATAGATCCTCTTCGCTTCCTCGTTGTTGACGGAGCCGGCGATGATCACGTCGTCGCCCTGCTGCCAGTTCACCGGCGTGGAGACGCGATGCTTCGCGGTGAGCTGCAGGGAGTCGAGCACGCGCACCAGCTCGTCGAAGTTGCGGCCGGTGGTCATGGGGTAGGAGATCGACAGCTTGATCTTCTTGTCGGGTCCGATGACATACACGGTCCGGACGGTCTGATTGTCGGCGGCGGTGCGTCCGTCTGCGCTATCGCCCGCGGACGCCGGCAGCATGTCGTAGAGTTTCGAGATCGCGAGCGTGGGGTCGCCGATCATCGGATAGTTGGGTGCGAAGCCCTGAGTCTCCTCGATGTCCTTCGACCACATCGCGTGCTGGTCGACCGGGTCGACCGAGAGGGCGACGACCTTCGTGTTGCGCTTGTCGAACTCCGGCTTGAGACTCGCCATGTACCCGAGCTCCGTGGTGCAGACCGGCGTGAAGTCCTTGGGGTGGGAGAACAGGATACCCCAGGAGTTGCCCAGCCACTCGTGGAAGTTGATCGTGCCCTGCGTCGTGTCAGCCGTGAAGTCAGGCGCCGTTTCGGCGATTCGTAACGACATGGTCGTATCCTCAGAGGAATTGGTGGTGTCGTCCGAGCGGAGCTGATGTGGTCCGTGGGTCATTGGGCCTAGTATGGGGCACCAATCTCACCGCGGTCTCAACTGGATCACTCGGGCGACGGAGAAGCGCGCAAGGTGCTGCGTTTAACGACGTTCGGAGGCTTGTGGCTGGAGGCTCTTTCGGGACGTCGGCGATCCCTCGCTGCGCTCGGGATGACAGGGTGAGCGTTAGGTGTCGGCTCCTTGCCCTGCACGGAACGCCACGCCTCGACCACGTCGGCCGCCTCGAGCGAATCCGCGTACTGCTTGCCGTAATGCGCGAACACGACTCGGCCCGACGCATCGATGATGAAGTCGGCGGGATTCCCGGTGATGCCGCCGTCGCTGGTGAGGAGCCCGGGGGAAAAGCCGGCCGCCAGCGCCTTGATGTACTCGCGCATGACCGTCGGCGAGACGAGACCCCGCAGCCCGCGCTCGACGCCGTACGCGCGGAAGATTCTCTTGTCCGGATCGGGGATGAGGTCGAACGGAGTGGCGAAGTCCTGAGCTTCCGCGAGCTTGTCCGCGGGCGAGTGGTACAGCACGACGGTCGTGAGCCCGGCCTCCGACACCATCCGGTGCTCCATGATGAACCGGTGCATGTGGAGGTTGCACACCGGACAGGTCGCGAAACGATAGAACTTGAGCAGCAACGGGCGACCGCGAAGCTGCTCGAGTGAAACACCCCGGCCGCCAATCGATTCGGCGGAGAAGTCGGGGGCAGGTGATCCGAGCGTGAGCCGCATAGCCATCTCCGGTTATGGAGTCGTCTGGACTCGTGCCGCACTAGCCGTGTCGTGAAGCCGCGACTATGGTGTGCGTGTCCGGCATTTCCCGACATTGGACGCGGCATGAGCGTTCCATGAGCGCTCGCTGAGTGAGGCCGATCGACCCAGGCCATGCTTCGTTTCGGACCCTTCGAGCTCGACGCCGACTCCGCCGAGCTTCTCCGGCACGGCGAGCGTATCCCGTTGCCGCCACAGCCGTTCAAGGTGCTGGCGCTGCTCGTCCAGAAGGACGGCGCCGTAGTCACGCGCGCCGAGATCCGCGACCAGGTCTGGGGCGCCGGAACGCACGTCGAGTTCGACCAGGGACTCAACTTCGCCATCAGGCAAATCCGCGAAGCCCTCGAGGACGACGCGGCATCGCCGCGGTTCATCGAGACCCTGCCGCGCCGCGGCTATCGGTTTCTCATGCCGATCGCGCCGTCGACACCGGAGAAGCCGCTGACGCTCACGCGGCTCATCGTGCTACCCTTCCGGCTTCTGCGCGACGATCCAGATACGGCGTTCCTGGCGTTCAGCCTTCCGGATGCCGTCACGAGCTCGCTCTCGGGGCTCGAGTCGCTGGTCGTCCGCTCGAGTCTTGCAGCATCGCGCTATGCAGGTGCTCCCGCCGATACGCGCGCGATCGGCGCCGAGGCGGACGTCGACATGATCGTGACGGGCACGCTCCTTCGTTCGGCGGACGCCGTACGCGTCAACGCACAGCTCACGGAGGCTGCGTCGGGGACCTTGCTCTGGTCGCACACTGCGCAGGCGAGCGTGGGCGACTTCTTTCAGCTGCAGGACGAGCTCACGCGTCGCATCGTCGAGTCGCTCGCTGTGCCGCTCACGGCTCGCGACAAACAGCGCCTTGTTACCGATGTGCCATCGAGCAAGGCGGCGTACGACCACTTCCTGCGGGGCAATCAGCTCAGCGTCGACCCGAAACAGTGGAGCGTCGCGCGTGAGTTATACGAGCGATGTGTCGCGGAAGATCCCCGGTTCGCACCGGCGTGGGCGCGGCTCGGGCGTGTATATCACGTGCAGACCAAGTACGTCGAGTCGGCTGGCGGCGACACCGATGAATGCCTGACGCGGGCGGAGTCGGCCTTCAAGAAGGCATTGGCGATCAATCCCGATCTGCCGATCGCGCACAAGCTCTACGCGCAGCTCGAGGCTGACCTTGGTCGCGCGCACGACGCGATGGTGCGACTCGTCTCACGCGCGCGCACCGCCGATCCCGAGCTCATGGCGGGGCTGGTGACGGCGTGCCGGTATTGCGGGCTGCTCGATGCGTCGGTCGCGGCGCACCAGCGTGCACGCGCGCTCGACCGGAAGATCCCCACCAGTGTGATGCACACGTGGTTCATGCAGGGCGACTGGGAGCGCCTGGCCGCGCTCCCCGTAGCAGAGTTTCCCTACATCGTCGCGCTGGCCCTCGTGGAGTTCGGACGCGGCGATGAAGCGTTGGCGCCGTTGCGCGAGGTCGAGGCGAGGATGCCAACGCGCCGCCGGCACGTGGCGGTGGCAGCGCGGGCGCTCATCGAAGGGCGGACGGCTGAGAGTGTGAGCCAGATGAAAGCGACGCTGTCGCCCGACTTTCGTGATCCCGAAGGTCGTTTCTACGTGGCGCGGCATGTCGCTCGCTATGGCGACGCCGACGAGGCGCTGACGCAATTGGAGGGCGTCGTCGCCGACGGCTTCTCGTGTTACCCGGTGTTCGAGCGGGATCCGTGGCTCGACGCGCTGCGGCCCAAGCCAGGGTTTACCGAGTTGCTCGAGCGGTGCGCATCGAGACATGCCGCCTCACGTCGCGCGTTCGAGGAGCTCAATGGCCGAGGGGTGCTTAGCTGATGATGCGATCTTGCACGCTTGTCTACGCCGCGCTTGCCCTTGTCGTGCAGGCACTCCCACGTTCGGTGCCGGCTCAGGGAAGCCGGCCCATCGTCGCCATCTTCGCCCACCCCGATGACGAACGCGTGATCGGTCCACTGCTGTCGCGGCTCGCGCGCGAAGGACGTGAGACGCATCTCGTGATCGCGACTGATGGCTCGAAGGGTACGCGCGACTTCGCGAAGATTCCGGCCGGCGCAGCGCTCGCCGCGGCCCGAACGAAGGAAGCAACCTGCGCGGCCAATCGGCTCGGTGTGAGGAAGCTCCACCTGCTCGGACTACCGGATGGCGGCCTCGCATCATTCGACGAGCTGGGCAGGTTGCGGTCGGCGCTCGTGCCGATCATCGACTCCATCAAGCCTGCCGCGATCATCACCTTCGGGCCAGAGGGAGGAACCGGCCATCCCGACCATCGCCTCGTGGGCGACGTCGTCACGCAGATCATCCAGGGCGACGCGCGCTATGCGAAGGTCGACCTGCTGTACGCGTCGCTCCCCGCGGAGCGCCTGAGGACCGCGCCGAAAGCGTCACCCACGGTGAACGGCATGACGGAGGCGCTGCTGACCGTGCGCGTTCCGTTCGAGGATCGCGACCTCGCAGCGGGACGCGAGGAGTTCGCGTGTCACAAGAGCCAATACTCGAGCGCGGAGATGGACTCGGTCAATCGCTATCTCGCGCACGCGTGGAACGGCACGGTGTGGCTGCGTCCATGGACCGGCGCCATGCTCGACCCGAAGCTGTTCACTCGTTAGGCAGCCGGCGCGACGGCCACCCCGCGCCGCACTCGTTTGCTGGTGACGGGACGGAACTTGGTCCGAGGGCTACGTGTACGACGTTGCTGGATGCGCCGCCCGCCACGACTACTCGAAGAGCTGATCTATTCGATCGTCGGTGCGTTCTTCGAGGTTTACAACACGCTCGGATACGGCTTCCTCGAGCACCTTTACCTCAAGGCTCTCGAGCGTGAGCTGTTGGCGCGAGGGCACCAGGTCGCTCGCGAAGTTTGGGTCACTGTGATGCACAAGGGCGGGGAGCTTGGTAAGCAGCGACTCGACATGGTCGTCGACGATTGCATCGTGATCGAGATCAAGTCCACCCACGAACTGCAAAAGAACTCGACTCGCCAACTCTTCAACTATCTGCGCGCAACGAGCCTGACGGCTGGTATGCTCCTCCATTTCGGTCCAGAGCCAAGGTTCTTTCGAGTCTCATCACCTGATTCGCGATCAAAGTCTGGTTCCATCACGGCTGGCAGGCATCCAGAACGGAGGGGTCGACCACATGAGCGCCATGAGCAGCATGCTTCACATCCTGCTCTACCGGGAAGCTCCGTCTCGCCACGAGCCGAATGAAAAGCAACTGTCTTTCGCTTGGTCATGGCTCCGCCGGTTGAAGGGCGCCGGGCGCCTCCCAGCGCTGCCCGCTGCGCAGCAAGTGGTTCAGAATCGTGAGGAGCTTCCGCATGCACGCCACTAGGGCGACCTTCTTCGGCTTGCCCGCGGCGAGCAGGCGGGCGTAGAACGCGCGGACCACCGGGTTGTGCCGCGCGGCGACGAGGGCCGCCATGTACATCGCCGCGCGCACGGGCGCCCGGCCGCCGCGCACGGCGCGGCGCCCGCGCCACGCGCCCGAGTCCTGGTTGAGGGGGGCGACGCCGACCAGCTTCGCGACCGCCCGGCGGTCGAGCCGGCCGAGCTCGGGCAGCTCGGCGAGGAGCGTGCGCGCGACGACCGGGCCGACGCCCGGCACGCTCCGCAGGAGGTCCTCCCGCTCCAGCCACGCCGGGCTCGCGCGGATCAGCGCGCCGAGGTCGGCGTCCGTCGCCGCGAGCTCGCGCTCGAGGTAGGCGATGTGCCGCGTTAGGCTCTGCCGGACCGCCCGCTGGGCGCGACCCTCGACCTGCAGGAGCCGGCTCCGCTCGGCCTGCCGCATCTCGAGGAGCTGCCGGCGCCGGGCGAGCAGCGCGGCGAGGTCGCGCGCGGCGGCGTCCGGCAGCTCGCGCACCGCCGGCCGGAGGCGCTCCCCGAAGAGGGCCAGCACCCGGGCGTCGATCCGGTCGGTCTTGGCGAGCTGCCCGGTGGCCCTCGCGAAGTCCCGCACCTGGCGCGGGTTGACGACTACCACCGGCAGCGCCGCCGCCGCGAGCGCGGCCACGGCGAGGAGCTCGTAGCCCCCGGTGGCCTCGAGCACGATTAACTCCGGCGCGAGCCCGGCGAGCCGCTCGGCGAGCGCCCGCACCCCCGCCTCGTCGTTAGGCACCGCCCACAGGGCCGGCCCCGCGCTCCCGGCGGCCACGACCAGTTCGGCTTTCGCCACGTCGATCCCGACGACCATGCGCCCGCCCTCCGGCTCACTCTCGCGGTGGGTGTCACGCGGACCGCCCGCTCTTGTGGTGATCCGGGCTCGGCCCGCGGCCGGCCCCCGCAACTGTTCGGGCTGCGCGCGACAAGCGGTGGGGACACCGCCCGGGCTTTTCATCGGTGTGCGACACCCAGGGGAAATCGGGCTGGTGCCCCCGACCAACTTGCCGGTAATCTCGCTAGAAAGGGAGATACAAGGGGGAACGGCCGCTCGGGATGCCACCATCCCGAAGAGCTGTTCCCCTTTCAATC
>Ga0207675_100001250_pt1 | contig 25342 bp, 20 predicted proteins | sample KBSSwiS42_FD_184305 | JGI IMG/M metagenome (GOLD analysis project Ga0207675, IMG submission 184305) | Switchgrass rhizosphere microbial communities from Kellogg Biological Station, Michigan, USA - KBS Switchgrass S4-2 (SPAdes) (version 2) | ecosystem: Host-associated > Plants > Roots >...
GACGCGTGAACCCTCTCAGCATCGAACTGACCCCTCAATCAACTTAAATCTTCTGACCGCACTCGTTGCAAAACTTGGCGCCTGACGGAACTTCCGCCTTGCAATTCGGACACGTCGCTGCGCCCAGGTTCGTGCCGCATTCTGAACAGAACTTTGCGCCAGCACTGTTTTTGCTTCCGCAGTTCGGACATGGAACGCCTGCTGCGGTCGCACCGGCCGCGGCTGCTGTGGCGCCTTCTTTCGACTGCCTGATCGCGTCTGTCATCGCGCCGGCCATCGCGTTCCCGAGTGCAAAACCAGCGCCTAGACCGGCACCAGTGCCGGCGCCGCCGGAGGGATTCTGCGCCGCGTCACGCATCGCGTCAGCAGCTTGAAATTGTGTGTAACGTCCAACATCGCCGATCACGCCCATCGACGTGCGCTTGTCCATCGCAGCTTCTACTTCCTGCGGTAACGAGATGTTTTCAATGACGAATTTCGTTAACTCGAGACCCCAGCTCTTGAAGTCGTCGTTCATCTTTCCGCGCATGAACGTGCCAAGCTCGTCGTAGTTCGACGCGAGATCGAGCGCGGCGATTTTGGATTCACCCAACGCGTCGCTGAAGCTGCTCACAAGCGTACGTTTCAACTGGCCTTCCACATCTTCCGTTACGAAGCGCGCATTCGTGCCGGCGAGCTCTTTGATGAACGCTTGCGGATCGCCAACGCGCATCGAGTAGATCCCGAACGCGCGCAGACGGACCATGCCAAAATCTGCATCGCGCATCATCACCGGATTCGGCGTGCCCCATTTGAGGTCCTGAAACTGTTTGGTGCTGACAAAGTAGACTTCGGACTTGAATGGCGAATTGAAGCCATACTTCCAGGCGCCAAGCTTTGACAGGATCGGCGTGTTGCCACCGTCAATGGTGTAGCGACCCGGAGGAAACTGATCGGCGATCTGGCCTTCGTGCACAAAAACCGCTGTCTGGGACTCTCTCACAATCAACTGTGCACCGTTTTTGATCTCCTGGTCTCTTACCGGAAAGCGATAGACCAGCGTGTTTCCGCTATCATCGAGCCACTCAATTACCTCGATGAACTGTGAACTCGGACTTAGACGATCAAGTATTCCCATTTTGGCCTCACTCTTTGCAAGGATTCAGTCAGCGTCGATTATACGCTGAGACCCGGGCATTTATTGAAGTGCCCGGCGTGATTTGTGGCGGCGGAGGATTATCAGGAGCGCGACTAGACCACCCGTAATGTCGATGAAACTGTCGTAAATTGACCCCGTGCGGGAGGGCACAAAACGTTGGTGGTACTCATCCAGCAGCGCATACGCAACAACGAGCGCAAGTGAGACAATGAACCACCTGTTAGCCAGCGCCGGGCGCGCCGAACTGCGAAAGGCGCGAGCGGCGAAAAACGCCAGAATCGCATACTCAGTAAAGTGCGCCACCTTTCTCGTGACGAGATGAACCACCGCGAGCGTCTCGGCGCTTGTATTTGGAAACAGCCAAAGGACGAGCGGACCAATAATCCGGGAAGTGTTTCCGGCGTTGAAGCTGTCGGATGAGGCAAACGAAATGAAGACGAGCCAGGCGACCAGAGGAAAGTAGCGGCTGAAAGTTCTGGCCAGGGATTGTTGGCCCATGAATGGGGGCTATTAAAGGGCGGCGGCGCCCGAAACGACTTCGATGATCTCGTTTGTGATGGCCGCTTGCCGGATGCGGTTCATGTTCAACGTCAAGGTATCGATTAGCTCGCTCGCATTCTTCGACGCGGAATCCATCGCAGTCATGCGCGCGCCATGTTCGGAAGCTACAGATTCGAGCAGCGCGCGGAAAATCTGTGTTTCAATCAAACGCGGCAATAACCTGCCAAACATCTCACCGGGCGGTTGTTCGTAAATGTAGTCAACCAACGTTACTGCTTGTTTTGCTTCCGGCTCGGGTTCCTTCGCTCGTGCAACCGGCAACAACTGTTCAAGCACTACGCGCTGCGAAAGCACTGACTTGAACTCGTTGTAAATCAGGAAAACTTTATCGATGCCCGTGTCTTCAGTGTAAAGCTTGATGATTGCTCGCGCGACATCGAGCGCTTCAGAAAACTCGACGCGTCCTTTGCCGGTCAAGCCGAGATACTCCGCGGCAATAACTGCATGACGGTTGCGAAAGAAATCGCGACCTTTGCGTCCGATCGCCACCAGCTCAACTGTCTTATCGGAGTTCTCTCTGAAGAACGCTTGCGCGGCTTTCGTCAAGTTGGTGTTGAAGGCACCGCATAATCCTTTATCGGCCGTGATTAGGACCAGGAGATATCGCTGGTCGCCGCGTAGATCGAGTAGGGGATGATGAAAGTCTTCGTCGGTCCGCTTCGCGAGTTCGCCTAAAACTTCCGCCATCTTGTTTGCAAACGGACGCGCAGTAACAACGCGATCCTGCGAGCGCTTGAGCTTCGCCGCAGAGACCATCTTCATGGCCTTCGTGATCTGCTGCGTGTTTTTCACCGACTTGATGCGCCGGCGGATGTCGAGAAGATTAGGCATCGCTTATGTCTTAAGCAGGCTGTGGCGCCGCGGCCGTTGACGCTCGCGTTACGCGAGACGGAGCAAAGTCAGTTTCTCCCGCAGCCTGTTTGTGCCACTCGTCCTTGAAGTCTTCCAGCACCTGTTTGAGTTCAGCCTTGATGTCATCCGTCAAAGCTTTCTTTTCAGCGATTGATGCGAGGAGGCCGGGATTCGAACTCTCAACAAAGCTGAGCAACGTCGATTCAAACCGTCGTACGTCTTCAACAGCAATGTCGTCTGTGTAGCCGTTGGTTGCGGACCAGATCACGAGAACCTGTTTCTCCACGTCCATTGGTTGGTACTGCGGTTGTTTCAGAATCTCCGTGAGACGTTGACCGCGGGCCAATTGCGCTTGCGTCGCTTTGTCGAGATCGGAACCGAATTGAGCGAACGCCTGCAATTCGCGGAACTGCGCCAGGTCAAGACGCAGCGTTCCCGCCACCTGTTTCATCGCTTTGATCTGCGCCGATCCGCCCACACGCGATACGCTGTTACCGACGTTGATAGCCGGACGGAAACCGCTGTTAAAGAGGTCGGCTTCGAGAAAGATCTGGCCGTCAGTAATCGAAATCACGTTCGTTGGAATGTAAGCCGAAATGTCGCCCGCCTGGGTTTCAATGATTGGCAAACTCGTCAACGAACCACCGCCTTTGAGGTCGGAAAGTTTTGCGGCGCGTTCCAATAGCCGCGAGTGCAGGTAGAAAACGTCTCCCGGATAAGCCTCGCGACCCGGCGGCCGCCGGAGCAGCAGCGAAATCTCACGGTAGGCGGCAGCCTGTTTTGAAAGATCATCGTAAATCGTGAGCGCGTGTTTGCCGTTATCGCGGAAGTACTCGCCCATGGCAGCGCCGGAGTAAGGCGCCAGGAACTGCATTGCCGCGGGATCGGAAGCCGTCGCCTTGATGACGATCGTGTAATCCATCGCGCCGAAATCCTGAAGTGTTTTTACGACCTGGGCCACCGTTGAAGCCTTTTGACCGATCGCGACGTAAATGCAGATTACGTCTTTCCCTTTTTGGTTGATGATCGTGTCGACTGCTACGGCGGTCTTGCCCGTTTGGCGGTCGCCGATGATCAGTTCGCGCTGACCGCGACCGATCGGCACCATCGCGTCGATTGCCTTGAGACCGGTTTGCAGCGGCTCCTTCACGGGCTGGCGATCTACTACGCCGGGCGCGATACGTTCGACTGGGTTGTAGTGCTCCGTGACAATTGGACCACCGTCGTCGATCGGGTTACCAAGCACGTCTACGACGCGGCCGACCAGCGCCTCACCAACAGGCACCTGTATGATGCGGCCGGTGCGCTTTACCAGATCGCCTTCGCGGATCGTCTGAAACTCACCGAACAACACCGCACCCACTTTATCTTCTTCGAGATTCAGCGCCAGTCCGCGAACATCGTGCGGAAACTCCAGCAGTTCGCCGGCCATTACTTTTTCGAGTCCGTGAAGTTCGGCGATCCCGTCTCCGATCTTGATCACGGTTCCCACTTCAGTCACCGTCACGCCGGTGTCGAAGTTTTCGATCTGCTTGCGGATGATTTCGTTGATTTCGCTGGCTCTTATTGGTTCCATGATGTCCTCTAATAAAGCTTCCACCCGCCTCTACTGACCCGCGAGATTGGTTGCCAACCGCTCAAGATGGTTATCCACGGATCCGTCGAATATGGTCGAGCCGATACGCGCCACCAGACCACCGATGATCTTCTCGTCAGTGGCGAATGTCAGCCGCACTGTTCGACCGGTCGCCGCCGCGAGCGTGTCGTGCAGTCGTTTTTTCAACTCTTCCGGAATCGGCCGCGCGGTTGTGATTTCCGCTGCGACAATTCCGCCGCGCTCGTCCAGGATCTGATCGAAACGGGCCGCGATTTCCGGCAATTGCGCCAATCGCTGGTTTCTTAGTAGTACGAGTAGGAAGCTGGCTGTTGTTTCCCTGACGTGAGTGCGGGAGATTAACTCTTCGAGTATGGTTCGCTTGTGCTCGTACGCGACAGTGGGATTCGCAAAAACTTCTTTCAACTGCGGATTGCCGTCAATCATCGAAGCCCAGCTTTTAATCTCACTCTGGACTTCTCGCTCTTCGTGTCGCTCGATAACCACATCCGCAAGGGCTGACGCGTAGCGACGCGCTACCGTTTGCAAACTCAAACTCTGGCCCTCCTCAGCTCGCCGATACTGTCTTCTATCAAGTGCTGGTCATCTTCCGGCTTCATCTCGCGCCGCACTCTGTCGCGCGCAAACTCGACGCTTCTCTGCGCGAAAAACCGCCGGAGCTCTTTGCGCGCGATCTTGTCTGCCGTTTCCATTTCCCGCTCCGACTGTTGCTTCAGTTTTTCGATTTCGCGAGCAGTGGCGCCGGCAACGCGTTGCTTTTCCAATTCCACTTCCTGACGCGAATGCTCTTTGACGGCGCGCACGTCGTCGTCAAGTCTGCTCAACAGGGAGTCGGTTTCTGCAACCTTTTCCAACGCGCGTGCCTTCTCTTGCTGCGCATGGAGCAGCTCCTGCTTAATGTCTTCGCGGCGAGAAGCCAGCGCTTCGGCGATCGGCCGGCGGAGAATGTAGATACCAAACGCGGTAAAGATTGCCAGATTCAGAAACTTCCACAGCTCGAGCCCGGGATAGTTGGCCCAGGCGTTCAACCATTCCATCCATTCTCCAGATGCGAGTGCGATCATTTTCCGTTAGCAGTAAGACTCTTCAAAATCAACGAGCTGACCGGCGCAGTACCTGTGCACTTATCAGATCAGCCACAGTTGCGGCTTGCGACTCAAGCTCCTGGCGAACCTTTTGTTCCTGCTGTTTTGTTTGTTCGAGTTGCGCCGCGACAGTCTTGGAAACTTCGTCTCGGTAAAGACGTATCTTCTCGTCCTTTTCTTTGAGCGCCGCCGCACGCTCTTTTTCGAGCAGCCGGTATCCTTCAGCACGCGCCTCGCGCAGGGTCGCGTTGTACTTCCTCAATCTCTCTTCACTTTCAGCGACGAGTGCCTCGGCCTCCTTAAGGCGCCCACTGACCTGTTTCTCACGTTCGCTAAGTATCTGATTGATGGGCTTCAACAGCGTTCGATTGAGAATGACGACCATTACCACCACCAGGAACAGGTGGAGCAGTAAAGTACCATCAGGAACCAACTGAATTGAGGCCTCAGCGAGAAACATTCGATTGTTCCAACGTAGTGATTAGTCTTGCTGTCGAAAAGCGCGCGAGTCTAACATGTAGGGCGTTATTCCGCCAAATGGACGCTGAACGGCGGTCTTGTTTTACATTGTGCTGTCGATTCGTTGAGAGGTGGCTTTTACATATTACATCTGGGAGGCGGAAAGTAGGAGGTTGTAGATTCGATCGAGATCCTGATTACTGAAAAAGCTAATCTCTACCTTCCCGTGACCCTCGCCGCGGAGTTGCACAATCCGTACTTGAGTTCCCAGTGCTCTTCTGAGTTTTGTTTCTGCGGCTCGGATGTTTGGGTCTACAGCAACCGCGGTTTTGGGTTGCGTACCCTCCACCGCTTTTCTGACCAGATGTTCTGTGGCACGAACCGATAATGCGCCATCGATCACCTGTCGCGCGACCCGGCGCTGAAGGTCTACATGCGACAGCCCGAGTATTGTTCGCGCATGACCGGTCGAGAGCCGGCCCTCGACTACGAGCTTTTGCAAATCGTCCGGAAGTTTCAACAGGCGAAGATAGTTGGTGATGTAGGAACGATCGCGGCCGACGCGCGCCGCCAGGGCCTCTTGAGTAAGGCCGACGTTTTCAATGAGCCGTTTGTATGCTTGGGCCTCTTCAATAGGATTGAGATCTTCGCGCTGGATGTTTTCGATTAGAGCGATTTCCAGAAGATCGCTATCCGGGACGTCCTTAACCACGACCGGCACCTTCGACAAACCAGCCAGGCGCGCGGCTCGCCAGCGCCGCTCGCCGGCAATAAGTTCATATTGATCGCCATGCCGCCTGACCAACAAAGGCTGCACTATGCCGTGAGTGCGAATCGAATCTGCCAGGCCTTCCAAGCTGCCCTCGTCGAAATGAGTACGAGGCTGCATCGGACCCGGGGTGATCGAGTCGACGTCCACTTCTGCCGGTTCGGAATCTAGATCGATCGTTTTGTCAGACGACAGCAGAGCTCCCAAACCGCGACCCAGTGCCTTTCGATTCATAGACAATCTCCCGTGCAAGTTGCGAGTAGGCTTCAGCGCCTTTTGAATGCGCGTCGTAACTGATGATTGGCTTTCCGTAACTCGGAGCCTCGGCTAACCGGACGTTTCGCGGAATAACAGTTTGAAAGACCTGAAGACCGTAGAAGTCACGAAGGTCAGCGGCTACGGCCGCGGACAGGTTGGTTCGTTCGTCATACATTGTGAGGAGCAAACCTTCGATCATCAGGCCAGGATTGTGCAGACGCCGGATTCGAGCGAGCGTATCGAAAAGTTCAGTGACGCCCTCGAGCGCGTAGTACTCGCACTGAATCGGCACTAGAAGCGACTTGGCGGCGGTAAGCGCATTCAACGTCAAGAGGCCGAGTGAGGGCGGACAATCGATGATCATGTAGTCGTAGTTCGCCTCAATCGGTGCAAGTGCGCGCTTCAGTCGAAACTCCCGTTGCTCGACTTCAACCAGCTCGATTTCGGCGCCGGCGAGATCCTTATTGGCAGGGACGATATCAAGCGACGGAACCGACGTGGGCAGAGCTATCGCCGAGATTGACTCATCCATCACCAGGCTATGGTAGAGACCTTTACGAAAACTGCCGCGCTGGACGCCAATGCCGGAGGTGGCGTTTCCCTGCGGGTCGGCATCGACGAGAAGCACTCGATTCCCCCAACTGGCAATAATCGCGGCGAGATTAACGGCGGTAGTGGTCTTACCGACTCCGCCTTTCTGGTTTGCCACGGTTATGATTTTGGCCATCTACCGGCGAGCGCGCCTTTCTCTGAGCAAATTTGCCGTAACCTAACACAGTCCACAGATCTGAGCCACTGTCGGCTGTCGTTAACCAGTTTTAAGTAACGGGGGGACACGTGAAACGGCGGGGACCGTTCAAGCACGAGGTTTCACGTGAAACATACCTAAATGGCCTTTTGTTGTAGGGACAAAAACACCAACAGGGTGGACAGCGCCGCTGGAGTGAGTCCCGGCAAACGCCTCGCTTCGCCAAACGTTTGGGGACGTGCCCGGCCCAGGCGCTCCACTACCTCATTCGAAAGACCGCTAATCGTCTGAAAGGCCATGTCGCCCGGGATTCTCAGGCCGTCATGCTGATACAACTTGGCGATCGTCGCCTTCTGGGCGTTTAGATATCCTTCGTACAAGGAGTCGGCCAGCACGGAGCTGAGGTCCGACTCGCTTACCGGCTTCAGCTCTCCGGGCAATAGCGACATGATCAAATCTGCCATGACGCGGGGACGCTTCGCCAATTGAGCAAGCGAGATTACGTCACCCAGATCTGTATTCAGGAGAGCACTGACAGCCGCATGCTGCGCATCAACCCTCCGCAGCCGCGTCTCATCAAGCGCTTTTCGCAGTAATGCAAGCCGTGCCCGCCTCGCGTTGAACCTTTCCCAATCGGAATCGCCGACCAGCCCCAGCTCCCGGCCATACCGTTCGAGTCTCTCGTCGGCGTTGTCGTAACGCAGCGCCAGCCGGTATTCAGCTCGCGAGGTAAAGATGCGATACGGCTCGTCGACGCCTTGCTTGATCAGATCTTCAATCAGAACGCCGATGTACGACTCTTCGCGGCGCATGCGAATCCCGCCGCGATTCTGCGTGTACAACGCAGCGTTAATGCCTGCGATGAGCCCCTGGCAAGCGGCCTCTTCGTAACCGGTTGTCCCGTTAATCTGGCCGGCGTGAAACAGCCCGGGCACGCGCGCAGTTTGCAGGTCCGGCCCAAGCTCTCTCGGATCGACGAAGTCGTACTCGATTGCGTAACCAGGCCGAATCACCCGCGTTTCCTCGAGCCCGGGAATCATCCTGACCAAATCCTGCTGTAGCTCTGCCGGGAGCGAGGTTGAGAACCCGTTGAGATAGACCTCGTTTGTGTCGTGCCCCTCCGGTTCAAGAAAGAGTTGGTGGCGAGACTTTTCGGAGAATTTAACGACCTTGTCTTCAATTGACGGGCAATAGCGAGGACCCACGCCCTTAATCGCGCCCGAATACAACGGTGACTGTGAAAGATTCTGGCGGATCGAATCATGAACCTCAGGCGTCGTGTACCCGATATAGCAATTAATCTGTCTCTGCTCCAGACGATCGGTTGAGAAAGAAAACGGCACCGGAACCTGATCGCCTGGTTGAGGTTCAAACGACTCCCAATCGATGGTCCGTCCGTCCAACCGCGGCGGCGTTCCTGTCTTCAGCCTTCCGACGGGAAAGCCGAGCCGCTTCAGCGATTCTGCCAACTCGATCGACGGAGGTTCACCGGCGCGTCCCCCGCGATACGTTCGACGTCCTGTGTGGATTAGGCCGTTGAGAAATGTTCCGGTCGCGACCACAACAGCGGCGGCGCTAAACCGCCGGCCGTCCTCAAGCTCGACACCGACCAGCTTTCCGTGATCGAGAACGAAGTCGACCACCTTTCCCTGGCGCAGATGCAGATTCGACGTGCCTTCGAGGGTCCGGCGCATCTCGGCGCGGTAACGCATCCGATCTGCTTGAGCCCGTGGAGACTGCACCGCGGGCCCGCGCGAACGGTTTAGCAGACGGAACTGAATACCGGTTCGGTCGATCACACGTCCCATGATGCCGCCGAGCGCGTCAATCTCTCGAACAAGGTGTCCTTTGGCGATGCCTCCGATCGCCGGGTTACAAGACATCTGCCCTACTAGATCCAGATTGAGTGTGATAAGACCGGTCTCTGCGCCGAGACGTGCTGCGGCGCTCGCGGCCTCGCAGCCGGCATGTCCTGCCCCAATCACGATCACATCAAAGCGCTCGTCGAACATCGCTACTTCCCAATACAGAACGTCGCGAAGATCTCTGACAGTATATCTTCCGTCGTTGTCTCGCCCGTAATCTGTCCCAACAACCTCAACGCGTTATGGAGTGGCGCCAAGACCAACTCTTCACTATAACGATCCAGAAAGCACTCGCGTGCTGACTCCAATTCTTTCTTCGCGTTGCAAAGCAGATCGTAATGACGGGCATTCGTGATCAGCAAACTTCCGTTGTCTGCTCCACTGCTATTCAGCTTCGCAAGAATAGCACTGTGAAGTGACGGCAATCCCTCGCCCGTTCGTGCCGATACGTTAATCGCTGCTCCGTCTTCAACACAACTTGCGAACGATTGAAACGATGGAAGATCACTCTTGTTCATCACCACAAGGCGACCCGCGCCGGTAGTTCGCTGCAACAGATCGCGATCCTCTGGTCCAAGTGCGCTTGAGCCGTCGATCACGAGCAGTACGAGATCTGCATCTCCCATTGCGCGATGCGTCCGTTCAATGCCGAGCGTCTCAACGTCGTCAGTTGTTTCGCGCAGCCCGGCCGTGTCGGTGAGGATAACAGGCACGCCTCCTATGTCGATGGCTTCTGATAAGGTGTCCCTGGTTGTGCCTGGAACGTCTGTGACGATGGCTCGCTCGTATCGCACTAACATATTGAAAAGACTGGACTTACCGACATTTGGGCGGCCGGTTATCGCCACTCGCGCGCCGTCCTGCAACAGCCTGCCTGCACTGTAGCTCGCGCTTAGCTGATCAACTCCAGCAATAACTGATTCGAGTGCTTCTTCAATGTGGTCCAACTGTGGCGCCGGCAGATCGTCTTCGACAAACTCCACCGCTGACTCCAACAAAACGATCACTTCAACCAACTTCTCTTTGAATGGATCGAGCGCCTTTGATAACTCGCCATTCAATTGTCGGTTCGCTTGTTTGACTGCCGCATCAGTTTGCGCTGCGATTAGATCTCGAATCGCTTCCGCCTGCGCCAGGTTGATCTTTCCGTTCGTCACCGCGCGCAGCGTGAACTCTCCTGGTCCAGCCAGCTCCGCACCGAACTCGAGCGTCGTATCGATGATGCGTCGCACGATCGCCGGCGATCCATGACAACTGATCTCTACAACGTCTTCTCCGGTTAATGAGTGCGGTGCTGGAAAGCAAGTCACTAAGACTTGATCGATGATCTCTGCGTCGTTACCGGCTTTCAACTTCGTCAGCGTCGCGCGCCTTGCGTCGAACGCATCGACTTGCGCCATGCGCTGCACGATTGCGATCGCCTGTGGTCCACTCAGACGAATTACCGCCAGGGCGCCGCGGCCTCTGGGTGTCGATAGTGCAACGACAGTATTCATCGCGAGTTGCGGGGTATGTCAGAGAGCTGGTGAGTTTAGCTCTTTAAGAGTGCTCTTTTAATTACTCTTCGGTGAAGAACTCTTCTTAACAATTCTTAACTTCCGTTCAGAACCTTCGCCGATCGACTCCGTCGAGAGATCCGGACTGTCTGCAAGTGTCAAATGAATGATGCGTCTCTCGTTTGCGCTCATGGGCTCAAACGTAAACGCCATACCGGTTTGTCGCACACGGTTAGCAGCGAGGTTCGCCATGGCTTGCAACTCTGCTTCTCGTGTGGCGCGGAATCCGTTAACGTCGCACACCAATCGTCCACTTCCCACGAGGCTACGTCCAAACACCTGGTTAATGAGGTGTTGCAAAGCCTCTAACAGCTCTCCCGTCTGCGCTTGCAGCAACTCGGCATCCTTGCCTGAAATGTCCAGGACTTCACCGCCAACGCCGTGCGTGACATTCACATGCAAATGCAGTCCTGTTGCTTCGAAGACGTCTTCGAGATACTGCGCAGCCTGTTGTGTAACTTCCGTCATCTTCTCTCACGTTCGAGCCGTTGCTGAGTCTACTTGCTTCTTTCGCGGCGGCACTTTCTTCGCCGGCGGCGACTCAACCTCGTCATCGTCTGACTTGGTCCAATGGTTGATTAAGAACTGTTGACTGAAGCCGACGATGTTTCCAACCAGCCAGTACAAAACCAAACCTGACGGCGCGCTCCACAATATGTACAGCATGAAGAGCGGCATGCCGATCGCCATCATCTTTCTTTGTAACGGATCCGCGGACGGCGCCGGGGTCACCAATTGTAACACCACCATCGTGCCCGTCATGAGGATCGGCAGAATGTGAATAAAGTAAGGTTCTGCTGCGGAGAGGTCGGGAATCCACAAGAAACTTGCTTGCCTGAAGTCCAACGAAATCGTGATCGCACGATAAAGAGCAAACAGAAACGGCATCTGGATGAGCAACGGCAAACAACCGCCGAGTGGGTTGCCTTCTTTCATCAAGCGCAGTTGTTCCATTTGCAGCTCTTTCAACCGCGGATCGTTCTGCTTCATTCCCTTGATCTTCTCTTGCAGATCCTTCATCCGAGGCGCCATCTTTTGTGCCTTCTTCATCGCTTTCGAAGAGCGCCATTTCAACGGAAAGAAGAGTGAGTAGATGACGATCGTAAAAAGAATGATCGCGATTCCGTAGCTGCTAGTTAGTTTGTAGAGATAAGTGATGGCCTGAAGAATCGGAACGGCCAGCGGTCGTGATATCCAACTTAGAAATCCATAATCAATCAACCCGTCAAGATCGATCGGCCGCTGAACCGCTCGGCTGATGTCCTCACTCGAACTGGTGAGCAGGTAATGATCCTTTGGGCCAGCATAAATGACAGTGCGCGAGCCGTCCGTCGGCGCCGGCACAAGTGCCGATACCATGTACCACTTTTCGGCCGCGCCACCGTTTGGCTTATGTTCGTAAGCGACGGTCCGATACTCGAGTCCATCGACCTTTTGCGCCGGTATCGCCACCATTGCAAAGTAAGTATCGGCAACTCCGGCCCAATCCGCTGGACCATTCAAGACCAATCGATCGGGACTGCTGCTGTTGCCGTTGATTGAGACGGCCGTGTGACGCTCGACCTTTCCCCCGGCAAAGGCAACTGCTTCAGGCGCCACCGAATAAAACGTGTGGTGACTGACCCCTTGATCACCAATACTCGGACCGATCGTCATCTTTACGGCCGGCGTGCTCCCGTCGGCTCGCTTCACCAAAACCGTCAGATCCGTTTCATACCGATCGGCATAGAAAACGAGTGTTTTCCTGACCTGAAGGCCACTTCCGTCCTCGAGCACAAACGAGAGTTGCTTCTGTTCGCCCGGCGATAGATTTAATTCAGCATTGCCGTCGGAACCATCGATTCCCTCGACTCGATACGTGGACGAAGCAAGCACTCCATCCAGATTCGAATCGCCAGTCTGCAACTGCAACGGCACCTGTCGCGGCTCTCGTTTCAATCCCTCAGGAGAGATCAGTTCCAGCGGTTTCTTCTCCGCTTTGTTGCCGGCTACGGAGTAGATGGGAGTATTGCTGTTCTTGTTTCTCTTTATGATCCAACTGATCGGTTCAGCGCCGCGCGTATCAAACTTCGCGTCGTAAAGGTCGGTCTTAATGGTGATAGTTCGTTGTGGCGCCTGGCTGATCGCCGTGCTCGGCGTTTGCGCTGGAGTCGGTGACGAACTTACTTGTGTCGTCGCAGGCGTCGCGGTAGCTGATGGGCTGGGTGTCGCCGCAGGTTGCTGATTCTTGGATGGTCCAAGTGGATAGAAATACTGCCACGCGAAAAGGATCGCGGTGGAGAGTACGAGTGCCATTAAGAGTCGTCGTTGTTGCATGTCTTGTTCGCTGGCTACTTAACCGGGTCATAGCCTCCCGGATTGAATGGGTGGCAACGAAGCAACCGCCGTACAGCCAGCATCGTTCCCCGCGCAGCGCCGTAGCGGGAAATTGCGTCGACTGCATATTCCGAACAGGTAGGAGTGAATCTACAGGAAGGAGGTAGCAGTGGTGAAATTGCCAACTTATAAAACTTGAGAATTGAGATTAAAACGACCTTCACACAACCATCGCTTACCTGACAGGATCCCGCTGCTCCAGTCTGCCAACCTTCTCAACTATTCCCTCGAACTCTTCACGTGGCGCAATCAACTTTTGATCCAGCACAGCCCGTTTTGCATTCATCACCCAATCGTAATTCTTTGCCAGGCCGCGTAGCGAAAGTTCATTGGATCGAAAAGTTTCCCTCAGCAGACGCTTCGCCCGATTTCTTTGCACCGCCTTACCGAGCGCCTTCTTCGAAGCGGTGACGCCGAGGCGATGATTCGAACCGTCGTTCTCAACGACAAATACGGTGATAAATACGCCGTCGTAGCGTTTCCCGTTCCTGTAGACGTGCTGGAACTCCTCCGAATCGCGCAAGTACTTCCGCATGCATGGCGACGGAATTGCAGTTTTAGTAGTGAGCAGGTGTGAGTCGCTTTCGTCCTTTTGCTCGCCGCCTTTTTAGGACTAAGCGGCCGTTTTTGGTGGCCATGCGCGCTCGAAAACCATGAGTCTTCGCGCGTCGCCTATTATTCGGTTGAAAAGTGCGCTTCGACATAGCGATGAATCTCCTCTAAAACGAAAACGCTAAGACTAACTGCGGCCAGAATTTATGTCAAGAAAACGGCGCGGTTAGAGGGAACTTTTTAGCGCTCTCTGTACCAGAACAATACCTTGCCCAGCCGCGATCAATTTTGTTTTACCGCGGCTGTTTTATTCGTTTACGGTCTCTTGATCGAGTCGAAACTTCTATGTTAGTCTCCGCACGCTTTGGTAGTGACCGCCCCGTAAACAGTTGATATCACAAGACTTTAAAGCATTACTTTAAGCCTCTCGAACTTTTTCCACTAGCTGTGGAAAACCCTGTGGAAAAGTTCTCGGGAGTTGTTGTTGGGTTTTGCGGGCAAGGATTTCAGGAGAGGGCTGGGTAGAGTTCTGCGGATAGACTCGCCGCCGAGGCGTACTGTTCTATTACGGAGCTTTAGTCAAATTGAAACCTTCCCTTCACGCTTTTTCTGATGAGCACTTCTGTCGAGAGTAATGTTTGGGGCCGCATTCTTCATTCCCTCAAGGGCAGACTAAACCAACAAGTTCTGGAAACCTGGTTTCGACCCATCCAGTTCGAACGGCTCGATAGCGCGCTGCATGTGATCCATTTGCGTGCTCCCAATCAGATCGTGAAAGACTGGGTCGTGAGTAATTACGCAAAGGCATTGGACGAGTCTCTAAACGAACAGCGACTCGATGGTTACAGCGTTGGTTGGGTGATTGGAAAAGTGCCGGACTGGATCCCGGCGTCTGCCTCGTCAGTGCTACCGGAAACAGAGAAACGAGAAACCGCTGCCACAGGTGTTCAAACGCCTGTTCCGCTTGATACCCCCGCAACGACTGCGATCGCTGTTACCGAACCGTCGCTGAGTTCCAAGTACACGTACGAGAGTTTCGTTGTTGGTTCGTGCAATCAGTTTGCGCATGCCGCTTCGCTCGCTGTCGCGGAAACTCCAGGCCGAACGTATAACCCACTATACCTGTACGGCGGCGTGGGCCTGGGAAAGACGCACTTGATGCACGCGTGCGGTCACGCGATCAAGGCGCGAAATCAACATCTCAAACTCTGCTACATCTCATCAGAACGTTTCATGAACGATCTGATCAATGCAATTCGCTACGACAAGACGCAGAGCTTCCGCGAGAAGTACCGCTCGGTTGATGTATTACTGATCGACGACGTTCAGTTCATGGCCGGCAAAGAACGCACACAGGAAGAGTTCTTTCACACGTTCAATGCTCTTTACGATCAGCAAAAGCAGATTGTGATTAGTTCTGATTGTCCGCCGCGTGAGATACCGACCCTCGAGGAACGTCTGCATTCTCGTTTTGAATGGGGACTAATCGCCGATATTGAACCGCCCGATTTGGAAACCAAAATTGCAATTCTCAAACGCAAGGGCGATTTGATAGGTGTGGCCATACCGGATGACGTAGCGATGTTTATCGCCGGCCGCGTGAAGAGCAATATTCGAGAGTTGGAAGGATCTCTGGTTAGGCTGATCGCCATTTCGTCTCTGCGAGGAGAGCCGATTTCCAAGAGCCTGGCGCAGGATGCAATTCGCAACATCGCCAAAGAAGAAGAACCCGGAGTTATTACGATCCAACAGATTCAAAAGCTCGTGGCCTCAACTTATAAGCTGACGAGCGATGAGTTAGTTTCCAAAAACAACGCGCGCAACATTGCACATCCGCGGCAGGTCGCGATGTACCTGTGCAAGCATCTGACGAAGCATAGTTATCCGGAGATCGGGCGCGCCTTCGGTGGAAAACATCACACTACGGTCATACATTCTGTTGACAAGATTGAATCGTTAGTTCTAACGGATGAGACTCTGCAAAGATTGATCAGCGAACTGTCGGAGTCGTTGCGGAAATGACTTTTCCACATTTCCACAGCCCCTCACTGAGAACGTTTTGTGGAAATGTGATAATGTTTCGTCACCGCTGAATTTTCCGAAAAGCAAGCACAACCTTGAAATCAATTTCCACAGTGCTTGATCGGAGCTAAACAGGCAGTTGTCAAAGGTTTGGCTGTTTTTCCACAAATCCACAGCCACCTACTACTGCTACTAGATCTTTATATTAAGTTTTTAGATAGTAGCTACAGAATCGCAACCTGCGTTTGTGGATTAATGCGAAGGAGATAGCAATGCAATTTGTCGTAAGCAAACAGAACCTGCAAAAAGAACTCGGATTCGTTCAAGGCGTTGTTGAGAAGAAGAATACTATTCCGGTCCTTTCAAACATACTCATTGAGTCGGTTGGTGAAACTACTATTCGCATCACCGGAACGGACCTCGATGTGACGGTTCGTTGTGACATGGATGCGGAAGAGATAACAACGCCGGGTTCGATGTGTGTGCAGGCTAGAAAACTGTTTGAGATTGCTCGCTTGCTTCCGGATGCTCCGGTTAGTTTCAAAAAAGAAGACAATGAATGGGTTACGGTGAAATGCGATCGTGCGCGTTTCAAGATGGTTGGTGTGGCGCGAGACGCGTTTCCGGAAGTGCCGTCGTTCAAGTCAGCGCCAACTAAAATCGCTGCCGGCGTAATCAAGACGTTCATCGACCGTACAATATTTGCTATTACCCAGGAAGAGTCGCGTTACACGCTTTCCGGCGCCAAGTTTGTTTTGGACGAGGCTGGCGCAAGGATGGTGACGACGGATGGACACAGACTGGCCTACGTTGAAAAGAAAAACATTGCGAGAAACGGTTCGAACGAAAAGATTGATACCTTGATTCCGCGGAAAACCTTGGCTGAGTTGACGAAACTCACGGCCGGTTTTGACGAAGATATCAGTTTAGGAATGGATGAAAATCACATCTATTTCCAGGTTGGACCACGACTGCTAATCTCCCGCATGCTCTACGGCCAGTTTCCAAACTACGAAATGGTGATGCCGAAGAACAACGACAAGTCAGTCGAGTTCAATAGTAGTTTGCTGAACCTTGCAATTCGCCGTGTGGCCTTGATGGCCGATGAGAGATCTCACGCTATCCGTTTTCATCTCGAGCCAAATCAACTCGTGATCAGCTCGCAGAATGCTGAGGAAGGCGAAGCTAACGAAACAATCCAAACTGATTACGCCGGTGAAGAAACGGATATCGGCTTCAACGCGCAATACCTGCAAGAATTTCTGAACGTCGTCGGCGATGCGAAGATTGCATTTGAGTTCAGAGACTCAAACTCGCAAGCGGAGTTACATCCCTCTGAGAACGGCGATGTTGACTACAAGTATGTAGTGATGCCGATGCGTATTTGATCGATTGGTTCGGTCCGCAAATCGCAGCGAGCCGGAATGTGTAGTTTATTGACAGTTTGTACGTCTGGATATAGAGTGCTCCCGCCTTAGGCAAGCACCCGTTTTAACTGGTTCTCACAACCCAAGCTTGCGTTGAAACCTCATCACGCCGAAAGGGGAATAATATGAACGAAAGACGCTACAGGTTTTTGCTTCTTGCAGCCTTCCTGGCCGGTGTCGGTTTAACGTCTGTTCACGCCATTCCTGAGATTTTTCGCAAAATCGGAGAAGCTCTGATAATCGCACCCGTACTGGCTTTGCTAGTTGATGAAGCCGCCAAAACAAAACTGTTGCGAGAATTCTCGCTGGAAGTATCGACTCACATAATCGGCCGTATGCTGCCAGTACCACTGCGCGAACATTTGACTCGTTACTTGCAGATGTTTCTTGTGCGGACCCGCTGGGATATCACTTACGACATAGAAAAATGGGATGGACAACCAGGTTACATCAGGCTCAAAACAATCAGCGAATACGATATGGAAAACCACTCCGAGGATCCGACCGACTACGATTTCAAGTATTCGGTGGAGGAGTCGTTGTATCCACACGTCGGTTGCACGCAAATAACGTTTGTGAGGCTTGGCGAAGAGACGTACGAGGGTGCAGTACTCGCCAAGGTCATAAAAATCGAGAACAACTATCAAACGTTCTTAAGTAAGAAACAATTGCAACCACACAGTCGTCCCAGCAAGCCAACTTACAGCTTTACCGCGAGATCGGAAGAATGCTTTCGTGATAGCGCCTTCTCTCCTTTCTTTGCTAACTACCCGGTTATGAATACGGCTCTATCGGTCTGGTATCCTGACGAAGCGTTGCGAGTTAGTTTGGAGTTGACTTTCGACGACGTGAAGACCGCGACGCAAAGTGTTCCGATCTCCTCTGGTGACCGCAAAGGCATTAAATGGATTATCAAGAGACCAATGCTTCCGGGTCAGGGCTTTGTTGTCAGGTGGGATGCCCTTAACAGTCAAATCCCTGAGAGCGTCACTACCACAGGTCCCGCTGTTCAAAAACCTTGCTAACCCTCTGGGTAGCGAACGCGCTAACCGCGGGCTCATGCTAAACTACGGCTGCGTCACTGCATTTTGCCGCGATGAGAAGTAACCGAGGAGTGACCGATTGGCGTCAACGAGTAAGTCTCGCGAACTGATTTGGTCTGCAAGGCCGCTCGACCCGCACTCATTTTCCCAACCGGAAAAGATTTTCGTTCACCACGTCGATCTCGAAATAAAAGTAGGCTTCGAGCGAAGAGTGCTGGACGGCACTGCGACTCTGCACCTTTTCCGCAATCCCGAATATCCCGATGCGCCGCTGATTTTGGATACGCGCGATCTCTCTATTCAAAGTATTGAAGCGGCAACGGACCATGAGTCCTTCGAGAGAGTGAGACATGAATTTGGCTCGGCTGATCCAATCCTTGGAACACCGCTGAGAGTACATCTTCCGCGAAATGCGACTTCGGTAAGAATCTCCTACTCCACCAGCCCAAACGCTACTGCTCTTCAATGGCTTGACGCAGAACAGACTGCCGGCAAGAAAGCACCATTTCTCTTCACACAATCTCAGGAGATTCATGCCCGCAGTTGGATTCCTTTGCAGGATACCCCCGGCGTCCGCATCACCTACTCGGCGACTATCGAAACACCGACAGATTTATTGGCAGTGATGAGTGATTGTCGCCGGGTGAGCGTAAGTCGACAAGGATCTTATCGATTCGACATGACTTATCCGATACCACCGTATTTGATTGCGCTGGCAGTTGGTGACATTGACTTCGCTCCCACTGGACCTAGAACTGGAGTTTACGCTGAACCGCCATTGCTTGAAGCCGCGAGATACGAATTCGCCGAAGCCGATCGCATGTTGCAGGCTGCGGAGCGACTTTACGGCACTTACCTCTGGGGGCGCTTTGATGTTCTTGTTTTGCCGCCTAGCTTTCCCTTCGGAGGAATGGAAAATCCTGGTGTCGCTTTCGTCACACCTACCTTAATCGCGGGCGATCGCAGTAGCGTTTCTGTGATCGCGCACGAGTTGGCCCACGCATGGTCCGGAAACCTCGTAACGAATGCAACCTGGAGCGACTTTTGGTTGAATGAAGGATTCACAACATACACCGAACGGCGTATTCAGGAAGAACTATATGGATCCAGTCGCGCCAACATGGAAGAAGTGCTGGCCGAGGAGCGCCTCGCGAATGAAATGAAGAACCTGCCGCCCGAGGATCAACTGCTACATCCTGACCTTGAAGGCCGGAATCCCGAAACAACGCTGGTTCCTTACGTTAAAGGCGCGTTGTTCCTTAAGACTCTGGAGAATACATTCGGCCGAGATCTATTCGACGCTTATCTCCGCAGTTACTTCGAGCATTTCGCGTTCAAGAGTATTACTACCGCCGAGGCAATCGATTATCTGAAAACGACTCTGCTCGATAACCATCCCCATTTGAGCGCGAAAATCCCATTAGAAGAATGGCTATGCGCGCCGGGTCTGCCTGCGTCTGCCCCTAAAGCCGTTTCACCTGTGTTGATGGAGATAAGGAAATTGGCTCATGCATGGAGTGCCGACCAGATTTCTACGGATGATCTTTGGGCTCAGGACTGGAACACGCAACAGAAGCTGCACTTCCTCGACTCGCTGCCTCCAGACGTCGGGTTTGCAAAGATGCACGAGCTCGACCAAAGATTCCAGGTAACCGAATCCGTAAACGCGGAAATTCTCTATCGCTGGTTGCTGCTCGCGGTGCGGAACAAATATGAGCCGGCTTATTCAAGACTGGAAAGATTTCTCACGACTGTCGGCCGCATCATCTACGTAAAGCCCCTTTATGAAGAGTTGGCGAAGACTGAACCGGGCAAAGCGTTTGCAGAAGCCATCTACAGCCGGGCACGGCCCAGTTACCATCCTCTAACTCAAGCCATCGTCGACAAGATTCTAGTTCCGTAGAGATGTTAATATCCCTGAATGCGGCTCGCTGCAATTGAAGCGACTAACTTTAGAAACCTCAGCGGAAAGATTGAATGGGGACCTCGCCTTAACATCCTCTACGGAAACAACGGCCAGGGTAAAACGAATTGGCTCGAAGCAATTCATGTCCTGGCCCGAACCAAGTCGTTTCGAACACAACGCCTCCAGGAAACAATCAAGTTTGGTGAGGACCTTGCTGTAATTCGGGGTAATGTCACCACAGGCGCAGATCTGAAGAGAGATCTACAAATCACCCTCCAGGACAACTCAAAGACGATCTTCGTTAACTCGAAACGAGAAGCTCTCGCTCGTTATCTCACACAGCTTCAAGTCTTTTCTTTTACGGCAACCGATCTGGAAGTGGTCCGTGGTGTGCCGGAAGCGCGTCGACGGTTTCTGGACCGTGGTGTTTCGTCACTACGACCCGCTTATCTGAGAACAATCTCTGATTACAGCAAAGTCATTAAACAGAAAAACCGCGTGTTGCAACTCGCTAATGAAGGGGAGTTGAGTCTCGAAAAAACTGAAGATCTTTTGGCGCCATGGAATGAACAACTTGTGCGCCTGGCAACACAGATTCATCGTGAGCGCGAGGATTATGTTGCGCATCTCAACAGTGCGCTGGAGCGCCAACTCTTTGACCGCCGCGACATCCAGACACGTTACGTTTCGTCGCTCGCGGCCAAGGGAGACTTGAACGATTACGAGTCGTTGTTGCGTTCGAGAATGGCCTTGAGGTTAGCGGCGGAAGTGGCTGCCGGACACGCCCTGATCGGCCCTCACAGAGACGATTTGGAGATTCAACTGGACGGACGCGAAATCCGCGTTTACGGAAGCTCCGGGCAGCAACGTAGCGCATTGTTATTATTAGACTTAGCGGCGATTTCGTTGTATAATTCGAATGCTAATGACCAGCCGGTTTTCGTCATAGACGACGTAGACGCCGAGCTGGACGAGGGGAGAATCAGACACCTTCTGGAATACCTTGAAAATCGCACGCAGACCTTCATTACAACCTCAAAGCGGAGCCACGTCGAAGGCTTCTTTTCAAGGGCGAATGTATATGAAATCGAAGAGGGCCAAGTCCGAAGCAGTCAGAGCACCCCTGACGTTTCGGCCAAATCCATTTTTGCTTAGAGAGATGCTTATTAAGCTGGGCAGTATAGGAGAGTAGATTGTCAACAGCAGGACCAACAGAAACAAAGAAGGGACAAGCTTACGACTCGTCCTCAATCACCGTTCTCGAAGGCCGGGAAGCCGTTCGCAAACGGCCGGCGATGTATATCGGCTCGACCGGAGAGTTGGGCCTTCATCATCTTGTTTATGAAGTAGTAGACAATTCGATTGACGAAGCGCTGGCAGGTTATTGCGATACGGTTGAAGTAGCGATCCATCTTGATAATTCAATTACGGTTATTGATAACGGCCGCGGCATTCCGGTCGACGATATCAAGAAAGAAAGAAAATCGGCGGCGGAAGTGGTGATGACCAAGCTTCACGCAGGCGGCAAGTTTGATTCAAACGCTTACAAGGTTTCGGGTGGACTTCACGGCGTCGGTGTTTCGGTCGTTAACTTCCTATCTGAGAATCTGCACCTGGAAATCTGGCGCGACGGCAAGACCTACGAACAGGAGTACACGCGAGGCATTCCAGTAGCGCCTCTCAAACAAACGGGTAAGACGCGGAAGCGCGGCACGAAGATCACCTTCAAGCCGGATTCGCAGATCTTCACCGAAACCGCTTTCAGTTTCGACAAACTCTCCGAGCGGCTGCGCGAGAAAGCATTCCTGAACAAAGGAATCCGGATCACGATCAAAGACGAGCGTGAGGAGCCGGAGCGTTCACACGAGTTTTATTACAAAGGCGGCATTGCAGAGTTTGTAAAGCACCTCAACAAGAACAAGACCACGCTTCACGATAAGCCGATCTATTTCGAACGGGAGTCAGAAAATTTATCGATCGAGGTGGCGATTCAGTACAACGACGGTTACGACGAAAAGGTCTATTCGTTCGCCAACAACATCAATACCGTCGACGGCGGCACGCACCTTTCCGGTTTTCGCTCTTCGTTCACCAGAACCATCAACGCCTACGCGCAATCTTCCGGACTCGCGAAAAACTTCAAAAGTTCGCTGACGGGAGATGACGTGCGCGAGGGGCTGGTAGCCGTGATTTCCGTAAAGCTGCCGCAACCGCAGTTTGAGGGTCAGACAAAAGGAAAACTGAATTCCGACGTTAAAGGCGCGGTCGAGTCGTTTCTGAACGATCGCCTGACCGAATTCTTCGAGCAGAATCCGCCCGTAGCCCGCAAGATTGTCGGAAAGGCTCTGGATGCCGCGCGTGCTCGCGAAGCCGCGCGTAAAGCGCGAGAAATCGTCCGCAAGGGCGCCATGGGATCGAGCATGCTGCCAGGCAAGCTTGCTGACTGCCAGGAACGCGACCCGGCGTTGTCAGAAATCTACATCGTCGAGGGCGACTCCGCGGGTGGTTCCGCCAAGCAGGGACGTGATCGAAAGAACCAGGCAATTCTTCCGCTCAAAGGCAAGATTCTCAACGTCGAAAAAGCCCGGTTCGACAAGATGCTCGGCCATAGCGAAATCAAATCGTTAATCACCGCACTCGGCACCGGCATCGGCAAAGACGACTTCGACCTCTCCAAGCTTCGTTATCACAAGATCATCTTGATGACCGACGCGGACGTCGACGGTTCGCACATCCGGACACTGCTCTTGACCTTCTTCTATCGCCAGATGCCCGCGCTCGTCGAGAACGGCCACGTCTACATCGCCCAGCCCCCGCTGTTCAAAGTAAAACGCGGGAAGAAAGAGGAGTACATCAAAGACGAAGGTTCGATGATTCGTTACTTGATGCGGCAAGCAACGAGTGACATGAGCGTGAAATCGGCTGGAGCAAACCAGGCGATTGAAGGGCGCGAGCTCGCTCGTGCGCTCGAGCGAATGGTAGATTTTAAACGTTACTGCGAGCGCGCCACCCGGCGTCTTGGCGGCGACTCACAACTGCTCAGCCTGCTGCTTGAATCTTTGAGCGGGCGCAAAGGCGTCCTTCGCAAAGAAGGACTGACTCTCCGCAAAGTCTTCCAGGACGGCGACCTGATGGCCAAGATCGAGGGAGCTTTGCACAAGGCGGGTTACAAAACTGAGTTGACACCCGACGAAGAGCATGGACTCTGGGAGATTGAAACCGTCACGAACGCCGGCGTGAACATTATTGTCGATTGGAACTTCGCGAGCTACGTCGAGTTTCAAAAGGCAGTCGAACTGTTCAAGTCCCTGGAAGATGAACTCGCGGCGCCATTCGTTTCCGGTGAAAACGGAACCAGCGAAGAGGTTCCGACTCGAGAAGCTTTACTCGAAAAAGTCTTGACTGCGGCTAAAAAGGATTTGTCGATCCAGCGCTACAAAGGCCTCGGTGAGATGAATCCGGAGCAACTCTGGGAAACCACCATGAATCCCGAAAAACGGACGCTGCTCGAAGTCAGAATTGACGACGCCGTTGAGACTGACGAGATCTTTACGGTGTTGATGGGCGACGCTGTTGAACCACGTCGAAAGTTCATTGAAGACAATGCGCTGGACGTGAGAAACCTCGACGTCTAGTTCCGTTCTTCCTCACAAAATCTATCAACCCGAAAGCGCCAAAGGTTGACGGGTGTACCGGGTGGTATGCGCGCCTTGCGCGCGGCGATCTCCACTTGTCGTTCGGCAGTGTCGACGCCGGGAATGTCCGGCAATAGCAACCCGCGCCGTGAACCACTCTCATCCTCAACAATCACACCGTATACCGACGGATCAAGTTCTTCAAAAACGGTCTTCTCCGCCGGCATCAGAACGTCTACTGAGTAGCGCAGATTCGACAGTTCTTCCTCGCCGACAGGCTCGAAGCGCGGATCGTTTATCGCCGCACTAATGGCATTCGCGATGATCTCGTCCGCCAGTGTGTTTTTCGCCGGCTCGATTGTTCCGATGCAGCCGCGCAATTCGCCGTCGAGCGTTTTAAGAGAGACGAAACAAGGCGCTCGTGCCGACAACAATGCGCCGGTTGGACGCGGGCGCTCGATAACATCTCCGGAACGAATGAAGCTCTCGACGGCCGTTCTCGCGAGGCGCGGTAAATCATCACTTGATTGCGGTGACAGGTTGATTAGTTGGGCCACCAGGTAGCCGACACCAAACGGCGCTTCATAGTTCATCACTTCGCACGACGCCGGCACACCCGAGCCGGCGCCGATCGCGACGAGCATCGAACGGTACCCACACTCACCAGCAAGCTTCCGTAACGTGTAATCGATCTCAACAATCTCCTGCGGCTTATTCGCCTCCAGTGCAGCGACAACTCTTTCATCGAACACGTGCGCGTTCGGATTAAAACCAGCAGGCGCGTATGGGCTAAGACGGTGACTCAGATCTCCGCTCGCAATAAACCCCACCGGCCGGCCAACTCTGTCGATAGCTTTTTTAATGCAGGCTCCAAAGCGAAGATGGTCCTCGTTGGAAAGAAAACTGTAACCGAGTGCGACGACTTTGCCCTGCCAACCGTTGCGCAACAGAAAGTACAGCGGTACCGCAGTACCATGGTCCAGAACGCAGTCCGATAATGGCGAGATGCAGTAATTCTCGGAGGCCGCAGCGTCAGTGATTGCCGCCAGTAATTCGTGATCGATGGGAGCTGTGACGCTCGTTTCAGGCGCATGAAAGTTGGCGAAATCGCCGTAGACGTCCGCCCCGTCATAAACCACGAACGAGTCAACCTCGAGTGGTGCGTGCGGCGCACCTCCGCCAGCTTCCACAGCGCGGCGGCGCGCCCCTCGGGGTCGGTGAGGCGCGCCGCCAGCCAGCCGAGCAGCTCGCCCAGGCGCTCCCAGTCGCGCACCTCGCGCAGCAGGCGCTCGGCCGCCTCGACGGCGGCCGTGTCGTGCGGCAAGAGCGACAGCACCTCGAGCCAGGCCGTGGCCGCGCGCCGCTGGTCGCCCGCCGACGCCTCGGCCAGCGTGGCCACGTCGCGCAAGAGGCGCGCCCGCGCGGCCCGCTCGCGCACGCGCCGGAGGGCGGCCACCGCCAGCTCCAGCGAGCGA
>Ga0207675_100001251_pt1 | contig 25334 bp, 19 predicted proteins | sample KBSSwiS42_FD_184305 | JGI IMG/M metagenome (GOLD analysis project Ga0207675, IMG submission 184305) | Switchgrass rhizosphere microbial communities from Kellogg Biological Station, Michigan, USA - KBS Switchgrass S4-2 (SPAdes) (version 2) | ecosystem: Host-associated > Plants > Roots >...
GGTGAGCACGTTCGTCTTGTGCACCAACGTCACCTTGCGCCTGCGTCCCGGGGCCATCGCGAGCTCGAACGCGTACCGGACGATCCGCTCGACGCCGTGCCGGGTGTTGATCGACTCCTGCACCGCGACCTCGTGGGGCGTGCCCTTGCGGTGGAAGCCTCCGGCGCCCGTGTAGAGGCCCTCGGAGTTCTCGCGGACGACGACCATGTTCACGTCGTCCTCGCCGTGCGAGGGCACGAGGGTCTCCACGCCCGGGTACCGCACGATCGGTCGGAGGTTCACGTACTGGTCGAGCTCGAACCGGATGCGCAGCAGCAGGTCGCGTTCGAGGATGCCGGGGCGCACGCGGGGGTCCCCCACGGCGCCCAGCAACACGGCGTCCATCGTGCGCAGGCGTTCGAGCTCCTCGTCGGGCAGCGCCTCGCCGGTGCGCAGGTACCGTTCGGCGCCCAGGTCGAACTCCACGAGCTCGGCCCCGACGTCGAGCTTCTTCAACACCTTCAGGGCTTCGTCGACGACCTCGGGGCCGGTCCCGTCCCCGCGGATCACCCCAACGGTGTGCGTCATCACGGCGTGACCTTCTCGGCGTCTTCGGCTTCGGCCTCGAGGTTCGCCATCAGCATCGCGCGGTTGACCGCGGCGAGGTAGGCGCGCGCGCTCGCCTCGACCACGTCCGTCGCGACGCCACGCCCGGTCACCCGGCGCCCGAGCGCATCGAGCTGGATGACCACGTCGCCTAACGCGTCCGTCCCGCCGGTCACCGCGGAGACGTTGAACGAGACCAGCCTGCCCTCGACCCCCGACGCCCGCTGGATCGCGCCCATCGCCGCGTCGATCATGCCGTCGCCCATCGCGGACTCCTCGATCATCTCCTCTCCCCGGCGAAGCCGAACGCTGGCCGTCGGCGAGAGCGCCGTGCCGCCGCCCACCTGGAGGGCCTCGAGCACGAACACGTCCTCGGCGGCCGCGCCGAGCTCCTCGGACACGATCGCGGCGAGGTCCTGGTCCGTCAGCTGGATCTTCCGGTCGGCGAGCTCTTTGAAGCGCGCGAAGGCTCGGTTGAGGTGGTCCTCGTCGAGCTCGATCCCGATCTTCTCGAGCGCGTCCGAGAAGGCGTGCCGGCCCGAGTGCTTGCCGAGGACCAGCTGGTTGCCCTCCAGGCCGATCTCGAGCGGGTCCATGATCTCGTAGGTCGCCCGGTTCGCCAGCACCCCGTGCTGGTGGATCCCGCTCTCGTGCGCGAACGCCGACGCGCCGACCACGGCCTTGTTCGGCTGGACGCCGTACCCGGTCGTCATGCTCACCAGGCGCGACGTGCGGACGACCTCCTTGAGGTTCAGCCCGTGCGAGACGCCGAGCGCCTCCCGGCGCGTCCGGACGATCATCGCGACCTCCTCGAGCGAGCAGTTGCCCGCCCGCTCGCCGATCCCATTCACCGCAACTTCGACCTGTCGCGCCCCATTCACGATCCCGGCCAGCGAGTTCGCCACGGCTAGCCCGAGGTCGTTGTGGCAGTGCGTCGAGATCACGACGCGGTCGGGGACCGCCTCGCGCACGGTGCGGACCAGCTCGCCGAACTCGTGCGGCATCGCGTACCCGACCGTGTCGGGCACGTTGATCGTGGTCGCGCCGGCGTCCACCGCGACGCGGAAGCACTCGAGGAGGAAATCGAGCTCCGTGCGGGTGGCATCCTGCGCGCTGAACTCCACGTCCTCCGTGAAGCCGACGGCGAGCTTGACGCCCTCGCGGATCGCGTCCAGGACCTGCCCGTTGCTCATCCGGAGCATGTCCGTCATGTGGATGTCGCTGGTCGAGATGAACGTGTGGATCCGCCAGCGTTCGGCGCCGGCGAGCGCCTCGGCAGCGCGGGTGATGTCGCCGGGCACGACGCGGGCAAGCGCCGCGATCACGGGGCCCTTGACGCTCGACGCGATCTCGCTGACCGCCTCGAACTCGCCCTCGCTCGAAACGGGGAAGCCCGCCTCGATCACGTCGACCTGGAGACGGGCCAGCTGCTCCGCGATCTCGACCTTCTCGGCCCGGGTGAGCGCGATCCCGGGTGCCTGTTCTCCGTCGCGCAGCGTGGTGTCGAAGATCCGGACTACATCGGGGTCGCTACCCTTCGCCATCGGGCACCACCTTCTGCTCGGAATGCAACCAAGGCATCATCGGACGCAGCTCGCGGCCCACGGACTCGAGTCGAGAGCCGCGGGCCTCGCGACGAAGCGCGAGGAAGTGGGGGAAGCCGGCGCCGGCCTCCCCCAGCCACTCCTCAGCGAAGGTGCCGTCCTGGATCTCGGCCAGGACCTGGCGCATGCGATCGCGAACGCCCTCGTCGACGATCCGGGGGCCGCTCAGGTAGTCGCCCCACTCGGCCGTGTCCGAGATCGAGTAGCGCATCCATGACAGGCCGCCCTCGTAGATCAGGTCGACGATGAGCTTGAGCTCGTGCAGGCACTCGAAGTACGCGATCTCGGGCTGGTAGCCGGCCTGCACGAGCGTCTCGAAACCGGCCTCGACGAGCGTGGAGATCCCACCACACAGCACCGATTGCTCGCCGAACAGGTCGGTCTCGGTCTCCTCCTTGAAGGTGGTCTGGATGATGCCCGCCCGGGCGGCGCCGATCCCCGCGCCGTACGCGAGCGCGCGCTGCAGGGCCGTTCCCGTCGCGTCCTGCTGGACCGCGACGAGGGCCGGCGTGCCGATGCCCTCCTCGAACGTCCGCCGGACAAGGTGACCGGGCCCCTTCGGGGCGATCATCGTGACGTCCACGTCGGATGGCGGCCGCACGGTCCCGAAGTGCACCGAGAACCCATGCGCGAACATGAGCATGTCGCCCGCCTTCAGGTTGGGCGCGATCTCCGCGGCGTACACCGCACCGTGCGCCGTATCGGGGAGCACCACCATGATCACGTCGGCCTCCGCCACGGCGTCGGCGGTCGGCCGCACCGGGAGACCCGCCTCCTCGGCCCTCGACCAGGAGCGCGAACCCTCGCGGAGCCCGACCCGGACGTCGTGGCCCGAATCCCTCAGGTTCTGTGCGTGCGCGTGACCCTGGCTGCCGAAGCCCAGGACGGCGATCCGTTGCCCCGCAAGGACCGACGGATCGGCCTCCGCATCGTGGTAGATCGTCGCCATCGATCCGGTACCACCTTTCCGGTCACGTGACGGTCTGGGGCGTCGGTCAGACGCCGCCGCCGGTCCACTCCTGGTCGGCTCCGGCGACCGCGCGGAGCCGGGCGGCGCGCTCCTTGATCCCCCGGTCGCCCCTCGAAAGCGCGATTCGTCCGGTCCGCGAGAGCTCGACGATGCCGAAATCGCGCAGGAGCTCGAGCAGCGCCTCGAGCTTGCCCGGCGTGCCCGTGCCCTCGATCGTGATCGTGCGGTGCGTCACGTCGAGCACCCGGACGCGGAAGACGTCGCAGATCTCCAGGATGCGCGCCCGCGCCTCGCCCTCGCCCTTGACCTTCACGAGCATCAGCTCGCGCTCGACGGCGTCGCCCGCGTCGTGCTCCAGGATCTTGATCACGTTGACGAGCTTGTTGAGCTGCTTCGTGATCTGCTCGAGAGGCTTGGTGTCCACCTGGATGACGATCGTCATCCGCGACAGGCCGGGGTCGTCGGTCGGGCCCACGGCGAGCGAGTCGATGTTGAACCCCCGCGCCGCGAACAGGCCGGCGACGCGGGTCAGGACGCCCGGCTTGTCCTCGACCAGCACGGAGATCGTGTGGAGCCTCATGCGACCGGCGCCTCGGCCGGGTCGTTCGTCGGGCGCAGGCCCTCGGGCCCGACGATGATGTCGTCGTTGCTCGCGCCGGCCGGGACCATCGGGAAGCACATCTCCTTCGAGTCCACGCGGAAGTCGATCACGACGCTCCGGTCCTCGATCGAGAGCGCCTTGTCGATCACCGCGTCCACGTCGTCGGGGTGCTCGGCGCGCAGGCCGACGCAGCCGTAGGCCTCGGCGAGCTTCACGTAATCCGGCACGTCGTAGGACAGGTAGACCTGGGAGTACCGCTCCTCGTAGAAGAGCTCCTGCCACTGCCGGACCATCCCGAGATGCGCGTTGTTGATGATCGCGGTCACGAACGGGATGCCCTCGGCGGTGGAGGTCGCGAGCTCCTGACTGGTCATCTGGAAGCAACCGTCTCCGTCGATCGCGATCACGCGGCGGTCCGGCCGCCCGGCCTTGGCGCCCAGCGCCGCCGGCACCGCGAACCCCATCGTCCCGAGACCCCCCGAGTTCACCCAGGTCCGCGGCTCGCTGAACCGCCAGAACTGCGACGCCCACATCTGGTGCTGCCCCACGCCCGCCACGACGATCGCGTCGCCCTTGGTGTGCTCGTAGAGCCGCTCGATGCAGAACTGCGGCTTGAGCGGCCCGTCGCCCGGCTGGTCGTAGCGGTACGGGTAGGTCTGCTTCCAGGTATCGAGCTGGGCGAGCCATGCCGTTCGATCGGGCACCCCGCCCGCCTCGTCCTGCAGGCGTCGCAGCTCGGCGTGGAGCTTCGCGATCACGTCCTTGCAGTCGCCCACGATCGGCACGTCGGCCGCCCGGTTCTTGCCGATCTCGGCCGGGTCGACGTCGACGTGGATGATCCTCGCGCCCTTGGCGAACGAGGACAGCTGGCCGGTGACGCGATCGTCGAACCGCGCACCGAGCGCGACCAGCAGGTCGGCCTTCTGCATCGCGGTCACCGCCGTGTACCCGCCGTGCATCCCCGGCATCCCGAGAGCGAGCTCGTGCGTGTCCGGGAACGCGCCACGCGCCATCAACGTGGTCGTGACCGGGAGCCTCCCGTCGTTCGCGAGCTTCAGGAGCTCCTCGTGCGCCTCGGCCTTGATCACTCCGCCGCCCACGTACAGGACCGGGCGCTCGGACTCCATGATCATCTTGGCGGCCGAACGCACCTGCTTGAGGTTGCCCTTGGTGGTCGGTCGATAGCCGGGAAGGTCGACGGAGCCGGGCCAGCTCCACGTGAACTCCTGGAGCTGGACGTCCTTCGGGATGTCGACGAGCACGGGTCCCGGCCGGCCCGTCCGGGCGATGTGGAACGCCTCGCGGATCGTGACGGCCAGCTCGTTCGCGTCCTTGACCAGGAAGTTGTGCTTGGTGATCGGCATGGTGATGCCGGTGATGTCGGCTTCCTGGAAGGCGTCGTTGCCGACGACCGGCGTCGGGACCTGCCCGGTGATCGCCACCATCGGAACGGAGTCCATCTTCGCATCGGCCAGCGCCGTCACGAGGTTGCACCCCCCCGGGCCCGAGGTGGCGATCGCGACCCCCACCTTCCCGGTGGCCCACGCGTACCCCTCGGCGGCGTGGCCGGCGCCCTGCTCGTGACGACACAGGACGTGGCGCACCTTCGAATCGATCAGTGGATCGTACGCAGGCAGGATCGCCCCGCCGGGGATCCCGAACGCGAGGTCGACGCCCTCACCCTCGAGCGAGCGGAACAGCGCCTGCGCGCCCGTTACCTTCATGGAGCCGCGACCTCCGCGCGACGCTCGTCCCGTTCCTCGACCGGCCCGGTCTGCACGCGGCGGACCGTGCAGCCCAGCCGGTGGGCCAGGTTCCGGGTCGCCCGTTCGAACTCCCACGGCGTCCAGTCACGTCGCCGCGTCGTCATGCCGGCCTCGTCCATCCCACCGCCGAAATCGAATCCAGCGTCCAGGTACGCGACCTCCTCGCCGAAGAACCGATCGAACTGCGGCCTGTCCGCGGCGTCGGTGACCTCGACCGTCACCTGTCCGGGCCCCTCCCACAGCACGTTCGCGACGGTCCTGCCGCCTCGCTCGAACTCGTAGCGCATCCCGACCACCCTTCTTGTTCTCTCTTGGCTCGTTCTCTCTTGGCCCGTTCTCTTGGCCTCGTCGTCCGTTCGATCGGTGCGAACCCTCCGTGCCAACCGGGGTACAAAAAACCCCTCGCCGGGCGAGGGGCATCTGGCGCGGGTCCCGGGCCTGTCTCGGCCCGGCCGCGCCTACGCGATAAGTACGAGGGCTCGCGGTCCGGTCTTCTCCGTGATGGACATGGTTCGGCCAGTGTACGGGGATGGGTTCCCCTGTCAACCCACCGGATGGGTGACCCGAGCAGGAACGGTCGGCCGACACGGCGTAGCCGTTCGGAACCGCTCAGCCTTGACCGGAAACGATCACCCCGGCTAGCGTCTCGCGCCGTGAGCCCCGATCCCCAGCTCGACGCGGTGATCGCGGCCGTGCCCGAATGGCGAGGGCACGAGCCGGAGATCACCCCCGTCGAGGCGGGGCGGACCAACCGCAACTTCCGGGTCGACGTGGGTTCGGGGACGTTCTTCCTCCGCCTCTCGCACGAGGACAGCGCGCTGCTCGGGATCGACCGCACGGCCGAGTACGAGGCGGCGCTCGCCGCCGCGGCAGCGGGGGTGGGCCCCGAGGTCATCGCCCACCTGCCCGAACACGGATGCCTGATCACGGTCTGGGTTCCCGGGGAACCGCTCGCCGAGGGCGACATGGATCGGGGGTCGGTGCTCGCCGATGTCGTGCGCGTCGTCTCGACGATCCACGCGGGACCGGCGCTCCCCACGACCTTCGACGCCTTCCGCATCGTCGAGGAGTACCGGCGCGTGTCCGAAGAACACGGCGTCGCGATCCCCGACGCGTACGATCCGGCGCACGCGCACGCGGAACGGATCGAGGCCGCGTTCGCACGCGCGCCCGTCCCCCCGAGTCCGTGTCACAACGACCTGCTCGCGGACAACTTCCTGAAGGGGGACGACGGGCTCTGGCTGGTGGACTACGAGTACTCGGGGATGGGCGACCCGTTCTTCGACCTGGGCAACCTCTCCATCAACAACGGGCTCTCGGAGAGTTCGCAGGAGCGCCTGATCCGGCTGATGTTCGACGAGCCGACCGACGCGCATCGTGCCCGCCTGCAGCTGATGCGGATCATGTCCGACTTTCGCGAGGCGATGTGGGGCGTGATCCAACAGGGCCTGTCCACGCTCGACATCGACTACGTCGCCTACGCGGACCGTCACTTCGATCGGCTCTCGCGTTCGATGGCGGACGAACGCTTCGAGCGGTGGTTGGAGCAGGCCGCCGAGGCGATCTGACGTGGCAGCCGATGTCCCAACCGATCACAGGGACGATCGCGCCCGGGTCGTGATCGTCGGTGGCGGTGTCGCCGGAGCCAGCATCGCCTACCACCTCACGAAGCTCGGATGGAACGACGTCCTGCTGCTCGATCGCTCCGAGCTGACGAGTGGCTCCACGTTCCACTCGGCGGGACTGGTCGCCCAGCTTCGCAACTCGGTGAGCCACACCCGGATGATGATGTACGGGGTCGAGCTGTACCCGAAGCTCGAAGCTGAGACCGGGATCGACCCGGGATGGCACGAGGTCGGGACCTTGCACCTCGCGTCCTCCCCGTACCGGCTCGAGGCGCTCGCCCGGCAGGCGGGCTGGGCCAAGAGCTTCGGCCTGCCCGTCGAGATCGTCTCGGCCGCGGAGGCGCTCGAACGGTTCCCGCTGCTCGACGTGTCGAACGTGCTGGGCGCGCAGTTCGTCCCGACGGACGGCCACCTGGACCCAACCGGGCTGACGATGGCGTTCGCCGAGGGCGCCAAACGCGGTGGCGCGAGGATCCGCACGGGCGTCCGAGTCCAGGAGGTCGGGGTTCGCGACGGGCGGGTGACCGGCGTCGTCACCGACCACGGCGCGATCGAGGCGGAGGTGGTCGTGAACGCCGCGGGGATCTGGGCCCACGAGCTCGGGGGGCTCGGCGCTGTCGAGATCCCGGTGGTGCCGATGGAGCACCAGTACCTGATCACGCGGCCGATCGACGGCGTCACGGCGAGCTTCCCGACCCTGCGCGACCCCGACAACCTCGTGTACGTGCGCGAAGAGGTCGGCGGCCTGGTGGTCGGCGGGTACGAGCGCAACCCGGACTCCTGGCACGTCGACACGCCGATCCCGCCCGACTTCAATCACCGGCTGCTGCAGGAGAAGTGGGAGCGGTTCGAGCCGATCGCGGAGGGTGCGTTCAACCTGATCCCCGCCCTGCGCACGACCGAGGTGAACCGCTTCATCAACGGTCCCGAGGCGTTCACGCCGGACGACGACTTCATCCTGGGCGAGACCGAGGTCCGAGGCTTCTTCGTGGCGGCGGGTTTTTGCGCCCACGGCATCACCGGAGGGGCCGGCGTCGGGCGATACACGGCCGAATGGATCGTCGACGGCGAGCCCTCGATGGATCTGTCGAAGATGGACGTGCGGCGGTTCGGGGAGCACTACCGGAGCCGGCGGTACGCGCTCGCTCGCGCCCACGAGATCTACGCGAAGCACTACGACGTGAAGTACCCGGGCGAGGACTACCGGGCGGGCCGGCCGCTCAAGGTCTCACCCACCTACACGCGCCTGGAGGCGCTCGGCGCGGAGTTCGGGGAGAAGGCCGGCTGGGAGCGTGCGAACTGGTTCCGGTCGAACGAGGATCCCGCCTACGCCTCGCTTCGGCCGCGGGGGTGGGCCGGCGAGCACTGGTCGACCGCGATCGTGGCCGAACACGTGGCGACGCGCGAGCGCGCCGCGTTGTTCGACGAAACGAGCTTCGCCAAGCTCGAGGTCTCGGGTCCGCAGGCATGTGCGTTCCTCCAGCGGATCTGCGCGAACGACGTCGACGTGGCGGAAGGCCGCATCGTCTACACGCAGCTGTTGAACCGACGTGGTGGCATCCAGTGCGATCTCACCGTGACCCGCCTGACGACGGCGCGCTTCCGGATCGTCACCGGCACGGCCTCGGGCAGCCTCGACCTCGCGTGGATCGCCTCGCAGCTCGACGAGGCAGAACGCGTCGAGGTCCGCGACGTGACCTCGAGCCTCGCGTGCCTGGGCGTGTGGGGGCCGCGCGCGCGAGAGATCCTGACGTTCGTGTGCGCGGACGACCTCGCGAACGAAAGCTTCCCGTTCATGACATCCCGCGAGATCACGGTGGGCGACGTACCCTGCCGAGCGCTCCGCGTCACCTACGTGGGCGAGCTCGGGTGGGAGCTCTACGCGCCCTCGGAGCTCGGCGCGGCCCTCTGGGACACCCTGATCCGGGCCGGCGAGCCGCACGGGATGGTCCCGGCCGGCTACCGCGCGATCGACTCCCTCCGGCTCGAGAAGGGCTACCGCGCGTGGGGCTCGGACGTGACCCCCGACGACTCACCGCTCGAGGCGGGGCTGGGGTTCGCCGTCGCGCAGGGAAAGGACTTCGTGGGCCGGGAGGCGCTCGAGCGCCTCCGCGCAGACGGCCCGCGGCGGACGCTCGCGTGTCTGGTGCTGGCGGACCCACGCTCCTCGACGCTCGGCAACGAACCCGTGCGCGCCGAGGGCGACATCGTCGCGCGGGTGACGTCGGGCGGGATCGGCTACACCGTCGGCGCCAGCATCGCGTACGCGTACCTTCCGTCGGAGCTCGCGGTCACCGGCACCTCGGTAGAGGTCGAGGTCTTCGGCGACTGGATCGGGGCCGAGGTCGCGGACGAGCCGCTCTACGACCCGAAGGGCGAACGCATCAAGGCCTAGACGACGAAGACGCACCCGTTCCAGTAGGCCTCAACGCGTTTGGTCCGCCAGCCCCGGACGTCGAGGTCGAGTGCATCGGGCGACACGAGGCCCCCGGGATCGAACCACAGCTCGAATCCATGGGATCCCTCCACTGGTTCGAACGCCCTCCCCGGCGGCGGGTCGCTGGCCGCCCGGAGGTACGTGGCCCCCTGACAGCACCGTAGCCGGTCCGGCCACACGAAGAGGCGGCCGCCACGCTCTCGAACGAGCGCCGCCACCTCGGCCGTCGAGCGGACATCCATGCGGAACTCCAATGTTCGATGCTCCCTCGATTATGTGCCCGGCGGCGGTATGTCGTCGCCGACGAACACCGAGCCGTTCCAATAGGCCTCGAGGCGCTGGGTGCCGTGACGCCAGCCCTTTCGATCGAAATGCAGTTCCTCGGGCTCGTCCATGTTGCCGAAGTCGTAGTGGAGCACCAAGTCGTCCAGCTCGATCCGCTTGAACCGATGCGGGCGCCGCGAGGCGCGGGTGAACTTCGTTCGGCGGCTCGAACGGGGCGGCTCGCAATGGGCCTCGAGCCAGACGTACGAGCCGACGAGCGCGCGGTGGGGATCCAGCCACACCCACACCGCTCCGCCGTGCTCGCCGATGTAGGCGGCGGCCCTTGGACTCGTCAAGATCCTCATCGGCGCAAAATGATGGCATGGCACGTGCGGAAGGGGCGGCCTTCGGCCGCCCCTTCCACCCGGTCTCGTGTCTCAGACCGAGACGACGCCCGCCTGCTCTTCGTCGGGGGGAACCACCGCCTCGTATGGCTTCCTACGTTGCACGGTGAAGTAGTAGATCGCACCCACGATGATGACGAACGCGAACACCGTCCAGATGAGCGGGATCTTGTTCAGGAAATCGATCTTGTAATCGACGAGCTGCTCTCCTTCGACGTAGTAGTCGGTCTGGATCGGCTTGGGGTTCGAGAAGATGCGGAGGTAGTTTGCGCCCGAGGCATTCGGATCGAAGGCCGAGCTCGCCGACGACGGCGTCAGGAAGTTGAGGAGCATCGCGAAGCCCCACACGATCGCCACGACGTTGACGAGCTTCCCCCACCGCCCGAGCGAGAACGGCGCCCGGGTCTTCGGCCATCCGCGCATCCGGGCTCGCATCACGGCGAAGTTCCCCAGCAGGTAGCTGAAGTAGATGGAGGCCGTCGCCCCCACCGCGATCACCGTCGGTCCCGAGAACTGGATGAAGGGGATCGCGGAGAGCAGGCCGATGACCACGCAGGTCGCGACCGGCGTGTGGAGCCTGGGACTGACCTTCGCCATGACCTTCGAGAACGGCAGCTGGTCGTCACGGGCCATCCCGAACGCCAGCCGGATCGTCGACGTCATGATCGCCATGCAGCACACGAAGATGGCCGCCGCCACCACGAAGAGGTAGACCGATGAGAGCGCGGTCGAGAGCACCTCGTCGATGATCACCGGCGGGCTCGCGAATCCGGCCACGGCCTCGCCCATGTCCGGGATCGCGATGAGGATGCCCCAAAGGAACACCGCGCCGATGATGAACGCCCCGATCACGGCGGCGAGCACCGCCTTTGGCCCCTCCTGCCGAGGGTTGTGAGTCTCCTCCGCGAGCGTGGAGGCGGTGTCGAACCCATAGATCACGTACAGGCTCATGAACATCGCGACGAGGAAGAACGAGATGCTGAACGGCGCCGGGAACTGGAAGATGTTTCCAGTCTTGTCGCCGCTGAAGATCACGCCCACGCCCTGGTTGTTGTGGGCGACCGCCAGGATGATGGCGAACACAACCATCCCGAGGATCTCGAAGAAGACGCCTGTGTTGTTCACGATGGCGACGACCTTCACGCCGTAGATGTTCAGGACCGTGATGAGCACGAGCGTCACGATCGCCACCAAGGCTTGGTCGGCACTGCCGAAGTTCGTATTGAGGTGCCACCCGAACATCTGGTTCAGCATCGGAAGCAGCGCGAGCGGGAGGGTCGCGCACACGGACGCCACCGTGAGGACTCCCGCGATGATGTAGAACCAGCCCGTGAACCAAGCGTAGCCTCGCCCGGCGAGGTACTTGGTCCACTGGTAGACCGAGCCGGCAACCGGGAAGTGGCTCGACAGCTCCGCGAAGTTCAACGCCACCACGAACTGCATCAGCGCGACAACCGGCCAGGTCCAGAACAGCCAAGCGCCCATGGCCGCCAACCCCAAGTAGAACAGCGTGAAGATCCCGGTCGATGGCGAGATGTAGCTGAACGCGACCGCGAACGAACTGAACGTGCCGAGGCCGCGCTTCAACTCCTGCTTGTAGCCGAACTTCTCGAGATCGGCGGTGTCCCTCGCCGCCTGATCGCTCGTGGACATCCCGGTTCCCCCCTTCTCTCAGGACGACTCACCCGCTGCGGGAGACGGCCGAGGCTGGCTCGGCCGCAACGATGACCTCGATCCCGGCTTCGGTCAAACGCTGCCGGTACGCTTCGGAACAACCCTCGTCGACCACCAGCGCGTCGACCTCCTCGAGCGGGGCGATCACGAAGTCGGCCACGGTCCCGATCTTCGAGTGGTCGGCCACGACCAGCACCCTGCCCCGCGTCTGCTCGATCATCACGCGCGCGATCTCGGCCTCGGCCGCGACCGGCGTGGAGAGCCCGGAACCGACGCTGATGCCCTCGACGCCGATGAACGCCATCGTCGCGTGGGTGCGCCGGAGCGCCTCGGTCGCGAACGGCCCGACGACCGAGTTGCTCGGTGCCCGATAGTGGCCGCCCAGCAGGAGCAGCTCGACGTCCCGGTCGGCCGACTCGAGCGCGATCCCGACGTGGTTCGTCGCGACCTTGAGCCCGGCGGCGCGCAGGTGCCGGAACACCTGCAGCGTGGTCGTCCCGCCGTTCAGGTACAGCGCGTCGCCCGGCTCGACCAGGGTGGCCGCGGTGGCCCCGATCAGGCGCTTCTCGATCGGGTTCGTCGAGGCGGCCTCGCGGTAGGCCGGCTCGGACCGCACCCACTGGGTGGCGACCGCCCCGCCGTGCGTGCGCTCGAGCATCCCCCGTCGTTCCAGCACTTCGAGGTCGCGCCGGATCGTGACCTCGGAGACACCGAGTTGGTCGGACAACGCCGAGACGCGCACGACCCGCTCCTCCCGGAGGAGCTCGTGGATGCGGCGGTGCCGTTCCGCGGGAAGCGGCTGCTCCACGTCCGAACCCCTGTCCCTTGCAGTGATCGGATCGGAGCGAGTCTGTGCCTTCCCGATCTGCCGGCGCAACCCGACGCGCTCGGCGTCAGGGCATCACCAGGTGACGGCTCCCTGCGAGGCCGAGCCGACGAGCCTCGCGTACTTCGCGAGCGCGCCGCTCGTGTAGCGCAGCTCCGGCTGCCGCCACGCCGCCCGGCGCCGGTCCAGCTCCTCGTCGTCCACCTGGAGATCGATCCTGCGGTTCTCCGCGTCGATCGCGATCTGATCGCCCTCGCGTACGAGCGCGATCGGGCCGCCGACGAATGCCTCCGGCGAAACGTGGCCCACGCTGTACCCCTTCGAGGCGCCGCTGAACCGACCGTCGGTGATCAAGCCCACGTCCGCCCCCAGGCCCGCACCCGCAACCGCCGCCGTCACCGCGAGCATCTCCGGCATCCCGGGAGACCCCTTCGGGCCCTCGTACCGGATCACGATGACGTCGCCCGCGACGATCGACCCGCCCGTGACCGCCTCGAACGCCTCCTGCTCGGAGTCGAACGGCCGCGCCCGCCCGCGGAACTCGAGCGACGCGGCCCCGGCGATCTTCATCACCGAGCCCTCGGGCGCCAGCGAGCCGTAGAGGATCGCCGTGCCGCCCTCCGCGTGGATCGGCTCCGAGAACGGCCGGACGACCGTCCCGTCGGGTGCGGGCGGCCCGACCTCCTCGAGGTTCTCCGCGATCGTCCTGCCCGTCACGGTGATCGCGTCGCCGTTCAACAGGCCGGCGTCGAGCAGCTCCTTCATGACGACCGGCACCCCGCCGACGCGATCGAGGTCCTGCATCACGAACCTGCCCGCCGGCCGCACGTCGACGAGGTGGGGCACCGCCCTGCTGATGCGGTCGAAATCGTCGAGCTCCAGCTGGACCCCCGCCTCGTGCGCGATCGCGAGCAGATGCAGCACCGCGTTCGTCGAACCGGCCAGCGCCATCACGACGGCGATCGCGTTCGTGAACGCGTCCTTGGTCAGGATGTCCCGCGGCCGAAGACCGGACCCGAGCAGCTTGGTCAGCGCGAGGCCCGACTCCCGCGCGAACACCTCGCGGCGGTAGTCGACGGCCGGCGGGCTCGCGCTGCCCGGCAACGACATGCCGAGCGCCTCCCCGGCCGCGGCCATCGTGTTCGCCGTATACATGCCGGCGCAGGAACCGGTGGTCGGGCACGCCGCGCGCTCGATGCCGAGGAGTTCGGCGTCGTCGATCGAGCCCCTCGCGTGAGCCCCCACGGCCTCGAACACGTCCTGGATCGTGATGTCACGACCGCCGTACGTCCCAGCGAGGATCGTCCCGCCGTACAGGTAGACCGACGGCAGGTTGAGCCGGGCCATCGCCATCAGCATCCCCGGCTCGGACTTGTCGCACCCGGCGATCCCCACGAGACCGTCCAGCCGCTCGGCGTGCATCACGAGCTCGACCGAGTCCGCGATCACGTCGCGGCTGATCAGCGATGCCTTCATCCCCTCGTGCCCCATCGCGATCCCGTCGGAGATAGCGATCGTCGTGAACTCCATCGGGACCGCGTCGCCCTGACGCACGCCCTCCTTGGCGAGCGCGGCGAGCTTGCCGAGGTGGTAGTTGCAAGGGGTGACCTCGTTCCACGACGAGGCGACGCCGACCTGCGGCTTGCCGAAGTCCTCCTCGGAGAAACCGACGGCGCGGAGCATCGCCCGCGCCGGTGCGCGCTCGGGCCCGTCGGTGACCGTGCGGGAACGTGGACGATCGACCATGGCGCAGACCTCCTGGACGACCCAGACGACCGAGTGGGCCGACCGGCCGGGCCGACAGACGTGGAAGGATGGGGCTCGCACGATACCGCAGCCCGTCGCGGGGCCATGGGAGCAGGCCGAGGAGGAACGAGGGACGCGATGCCGAACGCCGATCCACCACGCCCCGCCGAACGCTCGTGGTGGCTGGAGGAGGCCCTCGCGCTGCCGGAGTTCGCCGGTCCGGAGGCGCCGCCGCTCGACCACGACGCGACCGCGGACGTCGTGGTCCTCGGCGGTGGGTACACGGGCATGTGGACCGCGTGGTTCCTGAAGGAGCGGCAACCCGATCTCGACGTCGTGCTGCTCGAGTCCGACATCTGTGGGGGCGGCCCGAGCGGCCGCAACGGCGGGTTCTGCGACGGATGGTGGGAGAAGATCCGCGACGTCCGCGACACCTACGGCGACGCCGACGCGTTGGAGTTGTTGATGACCTGCGGGCGCGCGCCCACCGAGATCGGCACCTGGTGCAGGGCGAACGGCGTCGACGCGTGGTTCCGCCACGGCGGCGACCTCGCGGTCGCGACGAACGACCGGCACGAGGGGGCCTGGGACGGCTCGCTGGAGGCCGCTCGCGCGCTGGGCGTCGAGGACGAGTACCAGATCCTGACCGCCGGCGAGGTCCAGCAGCGGTGCGCGTCCCCGCGGTTCGGCAGCGGCGTGCTGATCGCCGACGCCGCGACCGTTCACCCCGCGAGACTGGCCCGAGGCCTCCGGCGCCTGCTGATCGAGAACGGCGTCCGGATCTTCGAACGCACGACGGTCACGCGGCTCGGCATGGGTGCGCGGGTCACGGCCGAGACGCCCAATGGTTCGGTGCGGGCCGCCGACGCCGTGGTCGGCCTCGGCGCGTGGGCGACCTGGTGGAAGGCCTTCAAGCCGCGGCTCACGCTCCGAGGGTCCTACATGGTCGTGACCGCGCCGGCCCCGGACCGGATCCGGGCGCTCGGCTGGACGGGCGGCGAGGCGATCCGGGACCTGCGTTCGTCGATCCACTACGCGCGGACCACTCCCGACGGCCGGATCGCGCTCGGGCTCGGCGGGTTGCAGCCGAACCTCGCGCGCCGGATCGACCACCGGTACGACTACGAGCCGCGCTACGCGCGACGGGTGGCCGACGACCTCGCTCGGATGTTCCCGAGCTTCGAGGACGTCCCGATCGAGTGCGCGTGGGGTGGCCCGATCAACGTGAGCGGGTTCACGATGCCGTTCTTCGGCACGGTCGGTCGCGGCAACGTGCACTACGGCCTCGGGTTCACCGGCAACGGGGTCGGACCGTCCCACCTGGCCGGCAAGATCCTCGCCGCCATGGCCCTGCATGCGGAGGATGGCTTCACGCGGCTCGCGGTCGTGACGCGCAGGCCCAAGCGATTCCCGCCCGAACCGTTCCGCTCGCCGGGGGCCTTCCTCGTGAACGCGGCGATCCGTCGCACGGACGACCGCGAGGACGCGGGACGTCGCGTAGGCGCCCTGACGCGTGCGATCGCTCGGATCCCGCGGAGGCTCGGCTACAACCTCGGACCCCGTTGAGGGATCTCGACGCCCCCCGCCCGGCCCGGCGGAGCTGGTGGCTCGAGGAGGCGCTCGCGCTTCCCGAGTTCGCCGGACCCGACACGCCCCCGCTCCGGGGGGACACCCACGCCGACGTCCTGATCCTCGGCGGCGGGTACACGGGGATGTGGACCGCGTGGTTCCTCACGGAGCGCGAACCAACGCTGGACGTGGTGCTCCTCGAGCGCGACATCTGCGGCGGTGGGCCGAGCGGCCGCAACGGCGGGTTCGTCAACGGGCTGTACGACGAGGCCGGCCCGCTGCTCGAACGGCACGGTGAAGGCGGACGGCGGACGATCGAGGCGGCGGCGCGGTCGATCGACGAGGTCGGCACATGGTGCGAGGACGCCGGGGTCGACGCCTGGTACGAGCCGTCGGGCGACCTGGGCGTGTCGACGAACGCGGCGCACGACGCCTCGGTTCGAGAGACCGTGTCGGAGGCGGAGCGTCTGGGGCTCGCCGACGTGTACCGGCCGTTGTCCGAGGACGAGGTCCGCGAGCGCTTCGACTCGCCGGTCGTTCGCGCGGGCTTCCGGGTCACTCGTGCCGCGACCGTGCACCCGGCTCGGCTCGCGCGGGGGCTCCGGCGAGCGCTCGTCGAGCGCGGCGTCCGGATCTTCGAGGGCTCGCCCGTCGTGCGGTTCGACGCCCGCCGGCCTGCGGCCGAAACACCGTCCGGCGTGGTCCGCGCCGGACGAGCCATCATTGCCCTGAACGCGTGGGCGCGGACGCTGCGGGACTTCCGCCGATCGCTGCTCCTGCGAGGCACCTACATCGTGATGAGCGGCCCCGCCCCCGAGCGCCTCGAGGCGATGCGCTGGACCGGCGGCGAGGGCGTGTACGACCTGCGGACCTCCCTCCACTACCTGCGGCCCACGCGCGACGGACGCATCGCGTTCGGCGGCTCGAGCTACCGCGTCACCGGCAAGGGCGCCGATTCGGCCAGCTACGGCTACGACGAGCGCTCGGCCTCGGCGCTCGTCCGCGACTTCCGCCGGTGGTTCCCGGCGTTCGACGGTGTGCCGCTCGAGACCTCGTGGGGCGGCCCGATCGACGTGGCGGGCCTGCATCTGCCCTTCTTCGGCACGCTTCCCGGCGGGGCCACGCACTACGGGCTCGGGTTCACCGGCAACGGGGTCGGCCCCTGCCATCTCGGCGGGAGGATCCTCTCCGGACTCGCGCTCGGGGTGGAGGACGAGGCCACGACGCTTCCGATCTCGGATGGCGACCGCCGGCGTTTCCCGCCGGAGCCGCTCTTCTCGATCGGTGAACGCGTCGTGGGCCGCGCGATCGTCCGGCGCGACGACCGCCTGGATGCGGGGCGCGCGCCGGGGCGGCTGACCGACCTGCTCGCGAGCCTGCCCAGACGCCTGGGGTTCGACCTCGGCCCGTAAGCCGCGACGACCTAGGGAACGTGGAAGGGCTCGTACCCCGGCGCGACGGTCGGCGACGGCCAGACTCCTTCGAAGGCCGCGCCGAACTCGAGCACCAGGTCGTCGCGGTAGCGCGGGCCGACGATCTCGAGACCGAACGGGAGACCGTTCGAGGACGTACCGGCCGGGACGCTGAGCGCCGGGTGGCCGCTCAGGTTGAACTCGCCGGCGTTGTAGCCCTCCGGGCCGGCCGGGCGATCGGTGCCGGGGAGCCTCCCGTCCGCGAGCCACCCCTCGTACCCATGGGTCGGCAGCACGAGCACGGTGTCGTCGTCCAGGAGGCGGTCGAGGTCCTCGGTGTAGACGAACCGACGGTGTCGTGCGGCGAGGTAGTCGTCGAGCGTGAAGGCCAGCGCGCGCTCCATCTCCGAGCGGAAGACCGCGCTGAACTCGGCGAGGTGCGCCTCGACCCACGATCGGCCGAGGAACCGGACCTCCTCGACCGTGACGGTGACGTACCAGTCGTCCCTGGACTCGCCGCCGGTGATGCCGGCCGTGGGGAACAGCGACGACGTGGGGATCTCCTCGACGTCCAGACCCAGGTCGCCTTCGATGGCCGCGATCGCGGCGCGGAACGGCTCGTCCACCTCAGGCGGCAGCGGGCCGAAGTCCCTCGAGCGCGGCGTCGCGAGCACGCGCCTCGGCATCCCGCCGCCGTACTGCCACGTGGGCGCCGCAGACGGATCGCCCCGAGCCGGGCCGCGCATCACGTGCAGCAGCAGCTTGGCGTCCTCGACGCTCGGCGCGAGCGGGCCCTGGGTCGAGGCCTCGAGCCACGACGGGATCGGACGCCGTCCGATCAGTCCCGCCGTGGGCTTGAGGCCGGCGAGCCCGCAGAACGCCGCAGGGGTCCGGATCGAACCCCCGCCGTCGGTCCCGGTGGCGAGCGGGACGAGGCCCGCGGCCAGGGCCGCGCCGGAGCCGCCGGACGAGCCGCCGGGCGACCACTCGAGCCCCCACGGGTTGCGCGTCGCTCCGAAGACGTCGTTGTCGGTCCACCCCTGGAACGCGAACTCGGGGATGTTCGTCCTGCCGAGCACGATCGCCCCCGCCGCGACCATCCGCTCCACGGTGATCTCGCTCCGCTCGGCCGGTGGGCGCTCGAGCATCGTCCGCGAGCCGAAGTTCGTGACCCTGCCGCCCACGTCGGTGTTGTCCTTGACGAGCAACGGCAGGCCGGCGAGCGGACCCTCGCCGCCGCGCCGGTCGAGCGTCCTCGCCGCCGCGAGCGCCTCCTCCGGCCAGACCGCCGTGACCGCGTTCAGCGCCGGGTCGAGGCGTTCGATCCGCACGATCGACTCCTGCACGAGCTCGACCGCCGAGAGCCGGCGTTCGCGGACGGCCTGGGCGAGCTGGTGCAGCATCTAGCGGCCGAGGTTCTTGATGCGCCCGACGAACTCGCCGCGCTTGTGGTCGCGCAGGATCACCGAGGCGGCGTTGCGCCCGGGGACGCCCATCACGCCGCCCCCCGGATGGGTGCCCGAGCCGCACAGGTACATGCCGGCGACCGGCGTCCGGTAGTCGCCGTGCCCGGGGATGGGGCGGAAGCTGAACAGTTGGTCCGGCGTGAGCTCACCCTGCATGATGTTCCCGCCGATCAGGCCGAACCGTTCCTCGATGTCCCTCGGCGCGAGCACCTCGAGGTGTTCGACCGCCGACTCGAGGGAGGGCGCGAACTCACTCAGCGCCTTCAGGACCCGGGCCGCGTAGTCGTCCCGGCCGCCCTGGTCCCACGATCCCTCGGCCAGCTCGTACGGACCGTACTGACTGAAACCGAGCATCAGGTGCTTGCCCCTCGGGGCGAGACCCTCGGGTTCGTGCGCGGTAGGGAACACGACCTCGACGTACGGGTGCTCGCTCATCCGTCCGTACTTCGCATCGTCCCACGCCCGCTCGAGGTACTCGATCGACGGCGAGACGGCCACCAGGCCCTTGTGCGGGTCGCCCTCCTGATCCCACGCGGGGAACGCCGGCAGCTCGGAGAGCGCGACGTTGAGCTTGACCGAGCCCGATCGCGTCCGGTAGCGCCTCACGTCTCGGACGACGTCGCCCGGCAACCGCTCCTCGCCGATCAGCGACAGGTACGTCGTGACCGGGTGCGCGCAGGAGACGACTCGCTGCGCCCGGACCAGCGAACCGTCCGCGAGCGCGACCCCCACCGCCCGGCCGCTCGCGTTGATCGCGACCCGGTCGACCTCGGCGTCGGTTCGGATCTCGGCACCCGCGGCTTCGGCGGCCCGCGCCATCGCCGCCGAGATCCCGCCCATGCCCCCCTTCACCCATCCCCAGGCGCCGGCGTGACCGTCCACCTCGCCGATCCAGTGATGCATCAGGACGTAGGCGGAGCCCGGCGTCATCGGCCCGCACCACGCGCCGATGATCGCCTGCGTCGCCAGCGCACCCTTGACCCGTTCGTCCTCGAACCACTCGTCGAGGAAGTCCGCCGCGCTCATCGTGAACAGCCGCACGGTCTCGTGGAGATCGCGACCGCTCCACTTGCGGAAGCGCCCGGCCGTGGCCGCCCATTTCGGGAGATCGCGAAGGTTCATGTTCGGCGGCACGACGAACAGCAGGTCCTTCAGCAACCGCGCGACACGATCGAAGTAGCGATCGAACGCCTCGTACGCGGCCGCGTCTCGCTCGCTGAACCGAGCGATCGCGGCGGCGTCGCGCTCGACGTCGCCCCACAGCGTGAGCGACGTTCCATCCGGGAACGGCACGAAGTAGTCGGGCGTGATGATCGAGACCTCGTACCCGAACCGCTTCAGGTCGAGCTCGCGCACCACCTGGGGGGGCATCAGGGACACGACGTACGAGGCGCTCGACACCCGGTACCCGGGCCACGGCTCCTCGGTCGCCGCGGCGCCCCCCACGACGCCGCGTTTCTCCAGGACGAGCACATCCAAGCCGGCCTTCGCCAGGTACGCTGCGCACGCGAGGCCGTTGTGGCCTCCCCCGATGATGACGACGTCTCGTTCGAACACGCCCACGGAAGCGGGAGGGTACCGGTCGAGAGATGTGCCACGCAACGGCGGACCTCGCTGCCCGGCGCTCGGGAACCGCGGCGCGCCCGCGAGCGTCCTGACGGTGTGAACGGCGTGAGGCGGCGATGAACAGCCTCCAACGGCGAGGCCTCGTCAACGCCTCGGTCGCAGCGGTGGCCACGTTCGCCATCGGTTCGGCGGTCGTGTACGCAGCCGGTGGTCCGACGGACGTCGCCACGCCCCAGCCTTCCGCCATCCCGTCGGCCTCCCCGACGACCCGCCCGTGCACGCCCACCTGGGACGTCGTTCGGAGCGCGAATCCGGGGGAGGCGGCCACCACCCTGCTGGGGGTCACGGCCGTCACGTCGACCGAGGCGTGGGCCGTCGGCGGGCTCGGCCAGCCCGAGATTCCGACGGCGGTGGCGATCCAACGGTGGGACGGCGACCGGTGGGTGGCGGTCGCCGGCCCGAGCCCGGGCACCACCCTGAACGAGCTCCGTGCCGTGGACGCATCCGAGCCGAACGACGTCTGGGCCGTCGGGCGGACCTCGACCGGGGTCGGCGAGCAACCGCTGGTCCTGCACTACGACGGGACCGTGTGGTCCAACGTCGAGCTACCCCCCGAGATCGACGGGGTGCTGAACGGCGTGGCCGCGATCTCACCCGCGGACGTGTGGGCCGTCGGATCCGTCGGCGACCCGGCCGCATCGTTGGAGCGGGCCCTCGTGCTGCATTGGGACGGGACGGCGTGGACCGACGTCGGGATCGGGCGCGCGACCGGCGGCGGCAAGTCCGCGCTCGTCGACATCGAGGGGGTCTCACCCACCGACCTGTGGGCGGTCGGCTACCAGCACTTCCGGCCGTTGATCCTGCGGTTCGACGGCGAGGCGTGGAGCCGGAGCCCGACCGAGATCCGTGGGACGCTGCACGCGATCGAGGCTTCCGCCACCAGCGATGTGTGGGCCGTGGGAACGCCGATCCAGCGGTTCGACGGCGAGACGTGGGCCGAGACCCCGATCCGCCGCGGCGATGCCGAGCTCGTCGCCGTCGCTGCGATCGGCGGCCTCGACATCTGGGCGGTGGGCTCGCGTCCGTCGAGGGAGCCGGGAACCACTCGTGCGGCCGTGTACCGCTACAGCGATCGTAGGTGGGGGCCGGTCGAGGGACCATCGGTCGGGGGGTCGGACTCGCTCTCGGCGGTCGACGCACTCCCCGACGGGACCCTGCTCGCGGTCGGATCGAGGGACGTCGGCCTCGAACGCAAGACCCTGGCGATCCGCGGCACGACCTGCCCGCCCGCGGCGTGAGCGCACAGGCGCCCCGCCTGCCCGTCCGCTAGGCTCGCCCGCCGATGGACCTGCGCATCGCGCCCGAGGATCTCGAGCTCAGGGATCGCGCCCGAAGCTTCACCGAACAGGTGCTGATCCCGCTCGAGCTCGAGTGCGAGGAGCACGACGGGCTCGGCGCCGAGAGCGCCGCGAACGCGAAGCGGGCGGTGCTCCACGCGGACTTCAACGCGATCAACCATGCCAAGGAGGACGGCGGCCAGGGCTTGGACCTCTTCCAACAGATCCTGATCGAGGAGCAATGGGGAACGGCCACCGGCGGGCTCTGGGACATCCCGTGGCGGCCGTCGATCCCGCTCGCGAACGCCACCCCGGACCAGAGGGTGCGGTATCTCCTCCCGGCGTGCCGGGGCGAGCGGCGCGACGCGTACGCGATCACCGAGGAGCAGGCAGGTTCGGATCCCTCGATGGTCCGCACCTCGGCTCGGCGCGACGGCGACGCCTGGGTGATCGACGGCACGAAGTGGCACGTCACGTCGGGCGACGTCGCCGACTTCTTTCTCGTGCATGCGCACGTGGACGGCGACCCCGCCAAGGCGACCGTGTTCCTGGTCGACAAGGACCTGCCCGGCGTCCGGCTGGTCCGGACGCCGAAGTACACGCACCGGTTCGTGTTCGAGCATCCGATCTTCGCGTTCGAGGGCGTCCGCGTCGGGCTCGACGCGGTGCTGGGCGACGTGGGCGCCGGCTACGAGCTCACGAAGGACTGGTTCGTCGAGGAGCGGATCATGATCGGTGCACGCACGATGGGCGCCGCCACCCGGGCCCTCGACCTCTCGCTCGCCTTCGCGAAAGAGCGGGTGCAGTTCGGCGAGTCGCTCGTCGCGTTCCAGGCCGTCGAGTTCATGCTGGCTGACATGGCCGCGCAGATCATGGCGGCGAGGTCGATGCTGTACCGCGTCGGGTGGCAGGCGGCGCGCGGCGGCACCGATCGCAAGGAACTGCACGCCCTGGCGTCGGCCGTCAAGCTCGTGTGTTCGGAGACGGCCGGCCGGGTGGCCGATGCCGCCGTCCAGATCCACGGGGGCCGGGGGTACATGCGCGAGCAGCCGGTCGAACGCCTGTGGCGCGAGCTCCGGGTCGACCGCATCTGGGAGGGCACCTCCGAGATCCAGCGGATGGTCATCGGCAACGAGCTCCGCAAGCGAGGCCACGAGGCCTATACGGGTTGGCCACTGTGAACCAAGGCTGAACGCCGGCTGTCATCATCCGGCTGGCCAGCCGCATAATGAGGCCGAGATCCAGGGGGCGCGCCGTGTCCGATACGCTTTCCGAGCACGTTTCCGCCCGGCCGACGGTTCGGCCGTCCGGATCAGAGATCGAACTCGGCCGACCTCGACTGGCCGTCGTGCTGGCCGCGGGTCGTTCGGAGCGGCTCGCCTCGGTGACCGGGGGCGGCTCGAAGGCTCTTGTGCGCATGGGCGGGCTCAGTCTGGTGGAACGGGCCGTTCGAACCCTGCTCTCTGCTGGGATCGAGCGCGTCGTCGTGGTCGTGGGCTACCAGGCAGGCCCGGTGGCCACGGTCGTGAACCGGATCGCCCCCGACCGCGTCCGAGCCGTCTTCGCCGAGCGATGGGAGCTGGGGAACGGGGCATCGTTGACCGCGGCCGAGCCGCACGCGGCCGAGGAACACGGCTTCCTCCTCGTCACGACAGACCACGTCTTCAGTGAGGGCGCGCTCGAGCCACTCCAGCGAGCGGGTCGCCCTGCGGTGCTCGTCGACCACGCACCCGATCCCGGCGCCTGGGCAGAGGGGACGAGGGTCAGTCTCCACGAGGAGCGTGCCGTGGCGTTCTCGAAGGACCTCGGCGACCCCTCGATCGACTGCGGCGCGTTCCTCCTACCGCTCTCGGTCTTCGATGCTCAACGGAGCGTCCAGGCGGGAGGAGATGCCACCCTCGCGGGCGCCGTCACCGAGCTCGCCCGTAGTCACCCCCTCGAGGCCGTGCCTCTTCCTCCGAACGCCTGGTGGAAGGACGTCGACACACCCGAGGACCTGAGGGCGGTCTTGACGAGGCTCCGCCGATCGCTCACGAAAGACGCCGACGGCCCGGTCTCCCGTTACCTGAACCGCCCCGTCTCGTCGCGCGCGTCCATAGCGCTCGCCCACCTGCCCATCCACCCGGACGTCGTGTCCGTTGTGGCGTTCCTGTTCGCGCTCGTTGGAGCGTGGGCGCTCGCTACGGGTGCCGGGTTGGCCGGGGGCGTCCTCGTGCAGGCTTCCTCGATCCTCGATGGCGTCGACGGGGAGATCGCAAGGCTTCGGATCCGCTCCAGCCCCGGGGGTGCCCTCCTGGACGGGGTCCTGGACAGGGTCGCCGACGCGGTCGTGATCGGTGGGCTCGCGCTGTGGGCCCTCGACGAAGGCGGCGATCCCAGGAGCGTCGTCCTCCTCGCGGTGGCGGCGACGGCCGGGGCGATGCTCTCGATGGCGACCAAAGACAGGGTCGCCGCGCTGGCGATCCCGCCCGCGCCCGAGCGATGGATCGGGTTCTTCCTGGGAGGCAGGGACGCGCGCCTGCTGTTCGTCACGGTCTTCGCGCTGCTCGGGCGACCGCTCGCCGCCATCGTCGTCGTCGCGATCACCTCGGCCGTCAGCCTGGCGGCTCGTCTCCTGATCGTCCTCGGGATGCTGCGAGCCTGGACCGCCTCGCGTTGAGCCGGTCATACTCCTCGCGGAACGGCGAACCGGCCTCTTCGGAAGAGCGCTCGAGGCGACTGGCACGGAGGGAGCTCACATAGGCACCATCACGGTCGGCGTTGACGTCGGTGGGACGAAGATCCAGTCCGCGGCGGTGCGCGCGAAGAAGGTGGTAGGCGGTCACCGCGCTGGGACGCCGCTCACGGGCGCGAAGGACGTGGCGACCGCGATCGGCGACGCGGTCGCGAAGGCGCTCGCGGACGCCGGCGCACAGCTCGGCGACCTGATGGCCGTCGGGATCGGCGCCCCGGGGACGATCGACACCGAGGCCGGCACGGTATCCAGCTCGCCGAACCTCCCGGGCTTCCAGCAGGCGGAGCCCGTCGCCCTCGGCGCCATGGTCTCCGAGGCGCTCGGCGGCGTGCCGGTCAGGCTCGACAACGACGTCCGCGTCGCGATCCTGGGCGAGTGGAAGCGTGGGGCGGGTCGCGGGTATCGGAACCTGCTCGGCGTCTGGGTCGGCACCGGTGTCGGCGGAGGCCTGGTGCTCGATGGGAAGGTCTACCAGGGTCAGGGCGCGGCCGGGGAGATCGGCCACATGATCGTGAAACCCGGCGGACGGGTGTGCTCGGACGGCCGCCGCGGACACCTCGAGGCCTACGCCGGCCGAGGCCAGATGGAGGTGCAGGCCCGCCGCCTGGTGAAGGAGGGCAACAAGACCGACCTGTTCGAAATCATGGCCAAGCGGGGACGGACCCGTCTGTCGAGCGGGGTCTGGGCGGTGGCGCTCGAGAAGAAGGACAAGATGGCGCGCGAGTTGGTCGACGACGCGGTGGAGGCG
>Ga0207675_100001252_pt1 | contig 25329 bp, 25 predicted proteins | sample KBSSwiS42_FD_184305 | JGI IMG/M metagenome (GOLD analysis project Ga0207675, IMG submission 184305) | Switchgrass rhizosphere microbial communities from Kellogg Biological Station, Michigan, USA - KBS Switchgrass S4-2 (SPAdes) (version 2) | ecosystem: Host-associated > Plants > Roots >...
GATGGCGTGGGGCGGCGCTGACGCTAGTGCCTCAAACGACTGGTATGCAGCCGAGACCGATCGTTCAGCGCGCATTTCGGAGCGACCGGACCCGCTGCGTAGCCGACATCGGCCTCGCGAGGCTAAGTGACAGCAATGGGTTGTCAGTCGTCCTGGCGACGACGTCCGGTCGCTCCAGGACCGCCGTGCACTGGGCGGCCGCGTGCCCATACGACATCGCCGCGCCCATCAAAGGTTAGCGTGTCGCCGAGCGCTTCGCGAACGCGGGCTCGATGAACGCGGACTCGTCACCTGGCGGTGTTTGCTGTGCAAATGCCCCGAACCGTGCATCCGTGCATCGCATGAGCGAGCGTGCGCATGACTCACTCTTGGGGGTTGATCGACCATGTCCGAACGCGTCCAAAGCGGTGTCTTCGATTCCCAGAAAGTCTCCCCAATCGCTCCTATGAAAGGCGCGAGTAACCTTGGCAGTAACTTTCGACCTGCCGAGAACCTCACATAGGGGGGTGTAAGGGCGCCCTTGGCCACCAGGTTGATGCCGCAACGTTCGCAGCGGCGAACGTGGGCGATCAAGCCGGCGCGCTGGCGTCGAGGCGCACGGCCACGCCATCCATTCGCGACTCTTCGTTGCACGGCACTTCTCCTCGCGGCGCATCGCCTCGCGGCTCCGGCACCGTCTTCGGCCTGGCCTGCCACCGTGCGACGACCATTTCGTGGAAGCGCCGCGTCGCGAGGTGCATGAAGCGATAGTTCATGTCGCGCATCTTGCGCAGCACGTCGGCGAATTCGTCGAGCGCGAGCTCCTCGGTCGCGTACAGCCGGCCGCGCTCCTCGTCCCATTCATCCTGGATCGACGCCATCGTCTCCTTGTCGTCGTCGGAGTCGAACAGCTCGGAAACGGAGACGCGGTCCATGTTCTGGGCGCCGCGCGACATCGCGTCGGTCTCGATCGTCTCCAGCGCCTCGCGACATGCCCTGACCACCTCGAAGAGAACAGCGGGCGGCGCCGGTTTCTTGCGCGGCAGCGCGGCGAGCGCCTTCTCGCTGCGCTGGATCACCTCGAAGCGGAAGCGAAGCCCGAGCCTCAGCAGCGTCGCCAGCAGGCCGAAGTCGTTCTGCACCTCGGCGAGCGGCGCCACGGTCGTCTCGATCAGGTGCACGTGGTAGCGGACGTCGCCGTCGGCCTGCCATTCGCGCTTGGCGAGATGGGGCTGGAACGAGCCGCGCTTGCCGTGATAGACCGCCTGCACCGGCTGGAACACGCGGCCGCAGCTGGCGAGCCAGATGCATTCCTGAAGTTGCTTTAGCCATCGCTGGTCGGCCGCTTCGCGCGCCGCTGCCTCGATGTCGCTCCATCGTGTCGCTCCCTCCGCCAGCCCGAACACCCCGAGCGATTCGCTGTTGGACTCGACCGTGCACCTTGCCGGCAATGCGGGGCTGTCGAGCTGCGCTGGAGCGATGATGTCCATATATCGGCCGAATCGCTGCATCGGCTCCTGGACGCGCTCCAGCGCCGCGATTCGCGCGAGGCGGCCGGCGATGTCGTTCGGCTGGGGCGCGCGCGGCATGCCGAGGATCGAAGCGATCGTCGTGTTCAGCTTTCGCAGGCCGTGCTCGGTGCCGAGCTCGATGCCTTGCAGCGCAGCGAGCGGCAGCGGCAGATCGGCCGGCTTCATGCCCGAGTGGCAGACCGGGACGATCGTCGCGCCCTTGTACCAGGCGGCGCCGATCTCGAACTGGACCCATGGCCGATGCAGCGACGCCTTGCTGCACAGCACGAGGACCGCGGCGGCGCGGTCGAGCCCCTTGCGGATGGCGTCGAGCCACTTCTCGCCGACCTGGATGCTCGGCACATCGGACGACGCGAAGAGCTCGACCATGCCGATGAAGTCGGCGTCGAGCATCTCGCGCAAGTACGCCGCGATCTTCGCCTCGCTGGAAACGTGGCTGACGAACAGCTCGATCGCCGCTCCTTTCGGACCGGCCTTGCGTGCTGGCGGGTGGGTGGCCATGGCGCGATCGTTGTACGCCGCGCGCCAGCGTCGCGCATCCTCTGCCGGAAGGAAGGCGCGCGGCCGATCGATTCCACCCGTGGCCACGCGTTCCCGCGCCTGGCCCGCGCGCGCTAGTCGAGACGGCCGGTTGCGCTACTCGAGCGTGAAGCCGAGCTTGAGCGTCACCTGCCAGTGCGCGACCTTGCCGTCGACGACGTGGCCGCGCGTTTCCGTGACGGTGAACCACTGGATGTTGCGGACGGTCTCGCTCGCCTTGGCGATCGCCGACGCGACGGCATCCTCGATGCTCGTCGGCGACGAGCCGGTGAGCTCGAGCATCTTGTAGACGTGATTGCTCATGGCGGTTCTCCTGAGGTCGCGGCATTCTGCTCGCGCAGCACGCGCTTCATCACCTTGCCGTTGGCGTTGCGCGGCAACGGCAGTGTGCTCCAGACGAAGCGTTCCGGCACCTCGTAATCGGCGAGCCGCTCGGCGCAGTGGCGGCGGATCGCCTCGATGTCGGCGTCGGCGAGACCGGGCGCGTGGAGCACCGCGTGGACGCGCTCGCCCAGCACCGGGCACGGCACGCCGATCACCGCCGCCTCGACGACGCCCGGCACCGACAGCAGCACGTTCTCGACCTTGACCGAATAGACCTTGTAGCCGCCGCGGTTGAGCATGTCCTTCTTGCGGTCGACGATGCGAACGAAGCCGTCGGCGTCGACCGAGCCGAGGTCGCCCGAGTGCCAGAAGCCGGCGGTGAACGAGGCTGCGGTCGCGTCGGCGTTGCCCCAGTAGCCGGGGACGACCATCGGCCCGCCGATCCAGAGCTCGCCGACCTCGCCGGGCGGCAGCTCGCGGCCGTCGTCGTCCATGACCCGGATCTCTGCGCACGGCAGCGCGACACCGACCGCATCGGCGTGCGCGCGGGTCAGGCCCGCGGGCATCAGCGTCGTCGGCGACGTCGTCTCGGTCGCGCCATATGCGTTCTGCAGGACGAGCCCCGGCACGCGCTCGGCGAGCTCGTCGATCGTCGCCACCGGCATCGGCGCGCCGCCGTAGCCGCCGATCCGCCACGCCGACAGATCGGCGCGCGCGAACGCTTCGCTCATCAGGCAGAGCTTGTACATCGCCGGCACCATCAGCGTGTGCGTGACGCGCTCGCGCGCAAGCAGCGCGACGAAGGCTTCGGCCTTGAACTCGCGGACGATCACGACCGCGCCGCCGACGCGCCACATCGCGGCGATCGTCGCGATGAGGCCGGTGACGTGGCTCGCCGGCACCGCGAGTGCGGAGCGGTCGTCGGCACCGAGCCGCATGCACGCTTCGTAGTGCAGCACCGAATGCACGATCGCGACGTGGGTCAGCATCGCGCCCTTGGGCTTTCCGGTCGTTCCCGACGTGTAGAGGAGGACGGCGACGTCGGTCTCGGCGATGTCGAGCTGCGGCGGCGCGTTTGCTGCGGGAAGCCGCGCGAGCGCCGACGCCGCGATGCGCAAGGCGAGCGCTGGCGCGTCGTCGCCGGAAGGGATGCGGTCGGCGAGCTCGTCGTCGAAGACGATCGCCTTCGCGTCGCACTGGCGGGCGACGTAGGCGACGCCGGGGCGCTGCTCGCGGGTGCCGACCGGCACCGCGATCGCACCGAGCCGCTGCACCGCGAGCAGCACGAACAGGAACTCGGGCCGATTGCCGAGCAGGAGGACGACGCGGTCGCGCGCGCCGACGCCGAGCGCCGCCAAGCCGGCGGCGATCCGCGCCGCCTCGGCGTCGGCTTGCGCGTAGCTCCAGCGGGCGCCGTCGGCGACGACGGCGTCGGCGTCGGGTCGCGCCGCGCGCGAGCGCGCGAACATCGCGGCGAGCCCGGCCGGCCGTTCGGCGAAGCAGCGCACGATGCGGTCGCCGTAGAGCGCTTCCGCGCGGATCGGCGGCATCGCGACGCCGCGCCAGTGGCTCACGCCGCCACCTGGTCGCCGACGTTGGTGCCGCGCTCGACGACGAACTCGGTGTCGACGAGCCGGCGCGCATGGTTGAGGTCGCTCTGCGCGATCAGCACCGAGACGGCGCTGCCCTTGAGCGACGCGATCACCTCGGCGAGGCGCTTCGCGAGCGCCGGCGCGACGCCCTCGAACGGCTCGTCGAGGAGCAGCAGCCGCGTTCCCGCGGCGAGCGCGCGGGCGAGCGCGACGAGCTTTTGCTGGCCGCCGGAGAGCAGCAGCGCGCGCCGCGCGCGCATCTCGACGAGCTCGGGGACGGCGCGGTAGACGAGGGCGAGCCGCTCGGCCTCGACCAGGCCGCGGCCGACCCAGATCGGCAGCAGGATGTTCTCTTCGACGGTCAGCTCGGGAACGAGGCCGCGGTCCTCGGGCATGTAGCCGATGCCGAGCCCGGCGCGCGCGTGCGCCGGCAGCGCGAGCAGGTCCTTGCCGTCGAGCTCGACGCTGCCGTTCGTGGGCGCGAGGTGGCCCATCAGCGTTCGCATCAGCGTCGTCTTGCCGGCGCCGTTCCTGCCGACGAGACCGACCATCCGGCCGTCGGGGACGTCGAGCGAGAGGCCGCGCAGCGCGACGACCGAGTCGATCGCGACGTGGAGCGAGCGGACGGCGAGCATCGCGGTCACACCTCGGTCAGCAGCTCACCGGTGACGTAGCGGCGGACGTCTTCGGTGGCGAGCGCGGCGCCCGGCGCGCCGTCGGCGACGATGCGGCCGGAATAGAACGCAACGACGCGGCTCGCGTAGCGGGCGACGACCTCCATGTCGTGCTCGACGAAGAGCACGCACGTCGAGTCGTGCCCGATCGCGGCCATCACGGTGTCCATGAGCGGGAACTTCTCTTCGGCCGAGACGCCGCTGGTCGGCTCGTCGAGGAGCAGCAGTCGCGGCGAGCCGGTGAGCGCCATCGCGATGTCGAGCAGCTTGCGAACGCCGCCGGCCAGCCCGGCGACGCGGCGGTTGCGGTGCTCGAGGAGGCGAAAGCGCTCGAGCAGGCGCTCGGCGCGCTCGACCGCCTCGGGCCGTTGCGCCGGCAGCCGAAAGCTCAGGCGCTGGTCGTGGCAGGCGTTGGCGACGAGCATGTTGTCGAGGACGCTCAGCTCGCCGTAGACCTGCGGGATCTGGAACGAGCGCGCGACGCCGAGCCGCGTGATCGCGCGCGGCGCGAGCGCGGTGATGTCGCGGCCGTCGAGGACGATGCGGCCGGCGTCCGGCTTCAGGTAGCCGGTGATCATGTTGACGAACGTCGTCTTGCCGGCGCCGTTGCTGCCGATGAGACTCACGCGCTCGCCGGCGTCGATCGCGATCGCGATGTCGGCGGCGGCGACGACCGCACCGAAGCGCTTGTTCAGTCCTTCGGCGGAAAGCAGAGCCATCGTCGCCTCAGGGCCCGCGACGCGGCGTCCATAGCGACCCGATGCCGCGCGGCAGGAAGCGAATCACGAAGAGGAGGAACAGGCCGAGCGCGAGCTGCCACGTGTTCGGAAAGTACGCGCTCGAAAACGACCGCACCACCTCGAGCACCGTGCTCGCGACGAACACGGCGACGACGCTCTGCCAGCCGGCGAGGATCGCGACGAAGACGAACTCGCCCGACGTCGTCCAGTAGCTGAAGTTGGGCTCGACGTGACCGAGCGAGAGGACGACGAGCGCGCCGCCGACGCCGGCGCAGAACGCGGCGACGACGAAGTTGATCGCCATCGCGCGCCGCACCGAGGCGCCGAGGTACTCGACGCGCAGCTCGTTCTCGCGCACCGCGAGCGTGACCAGGCCGCGCGTGCTGTCGAACGCGGTCCGCATCAAGGCCGCGGCGATCGTCGCGATGCCGACCGTGAGCAGGTAGAGCAGATAGCCGACGCGCTCGTCGGGGAGCTTCCAGCCGAGCAGGGTCGGCCGGCCGACGTTGAAGCCGTCCGAGCCGCCGAGCGTGTCGAGCTTCATCAGGAGGCCGTACATCACCATCGACAGCGCCAGCGTCAGCGTCGCGAAGAAGATGCCGCGGTAGCGCGACAGCAGCGGCGCGAACGGCACCGCGAGGACGAGCGCGGCGATGCCGCCGGCGAGCGTGAGGCCGATCGCGTCGGTGAAGCCGAGCTTGTTGTAGAGGAGCGCCGTCGCGTAGCCGCCGGCGGCGAAGACCATGCCTTGACCGAACGGGACGACGCCGCCGCGCATCAGGCCGACGATGCCGAGCGAGACGAGGCCGTTGCCGGCGGCCATCGTCAGCAGGAACGTCAGCCAGCGTGGAAAGACCCAGCCGCACGCGGCGAGGAGGGCGAACGCGACGAGCGCGAGCGCGATGCGTCGCGCACCAGCGCCGGCGAGGGGGCGCGGCGCCGGCAGAGCGGACGCGACGGCCGGCGCGACAGCGGGCCGGGCCGGGATCGCGACTGGGTTCGCGTCCGCCGACATCGCTAGATCCTGCGCGCCTGAATGCGCTGGAACAGTCCCTCGGGCCTGAACATGAGCACGACCGCCATCACGATGTAGATCGAGAACAGCTCGGCGACCGGCGCGATGTGGACCGCGAGCGAGCGCGCCAGGCCGACGATCAGCGCGCCGATCGCGGCGCCCTCGATGCTGCCGAGCCCGCCGATGATGACGACGGCGAACGAGACGACGATGACGCCGACCGAGACGCCCGGCTGCACCGAGATCATCGGCGCGGTGAACGCGCCGCCGAGCGCGGCGAGGAAGATGCCGATCGAGAACGCCCCGATGTAGACGCGCGAGACGTTGACGCCCATGCTCGACGCGACCTCGGCGCTGTGGATGACGGCGAGCGTGATCTTGCCGGCGCGGGTGCGGTTGAGCCCCCACCAGACCGCGCCGCCGACGACGAGCGCGAGCGCGACCAGAGCGAAGTCGTAGCCGACCCACGTCTGCACGCCGAGATGGAGGCTGCCGAACAGGCCGTACGGCTCCGACACGTAGTACGGATTCGCGCCCCAGACGAGCTTGGTGACGTCCTCGAGGATGAGAAAGAGCGCATACGTGACGAGGACGAGGAGGACTTCGTCGCGGCCGTAGAAGAAGCGCAGCAGCCCGCGCTCGGTGAGCGGCGCCATCGCGACGGCGACCGCGACCGCGGCGAGCAGCATCGCGACGAGGCTCCACGCCGGTGCCCACTTCAGCGTCGCGCCCCAGGCGACGAAGCTCGCCGCCGCGTAGGCGCCGAGCGCATAGAAGCTGCCGTGCGCGATGTTGAGGATCTTGAGGACGCCGAAGACGAGCGTCAGCCCGACCGCGACGATGAAGAGCCACGACGCGTACGTCAGGCCGTCGACCAGGATCGTGACGACGGCGTTCACGACGACCGCTCCGCCGAGCGGCCTAGGGGCAGCCCTTGGCGCCCGGGAAGCCGGCGCGGATCCAGTCCTCGGACTTCATGTTCGGCGGCGGGTTGACGCAGTCGGCCGGGAAGCGCTGGATGTCGTCGAGGACGACCATCTTCTTGGCCGCGTCGTAGCGCGTCTTGCCGATCGCGGTGTCCTGCACCGCCTGGTGGCCGTCGCCGAGCGCCATGCGGATGCGGCCGGCGGGCGACTCCCACTCGGAGTTGGCGAGCGCGGCAGCGATCTGCTCGCCGGTCGGCTTCTTGCCGCCGTTGGCGGCCATCGCCTTCTCGACCGCGAGCTTCAACCCGAGCAGCGACTGCACCATCCGGTACGGCGCTTGCACCGGATACGTGTTGTAGGCCTTCGAGTAGAGGTCCCACCACCAGTCGTTGAGCGCCGACTTCGGCGACATCAGCCCGTAGGCGCCGCGGGCGCCGAGGATCACGCCGTTGGGCATCTTCTCGCCGAGGCCGGGCAGGACGTGGTCGGCGGCCGAGAAGACGACCTGGGTGCGCTGGAAGAGGCCGCGCGGCGCCGCCTGCAGCACGAACGCCTGCAGGTCGCCGCCCCACAGGCTCGAGTGCGTCACGTCGGCGGGCTTGGCCATCAGCGCCGAGATCTCGGTGCCGTACTGGCCGGCGCCGAACTTGGGCAGCTGGTCCTCGCCGGGCTTGGCGCCCGGATAGAGCTTCTCCATCGACAGCGTGAAGTCCTTCTTCGAGTCCTGGCCCCACGCGTAGTCCTGGTTGATCATGTTGAACGTCTCGATCTTGACGTTCTTCGCCTTCAGGTAGCGCGCGAGCGCGACGTTGTCCATCGCCGCGTGCGACGCGGTGCGAAAGACGTACTGCAGCTTGTTGTCCTCGAAGATGCGCGGCGTGCCGCAGTCGTAGAGGATGAGGAAGCGCTTCATCTCCTCGGCGACCGGCGCGACGGCGAGGCAGTCGCCCGAGCCGACGTAGCCGACGACGGCGTCGACCTTCTCGCGGTCGTAGAGGTTGCGCAGCTCCTGCACCTGCTTGGTCGCGCCGCCGTTCTCGTCGACGTAGACCGGCTCGATCTTCATGCCGCCGAAGCCCGGCTTGTTGTAGGGCGCCGGCGCCGCGCCCTTGTTGAAGGCCTCGATCACGACCTTGGCGCCGTTGACCGCGGGGATGCCGAAGCTCTCGGCCGCCTGTCCCGACAGGAAGCTCACGATGCCGAGCTTGAACGTCTCCTGCGCCTGCGCGGCGGCGGTGCAGAAGGCGACGCTCGCGAACGCGAGGGCGACGGCGCGCCAGAATCGAATCGTCAACATTTGCGGATCTCCTGTGGGCGCCGCGCTGCGGGTCGCGGCCGCCGGCATCTTCGTCCGGCGGCCCGGGCGCTCGACAGGTGACTAACCCGGAGCCTCGACGGCCCGATGCCCGACGACCGCGTTCGCCTCTTCACCGCGCTCTGGCCCGACCCTGCAGTGCGCACCCGACTCGCCGCCACGAGCGACGCGTGGCAGTGGCCGCCGCGCGCGCGGCGCATCGATGCGGCCAAGCTGCACCTGACGCTGCACTTCATCGGCGCTTTTCCGCGCGAGCGCGTCGATGGGCTCGCGGCGGCGCTGGCGACGCTCGAACCGGCGCCGACCGCGCTGCGGGCGTCGCGGGGCGAGGTCTGGCGCGGCGGCATCGCCGTGCTGCTCTTCGCCGCCGAGCCGAAGGTGGCCGCGCTGCACGCCGCGATCGGTGGCGTCGTCGCGGGCTTTGGCGTCGCCCTCGATCCGCGTCCGTTCTCGCCGCACGTGACGCTCGCCCGCGGCGCGCGCGGCGCGGCGCCGCCGCTGCCGCCGCCCGAGCTCGATTGGCAGGCGAGTGGCTTCGCGCTCGTCGAGTCGGCGCCGGGCGGCGACTACCGCGTGCTGCGCGCGTTCGGCGACGTCGTCGACGCGGCGGCGCGCAGCGACGTGCCGCGCTGAACGCGGCGCGCGCCGCTCACGGTCCGGCGAAGACGAGCAGGACGCCGCACGCGTCGCCGGGCGCGATCGCGATGCCGTCGGCGGTCTCGGTGGCGCGGACGCCGCCGCCGGCGATCGCTCGCTCTGCCTTCGCGAGCGATGTCGTCCTGAGCGACAGGCCGACGAGCCCCGCGGTCGCGGCGCCGGCCAGGTCGACGCCGCGAAAGCGAGCGGCGAGCGAGCGCTGCGAGTGAAAGCGGATCGTCGCGTTGCCGGTGTCGACGACAACCGCGCCGTCGCTCGCTTCGCTCGGCGTGCTCGCGAACAGCCGGGCGCACGCCGCAGCGTCGGATTGCGGGTCGTCGCTCGCGGCGAGGACGTGCTCGAGCGCGACCGCGCCGTTGGCGTGGTCGAGCAGCTCGGGCCGCCAGGTGACGTGGCGGGTGCGGTGCTCGCAGCAGAAGACGTGGAACCCGGGCGCGGTGCCCTCGGCGAAATGCGCGGTGCGAAACGCCGCCTGCGTGCGGATGCCGTCGGAGAGCACGACCGGGCGCGCGAAGTCGACCGGCGCTTCGAGCGCGACGCCGGCGGCGGTCATCTCGGCGACGACCGCGTCGGCGCTCGTGGTCTGCAACGCCAGCGCCGCCAGCCCCTCGCGCTGCGCGAGCGCGCTGCGGTAGCGCGCGTTCGCGGCGGTCGGCGCGAGCACGCCCATCAGCTCCAGGTATTCGCGCTCGAGCATCACCGTGTGGTTGCCGGTGCCGAGCTCGGGCGGATGGACGCCGCGCGGCGCGACCGTGAAGCCGAGCCGCTCGAAGCGTGCGCGCGCGCCGTCGAGCTCGCGCACGAGCGCGACGGCATGGTCGATGCCGGTGATCGATCTGCGCATGCGCCATTGGAGCAGAAGCACCGCGCCTCTGCGGTGCCCCTGCCGTCGCCGTCGTCAGCCGCGCGAGCCCGACCCGCTCTCGCCCTTGTCGTCGGCCGAGCTGAACAGCTTGTCGCTCAGCCGCGAGAGCAGCCCCGGCTCCTCCTTCGGCTGCTCGGGCTCGGCGGTCGTCGCCCCTGCAGGCTCGAGCGACGCCTTGCGCGCCTCGAGCTCGCCGCGCAACGCGACGAGGTCGATGGCGCTGCGGCGGCACTTCGGGAACATCTCGGTGTGCTCCTCGACGACGTGGTGCTGGATGTACTCGCGCAGCACCGTCACCCTGGCGTCGTAGAGGTCGTCGTCGGGGTTGCCGGATTCGATCTGCGCGATCAGGTCCTTGGCGGTCGCGTGCTCGACCTTCGCCTCGTCGAGCATGTCGGCGTCGATGCCGCCGGCGCGCGCGGCGGGATAGAAGAGCTCCTCCTCGATCTGCGTGTGCACCTTCAGCATCGCGCAGACCTGCTGCGCGAGCGCGCGGCGCTCGGCGGCGCCGCCGTCGCGCTTGGCGAGCCGCTCGTAGCGCTGGAAGAGCGCGGTGACGGCGAGGTGGTCGTCGGTCAGGAGGTCGACCGCGTCGGGCTCGCGCATCGTCTTCGGCGCCGTGTTCTCGACCGTCTTTTCCGCCGTCGGCGGGTGCGGCGTGTCGCGTTTGGTCGGTGTGCGCGGCTTCGTCGGCGCGGCGTTGGTCCGCTTCATCGCCGGCGATGCCGAGCCGCTGGCGCGCGCGGACGACGCCTTGCGCGCGCCGGAGGCCGACGCCTTGCGCGCCTTCGCCGCCGTGGACTTGCGCGCTCCCGCGGCCGACTTGCTGCCGCGCGTCGACGACTTCGTCGCCTTGCCACCGGCCGACGGCTTGGTCGCCCTGCCCGCGCTCGACCCCGACGTCTTCTTCTTGGCGCCGGTCTTCGCCGCTCGCTTCGCCGTGCCCTTGGCGAACATCGCCTTTCGCTCCGGCGACGCGCGATCGGACTTGGCGTAGGCGACCTCGTACGGTTCGCTCATGTTGAGACGCTTGCGGTCCGTCGTGCGGCCACGGGTCTTGTTGTCAGCCATCGAAAGTCTCCTGGAAATCCGGCACATCGCCGATTGATGCGTCGGTGCCGCAGCACCGGCGCGAACCATAGGAGCAGACGTGCACGCGCGCTAGCGCAGGGCGCCGGCAGCGCGTGCGGGCGCGCGGCTGATCGGCGTGAAAGAAAACGCCTACGCCGCAGATCGCGCCCATCACCGGCGCGCCGCAATTCGACTTCGTCGATGCCGCCTTCCTACGCGCGCACGCGGACCCCTCCGATCGGATGCGCCGCTGCGCCGCCCTATGGTCGGGCGTGGCCATCCGTTCGATCGCGTCGCTCTCGATCAGCTTCGGGCTCGTCTCGATCCCGGTGAAGGTCTACGCCGCGACCGAGAGCAGCGCAGCGCTGCGTTTCAAGCTGCTCTCGCGCGGTGGCGCGCGCGTTCGCCGCCAATACATCGCCGACGCCACCGAGCCGCCGCTCGTGCTCGAGGAGATCGACGAAGACCAGGCGCGGCCACCGGCGCGCCGCGAGCCTTCGCGGCCCGCGGCCGCCCACGCGGCACCTTCGGCGCCGCCTCGGCGCGACGACAGGAGAAGCGAAGCGGCACCAGCGCCGGCGCGCGCCGCGGTCATGGCCGAGGACGACGACGACGAGCTCGGCGCGCTGCGGCCCGGGCAGATCGTCAAGGGCTACGAATTCGCGAAGGATCGCTTCGTCACCTTCACCGAGGCCGAGCTGAAGGAGCTCGCGCAGGCGTCGCGGCAGACGATCGACATCGTCTCGTTCATCCCCGCCGGAGCGGTCGACCCGATCCACTACGACAAGGCGTACTTCCTCGCGCCCGAGCGCCAAGGCGTCAAGCCCTACAGCCTGCTGCGCGCGGCGATGGCGAGAAGCGGCCGCACCGCGCTCGCGAAGTGGGCATGGCGCGCCAAGGAATACGTCGTCCAGGTCCGACCGGTCGACGGCGGCCTCGTGCTGCAGCAGCTGCTCTACGCCGACGAGGTGCGCTCGATCGAGGCGCTCGGCGTCGAGCTCGTCGACGTCGGCGCCGCGGAGCTGCAGCTCGCGCTGCGGCTGATCGAGCAGACCTCCGAGGACGCGTACCGCCCCGAGCAGTTCGTCGACGAAGAGAAAAAACGGATCCTTGCCGCGGTCGAACGCAAGATCGCCGGCCGCACCTTCGCCGCGCCGGCCGCGCCGCCGGCGCCGAGCGCGGAGGTGATCGACCTCTTCGCCGCGTTGCGCGCGAGCCTCGACGCGATCGCGCCCGCGCGCAAGCCCGCGCGCCGCACCGCGGCAGCGCCGCGCGCGCGCACACGACAATCGGAGCCATGAACGACCTCGCGTCCTTTCCGATCACCCGCAAGTGGCCGCCGCGCCATCCCGATCGCCTGCAGCTCTACTCGCTGCCGACGCCCAACGGCGTCAAGGTCGCGATCTTTCTCGAGGAGACGGGGCTCCCGTACGAGCCGCATCGCGTCGCGTTCGATCGCGACGAGCAGCGCTCGCCCGAATTCGCTTCATTGAATCCGTACCAGAAGATCCCCGCGATCATCGACCCCGACGGCCCCGGCGGGCGGCCGCTCGCGCTCTTCGAGTCGGGGGCGATCCTGCTCTATCTCGCCGACAAGACCGGCCGGCTCCTCCCCGCCGATCCGGCGGCGCGCTGGCAGACGATCCAGTGGCTGATGTTCCAGATGGGCGGCATCGGACCGATGTTCGGCCAGGTCGGCTTCTTCCACAAATTCGCCGGCAAGGACTTCGAGGACAAGCGGCCGCGCGACCGCTACGTCGGCGAGGCCAAGCGCCTGCTCGCGGTGCTCGACGGCCGTCTTGCCGGACGCGCGTGGATGATGGGTGACGACTACACGATCGCCGACATCGCGATCTTTCCGTGGGTGCGCAACCTGGTCGGCTTCTACGGCGCCGGCGAACTGGTCGGGATCGCCGGCTATCCGGAAGTGCAGCGCGCGCTCGCGGCGTTCGTCGCCCGGCCCGCGGTGCAGGCAGGGCTCCTCATCCCGAAGGCGGAAAGCGCCTGAGCGGCGCGCCGGCGGGCTCCGTCAGGCGGCGAGCGCCGAGGCGGCTTGCGCGGCCAGGCACTTGTTGCACTTGCCGAGCCCGGGCAGGCGGGCGTCGGGCTTGCCGTCGCCGGTCTTGAAGTTGGCCTGGCAACGGCGGCAGACGTACATCTTCGAGCTCGACATCATCGGCTTCACGCCGGGCTCGCCGGACGGGCGCGCGGCGACGTACTCGGCTTGCGTCTGGCGAAGCTTGAGTGCGGGAGCGGCCGAAGCGGCAGGGGTCGCCGCGACGGGGGCGGTAGTGGCAGACCCTTTGGACGGGGAAACGGAGCGACGGGTGGCCATGTGCAAGATACCTGATGAGGAGGGCAGAGGGCTCGGTGGAACGCGCCTTCCGCCGGGGGGCACTATTGTCCCAGCAAACGCCCTCGGCCGTACGAAGGGTTTGCCTTGCCCCCACGCGGCCCCGAGCGCCGCGGCCGCGGCTCAGCGGCGCGCCAGGCCGTCGCCGCGCTCGAGGTCGAGCGCGTCGCGGCCGACCGTGACCACCCCGGGCATCGCCTGCTCGAGCGCGGGCGCGAAGGCGCGCGCCTCGCCAGCGACCGCGACCCGCCGCCGCGCCGCAACGAGGTTGGCCGCCGCATAGCGCTGGATGTCCTGCGCGGTGACCGCGTCGAGCTGCTCGATCCTCGACTTCAGCTCGCCGACCGGACGCTGCGCGATGACGAGCGCGCGGATCGCCGCGGCAAGCCCGGCGGTGGTCTCGACGCTGCGCGAGAAGCCGCCGATCAGCGCGGCCTTGCGGGCCGCGAGCTCGTCGTTACCGACCGGCTCGTTCATCAAGCGGTCGATCTCTTCCTGCACGAGCCGCACGACCTCCGCGGCCGATTCGTTCTTGGTCTGCACGCCGACGCGGAAGAACGCCGCTTCGCGGCGCGCCTCGAGGCCGCTGCTCGCGCCGTAGCTGAGGCCGCGCTTGATGCGGATCTCCTGGTTGACGCGCGACGAGTAGCCGCCGCCGAGCACCGAGTTGAGCACCGCGCCGATCGCGCGCTCGCCGCCGGTCCGCTCGGGCAGCGCGAGCGCGACGACGACCGCCGCCTGGCCCGAGTTCGCCATGTCGACGAGCGCCGCCGTCGGCCCCGCCGTCGCGCCGCTCGGGCGTGGCACCGGCGGCGCTGCGTCGCTCGGCACCGGCCAGCTGCCGAAGTGGCGGCGCGCCAGCGCGAGCGCGGCGTCGAGCTGGATGTCGCCGGCGAGGATGAGGACGGCGTTGTCGGGCCTGAAGGTGCGGCGATGGACGGCGACGAGGTCGTCGCGCGTGATCCGCGGCAGCGACTCCGGCGTGCCGCCTGCCGGGTGCCCGTACGGCCCGGCGCCGTACGCCAGCCGCTCGGCGACGAGCGACGCCAGCGTCCCCGGGCTCGCGTAGGCGACCTTGAGCGCATCGAGCGTCTGCGTGCGCACGCGGTCGATCTCGTCGGGCGCGAACACCGGCTCGCGCGCGACCTCGGCGACGAGCCCGAGCGCGGCGTCGAGCTTGGGCGTCGTCACCGTGATCGAGACGGTGGCGCTGTTCCAGCCGGCGCCGCTGTCGAGCGAGCCGCCGAGCGCTTCGGCGGCGGCGGCGAGCTCGGGAGCGCTGTGGCGCTTCGTGCCCTGCGTCATCAGCGCAGCGGCGAGCGACGCGAGCCCGGAAAGCTGCGGCGGATCGACCTCGGCGCCCGACAGCGCGACGAGCTCCGCGCTCACGATCGGAACGCCTTCGCGGCGCGCGACGATGACGCGCAGGCCGTTGCCGAGCTTGCCCTCGCTCGGCGCATCGATCGCGAGCGGGCGCGGCGGCGCCGGCGGCGGCGGCGTCGGGTACGGCTGCGCGAGGGCGCCGACGGCAGCGCACGCGGCCGCGACGACGAGCGAGCGGCGCGCGATGCCGGCCGCGAAGAGCGCGAGCGTCGTCATTTCGCGCTCCCTTGCTGGCGGTACTCGATCGTCACCTTGTGCGCTTCGAGAACGTAGCGGCGCAGCACACGCTGCACGTCGGCGGCGCTGACGCGCTGCAGGTCGTCGAGGTCGGTGTTGATGCGCGCTGCATTGCCTTCGAGAACGGCGGCGTCGCCGATCGCCGACGCGAGCCCGAGCGGCGTCTGCCGCGAGATGAACGCGCCGGTGACGATCTGCGTCTTGACCTTGGCGAGCTCGTCCGGCGTCGGCGGCGTCGTCACCAGCCGCCTCACCTCGGCGAGCAGCGCAGCGCTCAGCTCGGCGGTGGGCTTGCCGCCCGCGGCGATCGCGTACGCGATCAGCATCCCGGGCCCGACGCGCAGGTCGGCGCTGAAGCCGGCCGACGTCGCGATCCGCTGGCGATAGACGAGCGACTGGTTGAGGCGCGACGACTCGCCGGCGGCGAGCACGGCGGCGGCGACCTGCAGCGCCGGCGCGTCGGGGCTCGTCGTCGGCGGCGCGAGCCAGGTGATCGCGACCGCGGGCAGCGGCACTTGCGGTCCCGACAGCAGCGCCTGGCGATCGCGCTGCCAGGGCGGCTCGGTCGCTTCGAACCGCGGCAGCGGCGACGACGGTTTCGGCACGGCGCCGAGGTACTTGTCGATCCAACCGTCGAGCTGCTTCTCGTCGAAGTCGCCGGCGACGATCAGCGTTGCGTTGTCGGGCCGGTAGTGGCGCTTGTGGAACGCGACGACGTCGGTGAGCGTCGCCGCCTCGAGGTCCTCGATGCTGCCGATGCCCGGCCGCTTGTAAGGATGCTCGAGATACGAGACCGCGGCGATGCCGTTGAAGAAGCGGCCGTACGGCGACGCGAGGACGCGCTGGCGATACTCCTCCTCGACGACCGCGCGCTCGGACTTGAAGCTCGCCTCGTCGACCTTGAGGTTCTGCATCCGCTCGGCTTCGGCCCAGAGCAGCGTCTCGAGGTAGTTCGACGGCACGACCTCGTGGTACTCGGTGACGTCGTCGCCGGTCGACGCGTTGTTGTTGCCGCCGACGTCCTCGGTCAGGCGGTCGAACTGCTCGGCGCGCAGGTACTCGGTGTTCTTGAACATCATGTGTTCGAAGAGATGCGCGAAGCCGGAGCGGCCGGGCGGATCTTCGCGGCTGCCGACGTGGTACCAGACCTGCACGCTCACGGTCGGGCTCGTGTGCGTCTCGACCGTCAGCACCTGCAGGCCGTTGGCGAGCTTGCGCTCGCGAAAGACGACCGGCTTGACCGCCAGCGGCGCGCTCGCCTTGGCGTCGGCGGCAAGTGCGCGCGTCGCGAGCTGCGGCGCGGCGATGGCGGCGAGGGCGAGGAGCGCGGCGCCGCCGGCGCGCGCGAAGACGGTGCATGGCATGCGCCGATCATAAGAGCGCACCGAATAAGCATGCGACGAACGGTTCGTTGCCCTGCGCGGGTTGCTGCCTATGATCGTTCGCTCCATCGCTTCGGGAGCGTCCCTTGCGCCGATCGTTTCTCGCCCGCGCCGCCGCGTTCGCGATCGCGGGCCCTGCGCTCTTCGCCGCGCAAGCCGCCGACGTCACGCTGCTCAACGTCTCGTACGACCCGACGCGCGAGCTCTACCAGCAGATCGACGCCGCCTTCGCCGCGGCGTGGAAAGCGAAGACCGGCGAGACGGTGGCGATCCGGCAGTCGCACGGCGGCTCGGGCAAGCAGGCGCGCTCGGTGATCGACGGCATCGAGGCCGACGTCGTCACCCTCGCGCTCGCTTGGGACATCGACGAGATCGCCGCGAAAGCGAAGCTGCTTCCGGCCGACTGGCAGAAGCGCCTGCCGCACGCGAGCTCGCCGTACACGTCGACCGCGGTGCTGCTCGTGCGCAAGGGCAACCCGAAGCAGATCCGCGATTGGAGCGACCTCGCGCGCCCGGGCGTTGCGGTCGTGACGCCGAACCCGAAGACCTCGGGCGGCGCGCGCTGGGGCTATCTCGCCGCCTACGGCCGGGCGCTGCGCCAGCCGGGCGGCAACGACGCGAAGGCGCGCGAGTACATCGCCAAGGTGTTTCGCAACGTGCCGGTGCTCGACGCCGGCGCGCGTGCATCGACCGTCACCTTCGTCGAGCGCGGCATCGGCGACGTCCTGATCGCGTGGGAGAACGAGGCGCAGCTGGCGCTGCGCGAGCTCGGCGCCGGCAAGTTCGAGATCGTCTATCCGTCGACGAGCATCCTCGCCGAGCCGCCGGTCGCGCTCGTCGACAAGGTCGTCGACAAGCGCGGCACGCGCAAGGTCGCGCAGGCGTACCTCGAGTTCCTCTACACGCCCGCCGGACAGGAGATCGTCGCGCGCAACTTCTACCGTCCGGTCGACGCGCAGGTCGCGGCGAAGTTCGCGGCGCAGTTTCCGCGCATCGCGCTGTTCACGGTGGACGAGGTCTTCGGCGGCTGGGAGAAGGCGCAGAAGACGCATTTCGCCGATGGCGGCGTCTTCGACCAGGTGGCGAGCCGATAGCGGCTCGCGCCGCGCTCAGGCGGCGGCGCGGACGAGCAGGGTGCCGCTCGTGCGGTGGCTCGCCGGGTCGACGACGAGCAGCGCGCCGGCGACGCGGTCGTCGTCGAAGCTCGCCAGCGGAAGCTCGTGCTGCGCCTCGACGACGACCTCGCCGATGTCGTTGACGCCGAGCGCATCCGTAGCGTGATGACCGAGCGTCGCGACGTCGACGCGACTCTCGATCGCGGCGATCCGGCCCTGCAGCCAGCGGTTGCCGTGGCGCAGCCAGTACTTGCGGCCGACGATGGCGGGCTCGGTGTCGAGCCAGGCGAGCGTCGCGCGAAAGCGGGACGTCGGCGCGATCGTTCCGGGAGTGGCCAGCCAGTCGCCGCGCGAGACGTCGAGCTGGCGGTCGAGGACGACGCCGGCCGATCGCCCGGCGCCGACGCGCTCGGCGCGACGACCGGCGACGTGCAGCTCGGCGACGCGCGCGCTCTCGCCGCTCGGGAAGACGACGAGCTCGGCACCGAGCGCGACCTCGCCGCGCGCGACGCGGCCCCAGAGGACGCGCGCCTGGTGGCCGACGCCGCCGTTCGCTGCGTTGGCGACGAACTGCACCGGCACCAGCGCCGCCGCGGCGGTCGCGCCGTCGTCGACCGGCAGCGCCTCGAGCAGCTCGAGCAGCGTCGGTCCGTCGCTGCCGCCGAGCGCGCTCGGACGGCTGACGTTGTCGCCGTGCAGCGCCGAGATCGGCACGATCCCCGCGGGAGCGAAGCCGGCTTCGGCGGCGAACGCCTCGAGCGCGGCGCGAACGCGCGCGAACGCGCCGTCGGCATCGGCGACGGCGTCGAGCTTGTTGACGGCAAAGACGATGTGCGGCACGCGCAGCAGCTTCGCGAGCAGGGCGTGGCGGCGCGTCTGCGGCAGGAGCTGCAACGGCTCCCGGGCGAGGTCGAGCTTGGTCGCATCGACGAGGACGACCGCGGCGTCGCTGCCCGCCGCCGCGGTCACCATGTTGCGTGTGTACTGCTCGTGGCCGGGCGCATCGGCGATGACGAACTTGCGCTTCGCGGTCGCGAAGTAGCGATACGCGACGTCGATCGTGATGCCCTGCTCGCGCTCGGCCTCGAGGCCGTCGGTGAGGAGCGCGAGGTCGATCGGCTGGCCGCCGCCGGCGCGCGCCTCGAGCGCGTCGAGCTGGTCGGCGAGGATCGCGCGGCCGTCGAGCAGGAGCCGGCCGATCAGCGTGCTCTTGCCGTCGTCGACCGAGCCGGCGGTCAGGAACCGCAGCGGCCGGCGCGTCGCCGCCTCTCGGTCGTCGTTGTCGCGCAGCGCGAGTCCCATCAGAAGTAGCCCTCTTTCTTTCGCCGCTCCATCGACGCGTCGGACGTGCGGTCGTCCATGCGCGTCGCGCCGCGCTCGCTCACGGTGACCGCAAGCGTCTCGGCGACGACTTCGGCGGCGCTCGCGGCGTCGCTTTCGACCGGGCACGTGCACGAAATGTCGCCGACGGTGCGAAAGCGAACGTCGAGCGTCTCGACGCGTTCGCCGGCCTTCGGCGGCGTCAGCGCGGTGACCGGGACCAGCAGGCCGCGACGGCGCACGACCTCGCGGTGGTGCGCGTAGTAGAGGCTCGGCAGCGCGATCCGCTCGCGCTGGATGTAGAGCCAGACGTCGAGCTCGGTCCAGTTGCTGATCGGAAACGCGCGCATGTGCTCGCCGGGCTTGAGGCGCGTGTTGAAGAGCGTCCACAGCTCGGGACGCTGGTTCTTCGGCTGCCACTGGCCGAAGCTGTCGCGGTGCGACAGGATCCGCTCCTTCGCGCGCGCCTTTTCCTCGTCGCGGCGGGCACCGCCGATCAGCGCGTCGAAGCGATGCTCCTCGACCGCCTCGAGCAGCGTCACGCTCTGGTGGCCGTTGCGCGACTCGTCGGTGCTCGCGAGCCGCACGCTGCCGCGCGCGATCGAGTCCTCGAGGTGGGCGACGACCAGCTGCTCGCCGAGCTCTTCGACGATGGCGTCGCGAAAGGCGATCACCTCGGGAAAGTTGTGGCCGGTGTCGACGTGCAGGAGCGGAAACGGCAGCCGCGCTTTCGCGCTGCCGGTGAGCTTGAATGCCTTCTGCGCGAGATGGAGGACGACGCACGAGTCCTTGCCGGCCGAAAAGAGCAACGCCGGCCGCTCGAATGCCGCTGCCGTCTCGCGCAGGATGAAGATCGCCTCTTCTTCGAGCGCGTCGAGCTGTCCGAGGTCGACCTCGGGCAGCAGGCGATCGAGCGGCGTCGGCGCGTTCATGACGCGACCGCCTCGCGCAGCGCCGACACCGGCGCGACGTGCAGCCCGCATTCCTTCGCGCCTTCCTGCTCCCACCACCAGCGCCCGGCGCGAAAGTCCTCGCCGAGCGCGATCGCGCGCGTGCACGGCGCGCAGCCGATGCTCGGATAGAACTGGTCGTGGAGCGCGTTGTACGGCACGTCGTGGAGCTGGATGTAGTGCCAGACGTCGCCCCACGTCCAGTCGGCGAGCGGGCTCAGCTTGAGGCGGCCTTCGCCGTCGATCGATTCGAAATCGACCGCCGCGCGGTCGGCCGACTGCTCGCGGCGCAGGCCCGTGATCCAGGCGCTTCGACCCGCGAGCATCCGCCCGAGCGGCTCGACCTTGCGCAGGGCGCAGCAGGCCTTGCGCAGCTCGACGCTCGTTCGCATCGCATCGTTGCCGTGGCGGCCGACGAACGCGACCACCGCCTCGTGAACCGGTTGGTAGCGCTCGACGAAGCTGCCGTAGCGCGCGCGGATGGCATCGATGAGCGCGAGCGTCTCGACGTGGAGCTTGCCGGTGTCGAGCGTTGCGACCGCGATCGGCAGCCGGTCGCGCGCGATCAGGTCGGTGATGACCTGGTCCTCGGCGCCGAGGCTCGACGCCTGCACGATCGCGTCGGGATGCGCGTCGGCCGCGCGTGCCAGCCGCCGGCGCGCGCTCGCGACGCGCTCTTCGAAGCCAGCGCTCGCGCGTGCATGGAGAGCCGTCGCCTTCGCCGTGTCCATCGCCTCGGGTGCACAGGCGCCGCAGCGCCGGAGCGCGGACTGTAAGAACGCCTCGGCCGCGGGCGAAGAACACTTTCGTCGTTTGCTTCTTCGCTTGCTTCATAACGCGGGAGGCCGGCGCATCCGACGTCGTGGCGCAGTGCGGGCGCGGGTGGCGGGTAGCCGATTTCCTCCATGTCCCCCGGGCCTGGCCTGAACGGCCGGCCCTCCTCCTCTACTTCCGGAAATCGGCCACCCGCCACCCGCGCCCGAAGCGAGATCCACCCATCGGTGAAACGTGCTGCCCGATCCGTGCGAACAACATCCTCGAGTTCGCGCACACCACCGGCGTGGACGATCAAACGTGCAGCAGCAGGTGCTCACGCTCCCAGGGCGAGATCACCTTCATGAACTCGTCGTGCTCGGTTTCCTTGACCTCGCTGTAGATGGTCACGAACTCGGGGCCGAGGACCTCGCGCAGGTCGTCGGCTTCGCGCAGGAGCTGCAGCGCCTTGTCGAGGCTGCGCGGCAGCTCGTGGTCGGCGTCGTACGCGTTGCCGGTGCACTCGGGGCCGGGCTCGATGCGTTTCTGGATGCCGAGCCAGCCGCACGCGAGCGTCGCGGCGATCGCGACGTAGGGATTGGCATCGGCGCCGATGACGCGGTTCTCGACCCGCCGCGCTGCCGGCGCCGCGATCGGCGCACGGATGCCGACGGTGCGGTTGTCGCGACCCCACTGCAGGTTGATCGGCGCTGCGCTGAAGCGCGCGAGCCGCCGGTAGCTGTTGACGTAGGGCGCGAAGAGGGCCGTCGCCGCCGGGGCGTAGCGCTGCAGGCCGCCGATGAACCACTGGAACTCGCGGCTCGGCGAACCGTCCGGCCGGCTGAACAGGTTGGCGCCGGTCGCCTTGTCGACGATGCTCTGATGGACATGCATCGCGCTGCCCTGCTCGCCCGCGATCGGCTTGGCCATGAACGTCGCGAACATGCCGTGGCGGAGCGCCGCTTCGCGCACCGTGCGCTTGAAGAAGAACACCTCGTCGGCGAGCGCGGTCGGATCGCCGTGGAAGAAGTTGATCTCCATCTGGCCGGCGCCGGTCTCGTGGATCAGCGTGTCGACCGTCAGTTCCATCTGCTCGCAGTACGCGTAGATGTCCTCGAACAGAGGATCGAACTCGTTGACGGCGTCGATCGAGTACGACTGGCGCGACGTCTCCGGGCGGCCGCTGCGGCCGACCGGCGCCTGCAGCGGCATGTCGGCGTCGCTGTTGCGCGAGACGAGATAGAACTCGACCTCGGGTGCGACCACCGGCAGCCAGCCCGCGCCCTCGAACACCTTGCAGACGCGGCGCAGCACCGAGCGCGGCGCGAACGGCACGAGCTTGCCCGCGGCGTCGTAGCAGTCGTGGATCACCTGCGCGGTCGGGTCGGTCGCCCACGGCACGATGCGAACCGTCGTCGGATCGGGGCGCAGGTGCATGTCGGGATCGGTGTCGTGGATGACGTCCCAGTAGGGGCCGCCGCGCGGCACCTCGCCGGTCACGCTGAGCGCGACCGTGCCTTCGGGCAGCCGCATGCCGCGCTCCTCGGTGAAGCGCTCGCGCGGCAGGATCTTGCCGCGGGCGACGCCGGTGAGGTCGGGCACGAGGCACTCGACCTCGGTCACCCCGTGCGAATCGAGCCAGCGCTCGAGGTCGCTGAACGTCTGCACCTCAGGCCGTCGCATGCTCTTCCTTGATCGAGACGTGCTCGCGCGACGTCGCCCCGCGGTAGGCGCGCACCGCGTCGCCGAACGCGCCGAGCAGACGCATCGACACCGGGTTGTCTTCGGCGTTCCACTCGGGATGCCATTGCACGGCGAGCGCGAACCCGAGCGCGTCGCGGACCGAGAACGCCTCGACGAGTCCGTCGGGCGCGCGTGCCTCGACCTGCAATCGCGAAGCGAGCCGGTTGATGCCCTGGCCGTGCAGCGAGTTCACCGCGATGCGGTCGACCTCGAGCAGCCGTGCGAGCACGCCGCCGGGCTCGATGAAGACGTCGTGCGCGACCTGGTACTGCACCTCGACCGGGTCGTCGTCGCGGTCGCGGTGATCGGCGAAGCCCTGCACCTGATGCACCGCCTGGTGCAGGGTCCCGCCGAGCGCGACGTTGGCTTCCTGGAAGCCGCGGCAGATCGCGAACAGAGGCATGCCGCGCGCGAGCACCTTCGGGATGATCGGCAGGATCCAGGCGTCGCGGGTCGGATCGAGCGGCAGCGATTCGTCGAGCACGGTCTCGTCGTAGTGCTGCGGATGGACGTTCGAAGGCGAACCCGTGAGCAGCAGCCCGTGCGCGACGTCGAGCAGCGCATCGACGTCGGGGGGCGCGACGCTCGGGACGATCAGCGGCTGGCAACCGGAGATGCGCACCGCGTCGAGGTATTTCGATGCGGCGACGTGATAGCAGAGCTCGCCGAGCATGCGGTTGCACGCCGGCACGAGAACGAGCGGGCGCGCATCCCCCGGGACGAGGACGCGCGGTGCGTGTTCGGACGTTGCGGCCATGGCACTGGCGAGCATTCCTCATGCCCGCGTCGACCGCAGTCGGACGACGCCGCGCGGGGCCGTCAGGACGATTCGAGCGCGAGGTCGAAGTGCTCGACGTGCGGCGGGCTCGCCAGGTACGGCCCGATGTGCGAGCGCCACTCGGCAAAGAGCGGCCCCTGGCGGAAGTCGACGGTGTGGTTCTCGATCGCGTGCCACCAGATCATCAGCAGATAGCGATCCGGCGACTCGATGCCGCGCTGCACCTGGTGCGCGATGTAGCCGGTGGCGCGCGGCAGCACGGTCTCGAGGCCGCGCTGGATCGCCGCCTCGAACTCGGCGTTGGCTCCGGACGTGATGCGGATGTCGGCGACTTCGAGAATCATGGCGGCCTCGCGCGGTCTGGCTCGCGCCAGTCTACGCCGCGGTTCAGACGCCGAGCGTCTTCAGCAGCGCGTCGCGGTCGGCTTCGAGCTCGGCCGATGTCCCGGCGAGGACGACGCGGCCTTTCTCGAGGACGACGGCGTCGTCGGTGTGGGCGAGCACGGCGTGCGCGTTGCGATCGACGATCAGCGCCGCGATGCCGCTGGCGCGGATCGTCGCGATCGTTCGCCAGATCTCGGCGACGACGAGCGGCGCCAGCCCTTCGGTCGCCTCGTCGAGGATCAAGAGCAGCGGGTTGGTGAGCAGCGCGCGGCCGATCGCGAGCATCTGCTGCTCGCCGCCAGAGAGCTGCTGGCCGCCGTGGTCGAGCCGCTCGGCGAGGCGCGGGAACGTCGCGAGGACGCGCTCGAGCGTCCACTCGCGGCGACCGTCGGCGCCGGCGCGCGCGCACATGACGAGGTTCTCGCGCACCGAGAGGTTCGCGAAGATGCCGCGGCCCTCGGGGACGTAGCCGACACCGAGGCGCGCCATCCGTTCGGGTGCGGCGCCGGTCGTGGCAGCGCCCTGCCAGGCGACGCTGCCGCCGCTCGCGCGCACGTAGCCGAGCACGGTGCGGATCAGCGTCGTCTTGCCCATGCCGTTCCTGCCGAGCAGCCCGAGCGAGCGGCCGCTCTTGACTTGCAGGCCGACGCCGCGCAGGACGTGGCTGTCGCCGTAGCGCGCGTGCAGGTCGACGACGTCGAGAAGCGCGGTCATCGCCCGGCGCCCTCGCCGAGATAGGCGACCTGGACGGCGCGATCGGTGCGGATCCGCTCCGGCACATCGCTCGCGATGACCTGGCCGTTGACCATCACGGTGATGCGGTCGGCGACCTTGAACACCGCGTCCATGTCGTGCTCGATCAGCAGGATCGCGTGGTCGTCCTTCAGCGCGACGAGGAGGTCGAGCATGCGCCCGGTCTCTTCGGCGCCCATGCCCGCGAGCGGCTCGTCGAGAAGAAGCGCGCGCGGCGACGTCGCCAGGCACATCGCGATCTCGAGCTGGCGCTTGGCGCCGTGGCTGAGCGTCGCGGCGACGCGGCGTGCGTCGCCGTCGAGGCCGGCGGCGGCGAGCGTGCGCTGCGCGATCTCGACGCCGCGCGCGTCGCGCGCTGCCGGCTGCCAGACGCGCCACGCGTGCGGCGCGCTCGCCTGCGCCGCGAGACGACAGTTCTCGAGCACGCTGAACTCGCCGAAGATCGTCGTGCGCTGATAGCTGCGGCCGATGCCGGCGCGCGCACGCCGCGGCTGCGACCAGCGCGTGACGTCGTCGCCGGCGAAGCGCACGCTCCCTGCGCTCGGCGCGAGCTCGCCCGAGAGCATGTTGACGAGCGTCGACTTGCCGGCGCCGTTGGTGCCGATGACGGCGTGGATCTCGCCGATGCAGACGTCGAGCGTCACGCCGTCGACCGCGGCGAGGCCGCGAAAGCGCCGGCCGAGCCGGATCGCTTCGAGCAGCGGTCGCGCCGCGCTGTCGGCGCGCGGCGCCGCGACTTCGGCGAGGACTGCGCTCATGCGGCGTTCCGCGCGGCGCGCGCGGCGCGCTCGCGCGCGAGCGCGCGCAGCTGCGCGCCGATGCCGATCAGGCCGCGCGGCAGCGCGGCGACGAAGGCGATGATCGTGAGCCCGAGCGTGAGCTGCCAGTGCGGCGCGAGCGGGCCGAGCAGCGCCTCCGACTGGAACAGCTCCTTCAGCAGCGTGAACG
>Ga0207675_100001254_pt1 | contig 25321 bp, 23 predicted proteins | sample KBSSwiS42_FD_184305 | JGI IMG/M metagenome (GOLD analysis project Ga0207675, IMG submission 184305) | Switchgrass rhizosphere microbial communities from Kellogg Biological Station, Michigan, USA - KBS Switchgrass S4-2 (SPAdes) (version 2) | ecosystem: Host-associated > Plants > Roots >...
GGGCGGCCGGCGCAGGATCAGGTCGTGGGTGGGGGTGCGCACCGAGTAGGTCAGGTTGGACGCACCGCCGCCGAACTGGCGCACGTCGACCGGACCGCCGATGTCGGTGCCCTGCTCGCGCAGCCAGGCCGCCACGGCCTCGACGTCGAACGCGTCCTCGTCGCGGACCTCACCGGCCCCCTCGATATCACTCACGGGCGGCCGCCTGGTCAAGCTTTGCCGCCTGGTCGCGCATCACGGCGTCGTACGTCGCGCGGTCGTGCTGCTTGAGTCCCCACGCCTGGCGGGCGGCGTCGTCCGGGAGGATCACCTCGTCGCCGCGCTCGATCCCGGCCAGCACCGCCGAAGCGATCTCGTCGGCGGTCACCCGGGAGCGCTCCACGAGACCGGCAACGACGTCGACCAGCGCCGTGTCGGCGCCGCGGGCTGTGGCCATCAGGTTGGTCCGGAAGTACGACGGGCAGACCACGTGGGCGTGCACGCCGTAGGCCGCGAGCTCGTGTCCGATCGTCTCGGTGAACGCCACCACGCCGGCCTTGACCGCGTTGTACGAGCCCATGCCCGCCGGATGCACCAGACCGGCGAGCGAGGCGACGTTGACGATCCGGCCGGACCGCTGCGCCTTGAACATGGGCACGAACGTTCGGGTGCCGCGCACCACCCCGAACAGGTTGATCTCCGTGATCCACCGCCACTCGTCCATCGTCGCCACGTCGACCCGGCCGCCACCGGCCACGCCGGCGTTGTTGACCAGCAGGTCGAGCGATCCCCAGTGCTCCTCGACCCAGCGCAGCGCCGCGGCCCAGTCGTCGTCGGAGCGCACGTCGAGCCGGAGGAACTGGGTCTCGACAGGCTCGACCGCCGGGGTGGGCTCGTTGACGTCGCACACCAGCACGTCGTCACCGCGGGCCTCGAACGCCTCCACCAGCGCCGCCCCGAGCCCGGACGCGCCGCCGGTGACCAGCACCCTTCTAGACGCACGCTGCGCTCGCTCCTCGGGGACCGCCCTCATGCGTGCTTGCCCAGCTCGATCCGGGCCACCACCCCGCGGTGCACCTCGTCGGGACCGTCGGCGAGCCGCAGCGAGCGAGCCGAGGTCCACGCGGCCGAGAGTGGGAAGTCGTCGGACAGACCGCCGCCACCATGGATCTGCATCGCGAAGTCGATCACCTGCTGCGCCATGCTCGGCACCGCCACCTTTATCTGGCTGACCTCCGAACGCGCGTTCGCGGCCCCGCCGACGTCGAGCTTCCAGGCCGCGTTGAGCACGAGCAGCCGGGCCTGGTCGATCGCGATCCGGGCGTCGGCGATCCGCTCGCGGTTGCCGCCGAGGTTGACCAGCGGCTTGCCGAAGGCGGTGCGCGACCTCCCGCGGCGGATCGCGTGCTCGAGCGCCATCTCGGCCAGCCCGACCAGCCGCATGCAGTGGTGAACGCGGCCCGGACCGAGCCGGCCCTGGGCGATCTCGAACGCGCGGCCCGGACCGAGGAGCACGTTGCCCGCCGGCACCCGCACGTCGGTGAAGCTGACCTCACCGTGGCCGAACGGCTCGTCCTGGATGCCCATGGTCGAGAGCAGCCGCTCCACCTTCACGCCGGGTGCGTCCCGCGGCACCAGCACCATCGTGTGCCGGCGGTGCCGGTCGGCGTCGGGATCGGCCCCAGGAGGTGTGCTGAGCCCCATGAACACGAGGAGCCGGCATTCGGGGTGGCCGACTCCGGTCGACCACCACTTGCGGCCGTTGATCACGACTTCTGCCGCTTGTCCTGGGCCTGTCGAAGGATCGACGACCGCGGTGGCCTCCATGTTCGTGGCGTCGGAGGAGGCGACCTCGGGCTCGGTCATCGTGAACGCCGAGCGGATCCGTCCGTCCAGCAACGGCTCCAGCCACTCCCGGCGCTGGGCGTCGTCGCCGTACTTGAGAAGGACCTCCATGTTTCCGGTGTCGGGTGCGTTGCAGTTGAAGACATGTGGCGCGATGAAGGAGCGGCCGGTCGCCTCGGCGATCGGCGCGTAGTCGACATTGGTCAGCCCCTCACCGCCGTCCGTGCCGAAGCGGGCGGCGTACTCTCCCGCGTGCTCCTTGGGCAGGAAGAGGTTCCAGAGCCCCTCCGCCCGCGCCTTCGCCTGGAGGTCGGCCAGCAGCGGCAGCGGCTGCCAGGGGTCGCCGTGGGCCCTCAGGTCGGCAAGGTCGCGGTGGTACTGCGGCTCGGCCGGCTCCACCTCCCGGGCCATGAAGTCCCGGACCCGGGCGGTCAGGTCGGCGGCGCGGGCAGAGGGTGCGAAGTCCATGGCCCCGAGCGTAGGACCTCACCCTTTTCGGGGAACCGAAGACCGGTCCCCCTAGGTTCCTCTCAGGGAGATGAGGCAGGCTGGTGGACGTCCGGGACGGCCTCCGCGCCTCCCACCCCACGTGAACGAGGTCTGTAGTCCCATGAAGCGCACACTCCTGCTGATCGGCGTCGTCGCCGCTCTGCTCCTCAGCACCACGGCCTGCGGCGGCACCAGCGAGGAGGAGCAGAACGCCTCGGACAACATCGCCAAGAGCTTCGCCGGGTCACAGCCCTCGAAGGCCCGCAAGGCGGTCGCCGCCTGCTTCGGTGACGAGCTGGTCACGAGTGCCGGCGTCGACCAGCTGAAGAAGGACAAGGTCATCGACGCGAAGCTGAAGGCCGCGTCCCAGCTGCCCACCAAGCTGTCGAAGAAGACCGCCGAGGCGTACGGCGACGCGATCGTGACCTGCTACAAGTTCTCCAAGCTCAAGGCCGACATCAAGAAGCAGTCGAGGGCCAGTGACGACCAGGTCGACGCCTACGTGAAGTGCATGGACGCGATCGACGACGGTGACCTGAAGACCACGATCGTCGACGGCTACACCAAGTCCACGCCGTCCGCGACCGTCAAGAAGGTCAACAAGGCGACCACGGAGTGCGGCAAGAAGCTCGGCCAGGGCCAGTAGCCGGGCGGACGACCCCGGCGTCGGGTCGGGTCAGGCGGGGAGCCGCTCGCCCTTCTCGGCCAGCTCGGACAGGTACGACGGGGGGCGGAAGCGCTCGCCGTAGGTGTCGGCGAGCTCGTGCGCGCGCGCCACGAAGCCGGTGAGACCGCGGCCGGAGGCTCCCTCGTAGCCCTGCATGAACTGGGCGGCACCACCGGTCAGCGCGGGGAAGCCGATCCCCATGATCGAGCCGATGTTCGCGGCCGCGGACGACTCGATGACGCCCTCGTCGAAGCAGCGCGCCGTCTCCACCGCCTCGATGAACAGCAGCCGGTCCTTGAGCTCGGCGATGTCGGCCTGCCCGTCGGCCGGCGGGAACAGCTCCGCGAGACCTGGCCACAGCCGGGTGCGCCTGCCGTCGGCGTACTCGTAGAAGCCGGCACCCTTGAGCTTCGAGGGGCGCCCCGCCTCGATCATCGCGTCGATGACCCGCTCGGCCGGGTGCGGCGTGTAGGTGCCGCCGTCGCGCTCGACCGCGGCCCGGGTGGCGTTGCGGATCTTGACCATCAGCTCCATGTTGAGCTCGTCGGAGAGCTGCAGGGTGCCGACCGGGTAGCCGGCCTGGGTCGCGGCCCGCTCGAGCGACATCGGGCGCACGCCCTCGCCTAGCATGGCCAGACCCTCGTTGACCATGGTGCCGATCACGCGCGAGGTGTAGAAGCCGCGGCTGTCGTTGACCACGATCGGGGTCTTCTTGAGCTGCATCACCACGTCGAGCGCCTTCGCCACCGACGCCTCGGAGGTCTTGCCGCCCTTGATGATCTCGACCAGCGGCATCTTGTCGACCGGCGAGAAGAAGTGCAGCCCGATGAAGTCGTCGGGGCGGTCGACGCCCGCGGCGAGCTCGGTGATCGGCAGTGTCGAGGTGTTGGAGCACAGGAGCGCGTCGGGGTTGACCACGTCCTTGATCTCCGCGAACACCTTGTTCTTCAGGGCCGGGTCCTCGAAGACCGCCTCGATCACGGTGTCGACGCCGGCGCAGTCGGCCGGGTCGGCGGTCGGGTGGATGCGGGCCAGGATCTCGCGCTTGGTCTTCTCGGTCATCTTGCCGCGGCTGATCGCCTTGTCCAGCAGCGCGACCGAGTGCTGCTTGCCCTTGTCGGCCGCCTCCTGCGAGACGTCCTTGAGCACGACGTCCAAGCCCGAGCGGGCGGCGGAGTAGGCGATGCCGGCGCCCATCATCCCGGCGCCGAGAACGGCCACCCTGCGGGCGACGTACGGCGGCACGCCCTCGGGCCGCAGCGACCCGGAGTTGATCGCCTGGAGGTCGAAGAAGAACGCCTGGATCATGTTCTTCGAGTTCTGGTGCGTGATCAGGTGGGTCAGGTAGCGCGACTCGATCCGGGTCGCGGTCTCGAAGTCCACCTGGGCACCCTCGACGGCAGCCGCGAGGATCGCCTTCGGCGCCGGCATGTCGGCACCCTTGAGCTGCGTGCGCAGCATCGCCGGGAAGGCGGGGAGGAACGCGGCCAGCTTCGGGTTCGAGGGGGTGCCGCCCGGCATCCGGTAGCCGTCGCGGTCCCACGGCTGCGTCGCGGCCTCGGCGTCGTCGGCGTGGTCCTCGATCCACGCCTTCGCGGCCGGCACCAGCTCCTCGCGAGTGGCGACCAGCTCGTCGACCAGGCCCAGCCCCTTCGCCTCGGCCGGCTTGAAGCGGGTGCCCTGGAGCAGCACGCCCATCAGCGCGTCGGCGATGCCGAGCATCCGCACCGTGCGGGTCACGCCACCGCCGCCCGGCAGCAGGCCGAGGGTCACCTCGGGCAGACCGAGCTGCACCTTCGGGTCGTCGACCACGACCCGGTGGTGGCAGGCGAGCGCGATCTCCAGCCCGCCACCCAGCGCGGCACCGTTGACCGCCGCCACGACCGGCTTGCCGAGCGTCTCCAGCCGGCGGAGTCCGGCCTTCACGTCCTGCGCCATCGCGAACACGTCGCCGGCGTCGTCGGGACCGGCCTGCACCATGGCGTTCAGGTTGCCTCCGGCGAAGAAGGTCTTCTTGGCGCTGGTGACCACCACGCCGCGGAGGTCGTCCTTCTCGGCGTAGAGCCGGTCGACGGCGGCGGCCATCGAGTCGCGGTACAGGTCGTTCATCGTGTTCGCGCTGGCCGTGGGGTCGTCCAGGGTGAGCACGACGATGCCGTCCTCACCCTTGTCGTAGCGGACGGCGCTCTGGGTCTCGGTCATGACTGCTTCCTTCATTGCTCTCCGTGGTCTCGACAAGCTCGACCGTCGGTGGTCGAGCTTGTCGAGACCGTCGTTGTCAGACGCGTTCGATGACAGTGGCGATGCCCATGCCGCCGCCGACGCACAGCGTGGCCAGGCCCCGGCGGAGGTCGCGGCGCTCCAGCTCGTCGATCAGGGTGCCGAGGATCATCGCGCCGGTGGCGCCCAGCGGGTGGCCCATCGCGATCGAGCCACCGTTGACGTTCGTGATCTCGTCGCTGATGCCGAGGTCGCGCATGAACCGCATCGCGACCGCCGCGAACGCCTCGTTGATCTCGAAGAGGTCGATGTCGCCGACCTCGAGGCCGGCCTTCGCCAGCGCCTTGCGCGAGGCGGGCGCCGGGCCGGTCAGCATGATCGTCGGGTCGGCACCGGAGACCGCGGCGGCGATGATTCGTGCGCGCGGGGTGAGACCGAGGTCGGTGCCGACCTGCTCGTTGCCGATCGCGACGATCGCGGCCCCGTCGACGATCCCCGAGGAGTTGCCCGCGTGGTGGACGTGGTCGATCTTCTCGATCCAGTGGTACTTCTCCAGCGCCACGTTGCCGAAGCCGCCCTGCTCGGCGACCTGCGCGAAGCTCGGGCGGAGCCTGCCGAGGCCCTCGACCGTCGACTCGGGCTTGATGAACTCGTCGTGGTCGAGCACCACCAGGCCGTTGGTGTCGACGACCGGGACCACCGACCTGGAGAAGTAGCCGTTGGCCCAGGCCTTCGCGGCGCGCGCGTTGGACTCGACCGCGAAGGTGTCGCAGTCCTCGCGGCTGAAGCCCTCGATGGTGGCGATCAGGTCGGCGCCGATGCCCTGCGGGACGAAACCGGTGGCGATCGCGGTGGCCGGGTCCATCGCCCACGGGCCGCCGTCGGATCCCATCGCGACCCGGCTCATCGACTCGACGCCCCCGGCCAGGATCAGGTCCTCGAACCCGCCGCGTACCCGGCTCGCGGCCTGGTTGACGGCCTCGAGCCCCGACGCGCAGAAGCGGTTGAGCTGGACGCCGGCCACGGTCTCCGGGTAGCCGGCCACGAGCGCGGCCGTCTTGGCGATGTCGCCGCCCTGGTCGCCGACGGGCGAGACGACGCCGAGCACGACGTCGTCCACCCGGTCGGGGTCGAAGCCGTCGTTGCGCTTGCGCACCTCGTCGAGCAGGCCCACGACCAGGTCGACGGGCTTGACCTCGTGGAGGCTGCCGTCCTTCTTGCCCTTGCCTCGCGGCGTGCGGATCGCGTCGTACACGAAAGCTTCTGCAGACATCGTCGTCCCAACTTCTCAGGTCTCGGGTCCTGCCGATTCTGACAGTAATGCTGTCAACGTCCAAGGGTGCGGCACATGTGACGCCGGTCTCCTGACTACGGTGTGCGCCATGCCCGCGGACGTCTTCTTCCTCCTTGCCGGCGTCTGCCTCCTGCTGGCCGTCCTGCTGCCCGCGGCCCTGCGCTCCTACGCCCTCTCCCCGCCGCTGGTGCTGCTGCTCGTCGGGGTCACCCTCGGCTGGACCCCGTTCGCCGAAGACCTGCAGGTCGACCTGGTCGCCGACCGCGCGCTGGTCGAGCACGTCACCGAGCTCACCGTCCTGATCGCACTCATGGGCGTCGGTCTGGCGCTGGACCGGCCGCTCGACCTGCTCAGGCCGGCGTCCTGGCGGGCCTGGTCACCGACCTGGCGGCTGCTCGGGATCGCGATGCCGCTCTGCATCCTCGGCGTCGCGCTGCTCGGGTGGGCCCTGGGGCTTCCGGTCGCGGCTGCCCTGGTCCTGGGTGCCGTGCTTGCCCCCACGGACCCCGTTCTCGCCTCCGACGTCCAGGTCGGCGGGCCTGGCTCGTCGATCCCGGACGAGGCCGCCGAGGACCTTCCCTACGCCGAGGACCCGACGGTGAGCAGCGAGTCCGGCGAGGTGAGGTTCGCGCTCACGTCCGAGGCCGGGCTCAACGACGGCCTCACCTTCCCCTTCGTCCACGCCGCGGTCCTGGTGGCCGCCGGCGGATCGGTGCTCGGCGAGGTCGGCGCGTGGCTCGCCTGGTACGTCGTGGGCAAGATCGCGATCGGCGTCCTAGCCGGTGTGCTGGTCGGCCGCCTGCTCGCCCGCGTCGCGTTCCGTTCGTCCAAGGAGCCGTTGCGGCTGGCGGAGCAGGGTGAGCCTCTGCTGGCGCTGGCTGCGCTCCTGACCGCGTACGGCGTGGCCCAGGTGGCGCAGGGCTACGGCTTCCTGGCGGTGTTCGCCTGCGCGATGGCGATGCGGTCCGCGGAGCGGAAGCACGACTACCACCGCGCGATGCACGAGGTCATCGAGCGCCTGGAGCGGCTCTTCACGCTGCTCGTGCTGCTGCTCCTCGGCATCGAGATCTCGGGCGGCGTGCTCGACCACCTGGACTGGCGCGGTGTGCTGGTCGCGGCCCTGTTGCTGTTCGTGATCCGCCCGCTGTCCGGGATCCTCGCGCTCGGGGTGCGGCCGCGACGCACCCCGGAGGCAGGTGGGCTCTCGCCCCGTGGCCGCGCCGCGGTCGCGTTCTTCGGCGTGCGGGGCGTCGGGTCGATCTACTACCTTGCCTGGGCCACGGGGGAGATCGAGCTGGACGCGGCGCCGTGGCTGTGGTCCACGACTGCGTTCGCGATCGCGCTGTCGGTGGTGGTGCACGGCGTCGCCGCTACGCCAGTGATGAAGCGGCTCAACGAGGAGCCCGTCACCTGACCCGCCAGTACGGCGGGCGCGCGAGTCGGTCGGGCAACCGCGTGGCGGCGTCACCGCGGGCGGCGTTCACCTGGAACTGCGTGAGGAACAGCGCGTCCGAGAGGTCCGCGCCCGCCACGTCGGCCGCCCGCAGGTCCGCGCCCAGCAGGTCGGCCGGGCCGAGGTCGTGGTCGCGCAGGTCGGCGCCGATCAGCACCGCGCCGCGCAGCGAGGCCCCGGTCAGCTCGCGTCCGCGCAGGTCCTGCCCGGACAGGTCCCGGCCTCGCAGGTCGGGGCCGTCACTGCCCGCACGAACCAGGCGGCTCGCCTCGCCGAGCAGGCCGTCGGCCCGGAGCTGGAACGGCGCCACGTCACCGGGCACCGGTGCGCGGCAGGCCGCGTCGACGCCGTCGCACAGGCCTTCGAGCTCGTCGCGGAGCGTTGCGACAGCCGGCCGTGCGAGGGCGTCCTGCAGGTACCAGAGCAGCTCGTGCAGCCGCTCGACCACCTCGAACGCGGCGAACATCTCCTGCCTGACCTCCGGCGCCGAGAGCCAGTCGCGCCCGTCGTACAGCTCCTGAACCACGCGCTGCCCGGCGCCGAAGCACTCGTAGACGGTGCAGCCCGGGAAGCCCCGCCCGCGCAGGTCGGCATGGATCGAGCAGCCGAAGTCGTCGGCGAGGTTCGGGCACGGCGTGTGGCTCGGCTTGTCGATCGCGAAGTCCGACGAGGCCGTGAACGCGGGCACGGCGCAGCAGAGCCCGGCACATCGGGAGCAGTCCGCGCGGAGCTCGGTCACATCAGGCCTGCACCGCGACGCCCAGCTCGATGAGGGTGTCGACGTCGTCGATCCCCCACGCTGCAAGGGCTTCGCGGGTCGAGCCCCCCGGGGACGACGGCCCGGTGGTGAGCGACGGAGCGGTGCGCGAGAAGCGAGGGGCCGGTGCGGGCTGCACGAGACCGTCGCGGTCGACGTACACCTCGCGGGCCCTGTTGTGCGGGTGCTCGAACGCCTCCGGCAGCGGAATGATCCCGGCCACGCAGGCGTCGGTGCCCTCGAGCTTCGCGACCCACTCCGCCTGTGTGCGCTCCCTGATCCGCGCCGTGATGGCGTCGCGCAGGTCGCCGAGAGCGGCGAAGTCGTTGCGGTCCGGCACCGCGCCGGCGAGCCCGAGCAGGTCAAGGAACTCCTCGTAGAACCGGCCCTCGAGTGGTGCCACCGAGAGGTGTCGGCCGTCGGAGGTCTCGTAGACGTCGTAGTACGGCACGCCGCCGTCGAGCAGCCCGGACGCCCGTTGCGCGTCGGGGATGCCGGTGGCGTGGAAGACGGCGCCGATCGCGTTGAGGTGCGCGGTGCCGTCGACGATCGCGGCGTCGACCACCTGTCCCGTGCCGGAGACGCGGGCCTCGAGCAGCGCCGCGAGCACGCCGATCACGAGGTACGTCGACCCGCCGCCGAAGTCGCCGAGCAGGTTCGAGGGGAAGTGCGGACGCCCCCGGTCCTGGCCGAGGCCGAACAGCGCGCCGGCGACCGAGATGTAGTTCATGTCGTGGCCCGCGGAGTGCGCCAGCGGGCCGGACTGGCCCCACCCGGTCATCCGCGCGAACACCAGCCGCGGGTTGCGGGCGTGGCACACGTCGGGTCCGACGCCGAGCCGCTCGGCGGCGCCCGGGCGCATCCCCTCGACCAGCACGTCGGCCCGCTCCACCAGCCGCAGCACGGTCTCCACAGCCTCCGGCCGCTTGAGGTCCAGCGCCACGCTGGGGCGGCCACGGGTGAGGATGTCGTGCGGGCCGCCGCCCAGCAGCCCGCCGCCCGGGCGGTCGACGCGCACCACGTCGGCGCCGAGGTCGGCCAGGATCATGCACGCGTGGGGACCGGGGCCGATCCCGGCGAGCTCGACCACCTTGACCCCGGCGAGCGGTCCGGTGCCCTGTCCGAGCGCGTAGGTCATGGGGCGGAGTCTTGCAGGGGTCTCACGCGTGGCGGTCCTGGCCGAGGTCTTCGTGGTCGCGGTGCGACTGCGGCTCGACCTGGAACGTCGCGTGCTCGATCCCGAAGTCCTGCCGGGCGCAGAGCGCCAGCTCGTCGAGCACCGCACCGACGCCGCGTTGCTGGAGGCAGGCATCGGTGACGGTCACGTGCGCGGACAGCGAGGGCATGCCGCTCGTGATCGTCCACGCGTGCAGGTCGTGCACGTCGGTGACCCCGTCCATCGCCATCAGGTGCTCGCGCACCCGCGCGACGTCGACGTCCTTCGGCGCGGACTCGAACAGCACGGCGCCCGTGTCGCGCAGCAGGCTCACGGCCCGCGGGACGATCAGGACCGCGATCAGCAACGAGGCAACGGGATCCGCGCGCAGCCACCCGGTGGCCAGGATCACCACAGCGGCCACGATCGCGGCCAGCGACCCGACCGTGTCGCTGAGCACCTCGAGGAAGGCGCCGCGCATGTTCAGCGAGGCGTCGCGCCGGGCGGAGAGCACGACCAGCGAGATCGCGTTGGCCAGCAGTCCGACCGCGGCGAAGGCCAGCATCTGGCCGGCCGCGACGTCCGGCGGGTCGACCATTCGCCGGATCCCGGCGTACGCGAGGTAGCCGCAGACGCCCGCCAGCACCACCGCGTTGACGAGTGCGGCCAGGATCTCCGCCCGGTGGTAGCCGAACGTCCGCCGCTCGTTGGCCGGGCGCGTCGCGACGTACGACGCCCCGAGCGCGAGCAGCACCGCCGCGACGTCGGTCAGCATGTGGCCGGCGTCGGCGAACAGGGCGAGCGAGCCCGAGAGCACGGCACCCACGACCTCGACCACGACCACGGTCGCGGTTACCGCCACGACCAGCCAGAGCCGGCGCCGGTCCGCCGCCCGGCCGGCTGCGTGGCCGTGCCCTGCTCCCATGCAGGCCAGCGTAGGCGCGGCGTCCGTCCACTAGCGTGACCCGCATGCCTCCCGTGGCGCTGCACCACCGCGTGACCGGTCCCTCCTCCGGCGCGTTCGTGCTGCTCGGGGGCTCGCTGGGCTCCACGCACCGGCTCTGGGACGAGCTGGTCGCCGACCTCTCCACCGACCACCAGGTGGTGGCGATCGACCTCCGCGGCCACGGAGACTCCCCGACCGCGGTCGGGCCGCTCTCGATGGCCGACCTCGCCTCCGACGTGCTGGCGCTGGCCGGCCTGGTCGGTGCCGAGCGCTTCCACTACGTCGGGCTGTCGCTCGGCGGCGCGGTCGGGCAGCAGGTGGCGCTGGACGCACCCCACCGGCTGCTGTCACTCACGCTGGCCTGCACGGCCGCCCGCTTCGGCGACCCGGCCACGTGGCACGAGCGCGCGGCCGCCGTCCGGGCCGACGGCATGGAGCAGCTGCGCGGCGCGACCGCGGACCGGTGGTTCACCGACGAGGTGCGCCTCGAGCAGCCGGTCCGGGTCTCCGAGATCCTCGACCAGCTCGTGGCCTGTGACCCGGAGAGCTACGCCCTCGCCTGCGAGGCGGTGGCGGCGTTCGACAGCCGCGACCGGCTGGCCTCGATCACGGCGCCCACGCTCGTGGTCACCGGTGAGGCCGACCCGACCTGCCCGCCCGAGGTCACCGCGGTGCTGCGCGAGGGCATCCCGGGGGCCGGCCACGTGCTGCTGGAACGCAGTGCGCACCTCGCGAACATCTGCCGTCCCGACGCCTTCGCGGCAGCGGTGCGCGCCCACGTCGAGGCCCGGTCGTGAGCCACACCGTCGTGCAGATCCCGGTCCGCGAGGCCGAGACGATCGTCCGGCGCCGGGCCCTCGCCTCCGGGTCGCCGTTCCAGCCGCAGGACGGGGGCGTGCTCGCGCACATCACACTGCTCGGCCCGTTCATCCCGGAGCCCGACATCGACGACGGCGTGCTCGGCGACCTGGAGCGCTACTTCGCCGACATCACCAGCTTCGGCTTCACGCTCTCCGGCGTCTCGGAGTTCCCCGGCGGACCGACCTATCTGGTGCCGGAGCCCGGGGGCGTGTTCCGTCGGCTCACGTCCGGGCTGCTACGGGTGTTCCCCGAGTTCCCGCCGTACGGCGGCGCGTTCGACGACGTGGTGCCCCACCTGAGCGTGCCGCTGGTCGACGGCGAGGACACCGAGACCCTGCGCGCCGAGCTCGAGCGGAGGCTGCCGATCGAGGCGGTGGCACACACGGCGACCCTGGTCCGGGTGGCCGAGGGCGACACGCTGACCCTGGCGACGTTCCCGTTCGGGACCACCGCCGCCTGAGGACGACTCAGGGCGCCGGCGGGGTGGGCAACCGGTCGAGCGTGAACCCGAAGTGCTCGCGGTAGGCGCCCAGCACCTCTTCGTCGGACCCGAGGGTGGTCTCGGTGCGCCTCCCGGCGACGGTCGTGATCAGCAGCCGGTCGCTGATCGTGACCCGGCCGTGGTCGCCGGTCGGGCGCGAGCAGGTCAGCGACTGCGTGAAGTGCGAGTCCGGCGAGGTCTGCTGGTACCAGCAGGTCGGTGCGAAGTCGCCGAGGACACGCGGCCGCTGCTCCACCCTCAGCTGGGGCCGGTCGCCGAGCCGGACGTCCAGGTCGCCCTCGTGGGTCTCCGCGACGCGGACGACGCCGGCCAGGTCGTGCTGGTCGTCGCGCACGTCGAGCCGGAACGGCGCCACGACGAACCGGCCGAACCCGACGTCGACCAGCCAGGGCGCCTGATCCACGTCGACCCGGAGGGTCAGGTGGTCGAAGAGCGGCCCCGGCCCGGCGTCGCCGTACACCCGGGCGGCGAGCATCGTCACGTCGTACCCGAGGTGCCGCAGCAGCAGCGCGAACGCGCCGTTGAGCTCGTAGCAGAAGCCGCCGCGGCGCCGACCCACGATCTTGTCGACCAGAGCGGCCTCGTCGAGCGAGATCGTCTCACCGAGATGGATGCTCAGGTTCTCGAACGGCACCGTCGTCAGGTGCCGGCCCATCAGCGCGCCCAGGGCCGCCGCCGAGGGCGGCTCGCGGGTGGCGCCGATCCGGGCGAGGTAGGCGTCGGCCGTGGCGTCATCCATGCGCCAGCAGATCCTCGATCACCCGCGCAACGCCGTCGTCGTCGTTGCTGGGCGCGACATGGTCGGCGACGGCCTGCACGGTCGGGTGCGCGTTGCCCATGGCGTACGACGTGCCGGCCCACTCGAGCAGCGCGATGTCGTTGGGCATGTCGCCGATCGCCAGCACCTCCTCGGGCGCGATCCGGCGCTCGGCGCACAGCAGGGCCAGCGTCGTCGCCTTGGTCACCCCCGCCGCGCTCATCTCGAGCATCGCCGAGCCGGACGACCAGGTGACCACCACCCGGTCGCCGACGGCCGCCTCCGCGCGGTCCCAGAACTCCTGCGGCGAGATCTGCTCGTGGCGCGCCAGCAGCTTGAGCGCCGGTCCGTCGAAGATCTCCTCGAGCGGCCCGCGCCGGGCGTCGTCCGGGATCGCGTTGCGCTCGAGGAAGCCGGGCTCCAGAGCGATGCCGGGCAGCCGTTCGACGGCGAAGTGGCTGCCGGGCACGGCCTCGCGGATCAGCCGGCAGACCTCGAGACCTACGACCGGGTCGATGGTGCGGGTCGAGCGCACCGCGTCGCCGGCGACGTCCCAGACCAGAGCCCCGTTGGAGACGATCGCCAGGCCGTGGCCACCGACGTGGTCGAAGACCTCCTCGGCCCAGCGCAGCGGCCGTCCGGTGACGAAGACCACCTCGATCCCGGCCGCCTCGGCGGCGAGCAGGGCCTCACGGGTGCGCGGCGTGATCGATCCGTCGGAGTGCACGAGCGTGCCGTCGAGGTCCGTGGCGACCAGCCGCACCCTCGGCAGGTCGGTCACGGGAACCACCGGCGCAGCTCCTCGGCCGCGCCGTCGTCCTCCACCCGTCCCGCGACGTGGTCGGCGGCGTCCTTCACCTCGGGCGGCGCCTGGCCCATCGCGACCCCGCGGCCGGCCCAGGCCAGCATCTCGGTGTCGTTGCGCCCGTCGCCGATCGCGAGCACGTCGGCCCGGTCGACGCCGAGGTCGTGGCAGGCCCACTCGAGGCCGCTGGCCTTGCTGACGCCCTCCGGGGCGAGGTCCAGCCACGCGGTCCAGCCGATGAAGTAGTTGGTCCCCTGGAGCCCCAGCGACTTCGCCAGGTGCACGAAGTCCTCCGACGTGGAGTCCGGGTCGCGCACGATGACCCGGCTCACCGCGTCGAGCGCCAGGCCGTCGAGGTCGGTCACGATCATCTCGCCGTCGAGCTCGCCGTCGGGAAAGAGCCGGTTCACCCGGTAGCCGACGCCGTGCTCCTCCACGGCCACGGCCGCGCTGGGCACGTGCTCGAGCACCGTGCGCACCGCGGCGCTGGCGTCGAAGGTCACCTCGTGCACGACCTCCATCGGCGCGTGCCGGAAGACCACCGAGCCGTTGGACGCCACCACGTGCAGCCGGTTGCCGGTCAGCTCCTCGACGGTGCGGGTCAGGTCCAGCCGGTCGGCCATGCCGGCCATGCTCAGCGGCGCCCGACCCGAGGCCAGTACCACGTGGGCGCCCGCCTTCGCCGCGGCGAGCACCGCCTCGGCCACAGGCTGCGTGGTCTGTTCCGCGCTGTGGCCCGCCTCGAAGTCCGGGATCAGCAGCGTGCCGTCGATGTCGAGCGCGACCAGGGCAGGCCGCCACTCCTCAAGGTTTCGAGACGGTTGCTGCGCAACCTCCTCAACCACCGTTCACCGGCTTCAGGACCTCGCGCCCCTGCAGGTACGGCCGCAGCGCCTCCGGCACCCGCACCGAACCGTCCTCCTGCTGGTGGGTCTCCAGGACCGCCACGATCGTGCGCGTCATCGCGCACAGCGTGCCGTTGAGGGTGGCCACCGGCCGGGTCCCCCCAGGCAGCTTGCTGCGGATGTCCAGCCGCCGGGCCTGGAAGTCCGTGCAGTTCGAGGTCGAGGTCAGCTCGCGGTAGCGGCCCTGGGTGGGGATCCACGCCTCGCAGTCGAACTTGCGCTCCGCGCTCAGGCCGAGGTCGCCGGCGGCGACGTCGATCACGCGGTAGGCGAGCTCGAGCTTGTCGAGGAACTCCTTCTCCCAGGCGAGCAGCCGCTGGTGCTCGGCATAGGAGTCCTCGACGGTGGTGAACACGAACATCTCCACCTTGTCGAACCAGTGCACGCGGATGATGCCCCGGGTGTCCTTGCCGTGCGAGCCGGCCTCCTTGCGGAAGCACGGGCTGAACGCGGCGTAGCGCAGCGGGAGCCGGCCGGCATCGAGGATCTCGTCGGAGTGGTACGCCGCCAGCGGCACCTCCGAGGTGCCGACGAGGTACATGTCCTGCCCCTCGATCCGGTAGACGTCGTCGGCCGCCTGGCCCAGGAACCCCGTGCCCTCCATCGCGCGCGGCTTGACCAGGGCGGGCGGGATCACGGTCGTGAACCCGTTGGCGCGGGCCTGGTCCATCGCCATCGCGGTGAGCGCCAGCTCCAGGTCGGCCCCCGCGCCGGTCAGGTAGTAGAACCGCGAGCCCGAGACCTTGGCGCCACGCTCGATGTCGATCGCGCCCAGGATCCGGCCCAGCTCGACGTGGTCGCGCGGCTCGAAGCCGTCGGCGCCGAAATCGCGCGGCGTGCCGACCGTCTCCAGCACCACGAAGTCGTCCTCGCCGCCAGACGGCGCCTCGTCGTTGGCGAGGTTGGGGATCGACATGATCGCCTCGCGCCAGTCGTCGTCGGCGACGCTCTGCGCCGCCTCGGCGGTCCTGACGTCGGCGGCGAGAACCCTGGTGCGCGCCAGCAGGTCGGCCTTCTCCTCGCCTGCGGCCTGCGGGATCAGCTTGCCGAGCTGCTTCTGCTCCGCGCGCAGCCGCTCGAAGTCGGCGATCGAGGCGCGCCGCTCCTCGTCGGCGCTGAGCGCCACGTCGACGACGTCACCGGACAGTCCCCGCTTCGCCTGGGCGGCACGGACACGGTCGGGGTCGTCGCGGAGCACTCGTGGGTCGATCACGTGGCGAGGATATCGAGGGGTGGCGAGGGGTTATCGGCTCAGGGCGCTGGGAGCACGAACGTGGGCTCCGCGTTGGGTGCCACCACGTCGCCGGTCGGCTTGCCGGCGTCCTCCCACCGCGAGGTGCCCGGCTCGAGAACGCGCGCCTGGATCCGCTTCTGCTTCGCGCAGAACGCCCAGGTGGGGCCGTCGGCCAGCGCGAACGCGGTGCCGAGCCCGCAGTGCGCCTCCGGCAGCCCGGCGAAGCCGCCGTTGTCGGACGGCACGACCTTGCCCGTCGTGCGCACCACAGCCCGGGTGCTGGTCTCCCCGTTGCCCTTCGGGATCGTCTGGAACGAGTCGATGTCCTCGATGAACGGCAACCCGTCGTTCTGGTTGAAGCCACCGGCGAAGATCCAGCCGGGCCGGCTCGGGAGGACGCCCTCCTTGGTGGCCTTGCCGCCGTCGGTGGGGACCACCCACACGGTGAGCCCGTCGACGACCCGCAGAGTGTCCGGCTTCGTCGGGTCGAACACCACCCAGTCCGGGGTCAGCTCCTGGTCACCGGTCGCCTTGCGGACGTCGACCGTGGACGTCCGGCCCGGCTGAGTGAGGTCGTAGAGGGTCACGCGCCCGGCCGCACGCTCCTTCTTCGTCGGCCGCGAGTCCAGCAGCGCCGAGGAGTGGTCGGCGTCGACCAGCAGCGTCCGCTCGTTGCCCGAGGCCTCGGGCCCCCCCAGCCGCGGGGTGGACACCTCCACCACCTCGCCGGTCGTCGGCGTGATCGTGAGGTACGTCGCCTGCATGGTCTCGCCGTCCTCGCCCGAGTAGCTGTCCAGGCGTAGCAGCCAGGGTCGATCGGCACCCTCAGGCGCCGCCGCGGCCTTCGAGGCGGTCTTCCCCGACGGGTCGGCGACCTGCTGGCCGCAGCCCGCGAGCAGGGTCGCGACCACCGCGAACGCCGTCAGCCCAGTCGCGTGCCTCACCACATCAGGTTAGGGCCACACCCCCAGGGGAGGAGCGGTCGTCCCACCCCGCCGGTAACAATGAGACATGGCCAAGCGCGCACCGCGGAAGGACCCAGGTGAGTCCGACCTCGAGGTCGGCGACCCCAAGACCCACGCCGCCGGCGTCCCCGGGGTGTACCACGCGCTGAAGATGTCGAAGCAGCAGATGGGGGTGCGACGCACGGCGCTCACGCTGGCCCGGCTCAACCAGAAGAAGGGCTTCGACTGCCCCGGCTGCGCCTGGCCCGACCCCGACCACCGCAGCCCCTTCGAGTTCTGCGAGAACGGGGCGAAGGCCGTCGCCGAGGAGGCGACGCTGCGCCGTGTCGACCGCGACTTCTTCGCGACGCGCCCGCTCTCCGAGCTCGAGCACGAGAGCGACTGGTTCCTCGGGCAGCAGGGCCGGATCACCGAGCCCTTCCACAAGCCGGCCGGGCACGACCACTACCGGCCGATCGCCTGGGACGAGGCGTTCCGGCTGGTCGCAGAGCGGCTGAAGGCGCTCCCCACCCCTGACGCGGCGAGCTTCTACACGAGCGGTCGCACGTCGAACGAGGCGGCCTTCCTCTACCAGCTGATGGTCCGCCGGTTCGGCACGAACAACCTGCCCGACTGCTCCAACATGTGCCACGAGTCGTCCGGCGCAGCGCTCGCGCACTCGATCGGCATCGGCAAGGGCACGGTCCTGCTCGAGGACGTGTACGCCGCCGACCTGGTGCTGGTCGTGGGGCAGAACCCCGGCACCAACCACCCGCGCATGCTGAGTGCCCTGGAGCGCGCCAAGGACAATGGCGCCCACCTGATCAACATCAACCCGCTCGACGAGGCCGGACTACGGCGCTTCCACAACCCGCAGAGCCCGACGGGCCTGGTCAAGGGCACCGACCTCGCCGACGACTTCTTCCAGGTGCGGCTCACCGGCGACCAGGCCCTCTTCGCGATGCTCGGCAAGCTGACCATCGAGTCAGGTGCGGTCGACGAGGAGTTCGTCGCCGAGCACACCTCCGAGTACGACGAGTACGCCGCGGCGCTCCAGTCCCTGACCTGGCCGGAGGTGCTCGCCCAGACCGGGCTCACCAGGCCGGAGATCGAGCGCCTCGCGAAGCGCTACCGAGAGTCCGACCGCGTCATCGTCTGCTGGGCGATGGGCCTGACCCAGCACCGCAACGCGGTCGCGACCATCCAGGAGATCACCAACCTGATGCTGCTGCGCGGCAACATCGGCAAGCCGGGCGCCGGCCTGTGCCCGGTGCGTGGCCACTCCAACGTGCAGGGCGACCGCACCATGGGCATCTGGGAGAAGGCGCACGACAGCCTGCTCGACGGGCTGCGCGACGAGTTCGGCTTCGAGCCGAACCGTGAGCACGGCCTCGACGCCGTGAAGACGATCGAGGGCATGCGTGACGGCCGGATCAAGGTGTTCTTCGCGGTCGGCGGCAACTTCGTCGCGGCCACCCCTGACACGGCGGCGACCGAGGCCGCGATGCGCAGCCTCGACCTGACCGTGCACGTCTCGACCAAGCTCAACCGGTCGCACGTGGTCACCGGCGAGGAGGCGCTGATCCTGCCCTGCCTGGGACGCACCGAGCGCGACCTCCAGGGGGGCGGCGAGCAGGTGGTCAGCGTGGAGGACTCGATGGGCATGGTGCACTCCACGCGGGGGCGCCTCGACCCAGCCTCGCCTCACCTGAGGTCCGAGGTGGCGATCATCACCGGGCTGGCCGAGGCGCTCTTCGGCCCCGCCGACACGGTCGACTGGGCCGGGATGCGCCACGACTACGACAAGATCCGCGACCACGTCGAGCGGGTGATCCCGGGCTTCGAGCAGTACAACGAGCGCGTGCGCAGGCCGGGCGGCTTCGCACTGCCACACCCGCCCCGCGACCGCCGCGAGTTCAAGACCAGGACCGGCAAGGCCAGGTTCACCGTCAACGAGCTCGATGCGGTGGTCGCGCCGCCCGGCCACCTGGTGCTCCAGACGGTGCGCAGCCACGACCAGTTCAACACCACCATCTACGGCCTCGACGACCGCTACCGCGGGATCAAGCAGGGGCGACGCGTGGTGTTCGTCAACCCGGAGGACCTGCGCGCGCTCGGCTTCCACGACGGCGAGGTGGTCGACCTCGTCAGCGTGTGGGAGGACGGCCAGCAGCCGACGGAGCGGCGGGCCGAGGAGTTCCGGATCGTCGCCTACGCGACGGCGCGAGGCTGCGCTGCGGCGTACTTCCCCGAGACCAACGTGCTGGTGCCGCTCGACTCGGTGGCCAAGGTGTCCAACACCCCGGTCTCCAAGAGCATCGTGGTGCGCCTGGAGCACCGGGACCGGCGCAGTACGGCATCATCCCTTCGGTGACCGACTCCCTCGCGCAGCGCCGGATCGCGTTGACCTGGGGCACGGTCTGCCTTGTCCTCTTCGCCGCGATCGCCGGACTGGTCGCCGCAACGTGGCAGCCCCTGCTCAGCCTCGACACCCGGTTCGGGGCCGGCCCGGAGCAGTACACCGTCAGCCACGAGTGGGCCCGGCGGTTCTTCCTCGCCGTGCAGTACAGCTTCGAGTTCTGGCCGATGACCGCGTTCACGGTGGTCACGGCCGTGCTGCTGTTCGCGCGCAACCACCGTCGAGCGGCGATCTGGACCGTCGGGGTGATGACCACGACCACGCTCGCGGTCACCGCCCTCAAGCCGGTGATCGAGCGCAAGCGGCCGGTGTTCGACGACCCGGTCACGATCCTCAAGTCGTTCAGCTTCCCCTCCGGTCACGCGAGCAGCATCGCGTCCGCCGCCGGAGTCGCGATCGTGTTGGCCCTGATGCTGGTACGACGCCGCGAGCTGCGCCGGGTGGTCATCGTCGCCGCGATCGCGGTCGCCTTCCTCGTCGGCGCCGACCGCATCCTGCTGGGCGTCCACAACCTGTCTGACGTGGTCGGTGGCTGGCTCCTGGGTGCCGCGGTCCCGCTGTACTGGCTCGCCTTCTTCGACCCGAAGCCACGCTCCATCGTGCACACCACCGAGGCCCTCCCGGAGGTCTTCCCCAGCGAGGAGCGCCGGCTCGCGGTCGTCCTCAACCCGGCGAAGGTCGACGACCCCGGCCAGTTCGTGGCGATGCTCGAGGAGATGGCCACCGAGTCCGGCTGGTCGAAGATCTCCTGGTACCAGACCACGGTCGAGGACCCGGGCGTCGGCCAGGCCCACGCGGCCGCGGTGGCCGGCGCCGACCTGGTGATCGCGTGCGGCGGCGACGGAACCGTCCGCACCGTGTGCGAGGAGCTCGCCGGCACCGGCATCCCGGTCGGCATCGTCCCGGCCGGCACCGGCAACCTGCTGGCCCGCAACCTCGCGCTCCCCCTCTACCTACGCGCCGCCGTCGACATCGCGCTCAACGGTCAGGACCGCGCAATCGACCTGGTGCGCGTGTCGGGCGACAAGATGGACGACTCGACGTTCCTGGTGATGGCCGGCATGGGCTTCGACGCCGCGATCATGGAAGGTGTCAGCGACAACATCAAGGCCCGCGTCGGCTGGCTCGCCTACGTGCTGTCCGCGCTCAAGTCCCTGATGTTCCCCGCCGTGCGGATCGAGATCTCGCTCGACGGGGGACCGCCGACCAAGCACCGTGCGCGCACCGTCGTGATCGGCAACGTCGGCTTCCTGCAGGCCGGGCTGCCGCTGATCCCCGATGCCCAGATCGACGACGGCGAGCTCGACGTGGTGCTGCTCTACCCACGCTGGTTCCTGTCATGGGTGCCGCTCGCGGTGCGGGTTCTGAGTCGCAACAAGCGCACCGACGAGCTGATCACCCGGATGCGTGGGCGCCAGGTGAGCGTCCGGGCCGCGATCGAGTCACCGCGCCAGCTCGACGGCGACCTGATCGAGCCCGGCCACGAGATCCGCGCCGAGTGCCTCCACGGCCGGCTGCTGGTGCGCGTGCCCCGGTAGCCTCGAGGCAATGAGCCCGGTCCGCACCTTCACGTCGTCCCCGTTGCCGCCCCGCGAGCGCGGCGTGGAGTTCGGCCGGGGCAACGCCGACGCGGTGCGGCGCTCGGTCGCGGGCTACCTGGAGCTGTTCGCCCGGCGCGGCGCTCCCGGGTACGACGCGCGACGCTGGGCGGCCGAGTTCCGCGACCTGATCGGCGACCTCGAGCCCGACGCCCTCACAGAGATCGTCGGCATCGCCGAGGGCGCCCGCGTCGACGCGATCGACGTGGTCGCGGTCAACGCCCGCACCGAGCTGCTGGCCAAGGCCGACCCCTACGGCCAACGCGAGTGCTCGTCGGTCCTGGTCACGCCGGCTGACGCGCCGGCGTACGGCGTGCAGACATGGGACTGGTACGCATCGATGGCCGACAACTGGCTGCGCTGGCGGGTCCCGCAGCCGGACGGCAGCTGGCTGGAGACGGTCACGGAGTACGGCCTTCTCGCGAAGATCGGGGTGTCCAGCCGTGGCGTCGGGGTGCTGCTCAACATGCTCCGCCACGGCGGCGACGACAACGACCGGGTCGGGCTGCCGGTGCACCTGCTCAGCCGACGGATCCTCGCCCGCGCCGCGTCGTACGACGAGGCCGCGGCGATGTGCCAGGACGCGAAGGTCTGCGCGTCGACGTCGCTCACCGTCCTCGACCGAGGGCGCGGCGCCACGGTCGAGCTCTTCCCCGACGGGCCGGGTGTGCTCGAGCCGACCGACGGGGTGCTCGTGCGCACCAACCACTTCGTCTCCGAGGCCGGGCGCGACGGATGCCTGACCCCCGAGGACGTCTACCCCAGCTCCTACCTGCGGCGCCGCCACCTCGAGCGGGCGCTGCGCGCGCGACCGCCCGGCTCGCCCGACGACGTGCTCGCCGCGATGGAGCACCACGACCCCGCGGGTGGCGTGTGCCGGCACCCCCAGCAGCAGCTCGAGGCGTGGCAGCGCAGCGCGACCCTGGCCACAGTCGTGGTCGAGCCGGGCGTGCCGTCGCTGCGAGTGATGTCCGGCGGACCGTGTGGCGAGCCGGAGGTGGTCAGCCGCGAGCGTGGCTGACGGCCGACTCCTCCTCTGGTGAGAGCTGCTGCTCCGAGACCCAGGCCTCGACCGGCTTGGCGTACGACCGGGTGTCCTGGCGGCCGTGGATCGAGGTCAGCACCACCCCACTGCCCGCGTCGTCGAGCAGGGCCACGGTCCACGAGAGGTGGCCGCCCATGTCGGCGAAGGCGTCGTACCGCACCACCGCCAGGTGTCGCAGCGATGCGGTCAGGTCGGCACGGAGCGCCGCCACCTCGCTGCGCAGTGCCGGGACGTCCTCGGGCACGTCGAGGCCGTCGGCGGGCCTGCGGCGGCGGGCGCCGTTGACCGCGATCGCCAGCGCAGCAAGGGCGACGACGAGGGCGAGAACGCTCAGGGTGGTGGCCACCGGACCAGCCTAGGGAGCCCGCCTCCGCCTAGCGGGCAACCACGCCGGGCGCCGGCCTGCGTGGGAGCATGGCCCGGTGAGCGGACGACCGACCCGGATCGCCTACCAGGGCGAGCCCGGCGCCAACTCCCACCTCGTGTGCATGCAGCACTACCCGGAGTGGGAGGCACTCGCCTGCGCCTCGTTCGAGGACGTCTTCGCCTCGGTGGAGAGCGGCGAGGCAGACCTGGCGATGATCCCGATCGACAACTCGATCGCGGGTCGGGTGGCCGACATCCACCACTTCCTGCCCACGTCGGGCCTGCACATCATCGGCGAGCACTTCCTCCGGATCCAGTTCACGCTGATGGGCGTGCCGGGCAGCACGCTGCAGACGATCCGCACGGTGCACAGCCACGTGCACGCGCTCGGCCAGTGCCGCAGGGTGATCCGCGAGCTCGGCCTGGTGCCGGTGATCTCCGGCGACACCGCGGGAGCGGCCCGCGAGATCTCCGAGCTCGTCGACCCGACCCAGGCCGCGATCGCGCCCGCGCTCGCCGCCGAGATCTACGGGTTGACCATCCTTCGCGAGGACGTCGAGGACGAGGACCACAACACCACCCGGTTCGTCGTGCTCTCCCGCGAGCCCGACCCGGCAGCCGCCGACGCCGGCCCGGTGGTGACCTCGTTCGTGTTCAACGTGCGCAACCTGCCCGCCGCCCTCTACAAGGCGCTCGGCGGGTTCGCCACGAACGGGGTGAACATGACCAAGCTCGAGAGCTACATGGTGGGCGGCGAGTTCACGGCGACGCAGTTCCTGGCCGAGGTGGACGGGCACCCCGACGACCCGCCGCTCAAGCGGGCGTTCGAGGAGCTGTCCTTCTTCACGACCGACGTGAAGGTGATCGGCGTCTACCCGGCCGACGAGTTCCGTGGCTGACGACGGCCGCACCGACGACCTCGGCTACGCCCGGCTCGACGTCGACCGCGCGCGGCGCACCGGCGACGCGGAGGTGGTGTACGGCGCCGGCAAGACGCCCCAGCAGGTGGTCGGGATCCTCGGTCGGCTGCACGACCGGCACTCCGACCGGGCGGTTCTCGCGACCCGGCTCTCCCCCGACGCGCAGGACGCGGTGCGCCACGGACTGCCGGACGCCGTCGTGGACGAGATCGCCGGGGCCGCCGTCCTCGGGCCGATGCCCGAGCCGCGCGGACTGGTGACCGTGGTCGCCGCCGGCACCTCCGACGCGGCGGTCACCGCGGAGGCGATGCTGACCGCGCGCGTCCACGGCGCCCGCGTCCACGCGATCGGCGACGTCGGCGTGGCCGGTCTGCACCGGCTGCTCGACGTCCGCGACGAGCTGGCGGAGGCCGACTGCCTGATCGTCATCGCCGGCATGGAGGGCGCCCTCCCGAGCGTGGTCGGCGGGCTCACCGGAGTCCCGGTCGTGGCTGTGCCGACGTCAGTCGGCTACGGCGCCTCCTTCGGCGGCCTGGCCGCACTGCTCGCGATGCTGAACTCGTGTGCTCCCGGCGTGACCGTGGTCAACATCGACAACGGCTACGGCGCGGCCGTGCACGCCGCCCGGGTGGCCCGCAACGCCAGGCCCCGCGCCACATGAGTGGCCCATGAATGCCACGGTCGGCTGGCTGGACGCATCGTCCGGCGCCAGCGGGGACATGTTCCTCGGCGCCCTGGTCGGTGCCGGCGTGCCGCTCGGCGCGATCCGGACCGCGGTCGACGCGGTGGCCCCGGAACCGGTGACGCTCCACGTCACCGAGGTCGCCCGCAACGGATTCGTGGCAACCCGGGTCGAGGTCACCGTCGCCGACGTCGCAATGCACCGGACCTGGCGGGACGTCCGTGCCCTGCTCGAGGCGGCGACGCTCGACGCCGGCGTGCGCACCCGGGCACTCGCGACGTTCGCCAGGCTGGCCGAGGCCGAGGCGGTCGTGCACGGTTCCCCGGTCGACGACGTGCACTTCCACGAGGTCGGCGCCCTGGACGCGATCGTCGACGTGGTCGGTGCCTGCGCCGGGCTGGAGCACCTCGCACTCGACGTCCTCGTGGTCTCCCCGGTGGCGGTCGGCGGCGGTCACGTCGGCACCGAGCACGGCCGGCTCCCGGTGCCCGCCCCGGCGGTCGCGGAGCTGCTCCGGGGCCTCCCGTCGTACGGCGGACCGGTCGACCTCGAGCTCTGCACGCCCACCGGCGCCGCCCTGCTGGTCGCCAACGCGACCGGTACCGGCGGGCAGCCGGCGATGACCACGACCGCGATCGGTCTCGGTGCCGGCGGCCACGACCCGGCGGGGCACACGAACGCGCTCCGGCTGCTGGTCGGGGTCTCGACAGGCTCGACCACCGCGGACCGCTCGACCACCGGGGACCCGCTGCTGCTTGAGACCAATGTCGACGACCTCGACCCGCGACTCTGGCCGGCCGCGATCACCGCGCTCCTGGCGGCCGGGGCCAGCGACGCCTGGCTGACCCCGATCCTGATGAAGAAGGGCCGTCCGGCCCACACGCTCTCCGTGCTGGTCGCCGCCGACCGGGCGGCGGCGGTGCGGCGCGAGGTCTACCGGCACACCACGAGCATCGGGCTGCGCGAGCAGCCGGTCGGCAAGCGCGCGCTCGACCGCGAGCTGGTGACGGTCGACGTCGAGGGCCATGCCGTCGACGTGAAGCTGGCGCGGCTCGACGGTGAGCTGCTCAACCTGCAGCCGGAGTACGAGCACGTGGCGGCCGCCGCGGAGGCGCTCGGCCGACCGGCCAAGGACGTGCTCCAGCAGGCGGTGGCCACCGCGAGGACCCTCGTCGCCGGCCCGTAGGTTGTCCCGGTGGACCTGACCACCATCGCCGTCGTCTTCGGCTCGATCTTCATCGTCGAGCTCCCGGACAAGACGTTCATCGCCGCGCTCGTGCTGTCCACCCGCTACCAGCCACTTGCGGTCTGGATCGGCGTGGGCGTCGCCTTCGGGGTGCAGACCCTGGTCGCGGTGACGGTCGGGTTCCTGGCCACGCTGCTGCCCACGCAGCTCGTCCAGGGCGTCGCGATCGCGATCTTCCTGATCGGCGCCATCGTGCTGTTCCGCACGGCACCGGGAGCCGACGCAGCCGAG